>ERZ791917.490-NODE-490-length-37729-cov-3.067102_pt1 | contig 37729 bp, 35 predicted proteins | sample MGYA00510138_ERZ791917 | MGnify/ENA primary metagenome ERZ791917 (study PRJEB30046, sample SAMN00792102) | human gut metagenome | study: EMG produced TPA metagenomics assembly of the A metagenome-wide association study of gut microbiota in type 2...
TCATGCGTAGGTACACATCCTTTATATGCATCTCCGCACGAATACGATTGACAGCTGGCTGAGCGTTCGCAATGAATTGAAGAAAAATCATTATGATGATGAACACTTTTTTTCGAAGATATCCTTCAGCAATAACGCATATCCTGACGTACTAAGCGCACTGCTTAATAAAAAAGCAGATGTCGGAATTATTCCTGCCTGTCTTCTGGAAAACCTTGAAGAACAAGGTCTGATTAAGAAGGGATTGATTCGAATTGTTCATCAAAAGAAAGACTCTCCGCTTGACTGTAGGCATTCAACAGATCTATTTCCGGATATCAGCCTGTGGGCGGCGGAGGGTACGCCGCGAGAAGAAGTGAAAGACCTGACGATTGCGTTGTATAAAACGGGCGGAGATTTGAGTCGCCAGTGGGTGCCAAATGTTAGTGAACGCCGGATCATGGAATTGTTTGAGCGATTGAAAGAAGGACCTTACCGGTATCTTCGAGATATTACGCCGGCTGCATTGTATGAACGGCATAAAGGAGCCGTCTGGTTTGTGTTCCTTTTGTTCGTATTTTTGCTGTTGAATGAGCTCCGTTTGAATGTTCTTATTAAAAGACGTACGGCAATGCTTGCCAATGCTCTTTTGGAAAAAGACAATTTTGAAGCTAAAGCCATCAAAGTCAGAAAAGCGCTGAATGCTTACGAGAAACGTTCTATTGTGCAGCAGATGAGCGGCATGATTGCCCACGAACTCAGCTCTCCGTTAGGAAGTATTAGAACCTATGTGACGCTGCTGAAGATGGAGGGCTCGTCCAAAATACCTTTTTCCAAAGAAGTAAAACAAAAAGCACTCAATGGTATTGAAGAGCAAGTTTTAACTATGTCAAAAATCATTGACCGTGTGAGGGGGTACGCTAAAAATAATTATTCACGCCAGGAGGATTGTGATCTAGCTCTGCTGCTTAAGAAGTCAGCCGGTTCTTTGATCGCCGAGCGCGGAAGACAATTGGAAAATCAGATTGTTTTTGATTGGTCCGTCCGCACATACTACCCGATAAAAGGGAATGCTTTGGAGCTGCAAATTCTTTTTTTGAACCTTCTTAGGAATGCGGCTGATGCGTTATCTGACGACGTTAGCGGCACGATTCACGTTAAGATATCAAAAGACGCAAGAGCAGAACAATGGCTGTGTGAAATCGAAAATCCAGCGTCTCAAATGTCTCAGTCTCAGCTTGAAATGATTAATGAGAAAAGTTATTCCGTCTCTACAAAAACGACTGGTCTTGGGATTGGTTTGAGTATTTGCCGCGGAATTTGTGATCGTCATGGAGCATCGTTAAGTTTTCAATTAGCTGACAAAAAATTGAAAGCTGCATTAAGGTTCGACATCTTGCCGGAAGGTCAGTCTGCTCAAATAGGAGGATAGAAAGTTTATGTCCGAAATTTCTCCGCTGGTTCGTTTAGTTGATGATGACGACGCGTTCAGGGAGAGCCAAAAGCTCTTTTTATCTATGTGCGGGTATGAGGTGAAAGATTGGGCTGATCCGGTTCGCTTTTTGGAAGAAGACGATCCCCGCGTCCCTGGTTGTCTTGTGCTCGATATAAGAATGCCTGAGATGACGGGCCTTGAATTGCAGCGAGCGCTTTACGTACGAGGCAATAAGTTACCCATTATCTTTTTGACGGGTCACGGAGATATCGAAACGGCCGTATATACCATGAAATATGGGGCTGTAGATTTTTTCGAAAAACGCGGTGATCCTCTCAAACTTCGAGACTCTGTTTCCAAGGCTTGCGAAAGATCTCGTCAATACTGGAGGCAGAAAAAAGAAGAGGAAAAGTTTGAAGAAACCTTCAATTCTTTGACGAACCGGGAAAAAGATGTCATTGTGCTCGCAGCCAAAGGGGCGAGCAATCGGGAAATTGCTGATCAACTGGGAATCGGACAAGAAACAGTAAAAATGCATTGTTCAAACGCATACGGTAAGCTAGGGGTGAGATCTCGGTTAGAAGCTTATCAATGGCTTCAGAAAGTGCCCGGAGACGTTTTTAAGGAGAAGGCTCCATGATTTCCAGAAGGAGTTTAATTACTTATTTTCCTCTTTGCGTTTCATCAGCTTACTTGCCTAAAGCCTTCCCGGAAGAGCTTGAATGGGACGTGATCGTTGTCGGCAGCGGGATGGCAGGTCTCTGTGCCGCGTTGTCTGCCAAGGAAAATGGTGCAGAAAAAGTCTTGATTTTAGAAAAAGGACCTTTAATCGGAGGACACACCCTTTTTTCCAGCGGGACAATTTCAGCCATGATTAGAGGGGATAAACGACGTAGTAAAGGACTTCGAGACAGCGTCGAGCTTTTCGTCAAAGATGCCTATGAATTAGGTGAAAGAAAAGGAAATCTTGAAATTTTGGAACAAATCGCCCTTCATTCGGAAGAGGGATTGGATTGGTTAGAGGCGAAGGGTGTGGTTTTTGGAGAACCTTTTCAGGCTAAATCCGGCTTGCGCGCACGTGGGTTTACTATGCCGGGAAATTCAGCAGGCAGAAGTTATGTCATGATTTTGAATCATGCTCGTGTGCAGGAGAATATCCCGCTTTTTCTTGAGCATCGACTTCTAGCGCTAATCCCAATCGCTGAGGGCTGGTCTGTGTTGGCTGACACTCCAGAGGGGGATAAAACTTTTAGAACCAAGTCGTTGGTTTTGGCAACCGGCGGTTCGACTGCTAATGTTTTTAGGCGTCTCGACTATGATCGTCGCCTTGGAATCAATTTAAAAACCAGTGCTAATCCGTGGGGAAATAATTGGGACGGTGCAGACGGAGATGCATTAGATATCGGAGAGAAAATCGGTTTAAAAGTTACTCAGGGGAACGGGTATCAGATTGTTCCTTTTTGGGGCGGTCGGGTTCTTGACTATGCTGGAGGCGACATTTATTTAAATGCTGAGGGAGAAAGATTTGTCGATGAAAATCTTCCATGGCATAAGATCGTAGAGGTCATTTTGGAATGGCCGAAAACTGAATTCACTGTCATTACAGATACGCAGTCCGAGAAAGGAGCGACTCTTGGAGTCAAACTACTGAGCGGAATTGTTAAGAAAGCCTCTTCTATCCGTGAGGTGGCGGTAGGGATGGGAATTCCGGAAGAAAAGCTTCGTAAAACTTTAGATGAATATAACCAATCTGTCGAAGCCGGGAGAGATAAATTCGGTAAAACGGTATTTACCCAGCGGATTGAAAAACCTCCGTTCTATTGGGGAAAAGAAAATATTTATGTCCATACGAGTCTGGACGGACTGAAGACTGATGAAGAGGCTCGTGTTCTTGACAAGGACGGCAGAGTAGTTCTCGGTTTATTTGCGGCCGGAGAGGTTGTGGGAGGTGTTTTTGGTAAAGACAGGATCGGAGGAGGCTCGTTGGCAAATTGCTTAGTAATGGGTCGCATCAGCGGTAGAAATGCAGCTCGATCTTAAGGTTTATTCCGTTTTCGGGATAAGACATAAAAAGACCTTGTGTGGATCTCACAAGGTCTTCCAGGACGGTAGAGGAACTCTTATTTAATTTGATCAGCAATACGGTCTGCTGCAAATTTACCGCTGGTTAATGCCCAACCGACATTGGCACCGGCAAGAGAATCATCTCCCATTGTGCCCCCGACCAATTCACCGGCAGCGTATAGATTTCCGATCGTACTGCCATCCTTGCGAACGACATTGAGTTTATCGTTAGTGACTAAGCCGCCCATCGTAGTAGCGAATCTAGGTTTCTGCTCTACGATGTAATAAGGTCCGTGAGAAGAGATTTCGCTCTTCATGTATTGGAGGGGACGGTTAAAGTCAGCGTCTTTCTTGGTTTTTACGAATTCGTTGTAACGAGCAACGGTCTTAGCAAGATTTTCAGCATTGATCCCCGCTTTCTTAGCAGCTTGTTCGAGCGTAGCGCCTTTAACAAAGAGAGGAGACGACTTTCCGTCTTGTGCTAAATACTTATCAGCGTCTTCGTGGGAAACACCTGTTTCGGGAAGGCGTTTGTAAAAACCTTTCCAAGAGCCTTCATCCATAAATACGTAGGCCTGTTTGTTGGAGGTTTCCATCATCGGGTCCAAGATATGGCGATTGCTCGCTTTTTCATTGACAAATCGCTTCCCGTTAACGTCTACTAGGATTCCTGAGTGGTCGAAGGCACCGACGTTGGCATAAATCGTGGATTTTGCTTTTCCGGGAGAGACTTCGATACCGTTTGGATAACGTTTTCCATACTGCATCAGCTGGGTCTTAGCGCCTAAAGACAAGGCCATTTGATGTCCGTCGCCGGTTGAAGAGACAGGCCCATAGTACAGGGCACTCTTGACCGGTTCGGAAAGCATTTCTTTGTTATTTCCGAATCCGCCGGTTGTCAGCAGAGTGGCCTTTGAAGTGATAGTGTAAGTCACGCCATTATTATCGACAGCGCGCACCCCTGTGACATTTCCTTTGTCGTCTGTCAAAAGTTTTTGTACACGTGTGTTGTAAAGAACATTGGCACCGTTCTCGCTGATCACTTTCTTAAGGTGCTGAGCCATCGTCTTGGCTCCCCCTTGGAATTCCAGCGCGCGTCGATGCGAATACTCCGCAAGATAAGGCAAATTATTTGGAATGAATTTCACTCCGACTTTGTCATGCAGCCAATCGATTGTTTGTCCAACATTATGGGCGTACAAAGACAGCATGCGTTTGTCATTAAGATTATGCCCGTTGGCAAGGAAGTCCTTCATCATGGATTCCGGACTGTCTTTGGTTGAACCAAATTGTTTCTGAAGTTTTGATCCCTGAGCAACGACTTGGCCTCCCGAAATCGCGGCAGCTCCGCCGATGTAAGGCATTTTTTCAACGAGGACTACTTTTAATCCCCTCATTCTGCCTTCGATCGTAGCGGCCATTCCGGATCCGCCTCCTCCGACAACAACCATATCTGCTGACAATTTTTCTTCTTTGGTTTGTTTTTTAGTGATTACCGGGATGAGTTGGTCGGGCTTTACGCCTGCTTGTTCAATGCATTTATTTACCGCAGAGAAAATAGCCTTGGAAGTTATCGAAGCTCCTGCAATGCCGTCGATCTTAGTTGACTGCGCATTAAGAATCTTTTTCGGAAGCTCGGAAGCTGCTACAGTGCCAATTCCTTCGGTTTCCGTTTGCTTAACGATCCGAATGGAATCGATTTTATGCTCTGAAAAGGTTGTTTTGACTACAACGGGGCCGTGAATTCCATCGGCAGAAGCCTCATAAGTCCCAGCTCTAAAAGTGACATCAGAAGCTTGGACAACCAAAGGAAGTGCGGCTAGAAGGGCAGAAGTGAGTAAAAGTTTTTTCATGTGAAAACCTCTTGATAGACAATAGTCAGTCTAGTGAGGCAGCCAGCTGATCGATACCCCTGTACGGGGGAGGAAAAGAGAATTTCTTCTTTATTTTTTATGAACTTTGGCTTTGGCAACTTCGGAAAACAAAAGAGGATTCAGAGAAGAGCGGCTCCTAAACTCTATAGCTAGGCGGCAGATATAAGCCAAACTCGAGAAGAGAGTTTTTGTCAGCAGGCAGCAAGAAATCCTATTTGATGTCTCAAAGAAAGAATTTGTTCGATTTAAATCCCTTACTCTTTAACCTTATTTGCTTTTTTGCGACATATTTGTCAGTTTTATTAGAATAAACGTTGATTTAGAAGCAATATCATTATTAGAATTTGAAAATACCATTTAAATAATCAAGATATGTAGTGAAACGATTTTTTCTTCCTGAACGATGCAATCTTACCTAGCGTGCAATCATTGGGAAAACGGCAGGCAGAATCATTGATTCGTCTGTCGATTTTTTTTTTACAACTCACTTTTGTTGAAATAAGATTACTCAAGTTCGCGCCGATGATTTGAATTATGCGATGGCTAGAAAAACTCGTAGCGGACAATGACCTATCGCCGTCTAACCCGAGTTCAGGAAGGCCTCTTCAGTAAAATATCTCCGCTTAATTGCCTCTTACTTGATTGGAAATATTGAATGCGTACCTTAGGAAATATTATTTGGAACATCCCATTTCTAGGCTTTGTTACGGCGGCTCTCGTTTTTCTGATTGGCCTTTTGTTTGTTGTTACGATCATCGCAGCGCCGATCGGTCTAGGTCTCATCCAGTATTCGAAATTTTTGCTCCTGCCGTTTTCCTATGACATGGTTTCTAAATCTGAGATAGACGGCGATGCGAATAAAAATATCCTTTGGCAAACTTATGGATTTATTCTGAAGACAGTCTACGTCATCTTCTTAGGTATCCCGATGGTCATACTCTCTCTGGTACAGATTGTCTGCTGTTTTTGCAGCATTATCGGTATTCCGGTTGCCATTGTGATGGCTAAATCGCTTGGAACTCTGCTTCAGCCGGTCGGTAAAGTTTGCGTTGATCATTCTGTTGCGCAAGCGCTGCTTGTTGAGCAAGGAAGAAGCCAGCTGGCTAACAGGAACAAAATTGAGCAGCAGTGATCCGAGTATTCATCGACTATGGGGCCTGAGCAGCCGACGGTTCCTTAAATTTCCCGGCTCCCTGAATAGTTGTCTTTACTGAATTGCCGTTAATAATTATCTCCGGATCTTGTATCCAACTTGCAATAAATACGTCGCAAAGGCTACTGCAGCCACGCCTGAGATCGTTACAACGGACAGGCTGATCCATGGATTGAAGTCGCTTTGGGAGAAAAAACCGTACCGAAATCCGTCAATGATGTAGAAGAACGGATTAAATCTCGATAAAGTCTGGAAAATCGGGGGCAGCTGGTTAATCGAATAGAAGACACCTGAAAGGAAGGTTAGCGGCAGAATAACAAAACTTTGAAAAGCTCCGACCTGATCAAACTTATCTGCCCATAATCCGCAGATGAGGCCCAAAGACCCCATAAGAGCGGCGCCCATAAACCCAAAGACCAAAATCCAGAGAAGGTGGTCCATCGGCGGGGGAGACCAAAGGAACGAAGCAAGCAGAACACCTGCACCGACAATTAAGGCGCGCACAATAGAAGCGCCTATCATTGCCAATGAAAGCTCCCAGCCGGCAAAGGGCGGGAGCTGGATAAAAATCAGACTACCCATAATTTTCGAAGACAGCATTGAAGAAGAACTGTTTCCGAAAGCGTTCTGCAGCATTGTCATCATTACAAGACCGGGAACAAGGAAGTGCAGGTAATTCACACCGTCAAAGGTCGGCATTTTGCCCGCCAGGACCTGTCCGAACACCAATAGATAAAGGAGTCCCATAAGCACCGGTGCAAAAATCGTCTGAAGCGCAATTTTTTTAAATCGGAGAATCTCTTTTTCCAACAATGTCAGGAAGGATGCTCCAGGTCGGTAAGGCTGCGGTTTTATTTTGAAATTCATTTTGATGTAATTCTCATGAAGACTTCTTCTAAGTTGGCTTTACCGATTTCCAAGCCCTCCGGCTCTAAACCGCGCTTATGCAGCTCGTCGAGAAGAGTTCTTAGAGCTTCGGGATTGTCATAATTAAGACAATAGAAACCGTCTTGCAGTTTCTCGACTTGAATCGGAAAATCCTCTGGCAGCGGTCTTGAAAGCGTAAAAACGACACGATCTTTGGAATATTCCTTCAGAAGATCGCGTGTGTTTTCCAAAGCCGCAATGCGTCCGTGATTGAGCATGGCGACGTTTCTGCATAGTCTTTCCGCTTCTTCAAGGTAATGCGTTGTCAAAATAATCGTGTGACCTTTACGATTGAGTTCTTCCATAAAGGTCCACAGCGAATGACGAAGATTGATGTCGACGCCGGCCGTCGGTTCATCTAAAACGATCAGAGGAGGTTTGTGTACAAGAGCTTGAGCAATTAAGACACGTCTTTTCATACCTCCGGACAAGCGCATAACGCTTTCTTTCTTTTTATCGGCTAAATCCAGGACCTCGAGCAGTTCATTGAGCCATTTGTCGTTGTGACGCAGACCGAAATATCCGCTTTGCAGTCTTAATGTCTCCCAAACACTCAAGAAAGGATCAAAAGTAATTTCTTGAGGAACAATGCCGATCGCCATCTTGAATTGCTGCCAGTCCCTGCGAATGTCAAAACCAAGAACAGATACATCTCCGCTGTCGGGGGTTACCGTCTTGGCTAAAACGCCGATCAAAGTGCTCTTGCCAGCGCCGTTAGGTCCGAGCAAGCCGAAAAAATCACCTTGTTCAATCGAAAAGCTGACATCTGAAAGTGCTTTTTTCTGATTTTTACCGGCGTGAAAACTCTTTGAAATGCCGGCAATTCGAAGTGCAGGAATACTGAAATCAGCCACTGAAATTTCCTCTTTAAATTGCTTCACTAAACATAATTATTTTTATGAACAACGAGTTAACTCGACGGAGTAATTGGTTATCAAAAATTTATTTGTATCGGGAGTTTTTAAATTTTTATACATTTTGAGGGTTAAAACTCGGGTAAACGATAATAATAATCGTTTGTATTAAAATTGTCTTAGCGCTAAATTTATTCAAATGATAATCATTATCAATACGATATTTTAGCATTATGCAAGCACAACACACTGACCGAGAGAAAGCAGTCCCGATGTTTAATGCTTTCCAGAGAAGAGTGCCGGACGACATCAGTCGTTGGTTGGCCAAAGTTTCTGAGAATCCGATTGTCGAAGCGTTTCCGGAAAAGATTGATATCCATCCGGGGATGGACAGCTCCATGCTCCTGTCTACGGAAATGCCGGAGGTGCTTTCCGAACTCGTTTCTAAACCTCGTACACGCCGAACCGTTGCCTATATCAACGTTCCCTACTGCGAAACTCGCTGCTTGTATTGCTTGTTCTATATCAAGCCGTATCGAAACAAAGAAGAAAGCAACGCTTTTGCCGATACTTTAATCAAAGAACTTCAGCTTTGGTCAGACAAACCGGTGCAAAAGGGTGAGCCCGTACACGCTGTATATTTCGGCGGCGGTACGCCTACTGCTTTGGAAGCTTGTGATATTGAAAGAATCATCAAAGCCGTTCGCCGCTATCTTCCGCTCGCCAATGACTGCGAAATCACTTATGAAGGGCGTTTGTCCGGTTTTGGAACCGACAAAATGGAAGCCGCTTTGGCCGGGGGCGCCAACCGTTTCTCTTTGGGGGTCCAGAGTTTTGATACGAAGATTCGTCAGGCTGTCGGCCGCCGCTCAGATAAGGAAACCTTGATTCGCCAGCTCGAGAAACTGATGAGCTATGATCAGGCGGCTGTCGTGATTGATTTGATTTACGGCTTTCCGTTCCAGACCTTGGAAACTTGGAAAGAAGACTTACGGATAGGCCGAGAACTCAACCTTGACGGTATCGACTGCTACCAGCTCCGCGTGTTTGAGAAGTCTCCTCTTTATAAATATATTCAGAACGGCAAACTTCCTCCCGGACCGGATCATGAACTTCGCGCTGCGATGTTCCAGGAAGCCGTGCAAAGTATGCATGAAGCAGGCTGGAAGCGCCTTTCCATCTCCCATTGGGCTTCAAACACCCGTGAACGAAATTTTTATAACTACTATGCAAAGACCCGTACCGATTGTTTAGCTTTCGGTCCCGGCGCCGGCGGCAACTTAAGCGGTTACGGCTTCATGCAGCACCGTCAGCCGGATGCTTGGGCCAAGGCTGTCGAAAGCGGTGTCAAACCGATTGCCATGATGACCAAACCGCCTCTGTTCTGGGAACTGGGACGTGCGGTCGCTGAGCAGCTTGAATTGAATTTCTTTAACCCTTCCCGACTGGCTCACGAGTTTTCTGAGAAGTTTGCAACTTTGTGGAATCCATTGATCGACAACTGGACTGAAGCAGGGCTCCTGGCACCCGTCGGAAACCGTTTTGAACTGACGGTTCCCGGTCAATTCTGGCAGGGCCGCATGACTCAGCACATCCTCGACTACTTCAAATCTCAGACAAAATGACCACTAATCTTACTTTCAAATTGACGGCTGCAGCCGCATTGACTTTTTGCTCGCTCGCACTTCAGGCCGAAGAAACCGTTCAAACCTCTGAAGTGACGGTAACCGCCGGCCGCGTGGAACAGCAGCTTCTCGAAGTTCCAATGGCTGTGACGGTTGTGACTAACCAGGAAATCCAGGAATCTGCCGCCCGCAACGTAGGCGAGCTCCTGGAAGACATTCCGGGCGTCATGGTCAATAACGCCGGTTCTCAGGGCTTAAAGCGCGTTTCCATCCGCGGAGAGGATACCTTCAGAACCCTGACTCTTATTGATGGCCAGAAGATTTCCGAACAGAAATCCATGTCCGGCGCCTCGATTCTGATCGATCCGAGTTCTATTGAGCGCATTGAAGTGATCAAAGGACCGGCTTCCGTGCTTTACGGTTCGGATGCTCTGGGTGGCGTGGTGAACATCATCACGAAGAAGGGTTCTAAGAAACCTTTTGAAGCTGAGGGTTCTGTTGCTTGGAACGGCGCCGGTCACGGTTGGGCAGAAACGATTTCTCTCGGCGGAACCTATAAAGGTTTGAACTACCATTTGGATGCTGGTTATCAGAGCCACGGAAACATCAAGACTCCGCTCGGATACCAGAAAGGTACAGACTTCCGTCAGAAGAATGCTTCTGCTTTCTTGAGCTACGACTTCAATGAGCATTTCACTGCCGGTCTGCGTGCGGATACTTTTGACAGCGACATCAATTCCTCTAGCTGGGAATACGAACAAGACCCGAACAGCGAGTTCTTTGTTCGCATTCCGAAGTGGAAGCGAGATAAGGTTGCACTCTTTGCAGAAGGCAAGAACCTTAACGAATACCTGACCCGTCTGCGTTGGGATGGCTATTGGCAGAAGAACCATAAGAACATGAGAAATTATGTTTCTCAGCCTAATGGACGCATGAAAGTCGTAACGGACTCTCTTGCAGACAATCGCATTAAAACTTATGGAACAAGTCTTCAGGCTGACTGGCAGCTGGGAGAATCGAATTTCCTGATTACCGGTTACGAGTTTGTTCAGGATCAGTTGGAAGCTGATACCTTGGCCAAGACAACTATGGCGCCGATGCTCAATACCGTGACAAACCGTTATGTAAAGGGCAAAGAAACAACCAATGCGATTTTTGCGTCGATGGAAACTTCTCTGCCGCAGGACTTCACTCTGAATTACGGCGTTCGGTACACGTGGGTAGATTCCAAGCTGAGTAAAGCGGTTGGTGTTAAAAACGGATATGCTCCAGGCACGAAGTACAACAATGCGCCGGATGATAAGGTTGGTCAAGTCGGAAGTGATAAAAATAGCCGTCCTGTCTTTAACTTGAGCCTGAATTGGACAGGATTGCCAGATACTTCTTTAAGAGCAGGATGGTCTCAGGGCTTTCGCGTTCCTAACCTTCAGGAAAAATACCTGATCAATAATATGGGCGGGGGTACTATCTACGGGAACTCCAGTCTCAAACCGGAGAAGTCCAACAACTTTGAAGTTGGAGCACGTTATGCCGGAAGAGCAGTAGAAGCAGACTTTGCTCTCTTCTATAACCTTGCGGATGACTACATCTCTACTGAGCATTTCAACTCCAGAGAATATAGGTACGTGAACGCAGATAAGGCTAAAACCTTCGGTGCCGAACTTTCCGTCAACTTTAAGCCGACGGACCACTTCTTCCCCTATGCCAGCATGACTTGGCTGCGCAGAAAGACCGAATGGGGCAACGGCGTCTCAACCTATGATTCCGGAGTTGCCGGGTTTACGGCCCACTACGGCGTGAAGACAGAGTTCGAAGTCTTTAACGGCCGCTGGAATACGGATACGTATCTCAGAAGCAAGACGGCATCTAAGTCTTATTCGACATCTGCTAATGAGACGACCCGCGTTGCCGGTTATACAACGCTTAACTTTGCGACCACTTATCACTTCGGTCCGCAGAAGCGTTACATGGTAAGCGCTGAGGCCATCAACATTACGAACCAGCTTTATTCGTACGGCGATTCGATCTACGAACCCGGACGCCATTTCAACTTCAAGCTGAGCGCGAAGTATTAAGCGGTAATAAGGATTCATTTCAACGGAAAACAACATGACGGAAATGACATTGGAGAGAAAAGAAAGCCGCTCTTGGCTCAGAAGGTTCGGTGACCGCTGGGGTGCTCGTGACCTCGTGGTGATCGGAGTTTTTGCCGCGACCGCAAAACTCTCCACGGTTTTAATCGCTATGGTGGGCGGAGGAATGAATCCTGTCAGTCTTCTGCTTAAAAATGTGGTTTTCACCACACTGCTGGTGATCATGCTTTACAAAGTGAGACAGCCGGGAACGCTGAGCCTCTTTGTTATCGTGAGCGCGCTGGTGAACTTCCTGCTCTTGGGCGGAAATGTCACACTCATTCCGCCCATGCTGGCAGCCGCTTTAGTCTCCGAAGCAGTGATGAAGTTTGTTAAAAGCCTTGGCTGGAAAGGCGCTGTTTTCTGGGGCGTCGGCTGCTTTGACTTCCTCTCCAAAGGATTGTCGCTCGCCGTTTCCTATCTCATGATGCGCGAATCTCCGGCCCTGATGGCAGTAGTTCTGCCGATTGTCCTGATCGGTTATGCCGGTTCTTTGATCGGTCTTTACACCGGTTACCGTTCTATGAAGGAATTAAGACATGCAGGCATCGTCCGCTTCTAAGTTCGATGTTTTAACGCGGCTGGATGTTCGCAGCAAAATGTTCATTGCCGCCTTGGCGGCAGTGATGACGATTGCACTTTCTTCACTGAATTCACAGCTGCTGCTTTTTACAACATCACTGCTTTATCTGTTTGCACTCGGCCGCTACAAACTGATTTTTGTGAGCTATGCCGTAGCGCTCCTTATGATGGCGCTGTCCGTCGGATTTGCTTCTATCTTGGCACTGTTCATTCCTTCTATGGGAAAAAGTTTGGAACTCGGCTCTTTGTGCATTCCGTTCCTGAGAGCCCTGACAGTGATGAACACAATTCTGCCGATGGCCTTTACAGGAAGACTGCAGAACATCTTGAACGGCCTTCAGCAGCTGAAGCTCCCGTTCATTATTTATCTTCCGGCCGCTGTGATTATTCGTTTTATTCCGACGTTTGCCGGCGATGTGAAGCAGATCTGGGAGTCTTTGAAGATAAGAGGTTTCAAGATCAATCCGTGGCAGTGCACGATTCATCCGATTCGTACGACGCGTCTTTTGTTTACGCCGCTTCTCTTCAGAGCGCTCAAAACCAGTGACGAGTTGGGCATTGCAGCTGAACTCAAAGGTCTTCATGCCGGGAGTAATTCGGGTTCTATGCACAGAAGGAGATTCGGGAAGCATGACATCGCAGCCATTAGCCTTGTCCTCTTAATCTGCACGGGAGCGGTTTTACTTCAAATTTACTTTCCTACCGACATTAAGGCGGCAATGAGATGATTGAACTGAAAAACGTCACTTATCGTTATCCGTTCTCTGACAGAAACGCGCTTGAAGATATTTCTTTGAAGGTTCGTCCCGGCGAAGCCGTACTTTGCACCGGAGTATCCGGCTGCGGTAAATCTACCTTAATCCGTCTGATTAACGGTCTTTGCCCGCATTATTTCGGAGGCCAACTTAAAGGAACCGTTCGTGTTGCAGGTCAAGACAACCAAAAACTCAAACTGCATGAAATCAGCAGCCGAGTCGGTACGTTGTTCCAAAACCCTGAAACGCAGTTTTTTGCGCTCGGTGTAGAAGAAGAGATGGCTTTCAAACCCGAATCCCGAGGAATGCCTTCCGATAAAATCCGAGAGCTCATTGCTAAAACTTCTCAGCGTTTCGGTCTGAACTCCGTTTTAAAAAATACGATCCACGAACTCTCTCAGGGACAAAAACAGAAGGTCGGTCTGGCTTCCTTAATGATGGAACCGCTGCAGGTGCTGATTCTGGATGAACCGACAGGAAACCTCGATCCGGAATCTACGATGGATTTGGCCGAGGAGATTCTGCGGTTGAAAGAGAAGGGCGTTGCCGTCCTGATTGTCGACCATCGCTTGTACTGGTTAAAAGACGTGGCTGACCGCGTCTGCGTGATGGAAAAAGGAAGAATCGTCCAGGAGGGCACTTTTGATGATCTCAGCGACGAAGTCCGAGAACGCTACGGATTAAGAAAAGTCGATGTTGAAGATAAAAGACACGAACTTCCGTCGTTGTCCGAGGGCAAAGAAACCGTAATGAAGGTCTCGGATCTTTCGTTTGCTTACCCGAGAAAGCCGAAGATTTTTAACGGCACCGACCTGGAACTGCGCAAAGGTATAACAGGGCTTTTCGGCCCGAACGGTACCGGCAAAACGACTTTGGCCCGGATTCTCACAGGTTTAAATAAACCAACCCAAGGGACACTAGAAATAAGAGGCAAGAAGGTTAAACCTCAGGAATGCCTCAGACATGTTGCGGTGGTTCTGCAGAATGCAGACCACCAGCTGTACATGCGGACGGTTTTTGATGAACTTCTGACTAGTCTGGAAGCGGCCGGTTGCCGCGGCGGCAAGCAAGCCGCCGAGGAGCTGATGCAGCTTTTTGACCTGACAGAACTCAGAGATCGTCATCCTCATTCACTTTCCGGCGGGCAGCAGCAAAGGCTCGTGATTGCCTGCGCGTTTGCCAAAAAACCGGATGTCATCATTTTGGATGAACCGACAAGCGGCTTAGACGGCGCAAATCTTCATCGAATTGCCGGCGCCCTGCGGCAGCTTTCTGACGAAGGCAAAGCCGTGCTTGTCATTACTCATGACCTGGAGCTCGTGGACATGGTGTGCGACAGCGCCATCAGACTCCCGCTTCAAAAAACAAATCTTTCAGCAACTTTTCAATAAATTAATCGGTAAACCTATGACAACAATCGTTGAACAGCAGAACAAAATTAATGAACTTTTAAACAGCGGCCGTCCCGTAACATTGGAGACGATTGCCCAGGCGCTCTCCGTGACAGCGCAAGAAGCGGCTCATCTTCTGCCGGAAGGTTCCGCCACCTTTGCTCCGGGTTCCGATTTTGAAAGCGTTTGGGCCGCGATCGCCGAATGGGAAAAAATTACTTTCATCGTGACTGCACACGGCAACGTCATCGAAGTTGAAACCAAACTTGTGACAGGCAAAGCTGCGATGGGCTACTACAATCTGATGGGAGGCAAGAGTCCGCTTCAAGGTCACTTTAAGTACGGCGACATTTCCGAGATCGGCTTTGTGACGATGCCGTTCATGGGCCGTGAAAGCCACTTCGCCGCTTTCTTTACAACTTCCGGCGAAGTTGCTTACTCCATGTACGTCGGCCGCGAAAAACACAAGTTAATTGAAAGCGCCAAAGAAAAATTCCTTGCCCTCCAGCAGGAAGAGAATGAAAGTTTTAGTCGCATACGCCACCGTTACCGGAAACACTGAGATCATTGCCCGCGCCATTGCTTCCGCAATTCCCGGCGCCGATCTCAAAAAACTGCCCGCTGATGTTAATCCTCACGATTACGACTTCATCTTTGCCGGTTTCTGGTGCGATAAAGGTACGCCTGACGAAGTTTGGCAGGCTTTCCAGAAAGAGGCTAAAGCCAAACCGATCGCTTACTTCGGAACTATGGGCGGTGATCCCAACAGCGAGCGAGGACAGGCTTGGGTCAATAAAGTTGCCGGTCTTTTCCCGTGCGAGAACTTCAAGGGTCTTCGCGTTTGGCAGGGCAAGATCGATCCGAAGATCTTGGCTGCTATGGCGAAGATGCCCGGAGCAAAACCGATGACGCCGGAGCGCCAGGCCCGATTGGATGAAGCCGCCAAGCATCCGACAGCTGAAGATCAGGCTCAGGCCGGAGCTTGGGCTTTAGAGTTTCTTGAAAACTTTCGAATGACAAATAAACATGGACTTTAAAGAGATTTATAACCTGATCGGATTCGCGGGTATCGCATTGGTGATTATCGGAGTCTTTGCGCTTTACATCACCGTTTGGAACTTTCTCTATCTGAGAGGCGTGCTTTCCAGATTTAAGAAGCATTTCCGCGGAATGGACAAAGTGACGCCGGAACGCATTCGCCGATACTTCGGAGAGAGCACTAATCCGCTGAAATGCATTGTGCGAGACATCGTTATGACACATGGCGCGCATTCCGACGACATTCGTGCAGAAGTCGCTTACCTGTTCCATAAGCACTTCAAGCCTGTGAACAATGCATTGACCTGGCTCAAGTTAATCTCAGCAGTTTCCCCGCTGCTGGGTCTTTTAGGTACGGTCATTGGCATGGTGACAGTTTTCCGCACAATCTCTGAAAATGTTTCTCCCGATCCGACAATGCTTGCGGGCGGCATCTGGACCGCTTTAATTACGACTGTGATGGGCTTGGTTGTCGCAATTCCGGCTTTGATGGCTTATTACTACCTGATGCTCAAGGTTAAAGAGCTTCGAATTGAAGCTGTGGAGTACAGTTATCGAGCTTTAAATATCCGCCGAGAACCTTGCCGCTGTGCTCAGAACTTGGAAGAAATTGAGCAAAAAGCGGCCTGAGACTTGAGACAAAGATATGTTTGACGAACTCGAAGAAGAGCCTCGGGTGGATTTGACGCCGCTCATAGACGTAATTTTTATGCTGGTCATATTTTTTGTGATGACCATGACATTCAGCAAACCCGTGCTGGATGTCGTGCTGCCTGCAGCCCAAAACTCCGAGGTCAGGAAAAAGGCGGCAGAACTTGTTCTCAGCGTGAACTCCGACGGAAAATATTTCTTTAACGATCAGGAAATTTCTAAGGAAGATCTTTCTCGTTTCTTAACGGAACATCCGGAAGGTACGCTCAACCTCATGGTGGACGAGAAGGCTCCGTTCGAGGCATTTGTTTACTTGGCCGATCTTGCCAAGGTCACTAGAGAAGGCCGTTTCGTAATCAGTACCAAAGCAGCCGCGTCTAAGAATTAAGATGTTTAGCCCTTCACGCAAAGATAATGAATTACTTAAAGCCAAGCGGCTTTCTAAAGCTGCTTTGGCTGCCTTTGCCTGTGTGTGCGCTTGGGCAGGCTGTACGTTAAAGACAAATGCTCCGCAGATCGTTCATCAGCCGCGGATCATTGAGCTGAGTTTTGCTCAGATTCAGGATATTCAACCGGAAGAAATGCCGGAAGTCCGGCCGGAACCTCAGCCACAACCGGTCATCAAAGAACCTAAAAAACTTCTCACAGATGAATCGGAATTTAAAGTCGAACCTGAAAAGGTTGTAGAAGAAAAGCTTCCTGAATCTGAAGCAAAACCGGTACCTCCGGCGCCCGTACCCGCTGAGCAGTCCAAACCGAAGAAGGCTGAACCGGAGAAACCTAAGCCTAAAGCTTTAGAGAAGCCGAAACCGGCTAAGAAGCCAAAAGAACCCGAGGCAGAAAAGGGAGAACCCGCGCTTCAAAAAGCTTCTGAATCTGCTGAAGCGAAGGCGCCCGTAGCTGCACATGCCGCTGCTGAACAAACAGTTAAAAAGAAAAGTATCACTGCAATGCTGGTGAGTTTGGTTGAAAAACACAAGCGTTATCCGAAAGCAGCGAGAAGGGCGGGAATAGAAGGCGTCGTTTTAGTGGAATTTACGGTCGACTCAAGCGGTAAAGTTACCGGCGCCTCAGTCATTAAGAAATCGGGAAAGGGCTCCTTAGATTCAGCTTCTCAGGAGTTGAGTAATCGAATCATCGGGACGGCATTTAATGTTCCGAATGCTGGGATGAAGATTCAGGTGCCGATTCGGTACAGTCTTGATTAACTCGTAAAGGCGCTTCGAAAGAGGCGCCTTTTTCTCAGATTGAAAGAAACTCCGGCACCAGGTGTTTCGATGAAGTGTAGATCCGAAAGGGATTGTCAGCAGGCATTCGCTTAGAGAACTTGTTTTCAGTGATTCAAATATCCCGTCCGTTTGAACATGAAATTCTTAAGGCACTGAGATCTTAAGAGGTGTTTCGACTAAGGGGTCTTAGAACTCTTCAAAGGCGATTTCTGTCGTCCAGCAGGTTAGGAATATTTACCGAGACGGGGATTTTTGCGGATGTTTAGAAAGGACGTTCAGGGAGATAAAAAATGGCGGAAAGGGTGGGATTCGAACCCACGGATGAGGATCGCTCATCGCCGGTTTTCAAGACCGGAGCATTCAACCGCTCTGCCACCTTTCCAAGGGAAAACTGGATTATACGCAATTTCGTAAAACAGGCAAATTATTAACGATCGGCAGGTAGTCTGGAGGAAATTTTTGAGGAATTTCTTCAGCCAGCCGCCTGGCTTAAAATAGTTCTGAGGAGGCGCTAGAATGATTAGTGCTGAGTTTCCGAATGGAAGTAGGGGACTCTAGAATTTGTCCCAGAACTCTTATGCAGTCGGTTCCTCCTCAATAACTCTTCTTTGTTTAGTTGTTACGTGCTATCTCAGGGCAATAGAGTTACTAGATTGTTGAAAACTTCAATGATTACTGAAATGCAACAGGGAAGCGGGGAGATCGCTTCAGATAAAGATCTTAAATCCTTTATTCGCAAAAAACAATGAGATCACTAATGATTTTGTTGAGAATTACTTAGAACTCTTCCTTCTAAGTTTGGAAGATGATCCCACTATCGCAGAGGAGATTAAAAGAAAACACTTTGCACACGGAGCCAGTATTTCATACATAGATGAAGACAGACCCAATGTCATTACCGTTGAATATCCTGGCGGCAGGACGGAATTCCTGCCTTTGCATAAACAAGATAAGTAGTTTTCGCAGACTGGAAGACCTTGCGAAAACTTACTAAGAAAACAAAGTTTCCCCACTTAATATTTCATTTCCTCGCGTATTTACAGCTGGGCGCACTGTTGCACCGCGTTTGTATCAAGACCGATAAATCGGAGCATCAAACATTCGAGAAATTTTGTCTTCAGCTTCTTCACTGAACAGGTTGGGATTTATCGGTATTTCTGCCAGAAATTTGTTTTTGGAGTCGACAAGCTCTTTAACGCTTACTTCTTTGTTAACCCGACACGCTCCGCTGTAGCAAATGTCTGAGCATAGGCCGCAGCCTGTACAAGCACTTGTGTTGGCATGAATTCTAGTACTATCGTCGTGTTTTTCAGTGACTAAGCAGCCCGTTGGACAGATGGATACACAAAGCAGACAGCCCGAGCATTTAGAAGGATCAATTGCCGGAAGACAAAAAGTTTTTTCCTCAGAGATCTTTGCGTCAGGATTTTTCATAGAGAGCATGCGCAGCGCAGTGATGAGCCGCAAATGACTGTCAGGGACTCTCTTCCATTCATTTAGTTGAGAACTATGGCTGTCTTCTGATTTCTTGGAAAGAAGTTCGGAAGTTCTGGCTTTATCCAGAAAAGCGCCTAAAAATCTTCTCCTGCCGAGATTCAACTCGGAATCTTTAACCCTGACAGAAATATCGATTGGAATGCCGAGTAAAGCAGACAAATTTTCTGTCTTCAAACAAAGAGATTTTGTCGGATTGCCGCTGTTGTTTCGCAAGCAGTTTTCACACTTTCCACTGACGAGCTCAATATTTTTCGCTCCCGCGGCTTTTGCCAATAAAAGAAGTCCGGGACTTAGCCTGCTGAAACAGCCCACTGGAATGCAGTGTGCTTCAGAACTTATTTGCTTGCAGGCGAAAGAAATTTTATTAGGATTCAATGCCTTTTTGAATCGTTCAAAAATTTCTTCTTGTGAGGGGGATCCGATTTGGATTGCCTCAGTGGGACAAGCATTCTCGCAAGCCCCGCAGCCAGAACAAGCCGAAGGCTTAAGAATCGGCTGATTATTCAGGATGGATAAGGCTTGGGAATGACAGGATTCTACGCAGGTTGCACAAGAGGAGGACGCATGACGGATGCGCAGACAGCGTCTCCGAAGAATGTTGGGCTTGTCTTTGAAGAGCGTATCCTCTTCGACGAAAGAAGACATGCCGAAGCGAATGGTATTTTCTAACTTGCTGCTCATGATAGTTGGGATGAGGGATTAGGGATGTCCTCAATCTAGCACTACAGAGCCGAGTGACAAGTAGGAGTTTTCCGAAAAAACGAACAAGAAAATCGAAATTCCAGTCGAAGCCTATCTGAGCATGAGCTCAAAAAAGCCATTCCACCGCTTAAGAATGTTGATAACCTCAGAACCTTCGGACTACATGCTCACTCTAAACCGCTGATAATGTCTTCGGCTCGTTTATACGCATCCTCGATAATTTGTCTGCCTTTGATTACTCGCTCCTGAGATGAAGCGGCTTCTGATCTTGCCCACCACAAAACAAAATTTCTTAGTTCGGCGTTTTCAATATCTTTATCTTGGCGCGTAATCAGCGACATTTGCCACGGCTTTCGTTCCCAGCCGGGAAGAATAGGGATTAAATCGCCGTTTTTTAGTTCTTCAAGAACATGAGCAAAATATAAGTCGGGCGATACCCCCTGGTGGTTTAAGAGCAGACGCTTAATCGTCAGCTGATCGTGTGTCATGAACAAAGTTTTCCACTTAAGAAGCTCGGACTCCATGCCGCGGAAATATAAAAATCTCGTTGGGGAATGAGTTGCTGTCTTCAGCAGAAGACCTGTGTGTTTGGAAAGATCTGCCGGGGTTTTCGGTACCCCGTAACGACGCAGATATTCCGGAGAACAAAGAACGGGTGTTGAGGTTTCCATGTAGGGACGAATGACTAAATTGGATTCATCCGTCGGCCGTTTATTGGCAACGATGATGTCGACCTCGTCAGTAAGCAGCTTTTCGACTTCTGCTTCAGGAACAATTTCGAAATTTATCTGCGGATGGGTTCGAGAGTAGGCAATGAGTTTTTCCGAATAAAACTCCTGGGCAATTTCGATCGGAGAAGCGATCCTAAAAATGCTCCGTTTTGCAACTCCTTTGGAGTATTCCTCTAACTGCTTGAACCCTTTAATCAGAGGATCCGCCACATCTACAATAGCCTCGCATTTTTTCGTAGGCTTGAATGGACGCTTTGTTTTTATGAGCAGCGGATATCCCAGTTCTTCCTCCAGGCCTGCGATTAATCGGGACACTTTCGAAATATCCAATCCCATGAGCAGCGCTGTCTGAGAGATATTTCCCGTCTTGACTGTCAGAATTAACGCTTCCCAGGCTTGTATGTTTTGTGTGTTATTCATAACAATTTAGAGTAAATTCAAAAAGTTAATTTGTTTGAACAAATTGCAAAACGTGAAGACTCAAAAACAAAACAACGACGCTTCTAACCCCTAAGATGTTACTTAAATTCCACACGATCTCACAGAAATACAGAAATTTCCTTTATTGATTTCTTTATAACTCTTTGAATATGAAAGGATTAATGTGATCATAAAATAAGTTTGCAAAAATCACAAACTTCTTTTCACTTCATCTGTTTTCATGACCGCCTTTGTTGGCAAAAATATAAAAAACGAAAGCAAACCCCAAGGCTTTAAAAATGAAAACAAGATCCTCAAAAATCACGTTCTCCCGATTCCTATGCGAAGGATGGGACGGAGAAGAAGCGCTGAATCAGAAATCTCTTTCCCTTTCGAAGGCGATATTTATTGAATTCTCGTAGAGAGCCGCCGGAATTTTTCGTTCCCAAATTTTTCCCTAATCCGGACGAAAATTTCCGCAGACATACCGACTTTGAGGCGGCAGAAACGGCTCATTCCTATTCTACGTTGCCGAAATCCTCAAAGCCAACTCCAAAACCTCAATTTCGATCTAGGAGACTCATCTTGAAAAAATCACTGCTTGCATTAGTACTTGGCTTTGTCGGAGCAGGTACGGCATACGCTTCGTCCGTGACCCTTTACGGCATTATTGAAGAAGGTGTCCTCTATACAAAGGGCAAACACCAGGATGCGACTGTCCAGCTTAAAAGTGCACACGATCTCGGTTCTCGCTGGGGTATTAAGGGTGTGGAAGATCTTGGCAACGGCAATCAAGTCGGTTTCACGCTCGAAGCCGGTTTTTCTCCGGATAACGGTGCAACAGCCAATACTACCTATGGAGCAAATGCCTTTACCCGTGAATCTATCCTTTGGATTCAGAACGATAAACTCGGCCGCTTAGCTTTCGGTCGTGCTGCAACTTTAGGTTCCGGCTTGGGTTCCTATGACATGCAGACGGGCTACGCTTTCATGAACGGTTACGGCTTGATCGGTTGGGACAACTGCATGAATAACTTCCTGCGAGTTAACAATGCAGTGATCTACCGTTCTCCGACATGGGCCGGGTGGACACTTGGCCTTATGTATTCCAACGGCGTTAAGGATGACACGGCCAAATGGAGCAAAAATCAGCACTATTACGGCGCCGGTCTGAAATACGCTCAAGGACCATGGAAGAGTTCTTTGATTCTTGAAATGGAAACAAAGAATAAGGAGGCAGCTCCTCAAACTAAACCCAAATATACGATCAACTACGGTGTCGAATACAACACCGGCTCCTGGACTCCGATGTTTACTTATCGCTGGGTTGATCAGGACGGTAACGTAAAAGGGCATAAATTCGGTCTCTCCGCCATCATTCCATATGCCTCCGGTCGGTTTAAAGTGGCTGCTGCCTATCAGTTCGGCAGTGATGAAAGAATCACAGGCCGCTCCGACAAGATCACTCACTGGCAGGTCGGCGCTGCTTATGAATACTCGCTTTCCAAGAGAACGGTCATCAAGCCCTTCATCGGTTATGCCGGAAGCGGAAAGGGCTGGAAAGAATACGGCTACGTCAACGATGGAAATATCTATAACGCTTGGCAAGCCTACATCGGCATGCACCATTTCTTCTAATTCCGCTGAATACGGTTCCCAATCGTTCGTATAAAAAACATCACGGAGTTCATCTATGGAATTCTCAAAATTATCAAGAAGAGGCTTTGCAAAGCTCACGGCAGCTTCTGCGGCAGGCATACCTCTTGCAAACTTCGGATCCGGCCTGACTAAAGCGGCCGAACCGGCGCCCGCTGATAAGACTCAAGCAGTCAAGGACGATGTCAAAATCGTCAAAACAAACTGCAGAGCCTGCATTTTTAACTGCGGCGTCTTGGCCCATGTTCGCAACGGAAGAGTGGTAAAACTTGAAGGCAACCCTGAGTACCCGATGACTACGGGTTCCATGTGCGCCAAAGGTCTGTCCGGCATCAACGCCCTCTATCATCCGAATCGCAATAAATATCCGATGATTCGCGTCGGTGAAAGAGGCGAAAACAAGTGGAAGCGTATTTCCTGGCAGGAAGCGATTGACATCATTGCCAAGAAGCTGATGGAAACACGTGCCAAATATGGCGCAGAAGCAGTTTTCTGCTCCACGGGCGGCGGCGGAAATCCGGCTTTCCGTTCCATTGCTCGTTTCTGCAATATTTTCGGTACACCGAACTGGTATGAACCGGGCTGCGCTCAATGCTATCTGCCGCGTACTTTAGCCTACGGCATCATGTACGGCGGCCCGTCTACATCCATTGCCGATGAAAGCGCCTTGGAAATCTATGTTCCCAATACTCCGATGAAGGCTTTCGTCTGCTGGGGCACCGACCCATCGTACAGCTGTCCCGCCGGCGGCGGAAAAGCTTTGGCAAAACTGCGTGCCCGCGGTGTTAAGTCCGTAGTTATTGATCCGCGTTTAACTCCGGACGCTGCACGTGCCGATGTTTGGCTGCCCATCCGTCCCGGTACTGACGTCGCTTTGATGTTAGGTTGGATTAACTACATTCTGGCTCATGACCTTTATGACCATGACTTCGTCATGAAGTGGACCAACCTTCCTTATTTAGTGAACACCAAAACAAAGATGTTTGTTCGTCCGAATGAACTCTTTGAAGGTGCCTCTCCGAAAGATTATGTCGTTTGGGATAAAAAGACCAATCAGCCTCAAATCTTGGAGTACCCCTGGAATGATGCACTCGATCCTCAGTTAGACGGTACGTTTAATTACAAAAGCCAGGAATACAAGACAGGCTTCACGCTCTTAAGGGAACAGGCAGCGCCGTTCACCATCGAGAAAGCAGCGGAAATTTGCTGGCTTGACCCGAAGAAAGTGGAAGAGGCGATTAAGATTTTTGCCGACGGTCCTGCCGGCATCTCTCTCGGCGTTGCCACCAATTCCCGAATTCAGTGGAAGCGGCCATGGGCAGCGTGATCCTTAATTCTTTGATGGGTTACGTTGAAAAACCGGGAACCATGATGCAGCGCTTCCCCTCCGGCGGCACGGCTCCTGCCGGCTCTCTGGCTCCGCGTGCTCAGCATTGCCTGCCTTTCGAACAGCTTAAGAAACGCTTGGGCGGCATTGAATATAAAGGCCTTCTGCAGTGGGATGCCGGTTCTCCGACAGCCATTTTGGATGCGATTCTTACTGAAAAGCCTTACCCGCTAAAAGTTTGGATTGAACGTTCCGGCAATAAATTCGGCGTCTTGGGCAACGCTTCTTCTTGGGAACCCGCCATGAAGAAATTGGACTTCATCGTCCATATGTACATGTACCCGACGTCTTTCTCAACGTATGCCGACATGATCCTGCCGACCACAGAATGGCTCGAAACCAACATGCTGATTGACTGCATGAACTACGTGTTTGCACGTCAGGCCGTTGTCCATACTTATGAAACCGTGGACGAAACTTTGATCTGGTCCTGGATCCTGCGCCGCTGCGCCGAGCTCGGACATGAAGGCTGCCAAAAGGCCTGTGATCCGAAGTTCATGGGTGCGGAGCTTCCGCTTTGGCAGACTATGGAAGAGCTGCTGGATGCCAAACTCAAACGTCATAACGTTACTTGGGAAGAGGTTAAGAACGGTAAGAACCCGATTCAATACATGCCGTTTGAAAAATGGAATCAATACTATGTTTACAAGGGCATTGATCCCAAGACCGGTAAACCGAGAGGATTCCACACACCTTCCAAGAAGCTTGAGCTTTACGGGGAAGTATTCATCAACTTAGGCAGAACCGGTGCGCCTTATGCGAAGCAGCCGCTCCCGGCTGCCTCCAAAGATTACTCGCCTCTGCCGTTCTACATGGAACCGCATGAATCTCCGAATCGCCCGATTGCCAAGAAGTATCCGCTTGTGATGACCAACGGCCGTCTCCCGATTTACCACCACGGCACGTTAAGAAACAACGCTTTCTCCCGTGAGATTTATCCGCTGCCCGAAGTGTGGGTTAATCCGACAGATGCTAAGCAATATGGCGTAACCCAGGGCGATTGGACATGGATTGAAAACGATCGAGGCAAGATCCGCGCGGTCTGCCGTGTCACCGAAGGAATTCCTAAAGGTGTGGTCTACATGGAACGGTTCTGGAACCCGGAAACACTCAATACACCGACTCGCGGCTGGAAGGAAATGAATGTAAACGTTCTGACTAAAAACACGCCTCCGTTCAATGATGTGGTCGGAACTTACACGCTTCGCGGCTTCCAGGTGGCGATCTCTAAGGCCGATAAAGGCCCCGACGGCGTATGGAACAAACCTGAAGACTTCTCTGTTTGGATGCCTCAGGATGCCGAACCGACTCAAGTTCCGACATATCCGAAGTATGGGAGTAACAAATAATGGCACAGAAAACATTAGTGATAGACCTCGACCGCTGCATCGGATGTCATGCCTGTGAGGTCGCCTGCAAAGTTGAAAACAACGTTCCGATGGGTGTGTATTACAACAAAGTTCTGACGATCGGTCCGGTTGGAAAATATCCCGACATTTATCAGTATTTCCTTCCGACCGTCTGCCAAAACTGCAAGGATGCCCCCTGCGTCAAGGTTTGCCCGACCGGTGCTTCTTACAAGACCGAGGACGGGCAAGTCCTGGTGGACAAAGAAAAGTGCATCGGCTGCAAGATGTGCATCGCGGCTTGTCCGTACGGCGCCAGATCATTTAACCCGATTACAAAAGTGGTTGAAAAGTGCACTCTTTGCCGTCATTTACAGGAAGTCGGAGATGTACCGGCTTGTGTAAAGGCCTGCTGCTCGGAAGCCCGCTTCTTCGGAGATATCGATGATCTGGAAAGCGATGTCGCCAAAGCTATTGCTGCGGCCGGCCCTGAAAATGTTCACTCCATGCCGGACATGGGGAACAAGCCTACCGTTCGCTACATTCTTCATAAGAAGAACGGCACTTGGAACACAACACCTCCGAAAATGAGCTGATAGGAGAGGGCCCATGAGCAAAGATTTCACTTTGATAATTTTTGTAGTTTTAGCGACTTTAAGCTCTGGGCTTCTCGGCTCCGCTGCGCTTGCCGCCGTGCGCGGCAGCGCACGGATCCCGCTCAAGGCAATAGTGAGCTCGGGTGCGGTTTCTCTGGCGGTGGGTGCCGGCTTATCCCTTGCAACCTTGGGCCATCCCGAACTCTTCTTAGGAGCTCTGTCACATGTCGGAACAGGCATCTTTTGGCAGTTATTCGGTTCCATCGTTTGCTTTACCGGCGCCGTGGTTTTCTTGGTCTTAAGTTTTCGGGACGATGAGGGCCCTGCGCTGAAAGTATTTGCCGTCCTTGCAGCCGCAGGTGCTTTGATTGCAGTCGTCGGGGTAGGCAGAAGTTTTGTCATGCCCTGGCGTCTTGCTTGGGCGAGCTGGAGCATCGTAGGAGTCTTCTTGGGCTTTGCCCTGAGTTCAGTAGCCTGTTTCTCCCTCTTTTTGAATCAGTATTTTGAAGAACATCAAAGCATTCCGGCTTGGCTTAGAGGTGTCGCAGTTTTGCTGTGTCCTCTTTCACTGGTTTGGTATCTCACTTCGATCGGGTTGTCCTCAGAACCGGAAGCCGGCGAGATCCTCTCAAGAGCGCTCATCGGTGGAGCCGCTCCGATTTTTTGGGCCATGGCCCTGGGAGGGGTGCTGGCGCCGGTGCTTTGTTTATCCGTTCGATCAAAGGGTCGCTTTGTCGGACTGGCGGGTTCGCTTGTATCCGCAGTCGGTGCGGGAGCTTCTCAGTATTTACTGCTCTTGCTCGACACTCCGGCTTGGCAGTTTTTTGTCCGTTAAGTTGATTATTAAAGAAGAACCATCATGGATCAGTCAGAATTAATTCAGCTAATGACCGAAAGGGAAGAACTTTATAAGTTCCAGGCTCGGGTTTATCGCCGTGAAGTCGATCAAACGCTTCTCGATACGATAAAAAACCTGGAAGTTCAGTCCGATTCCTCGGACATGCCGGAGGCACTCAGAGTGATTCAAGCTTCGGCTGCTAATACCGATGATCCTCTCATTGATTTTGCTGTTGACTATGCAAGGATATTTTTAGGTGCGGGCATCGCAAAAGGCGTCGCGGCTTATCCTTATGAATCTGTCTACACCAGTCGGGATCGTCTCGTAATGCAGGATGCTTACGAAGCAGTGATGAAAATTTACCGGGCTAACGGAATCGGTAAATTAGATGCAGACCTCTACGAAGATCACATCGCCCTCGAATTGGAGTTCATGAGCATTCTTTGCCGCAGAGCAATCGAACTCGCGGAAAGCGAGGATACCCAAGCGCTCGAAGAAAACTTAGATCTTCAAAAATCTTTCTTGAGAGATCACCTTCTTAATTGGGCAGGTGAGTTCTTTGATTCGATTCGCAGCTGTCCGGGTTCAAATTTCTACAAAGGCTTCGCGTCTTTTACGGAAGCTTTCCTAAGGATGGAAAAAGAATTCTTCGAACTTTAGAACGTTATGAGCGAGAAAATCCTTAAATCCAAACTCTCCAGGAGAGGTGCAATGTTTTCTGCCGTCGGAGTAGTTTCACTGCTGGCTCTCGGTGCAGGTGCCAAAGCGCAGAAAGCACCCGCGTTGATTCGGCCTCCCAAGGTTTTTGAAGAAAAGGATTTTCTTGCCCGCTGCATAAAATGCGGTCGCTGCATCTCGGTTTGTCCTAAAAACGTGATCAGCGCAGCTGAATGGAGTGACGGTCTGCGCAATATTCGCACTCCGGTGATGGATTACAGACGCGGTGGCTGCGAGTTCTGCGATAAGTGCATCGAGGTCTGTCCGACCGGAGCCCTTCAGCCTTATGAAGGGGAGACGACGAGCATCGGTAAAGCTGAGCTGACAAACATCTGTATCGCTTTAAGGACCGGAGGCTGCACGAAGTGCCATGATGTTTGCGAATACGACGCGGTGATTTTGGATGAACAAAAACGACCGTCTATTGATACGGAAAAATGCAATGGCTGCGGGAAGTGTGTGAGTGCATGCCCGGCTTTAGTCTTCCAGTCTTTTGGGAGCGCAAAGGTTAGAGGCATTCAAATTCGGCCGTTAGAGGAAGGAGAACAATATTGAAGGCCTCCGTGCTTCGTGTGGTAACCGTTTCCGTTTTTGTGATTTTGGTTCTCACAGGCCTGCTGTTTAACACGGGCTTTGGCACCTTATCATCCTTCGGAATCGGCGCAATTTCAGAAATTTGTCCTGTCGGAGCCTTGGAGTCCCTGCTGGCTTCCAAAACATTGGTTCCCCGGGTGCTTATCGGATTGTTTGTTTTCTTTTTGGTTTGCTTGGTGTTAGGACGAGTTTTCTGTGGGTGGCTTTGTCCTGTGCCCTGGCTTCGAAAAGGCGCGGGGACTGAACCGATGCCGCCTCTGAAAGAAACAGAAAAGCAAACCGGGTCCATAACGTACTTTCAAAAGGGGCGTCTGAGGACCGGTTCCGGAGCTCATCAATCCGAAAAAATTGAAAATCAAGAAGGTCAATCTTTACAAACACAGCCGCAAGCAAAACATAAAGAGTCCGAAGCAGGATTTGCTCAAACGTCTTGTAACGGCGGCTCAGTCAGTGCGGTCCCGAAAACTCCTTTCGTCATATTAGGTGCGGCACTTCTGTCGGCACTTGCATTCGGATTCCCCGTCTTTTGCATCATTTGTCCCGTTGGACTTACCTTTGCGCTGATTATCGGTATCTGGGGCATGATTGCCTTTAACGAACCTTCAATTACGATAGCGCTGATTGCGGGTTTCCTACTGATTGAGATTCTGTTTTTGCGGAAATGGTGTCACAGCTTCTGTCCGATCGGAGCGGTCATTTCGCTTTTCAGCTATTTCAATCGGTTTTTTAGGCCTTCGGTGGACTCGGGATGCCTGAAACGCTCGAAAGGCCATAACTGCACTCGCTGCAGGGATGTTTGCCCCGAAGGCATAGATTTAAACACCAAAATTTCGCCGATGCTTCTTGCTCGCTGCACAAAGTGTCATGCCTGTTCAGAAGCCTGTCCGGTTCAAACTATTCATTTTCCTCTTTTAGCTAAGAAAACTGAAGAAACAGCAAAAACAGGAGGCCCGAAGCCGGCGGTCGAGATAAAACAACGCGTTGCGGCAGAAGCGGTTAAGGACTTCGAGCCTGTGATTTTGCCCCTTACGAAGAAAGAGGTTGTGTACGAGGCGGAAAGATGCATTAGCTGCGGAGCCTGCGAAGCCGTTTGTCCGCAACATTCGCCGATTCGAGAAATGATGGACTTCATTCGGCAAGAGAAATTTTTGAAAGCCGGCAAAGTACTTTTGAAAGCCGGTGCAATGTCTGAGATTTGCGGACGTGTTTGTCCCCAGGACCGACTGTGCCAAGGCGCTTGTCCTCTGGCAAAGGAAGGAGGTGCCGTTAGAATCGGAGCATTGACAGGATTTTGTGCGGATTATGTTCTGAGCCGAGGCTTGAAAACTCAGACTTTGGGTAAAGCTAAAGGGCGTGCAGCGGTTGTAGGCGCCGGTCCGGCCGGACTTGCTTGTGCGGATGTCTTGCGCAGAAAAGGCTTGGAAGTCGTTGTCTTTGATAAACACGAAAAGGCAGGAGGCCTTCTTTATTACGGCATTCCCTCTTTTAAGCTTCCGAAAGATGTCGTTGAACGTCGTTTGGCAATTTACCAAAAGGAGGGGGTTCGATTTGAACTTAGGCGTGCGATAGAAACGGAAGAAGAGATAGAAGCGTTAATCCGTGATCATGATGTCGTCCTGTGGGCCGCAGGAGCTGTTGAGCCCGTGAGACCGAAGATTCCCGGTATTGAAGAGGCCGGTTTTTACACTTCGGACGTATTTCTTGGAAAAGTTAACGTTTCTCCGGACTCGGGTAAGACCGAATTCGAAATAGAGGGCAGAGAGGTAGCAGTACTAGGCGCCGGCGATTCGGCAATGGACTGTGCTCGATGTGCAGTTAGATTAGGTGCCAAACATGTGTTTTGCATTGCTAGAAAACCGAGAGGGACTATTTCTGCGTCAGGGAAAGAACTTCGACTGGCTGAATCCGAAGGTGTTGAACTTTTGGACTCGACTCAAGTTGTGGAGATAGTGCGGGACGCCAGCGGACGAATCACCGGAGTCCAAACCTTGGACTGCTTAGAAAATAAAAAAATAATTCCCGCACAGATTGTTATTTCGGCATGGGGTTTCAGGAGCAAGCCAATACCAGGATTGGAGAAGTTTGTGAAATTCAATTCGGACGGGACAATAAAAACAGACAGTTCGATGAGGACAGGCGATAAGATTTTTGCGGCCGGAGATGCTGTCTTGGGGGCTGATTTGGTTACTGACGCTATTGCTCAAGGCAGATTTGCTGCTGAAAAAATGTTTGAATTTGTTTCATCGAAACAAAAGAATAGATGAGTTTAGTTGGGGTAAAACTACCCAGTCTTCTCTCGGCCCCTGAGTCTCCAATATTTGGCTAAAGAGGAAAAGAGTGGTTTGAGCCTCGGTTAATCAGGATTCTCTGAATAAACGTTGAGTCGTTCGGTCAAACTGTTGAAAAGAGACTTTTTGGAATATTCCTCAAAAACAGCGGATCTGCCTAGTTCGGAGAATTAGAGCAGAGGTCGGGGCGGGGGATTCGAACCCTATTCTCAGCGTACCAAACACGCAACGCCCCGATTCAAAAAACCACCTAAATTACGAACATAATAACCAAGATTCTAGGCAACTCTCAATTCGAATAAATAAGCAAAGAATCTTTGTATTAGTAACTTACAATGTTACAAACTTATTAAGAAGAGGCCGACTTTTAGAAAAAGAAGGGGCGCCAATGGATCCGCATGTATGGCAAGTAATGGTGGATGCTTTTCCACAGTTATTGTTCAAAGGCATCACAGTAACGATACCTCTGACGATCATTTCGTTTGCCCTTTCCATGGTCATTGCTGTTGTTGTGGCATTGATCCAGTACTCTAAAGTTCCGGTCCTTCGACACATTTGCCGCTTTTACGTTTGGGTGATCCGAGGAACACCGCTTCTTGTCCAGTTGTACGTCGTTTTCTTCGGACTTCCAAGTATCGGCATTATGGTGGATGCCTTCCTTGCAGCTGTGATTGTTTTCTCAATCAACGAAGGTGCCTATAACGCTGAAACGATCCGCGGTGCGTTAGAGTCGGTGCCTCAGGGACAGATGGAAGCTGGACGCTGCGTCGGCCTGAATTATTTTCAAATCATGTGGCACGTGGTTTTACCCCAGGCATTTAGAACGGCTTTCCCGGCGCTGGGCAACTCGATGATTTCAATGGTCAAAGATACTTCTTTGGCGGCGAACATCACGGTGGCTGAAATGTTCTTCCAGGCTCAGAGAATCGCGGGAAGAACCTACGAAACTATGGCGGTGTACATTGAAGTTGCCATCATTTATTTAATTTTCTCGACGATTCTTGAGTACATCCAGCGCCGTGGAGAAAAGAAACTCGGTAAATACGGCTCAAACTAACGATTCATTTTTGCAGTCAAAACAATGGAAAAAACGGAACCGCTTCTTCGTATCAGCCATGTGAGAAAGTCTTTCGGCACCTTGGAAGTCCTAAAAGATATCAGCATCGATGTTTTTAAAGGCGATGTGGTTTCTATTCTCGGTCCCTCCGGTTCCGGCAAAACCACTTTGCTTCGCTGCGTCAATTTCTTGGAAAGGGCCGACGACGGCTTGATCACATTGGACGATAAAACGATCGACCTCAAGACGGCGACGAGAGATGAAGCTTCGGCAGTCCAAAGAAAAACCGGTTTTGTTTTCCAGAACTACAACTTGTTCAGAAACAAAACAGCGCTTGAAAACATTACTCTTGGTTTGACTTCAGGCAGAGGAGTGAGCAAAGAAGATGCCCATAAAAAGGGAATGATGCTGCTCCGTAAGATCGGTCTGGAAGACAGAGCGAATTTTTATCCCAGCGAGCTTTCGGGCGGTCAGCAGCAGCGCGTCGCTATTGCTCGAGCGCTCGCCACAGATCCTGAAATCATTTATTTCGATGAGCCGACTTCCGCACTGGATCCGGAACTGACGGATGAAGTCTTAGAGGTAATGCGTCAGCTCGCCAGAGAAGGCATGACCATGGTTGTCGTGACGCATGAAATGAGCTTTGCGCATAATGTATCTAACAGGGTCATTTTTATGGATCATGGTTTGATCGTTGAAGAAGGCAGTCCTGAACAAATATTCGAACATCCGCAAAACGAACGTACGCGGGCTTTCCTTCGTTTGGCCAGCGGTTCTCAGGAAGCCCAGCGTTCGGCATTGGAAGCCTTTAAGAAACAGCGCGAAGCTGAAAACGCAATGAATTCACTTTAAATTTTGAGCAATTTGATATGACACATAAATTAAATTCTTTGGTTAAGTTCGGCATTGGCCTGTTGCTGGCCGGTTCTGCTTCTCTACTGCTCGTCGGCTGTGACAAAGCGCCCGGCAACAACGCGGCTTCCGGCTCTCAGGACCATTTAGCGAGGATTAAGTCAGCCGGTGAATTGAAAGTCGGTTTAGAAGGGGATTGGCAGCCGTTTTCTTTTCACGATGAGAAAGACAAGCTAGTCGGCTATGACGTTGAAGTCGCTCAGAATTTAGCCAAGAAATTAGGAGTCAAAGTCAAAATTGTTGAAGGACCCTGGGACGGTCTGTTTGCCGGCATGGATTCCGGAAGATATGACCTGGTGATTAACGGCGTGGACATTACTCCGGAAAGAGCTAAGACCTATGATTTTTCTACGCCTTATGCCTATGACCGCACGGTTTTGATTACTCGTTTCGACAATAACGACATCCATTCCTTTAATGATCTCAAGGGCAAGACAACGGCGAACTCCATCGGTTCGACTTATCAGGAAATCGGCGAGAAGTACGGCGCTAAGGTCAGCGGTGTCGACACGTTGGCAGAAACCCTCCAGATGGTAAAGAACAAACAAGTCCAGGCAACGATCAATGCTTCTACTTCTTTCGGCGACTACATGAAGCATCGTCCGGACGAACCCTTGAAGATTGCCGCTACGATGGACAAAGCAACTGAATATGCGATTCCGATGAAGAAAGGCGCAGACAACGCTTCCTTGAAGAAAGCAATCGACAATGCTCTTCAGGAAATGAAGAGTGATGGAACTTTATCCAAGCTTTCGGTGAAGTATTTTGGTTCCGATCTGACTAAGCCTAATTAACCACTCGGGCTTCTAAATTTAGTTTCTATTTTGGACGGGGCTTCTTCAAAAAGAAGCCCCGTTTTGAATCAGTTACGGCAGTCTCCTCTCCGGAAAGGCTTACATTAACCACATCAAGAAAAAGATTTTTCGGAGGAAGAAAAATGAAGAAATGGGTTCTATTAGTTTTGGCCGCAGCCTTTACGATCGGCATGTCTGCATGCTCGACGGTTAAAGGTGTAGGTCAGGACGTTTCGGCGGTGGGCAACGATATTGATACTGCAGCAACAGCTGTTCAGAAGAAACTGTAATTCAGACCCGTTTGTTATTGATTCGTTAGAGGAAGATATGAAAAAGTTTTCGTTGATCGCTATTTTGGCTGCCTTTTTAATCGGTCTTGCCGGTTGCAACACCGTTAAAGGTGTCGGTAAGGACGTTGCAGCATTAGGCAACGGCGTTGACCACGCAGCAACAAAAGTCTCCAACAAGATGTAATCAAAGGCCTATCTGCTCGTTCACAGAATCGAGCGATAGGGCATAAAAAATCTCGCTTCTGCAATTCAGTATGAAGCGAGATTTTTTGTGGATTTTTTCTCAGAGCTTAAGGCCAGAGCAACCTGACACCTGGCAGAAGGCAGACACTAAACTTAAAGGGCAGCTAACGCTCAGAAGGTATTATTTTTGGCAGTGGCTTTCGTTCTTGATTTCCATCTCAGAAACGTAAAATTCACCGCGGTGGTCAATATCACCTTCGACTTTGACGCAGGCGCCGACGTCGAACTTGTGACCGCCGTGGCTTTCAACTTTGGTACGGGCGTCAGCTTTGAAAGTCTTGCCTCCGATCACCCAAGTCGGATTTTGTGCGGAGGGCATTTTTTCAATTTTTCCGTAAAACGCATCATCATCGCCGGCAGCGAAAGCGGACAAAGAGAAACTCAGAGCGGCTAAAGCAAGAAGAAATTTTTTCATTTGGTTTTCAAAAAAATCGAACAAAGAAAAAGCAGCCCGAAGGCTGCTCGACTCAATTAAAAATTAACGGCAGCGATTGTCGCGTTTCTGTTCGATTTCAGAAACGAAGAAGTTACCCTCACGGTCAATGTCGCCTTCAACCTTAACGCAGGAACCGACGCCGATCTTTTGATCGCGGCGATGATCGATCTTAGTGCGTTGGTCAGCCTTAAATGTCTTACCGCCGATAACCCAATCACCGTTTCCGGTTGCCGGCATCTGTTCAACTTTGCCATAGAAGCCGTCGTAGTCGCGGGCAGAAGCTGTGCCCATGATCAAACCGGCAGCGGCAAGGGGAAGTAAAACTTTAACTAATTTCATATAAAACTCCTATTTCTTAAATTTTCCTGGTGACGGAGATTTTACGGGGTTACTACTAATTCACCTAGTAAAAATTGTGCGAATTGAGCGGGGAGAAACGGAATGAAACAACTGAAATACTTTGTTTACTAAAACTAAGGGAATCAGAAAGTTAAGGAGCCAAAAACTTCGGTTGGGACATAAAAAATCGGGCCGAAGCGGCCCGATCTGAGAGTTACTTAGTTGTTAAGCAAGCTGTTTCTTAACATCTTCAAGCCTGTGCTGAACTTTGTCGAAGGTTTCGATCATAGTGGCCGACGGCTTGTTCGGGTCAAGCAGGCTGACTACGATGATGGCAATGAAGGAGAGCACGAAACCGGGGATGATTTCGTACATGCCCCACCATGCACCCTGGTGCCAGACGAGAACTGTCAGAGCCCCGACGATAATGCCGACCAATGCACCGTTGCGAGTGACGCCTTTCCACAGAAGAGAAAGGATGATGATCGGGCCGAAGGAAGCGCCGAAGCCGCCCCAGGCATAGCTGACCAAAGAAAGAACAAGGTTGTTCGGATCCGTAGCAATCAAGATCGCGACAGCACTGACGGCAACCACGGTCAGGCGGCCGATCCAGACGAGCTCTCTCTGAGCAGCATGCGGACGAATGAACACGCGATAGAAGTCTTCTGTCAGTACGGAGGAGCAAACCAGAAGCTGGCAGGAAAGGGTACTCATCACGGCTGCCAGAATGGCGGAGAGAAGAATGCCGCCGATCCAGGGATTAAACAGTGTCGTAGAAAGAATCATGAATACGCGCTCATGGTTTTCTGCAACGGCCTTGCCGAGATCCGGATGGGCAGAGAAGAAAGCAGATCCGAAGAAGCCTGCAGCAACGGCGCCGGAGAGAGAGAAGATGAGCCAAATCATGCTGATCTTGCAGGCGCGCGGCATAACGGAAGCGTTCTTGGCTGCCATGAAGCGAACCAGAATATGCGGCTGACCGAAGTAGCCTAAACCCCAGGCAAGCAGAGAAATCACGCCGATGAAGGTTTGGCCCTGAAGCATATTGAGGTGCGTCGGGTCAACGGATCTGACCTGTTCAACCGTTGCTGTAAAGCCGCCTAAGTCGATCATCACGGCAACCGGCGCAATGATGAGCGCTAAGCACATCATGGCCGCCTGGATGGTATCGGTCCAGCTGACAGCCAGGAAGCCGCCGAGGAATACATAAGCCAGAGTGGCAAACGTACCGAAAATTAGAGCAGTGGAATAGGGAAGATCTAAGACGATTTCAAAGAGTCGGGCGCTTGCGACCATGCCGGAGGCAGAGTAAATCGCAAAGAAAAGCAGAATCACGACAGCCGAGATAATGCGCAGCAGGCGGGATTTGTCTTCAAAGCGATGAGAGAAGTAGTCCGGAAGCGTCAGAGCGTTGTGTGCGGTTTCGGTATAGACGCGAAGCGGAGCGGCAACGATGAGCCAGTTGGCCAGCGTGCCGAGTGCCAAACCGATGGCGATCCAGGATTCGCAGATACCGGAGAGGAAAACCGCGCCCGGCAGTCCCATCAGGAGCCATCCGCTCATGTCGGAAGCGCCCACGGACAATGCGGTAACAACAGCGCCTAAACGGCGGCCGCCCAAGATATAGTCGTTGAAATTTTTGGTGTAGCGCCAAGCCACTAAGCCGACAGCCACCATGACGACCAAATAGGCGAAGAAGGTGATTGAGATTGGTGAGAAATTCATTTTTAGACTGAAACAAAATTTACCTTATGTTTCAATCATAACGAAGGAGGCGAGTCTGTACGGAATCCCAAAAACAAATTATCGAAAAGTCAAGGAAAATCCGAGAGCATTAATCCTAACCGCCGATATAAGACATCTCAATTCGTTTGCCGGCCCTGGCTTTGACGGTCTCTTCCGTACGAATTTCGGAGTAGTGTTCGTCTCGAGTGGTCCAAATTCGTCCGATCGCTTGTTCGATTTCTTCATCCGAGGCACCGCCGCGGAGCATCTGACGAATATCGAAGCCTTCCGTCGCAAAAAGACATTTGTAAAGTTTGCCGTCAACAGACAAACGAATACGCGAGCATTCTTTGCAGAAAGGTTCGCTCACAGACGAAATGAATCCGAGCTCACCGCTGCCGTCCTTGTAGCCCCAGCGAGTGGCGACCTCGCCTGTGTAATTCGGATCTAACGGCTCAATCGGATAAACGCGGTTGATCTCTTCGACGATCTGGCGGGAAGGGATAACATCGTCAAGCCTCCAGCCGTTGGAGGTGCCGACATCCATGAACTCAATGTAACGGACAATGATGCCGGTGCCTTTGAAGTGCTCGGCGATTTTGATGAGTTCTTTTTCATTGACTCCGCGTTTAACGACGACATTGATCTTGATCGATGGAATGCCGGCGTCTTTTGCGGCCTGAATTCCGGCAAGCGTCTTCTCAATCGGGAAATTGACGTCGTTGAGATCCTTATAGATCTGGGGATCCATAGCGTCCAGTGAAACAGTCAGGCGTTTAAGTCCGGCGGCAGCTAAGGATTTTGCTTTTGCGGACAAGGCAGCACCGTTCGTCGTCACAGCCACGTCAAGCGGTTTGCCGTTCCAAGTTTTGAGTTTGGAAAGCTCCTCGATCAGAAATTCGATGCCTTTTCTGAGCAGGGGTTCTCCGCCCGTCAGGCGAATTTTTTCGATGCCGTTGGCGGCAAAGATTTTGCCCAGACGAATGATTTCCTCAAAAGAAAGAACTTCGGTGTGGGAAAGAAAGCAGTGATCTTTCTCGAATTTTTCCTTCGGCATGCAGTAACGGCAGCGGAAATTACAGCGGTCAGTAATAGAAATTCTGACATCGCGTAAAGGGCGTCCGCGGGAATCAATCCAGTGCGTATCGTCACGACGGATTTCACCGACCAGCGGGACCGTTTTAGTTGCGGCCTTAATTGGAATAACACGAGAAGACATGCTTACGGTTTCAATTCGACGAAAAAAGTAGACTGATTATAAGGATTCTCGCTTAATCACTGCTGACTTATTTGAGCATCGGCAACTGAATACGGTTTGCGAGTTCTTTCGAAACCTTTTTCTGAGAAGAACGAAATCTCAAATCTCGACCAAAAATATTTGATTCTGAAACCATACTGGCTGCGAAAACAAAAAAGCAGGGGATGTTGCAAAAGTCCTGAGAAGGACGATTAGGGCATCCCCTTTCTTTTAT
>ERZ791917.491-NODE-491-length-37706-cov-5.611405_pt1 | contig 37706 bp, 35 predicted proteins | sample MGYA00510138_ERZ791917 | MGnify/ENA primary metagenome ERZ791917 (study PRJEB30046, sample SAMN00792102) | human gut metagenome | study: EMG produced TPA metagenomics assembly of the A metagenome-wide association study of gut microbiota in type 2...
TGGTGTCGAACTTTTCGTTTTCCCGGACGCGGACGAAGTACTGGTCGATCAAATCCGCCGTCAGTTCCTTGGCCTTGATCTTCACGACTTGCGGGTCATCCATGAACTTTTCGCCCAAAGCCTGGATTGGCTTTGGCATGGTCGCGCTGAACAAGAGGGTCTGTTCCCGGTTTTCAGCATAGGTTAAGATGCTTTCGATATCCTGGATGAAGCCCATGTCCAGCATTTCGTCGGCTTCGTCCAAAACAACTGTCTTGACGCCGTCCAGCTTGATGGTCTTGCGCTTCAAGTGGTCCAAAAGCCGACCAGGAGTCCCAACCAGGATTTCCGGCACCTTCTTCAAAGCCCGGATCTGCCGGCCAATGTCCGCCCCGCCGTAAACGACCTGGACCTTGGCCTTTTCGTCTCTGCCCAGGCGGAAAAGTTCTTCCTGGGTCTGGATGGCCAGTTCTCTGGTTGGCTCAATTACGATGGCCTGGATAGCTTGCTCCTGCTTGTCCAACTTTTGCAGGATTGGCAGACCAAAGGCGGCTGTCTTCCCCGTCCCGGTTTGGGCCTGGCCGATCACGTCCTGGCCAGCCAAGGCTAAAGGAATGGTCTGGGCCTGGATCGGGGTGGCTTCTTCAAAGCCTGACCGCTTAATTGCCTTTAAGATATTGTCGTTCAATCCTAGTTCAGTAAATTTCAAATTGTTCTCCTATTTCAGTCTGTCGAGGACTCGTTCCAGGTGCATCCCGTGGGACCCCTTCAGCAAAACGATGTCCTGGCTGTGGATGTCGCTCTTTAAATCATCGATTAAATGGCTCATCTCGTCTTCTGGGTAGTAGTGCAGATTCTGCTGGCCGTACTTGTCCAGCAGGGCCTGGTAAAGGTGGTTCATCTCCGACCCGTAAAGGTAAAGGACGTTGATCTTGTCCGGATCCAGGCATTCAGCCAGGCCCTTGTGCAGGTCAGCTGACCGGCTGCCCAGTTCCAGCATGTCAGCCAAAACCGCGATCCGGCGGCCGCCTTCACTGACTGGAACCTGGCCAAAGGAGGCAGTCACGGCCTTAACGGCCGTTGGGTTGGAGTTGTAGATATCGCTCATGATATCTTCGCCGCAGTCGCCCTTTTCCCATTCCATCCGGTTGGCCGTTGGCACGAAGTTGGCCAGGCCAGCGGCAATCTCCTCGTCGCTTTCCCCGAAGTGGCGGCCAACCAAGATAGCGGCCATGGCGTTAGCCACATTGTGGCGGCCGATCATTGGAATTGAGAATTCCCGGTCAGTCCCGTTAATCTTGAAGAAGGAATGGTGCATGGTACTGCGGAGGTCACTGGCATGAATGCTGTCAGAGTCCGCGAAACCGAAGGTGGACTTGTCCTGGGAAAGCTTTGCGGCTCTTTCCGCCAGAAGGGGTTCATCGCCGTTGTAGATGAATTCGCCGTCTTCTTGCAAAAAGTCCGTGATTTCCATCTTGGCGTCGGCGATCTTGTCTCGGCTGCCGAAGAATTCGATATGGGCTTCCCCGATCATGGTGATGACCGCCACGTCCGGCCGGGCCAATTGGCTCAGTTCATGCAATTGGCCAGCCCGGTCCATCCCCATTTCCAAAACCAGGATTTCGGTGATCGGCTTCATTTCCAAAATGGTCATCGGCACGCCGATTTCATTGTTGAAGTTGGCCTGGGTCTTGTAAACGTTGAAGCGCTTGGCCAAAACCGCCGCCACCATGTCCTTGGTCGTGGTCTTGCCATTTGAGCCGGTGATGCCGACCACAGTTGGGTTGACCTTCTGCAGGTAGTAGCGGGCCAGATCCTGCATGGCCTTCAAGGTGTCGGCAACTTCTAAAACCGCGATGCCTTCCGGCTTGTTTGGGTGGCCAGCTTCCCACAAAGTGGCGCTGGCGCCGGCTTCAATGGCTGAACCCACAAAGTCGTGGCCGTCTCTTTCCCCCTTGATCGGGACAAAGAGGGCGCCCTGGCTGATCTTTCTTGAGTCAAAGGCCACTGAGGTAATGACCGTTTCCGCGTCCCCTTCACAACTGGTATTTAAGGCTTGGGCGATTTCCGCCAACTGCATTTTCATTCCAATACTGCTCCTTGAGAATAAATTAACACTTAGTATATTATACGTTGTTTAGCGCTCTTCGCAATAAAAAAAGCAACCCAAGCGGGCTGCTTTTAAAGTAAAGAGAACGATTAGTTCTTCTTGTTGAAGCCGTACTTCTTGTTGAAACGTTCGATTCGACCATCGGCTGCGGCAAACTTTTGCTTGCCAGTGTAGAATGGGTGGGAATCTGATGAAATTTCAACACGGATCAATGGGTAAGTGTTGCCTTCGAATTCAACAGTTTCTGATGACTTCAAAGTTGAGCCGGCAACAAACTTAAAACCAGTTGCTGAGTCCATGAAGCAAACTTCTTGATAATCTGGGTGAATACCTTGTTTCATAATTCTAAAACTCCTTTGCCATAGCCTTCTGCAGGCCATAGATTAATCGATTAACTCTAATATAGTACCACTATCCAGCCCGTTTGACAAGGGCCCAAGTTAATCTTCCACGTCCCGGATGACCACGTCAGCGCCCAGCTGGCGCAACTTTTCTTCCACCCGGTCATAGCCACGCAAGATGTTGCCGGCATTTTTGATCACCGTTTCGCCCTCAACCATCAGACCCGTAAGCATCAAGCAGGCCCCGGCCCGGATTTCGTCAGCGTGAACCACTGCCCCGCGCAGGCGGCTGCCCGGGTGAACCAGAATGATGTTGTTAACGACCGTGATGGAAGCCCCCATCTTCTGCAGTTCCGGTACATGCCGGGTCCGCTTCGGGTAGATCGGGTCGATGATGACCCCTTCCCCGGTCTTAGCCGTCAGCAAGAGCGGCGTAATTGGCTGCTGCAAGTCAGTCGCAAAGCCCGGGTAGGTCCCGGTCTTGACCTGGACCATGCGCAGGTCCCCGGCCGGGTAAACGAAGAGGGAGTCTTCATCAGTGTCGATCACCACGCCCATTTCTTCCACCTTGGCCAAAAAGGCGTCAAGGTGTTCAGCGATAATGTTGTGGATCCGGATCCCGTTACCGATGCAGGCTGCCATGGAAATGTAAGTCCCAGCTTCGATCCGGTCAGGGATGATCGTGTGCGACACCTTGGCCTCCAGGCGGTCAACCCCGTCGATTCTGATGGTGTCAGTCCCCGCCCCGCGGATCTTGGCCCCCATGTTGTTCAAGAAAGTTGCCAGGTCGATGATTTCCGGCTCCTTGGCCGCATTCTCGATCACCGTCCGGCCGCTGGCCGTGACTGAGGCCATGATGATGTTCATCGTTGCCCCAACAGAAGCCATCTTCAGGTGAATCTGGGCCCCTTTCAACCCTTCATCAGGCGCGGTAATTACAATCTGCTCATTTTCATATCTAACGTCGGCGCCGAGGGATTGGAAGCCCATAATGTGCTGGTCAATCGGCCGCGGGCCAATGTCATCGCCACCAGGAAAACCTACAACCGCCTTGCCAAAACGACCGAGCAAAGCGCCCATAAAGTAGTAAGACGCGCGTAAGCTCTTAATCTTCCCAGCTGGCAGAGGACTCATCTTGATTTCAGTCGGATCAATTTGCAGGGTCGTTTCGCGGAAGTCGCAGTGCACGTCCATTTCGCTCAACAAGTCCATCAAATTGTCAACGTCGGCAATCCGCGGAACTGATTCCAGGGTCACCGGCGTTCTCGACAGGATTGAGGCCGGAATCAGCGCTACCGTTGAGTTCTTCGCGCCGCCAATCCAGATGTCGCCTTGCAGGGGTTTCCCTCCGTGAATTATCATTTGCTTCATTTGGGAAAGTAGTCCTTTTCTTTTGTCAAATTATCATAATAATGTTAATAGATCTTCGTCAAAAAAACAAGAGAAGAGGTTTCTCTTCTCTTGTCACTATCTATTATTATCGTACAAAATTTAGAACTTGTCGACCTGCAAACCGCTGGCTGCCCCAATAAAGCCCTTGAAGAGCCCTTCTGGCCGGTTTGGCCGGCTCAGGAATTCCGGGTGGTATTGAGCAGCAACAAAGAACTTCTTGTCCGTGATTTCAACAATTTCCACCAGGTGGTTGTCTGGAGAAACGCCTGAGAAGGTCATGCCGGCCTTTTCAAAGGCTTCCCGGTACTTGTTGTTGAATTCGTAGCGGTGACGGTGACGTTCCTGGATGACTTCCTGTCCGTCGTAGCATTCCCGGGTCTTAGTGCCAGCCTTCAGCATGGCTGGGTACAAGCCCAGACGCAAGGTGCCGCCGATCTTTTCCTGGTCGCGCTGGTCAGCCATCAAGTCAATGATGTTGTTCTTGCAGTTTGGTTCTGCTTCAGCTGAGTTGGCGTCTTCCAGGTGCAAAACGTTGCGGGCGAATTCCACGCTGGCCATCTGCATCCCCAGGCAGATCCCCAGGAATGGAATGTCGTGTTCGCGGGCGTACTTGATGGAAGTGATCATCCCTTCCAGGCCCCGGGTGCCGAAACCGCCTGGCACGATCAAGCCCTGGCTGTCCTTCAAAAGTTCGGCTACATTGTCTTCAGTGATGTCTTCAGCCTGGATCTTTTCAACTTCGATCTTGCTGTTGTACAGGTAGCCGGCGTGCTGCAAAGCGTCGGTAACGGAGATGTAGGCATCTTCCAGTTCGACGTACTTGCCGACCAGGGTGATCTTGGTCTTGTACTTCAAGCTCTTGGCCCGTTCGTCCATCCGGCGCCATTCGTCCATGTCAGCAACCGGCTTCGAGCTGTCGATGTGGAGGAAGTCAACGATCTTCTGGTCAACGCCTTGTTCCTGGTAGGACAGCGGCACGTCAAACAGAGATGGCGCGTCCAAAGATTCCACGATGTAGTCAACTGGAACGTCGGTGAAAGTAGAGATCTTGTCCTTCATTTCCTGTGGAACTGGCATTTCTGAGCGGAGAACCAGCATGTTTGGCTGGATCCCGATTGACCGCAGCATGGAAACTGACTGCTGGGTCGGCTTGCTCTTCAGTTCCTTGGCTGCCCGCAGGTAAGGAACGAAGGTAACGTGCACGTACATAACGTTTTCTGATCCGACTTCCCGCCGCATTTGCCGGATGGCTTCCATGAACGGAGTTGATTCCATGTCACCGACCGTACCGCCGATTTCGGAAATAACCACGTCAGTGTCGGTCATTTGCGCTGCCCGCATGACCTTTTCCTTGATCATGTTAGTTACGTGCGGGATCACCTGTACAGTGCCGCCGTGGTAGTCGCCGCGCCGTTCGCGCTGCAGGACTTCCTGGTAGATCTTGCCAGTCGTCACGTTAGAGTACTTGCTGGTTCTAACGTCGACCAATCTTTCATAGTGGCCCAAGTCAAGGTCAGCTTCCGTACCGTCGTCAGTCACGAAAACTTCACCATGTTGGTAAGGGTTCATCGTGCCGGGGTCGATGTTGATGTATGGGTCGAACTTCTGCATGGTAACTTTTAAGCCGCGGTTCTTCAGCAAGCGACCAATGCTTGATGCAGTAATCCCTTTCCCCAATGATGAAACAACGCCGCCAGTCACAAAGATATATTTGGTCATTGAGCTCTCCTTTGAAAAATAATAAAAAAAGCTCCCTAGCAATTAGGGAGCTAAACGCACATAGGGTGCCCAAGCAAAATAATAACGACTTTTCAGCCGCAAGTCAAGGACAAAATCCTATTCTTCGTCTTCATCGTCATCAAGGTCGTCATCATCCAATTGTGACAGCTGGCCTTCAATCCCGTCTGGCAATGAGTCGTCATCTTCGTCGTCTTCATTGTCGTCGTAATCGTCATCGTAGTCGTAATCGTCACCGGAGTTGTCGTCATCGTCATCTTCGTCAGCGTCACTGTCGTCGGACAAGTCTTCGTCTTCTGGGTCGTCGTTTTCGTAGTCGATTACGTCGTCGCCCTCAGTCGTAGCCAGGAAGGCGTTGACCTTCTTGTGGTGCTTGCGAGTTGATGCTTCGTCGCCGTCGTCTTCTGGGTGGTCGACTTCTTCATCGACAGCTTCGAACTTGAACCAGGTCCGCAGAGCCCAGACATTTTCACCCATGGAAATGAAGCGGCCATCGGTGTTCATGTCCGTGTAAAATTGCGGCAGGCGCTGGCGAATTTCTTCGTCGCTCTTGTTCAAGTACTTTTGCACTTCGTTAACGATATCGGCAAAAGCCATTCTTTCGCCACGGTCTTCCAAAATTGCGTGTGCAACTTCAATCATTGACAATTCGTTGCGATCCACGTCTTTAAAATCAGCTAATCCCACAGTTGAACGTCCTCTCTATTCAATCTTGTCTATTTTACACGTCATTTAAGCAAAAATCAACGAGACGGCATAACTACCAATTAAGTCTACACCACTAAAGAGGTCATATTCAACTTCAAGTTGCTGACCAGCGGCATTTTCTTTCAATTCCAGGCGCTTGGTTTCCGACAAGAGATCCAGCTGCCGGCCCTCAACCACGTACTTGCACTGCCCCTTCTCGCCTAAAATAAAATGCATTTGGGAGAAGTTGCTGTGGTCAGTCCCCCGCCGGATCAAGAGCTCCTGCTCTTTTACGAGCATCTTGACCGGCACCTTTTCTGCCTCGTAAGAAATTCTTTTAACCGCGCCGTCTTCCCGTAATTCGCCTTCTGCCTGCTGGCGGATGGTTTCCGTTTGCTCGCCCTGGGTGATCTTGCTCGTCAAATCGATCTTAATCTTGCTCATCTTTATAAGAAATTCTTCTCCTTTAACAGCCGCAAGCAGCGGCCTCTGGCAACTTTTGCTATAATTTCTATAGCTAGTCAAGCATATCTTACTATGTTTTGGCAAAAATATAAAACAATAAGAATGGAGGATAATACTTTTGACAAAATTTGACAGTCCTAAACTGGCCCGCGAAGTCGTCGTCCGTGACCCGGTCCACGGCTATATCCACCTGGACACCCAAGTGGCCCTGGAAGTCGTCCGCTCGCAAGAATTCCAGCGGATGCGGCGGATCAAGCAGCTGGGCCCGACGTCCTTCGTCTTCCCCGGCGCCACCCACACCCGCTTTGAGCACAACCTGGGCGTCTACGAACTGGCCCGCCGAATCAGCAACCTTTTTACTGACAAATACCCTAGTCAAAGTACCGGCGACGGACTCTGGGATCCCAGCGAAAACCTGCTGGTGCAGATGGCCGGCCTTTTGCATGACATCGGCCATGGCCCATACTCGCACACCTTTGAGCACCTTTTCGGCACCAACCATGAGCAGATCGGCCAGCAGATCATTCTGGATTCTTCCACTGAGGTCAACCAGGCTTTGAGCAAGGTCGACCCGGACTTCCCAAAGGCGGTAGCCAGCGTGATCGCCAAGACCTACCCTAATCCCCAGGTGGTCAAGCTCATCTCCAGCCAGGCGGACGCCGACCGGATGGACTACCTTTTGCGGGATGCCTACTTCACGGGGGCTTCTTATGGGGAATTCGACCTGTCCCGGATCTTGCGGGTCATCCGCCCTTATGAAAAAGGGGTTTGCTTTACGGCTAACGGGATGCACGCCGTTGAAGACTATATCGTCTCCCGCTACCAGATGTACCAGCAGATCTACTACCACCGGGTCAACCGGTCCATGGAGGTCATCCTTCACCATCTTTTGAAGCGGGCCCAGTACCTCTACCAGGAAAAAGAACTGCCGGTTACGCCAAGTTTAGCCAGATTTTTGGCCGGGACCTGGGACTTGCAGGACTACTTGAAGATGGATGACGGGGTCATGGAGACCAACTTCAGCATGTGGACTGAGTCCAGCGACTCGATTTTAGCGGACTTAACCAAGCGCTACCTCTTCCGGCGGCCTTTAGCCAGCGCGAAGATCAACGAAGAAAGCAAGCAGCTTTTGCCACAATTAAAGGACTTGATCAAGAAGGACGGCTTTGACCCGGACTACTATACCGGAGTAGGATCAGCCTTTGACGAGCCATATGACGCTTATAAGCCAAGCGGCAAGAACGCCAACAGCCAAATCGAGATCATGCAGGAAGACGGCAGCTTGATTGAGCTGTCCCAGCTTAGCCCCTTGGTCAAGGCCTTAAACGGGACCCTGCAGGGCGATGAGCGCTTCTTCTTCCCGGTTGCCATGCTCAAGCAGGCAGATTTTCAGCAATACCTGAAAAACGGAGAATTGCTTACGAAAAAATAAGGTAAAAGAAAACAACCGTTGCAGAATTTGCAGCGGTTGTTTTTGCATATAGGTCCTTACTTGTCCTTGTACTTGTTCGCGTCGTAACGAGTGTCAAAGAGCGGACTCATTGGCTTGTGTTCCATGATCAGCTTGATAGCGTCACCCATCAAAGGCCCAACGGAAACGAGAATCATCTTGTCGAGGTTCTTTTCGGCTGGCTGTTTGATTGAGTCGGTCAAGACCAGGCTCTTAATTACGGAATTGTTCAAGCGGTCTACGGCTGGGCCGGACAAAACGGCGTGGGTCGCGCAGGCGTAAACTTCAGTAGCACCGGCGTCCTTCAAGGCTTGGGCAGCCAGAGTGATGGTACCGGCAGTGTCGATCATGTCATCGATCAAGATGGCCCGCTTGCCCTTGACGTCACCGATGATGTTCATGACTTCGGCAACGTTGGCCTTTGGCCGGCGCTTGTCGACGATGGCGATTGAAGTGCCCAGGAATTCAGCTAATTTTCTTGCCCGGGTAACGCCACCGTGGTCTGGAGAAACGACAACAGCGTCTTCTTCCAGGTGGTTGCTCAGGAAGTAGTCAGCCAATAAAGGAGCGCCCATCAGATTGTCAACAGGGATGTCGAAGAAACCTTGGATTTGCGGAGCGTGCAGGTCCAGTGAGAGGACGCGGTCAGCCCCGGCAGCTTGAATCATGTCTGCGACCAGTTTAGCAGTGATTGGTTCTCTGGCCCGGGTCTTCCGGTCTTGACGAGCGTAGCCGTAGTAAGGCATGACGATGTTTACGGAAGCGGCACTGGCCCGGCGGACAGCGTCGATCATGATCAAAAGTTCCATAAGGTTGTCGTTGACCGGCGCGCTAGTGGATTGGATCAAGAAGACGTCCTTGCCACGGACAGAATCGTCGATGTTGACTTGAATTTCACCGTCGCTGAAGCGAACGACGCTTGAGGTTGAAAGCTTTAACCCCATCCGCTTAGCGATCTTTTCTGCCAACGGTTTGTTTGAGTTAAGCGCAAAAAGCTTGATGTTGTCCTTGTAAGACATAATTCCCTCCGAAAAAAACAGCATTTACCAGTTCTATTCTAACAAAATCCGCCATTCTTTTGTTGGAAAAAAGGGATTTGTGTTCAGTTTTTAAGCAAAAAATTCCTCTTACTCCTGTTTTGACCTGAAAAATGAGTAAGAAAGCCTTTTGTTTTTCAAGCGGATAGAAAAAATCGTTTGTTTTCGGGCAAAGAAAAAAGCTCTGATGATTATCAAAGCTTCTTCTGGATTACTTAGATGCGATTACCTTAACGGCGCTGGCCTTAAGGTAGGCGCTGTTGCCAACGTAGTAGTACTTCTTGTTCTTGATGGTGATAGTCTTGGAAACCTTGTACTTAGTGCCCTTGTAAGCTACGGTACTCTTCCAGCCTTGGTAAACGTATGGGCTCTTCTTGGTGAACTTAGAACCGTCCTTGTGGTAGAAAGGAGTGGTCTTCTTAGTTACTTGAATTTGAGTTACAGTCTTCTTGGAGCTGGTCTTCTTAGAAGAAGAGCTGCTTGAAGTTGAGCTGGACTTCTTTGAGCTAGTCTTGCTTGAACTTGAGCTGGTCTTCTTGGAAGTAGTGCTTGCCTTCTTTGAGCTTGAGCTGGACTTAACCGCCTTAGTTGCAGTTACCTTAACGGCGCTGGCTTTCAGGTAAGCATCGTTGCCGATGTAGTAGTACTTAGCACCCTTGATGGTTACAGTCTTAACTACGTTGTAGCTGGTGTTCTTGTAAGCTACAGTGCTCTTCCAGTCGCCGTAAACGTAAGGCTTCTTCTTGGTGAACTTAGAACCATCCTTGTGGTAAAAAGGAGTAGTCTTCTTAGTTACCTTAATCTTGGTTGCTTGCTTAACCGTGGTGGTCTTGGCAAAAGCCGCGTTTTGAGTAAGCAGTGCTGCTGGAGTAGCCAGAGTCAAAGCCAATGATGCTGATGCAAAAGCAATTTTCTTAGTAAACTTCATCGATATGCAAACCTTTCTTGCTTCTTTTTGTACATTGCCTAGATTATACACCCTCTGTTTAAAAATTGCTTATTAAAGTTCTCAAAAGAAAGGCAATTTTCACTTAAATCTACTGTAAGCGGATGCGCTTTACTTATTAAAAAAAGGAGCCGGAGCTCCTTTTCATCATTATTTCCATTCTTCGTCTTCAGACAAAGGCAGCTTGTGCCAGTAGTCTTCCTTGTTGACCTGCCGGCCCCTGGCGATAGCCATTTCATACTTGCCAACGTCCTTGGTAATGGTTGAGTCAGCCGCGATAAAGGCGTGGTCAGCCACATTAATCGGAGAAACCAGGGTTGACCCGGCCCCGATGAAGGACTTGTCGCCAACCGTCGTGTGGAACTTCTTGACCCCGTCAAAGTTGGAGAAGATGACCCCGCAGCCAACATTGATATCCTTGCCCAAAGTAGCATCCCCAACGTAAGTCAAGTGCCCAACCTTGGTGTTTTCGCCAATTTCTGCCTTCTTGACTTCCACGAAGTTGCCCAGGTGGGCTCCCTGCTTGATCAAAGCCTTTGGCCGCAAGTGGGAGTTTGGCCCGATGTCCGTGTTGTCTTCCATGATTGATTCTTCAATCGTGGAAGAAGTTACCGTCACGCCATTGCCGATTTGGCTGTCAACGATTCTTGACCCGGAAGTGATCAAGCAGTCTGACCCGATCACGGTGTGGCCCTTGATCGTTACGCCGCCTTCAATCACCGTGTCATTGCCGATTTCCACGTCAGCGTCAATGTAAGCCGTGGCTGGGTCGATAAAGGTAACCCCATCCCGCATGTGCCCTTCATTGATTCTTCTTTGCATGATCCGGGTGGCTTCAGCCAGGGCGATCCGGTCGTTTACCCCCAGGCTTTCGCTGAAGTCTGGCATCTTGTAAGCCCCGACCTTCTTGCCGGCCTTGCGCAAAATTTCCAAAACATCAGTCAAGTAGTACTCGCCTTGGGAGTTGTCGTTGCCGACTTGCTTTAAAGCAGACCATAATTCTTGGTTGTCAAAGCAGAAGACCCCGGTGTTGATTTCCTTGACCTTCAGTTCTTCCGGTTTGCCGTCCTTTTGTTCCACGATCCGCAAAACATTGCCCTGGTCGTCTCTGATGATCCGCCCGTAGCCAAAAGGATCCGGAGCTTCAGCTGTCAAAACCGTAGCCGCGTTACTTTCTTCTTCATGGTAGGCGAAGAGCTTTTCAAAAGTTTCACTGGTAAAAAGCGGGGTGTCCCCGGTTACGACCAGCGTTGCCCCTTCCAAAGCAGCCAGCTGGCCTTCCGCCTGCATAACCGCGTGGCCGGTGCCCAGCTGCTTTTCCTGCATGGCAAATTCAGACTTGCCCGCCAAGACTTTCTCCACGTCTTCTGCCCCGTGGCCGACGATGGTCACGATCTTGCTTGGCTTGACCGCTCTGGCAGCATCAACGACATGTTCAACCATGGCCTTGCCGCAAACTTGGTGCAAAACCTTGTAAAGCTTGGATTTCATTCTGGTGCCCTTGCCGGCAGCCAAAACTACGACATATTTTTCCATCTGTTTGTAACCTTCTAAATCAAAATAAGCTAGCCTTCATGGCTAGCTTATATTGTAACATTTAGAAACGGTCGAAGTTAGTTCTAGTCAAAAAGTTGCCCGGTTGAGCCAGGATGATTTCCTTTTCGCTGTCGATCTGGTCAATGTTGACCAAGGAAACGTAGTCCTTGATCTTGCGTTCCTCTTCATATTCAGTTTCGCAAAGAACACAGACTCCGGCCACCTGGCAATCAAATTCCTTGACAAGTTGCCGCATGCCGTCCAGAGTGCCGCCGCCCTTCATGAAGTCGTCCACGATCAGAACGTTCGTATCCTTGTCCAAGGCCCGGGTCGGCAACTCCATCTTGGCTACCCGGGAAGTTGAAGAGGACATGTAGTTAACGGACACAGTAGCCCCTTCCGTCACCTTGGATCGCTTGCGGGCGGTTACCGCTGGGACGTTCAAGTAGCTGGCCACGGCATTGGCCAAAGAAATCCCCTTGGTTTCCACCGTCATGACGGCTTCGATATTGGCATAAGCATAGCGGGTGGCGATCAGCTTGCCGATCATCTCCAGGTCATATGGCCCGCCCAAAATGTCTGACAGGTAGACAAAGCCACCCGGCAGAATCCGGCTGGAGTCCTGGATGCGGCCTGCCAGGTCCTTGAGATACTTCTCAGCTGGCTTCTGGCCTAAGAACGGGATATAGCGGACCCCGCCAGCTGCCCCGGCAACGGTCTCCAGGATCCCATCCTCGTTGCTGGCCAGGGTGTGCTTCAGAATGGCCAAGTCTTCAGAGATTGATGACTTCGCTGCCCCGTAGCGCTTGGCAAAAAAAGGCAGAGCAATCAAAGTATGCGGGCGCTCCATCAAAAACTTGGTCATATCTACTAATCTTTCAGAACGTTTCATTCTCTTTCCTTCCTAATGTCTGTTTTTGTACTTATACTAATATACTCTAAAGGGCAAAAAAAATCACTAACATTTTCAAGAAATGTTAGTGCGAAAATTCGTTTTTTCACTCTGCATCGCTTTCATCATCAAATTCCAGCAGGATGTTCTTGGTCAAAACATCAGTGTAGCTGTATGATGCGTGTTCAAAATTATTACTGTCCTGGTCCAGAGCCACTACAAACACGGCAGGAAACGTGTTCTTCAAAATACCGCGGCGTCTGGTTACCTTCTTGCGGCCCGCTTGAGCAACGATTGTCAGCTCCTCGCCTAGGTGGGCATCTAACTTCTGCTTAATGTCTTGAATATTGATTGGCAATTATGACACTCCTTTATCAGAATATTATAACATAATTTCCTATTCAAATCAAGATTGAATTATTTATTCATTTCCGCTACAGCCCGGCTGATTCTGATGAAGTCGCTGATGGCCAATTGTTCCGGCCGCTGGCGCGGGTCCAGGTCCAGGTCGGCCAGCAGCTTTTCCCGGTCTTCCTTATTTGGAAGCAAGGTCTTCAAGTTGTTGGCCAGGGTCTTGCGCCGCTGGGCAAAGCAGAGCTTAACCACCCGGTTGAACTGCTTACGGTCGCCAACGTCAGCTGGCTTTTCCAAAGGCGTTAAAACTACCACGGCTGAGTCAACCTTTGGCTGGGGCATGAAGGAAGCGTGCCCTACTTCCAAGGCCAGGTCCACACTCATTTGAGTCTGCACGGCAATGGACAAGGGGCCATAGGCCTTAGAGCCCGGCTGGGCAGCCAGGCGCTCAGCCACTTCCTTTTGCATCATCAAGGTCAGGCTGGTGAAGTCCAGGCTGGACTCCAGCAGGTTGAAAATAATCGGCGTGGTGATGTAGTAAGGCAAGTTGGCCACCACCTTGACGGGCTTGCTTAAGTCAAAAAAGTCCGCCAGATCAGTTGCAAAGTCCGCCTTCAAAACATCCTTCATGATCAGCTTGAAGCGCTGGTCCAGGTCTTGACCGTCCACCTTTTCCGGCAGTTCGTTGGCCAGGATTTCCGGCAGACTCTGGTCGACTTCATAAGCCGCCACCTTGCCTCCGGCTAAAAGCAGCTGTTCAGTCAAAGAGCCAATCCCCGGGCCGACTTCCACTACCTGATCGCCGGGCTCAATCCCGGCTGCCCGAACTATCCCCTGGACGGCATCCAGGTCAACCAGGAAGTTCTGGCCCAGGTTCTTCTTGGCGTGCACAAAGTAACGGTTGACGATGGCCGCTGTCCTTACCGGACTAGCGATTGGAATTCTGTTGGTCATTTTCCGCCTCCTCTACTGCCTGCTTGAGTTCAGCCAAACTGATGCCAAAAGTCTGCAGGCGCTGGTAAAAACGCTTGGAATTGGCATAGCCGATCCCCAGCTTGATCCCGACTGCCTCCCGTAATTGCCGGGACTGGCGGCCCATGGCCAGGCCCAAGTCGACATAGTCCCCGTAGTCAAAATCCGCCTTTTTGGTTTGGACCTCGCGTAAGTCGCTCAAGGCCCGCTCTAAAGCTTCCTTTGAAGCGTGCTCTACCCCCAGGCTCCCCTTTTTTTGCGGTTCGCCTTCTTTGCGGGTAATAAAGGCCTGCTTGGCCGTTGGCACGGCTTCGGTCACTATCCGGCGGATCCGCTCGCCGTTGACGTCAGGATCGGTAAAAACGATAATCTCGCGGCTTTGGGCCAGCTTCTTCAGCTTGGCCAGGACCGCATCAGAAACGGCCGAGCCATTCGTCTCGACCGTCTCAATTCCTGGAAAAAACTGCTTTAAGCGGATCGTATCGTCCTTGCCTTCCACGACAACGACGGCGTTAAAATTCTTCTGCATTTAATCCGTAAATCCTCATTGTATTAGCATAAGTTGCTTCCGCGACTTCGGCCAGGTCCAGCCCCTTCAAGTCCGCGACCGCCTGGGCGACATAGCGGACATAGCCAGGCTCGTTTTGCCGGCCCCGGTAAGGCACCGGGGTCAAAAACGGCGCGTCGGTTTCCACCAAAAGCCGGTCCAAAGGAACCAGCTTGGCTGACTCATGCACTTCCGCGGCCTTCTTGAAGGAAACGACCCCGGAGAAAGAAAAGTTCACGTTCAAGTCCAGGAACTTTTCCGTCCATTCCGGGCCCCCATTGTAGCTGTGCAAAACCGCCCCGTATTCCAGGTCTGCTTCCTTCAAGATCTGCCAGCAGTCCGCGAAGGCATCCCTGGTATGGATGTTTACCGGCAATTTCAAATCGCGGGCAACTTCAATCTGCCGGGCAAAAACTTCCCTTTGCACATCACGGGGAGACTCATCCCAGTAATAATCCAGGCCGATTTCCCCGATAGCGACTACCTGGCCGCTCTTAACTTGCTCAACCAGCAGGTCTTCAGCTGCCTGGTCATAGTCTTTAGCCACATCCGGGCAGTAGCCAATGATGGCCTTGACATTGGCGAAGCGCTTAGCTAATTCCAGGGCGCCCAGGTTCATTTCCGGGTCCTGGCCCACGCAGTTCATCCCAACCACGTCCAAGTCCTTGGCTTTTTGGATATAATCGGCTTCTTTGCCGGCAAAAGGCTTGTCGTTTAAGTGGGTATGGTTGTCGTAAATCTTCATTAGCCCAGTTCAGCCCCTACCGGGTGTTCGTCGCCGACCAGGACCAGCTTGACATCGCCATCAGCTTCGCTGGACAAAAGCATACCCTGGCTTTCGTGGCCCAGCATCTTGCGCGGCTTCAAGTTGGTTACAGCCAGAACCTTCTTGCCCAAAAGGATGCTTTCATCTGGGTAGAACTTGCGGATCCCGCTCAAGATCTGCCGCTCGCCGGCCTTGCCGAAGTCCAGCTTGAACATCAAGAGCTTGCTTGATCCCTTGACTGGTTCAACGGACAGGATCTTGCCGACCTGGATCTTGACCTTGGCAAAGTCGTCGATCGTGATCTGCTTTTCTTCCTGCTTTTGTTCTCTTCTTGACTGCTTCTTTGGCTTGGCCTTCTTCATTTCTTCCTTGATGTAGGCCACTTCTTCGTCATTCTTCAAGCGTGGGAAGATCGGAGTTGGCTTGGCAACGACGTTCACGTCCCAGGCAAAGCCGCCAAAGTTCAAATCCTTCTGGCTTTCGTCTTCCCAGTCCAGGCCCAGCTGGGCAAACATCTTGGCTGGCGTTTCAGTCATAACCGGAGCGATCATAATGGCTACCAGGCGCAGGCTTTCCGCCAGGTTGCTCATAACTCTGGAAAGTTCTTCAGCCTTGCCTTCCTTGTTCAAAACCCATGGGGTAGTTTCATCGATGTACTTGTTGGCCCGGGAAATCAGCTGCCAGACGTTTTCCAAGGCGTTGGAGAAGTGCATCTTGTCCATGTTGCCGTAGTAGTCGCTGATTGCCTTGGCGGCAACGGCAGCCAGGTCTTGGCCGTACTTGTCCTGTTCCTGGTCAACCGGGGCAACCAGGCCCTTTTGGTACTGGTTGATCATGGAAACAGTCCGGTTCAAAAGGTTGCCCAGGTCGTTGGCCAGGTCAAAGTTGGTCCGTTCAACGAAGTCTTCCGGGGTAAAGGAACCGTCAGCCCCAAACGGGATGGCCCGCATCAGGTAGTAGCGGACCGGGTCCAGGCCATAGCGGGAAATCAAGGATTCCGGGTAAACGGCATTGCCCTTGGACTTGGACATCTTGTCCTTGTAGATCAAGACCCAGCCGTGGCCAAAGACCTGCTTAGGCAGTGGCAAGTCCAAAGCCATCAGCATGATTGGCCAGTAAATGGTGTGGAAACGGACAATTTCCTTGCCGACCAGGTGGACGTCAGCTGGCCAGTACTTCTTGAAGAGGGAGTCATCTTCTGACCCGTAGCCCAAGGCAGTGATATAGTTGGCCAAGGCGTCGATCCAAACGTAAACGACGTGCTTCGGGTCGCTTGGCACCGGGATCCCCCAGTCAACCGTGGTCCGGGTAACTGACAAGTCTTCCAGGCCCGGCTTGATGAAGTTGTTCACCATTTCCTTTTCCCGGGAATTTGGCTGGATGAATTCCGGGTGATCCTTGTAGTACTGGAGAAGCCGGTCAGCGTACTTGCTCATCTTGAAGAAGTAGGATGGTTCCTTGACCAATTGAACTTCGTGGCCAGATGGGGCAATCCCGCCGACAACGTTGCCCTGGTCGTCTTTGAAGACTTCCTTCAGCTGGGATTCAGTGAAGTATTCTTCGTCTTCAACTGAGTACCAGCCAGTGTATTCACCCAGGTAGATGTCACCTGAGGCCTTCAGCTTTTCAAAAATCTTCTGAACAGCCTTGACGTGTTCTTCATCAGTGGTCCGGATGAACTTGTCGTAGTTGATGTCCAGCTTCTTCCACAGTTCCTTGATGTCCTTGACCATACCGTCCAGGTAAGCCTTTGGCTTCATGCCCAGCTTTTCAGCCTTTTGTTCGATCTTCAAGCCGTGTTCATCGGTCCCGGTCAAGAAGAAGGTGTCATAGCCGCGGGCCTTCTTGTAGCGGGTCATGGTGTCCGCTGCCACCGTTGTGTAGGCGTTGCCGATGGTCAAACGGCCAGACGGATAGTAGATTGGCGTGGTAATGTAAAAAGTTTTCTTGTTATCTGCCATAGTGCTTGATCTCCTAAAAAATTCTATACTCTCTATCATACAACAAAAAGTCTTACCTTATAAAGCCGATCGGCGATTTAACGGGCTTTCGGGCAAAAAAGAACGGTCTTTAGTAAAAAGGCCGTTCTTTTTTCAGTTAAATCAAGAATTTTTTCTTCTTCATGTAGAAGTGCTTGACGACTGTCGTCAAAAGCAGGTAGCAGACCAGAAGGCCAGCCACGATCCACAGGAATTCTTCATTCAATTGGCCGAACTTCATGGCTCCGGCCAATTTTGAAAATGGCAGGAAGGTGCCAAAGATAGCGGCCCCAAAGGTAGCCAGCATGACTGGACTTGATGCCCGCTGCTGGATAAATGGCAGGCGTTCATCGCGCAAGGCATGGATGACCATTTCCTGGGTCCAGAGGGATTCCACGAACCAGCCGGTGTGGAAGATGGTCATGAAGGCCAGCTGCCCTGCCGGTCCTAAGGTAGCGTAACTGCCGCCAGTAAGGGCCGGGCAGATTACAAAGAAGAGGACGGCAAAGGTGATGATGTCAAAAATTGATGATGCCGGCCCAAAGTAGAACATGAACTTCGGCATGTTCTTGGTTGACCATTCCCGCGGCACGTGCAGGTAGTCTTCAGACACGCTGTCAAAAGGCAAAGCCAGGCAGCTGGTCCCGTAGAGCAGGTCCAAAATCAAAAGCTGCAGCGGCAGCATTGGCAAGAATGGCAGGAAGACTGAGGCGACCATGATGGACAAGATGTTCCCGAAGTTGGAAGACAGGGTGATCTTGATGTACTTCATGGTGTTGGTCAAGGTCTTGCGGCCGATCCGGACCGCGTGTTCCAGGACGCTCAAGTCCTTTTGCAAAAGGATGATGTCGGCTGATTCCTTGGCCACATCGACAGCTGAGTCAACTGAGATGGAGACGTCCGCCTGCTTCATGGCCGGGGCGTCGTTGATCCCGTCGCCCATGTAGCCGACCGTGTGGCCGTTTTTCTGCAGGGCATCGATGATCTTGGTCTTCCATTCCGGTGACAACTTGACGAAGATGTCGCATTCTTCAACAATATTGGCCAGTTCTTCATCACTCTTGCCGATCAGGTCCTTTTGCCCGTAAACCGTGTCGATGTTCAGGCCGACCTTCAAGGCCACGGCCCGGGTAACAGCTTCGTTGTCCCCAGTCAGGATCTTAACGGTAATGCCGTCCCGGTTGAGGCTGGCCAGAGCATTTTTGGCGCTTTCCTTCGGCGGATCCAGGAAGGTCAGGAAGCCGATCACAATCAAGTCGCTTTCGTCATCAACCGTGAATTCGCCGACCGGAGACGGGTCAACCTTGTAAGCCAAGACGATAACCCGCATCCCGTCGCTGTTTAAGTCGTCGATGTCTTTAAAAATCTGCTTTTTTCTTTCTTCAGTCAAAGGCAGGGTCTGGCCGCCGATTTCCACCTGGCTGGAGACGGCCAGCATTTCTTCGGCTGCCCCCTTGGTAACCAGGAGGTGCTCGCCGTGTTTTTGGTCAGAGTTGGCAACCACCACGCTCATCCGCCGGCGCTGGAAGTCAAAAGGAATTTCATCGATCTTGTGGTAGTCCCGCTGGATTTCGCTGGTGTCCAGGTCGTCGTCAGCCACGTCGATGACTGCTTGGTCGATCAAGTCCTTCATCCCGGTCTGGTAGTAAGAGTTCAGGTAGGCCATCTTCAAAACCCGGTCAGTTTCCCGCATTTCCAGGTTGTAGTGCTTTTCCAGGATTACCTGGCCCTGGGTCAAGGTCCCGGTCTTGTCGGTGCAGAGGATATCGGCTGAGCCGAAGTTCTGGATGGAGTTCATCTTCTTGACGATGGTCTGGTGCTTGCTCATTTCCACGCTGCCCCGGACCAGGTTGGTAGTCACAATAACTGGCAGCATTTCCGGCGTCAGGCCCACCGCCGTAGCGATGGCGAAGATCAAGGCGTCAGTCCAGTTACCCTTGGTCAAGCCGTTGACCAAGAGAACCAGAGGCGCGATGATGGCCGTCATGGTCAAGAGCAGCTTGGAGATGTTCTTGATCCCGGTGTCAAAAGTCGTCTCTTTCATTTTAGTGTCGGCGATCTGGGCCGCCATCTTGCCGAACATGGTGTGCCCGCCAGTGGCGAAGACCACCCCGCGGCCGGAGCCGGAGACGATAGTCGTGCCTTCAAAAAGGATGTTTGGGTAGTCCAGGTAGTTTTCCATCTTGTCCGGGGTTGGGACGAAGTTGGCATTCTTTTCCGCCGGCGTTGATTCCCCGTTCAAGGAACTGGCTGAGCAGAACAAGTCAGTGCTGGACAAAAGCTTCATGTCAGCTGGAACCATGTCCCCGGCTGAGACGTTGATGATGTCGCCGACCACCACGTCCTTGGTCGGGATTTCCTGGTCCTTGCCGTCCCGGCGCACGTTGGTCGTGACAGAGACCATCTTCAAAAGGGACTGGACGGCGTTGGAAGTGCGGACATTCTGGATGAAGGACGTAATCCCGGAAACCAGGATCATGACCACCATGATGATGACGGTGCTGAGGTCCTTTTCACTTTGCGGGACGAAGATGTAGTTAGTGAACAAGGACATCGTCGCCAAAATGAGCAGGACCAGGATAAACGGGGTCAGGAAAGCTTCAGCCAGGAAGTGGAGCTTGCTTACTTGGTTGTTGCTCGCGATCTCGTTGGTCCCGGTCTTTTCCCGGACATCGGCTGCTTCTTCAGTGCTGAGGCCGTTGCTGTTGGTATGCAATTGGGCCAAAGTCACGCTCCGCTTTTCCAGGGCAATTCTTGCAACCCGCTTTGCGTCATCGCTGGCAGCTTTGTTCATTGTCTTGTTGAGCATAATAGTTCTCCCCTCTATGACAACTTCGCAAACGAACAAAAAAATCCCCCTTACAAACCGTAAGGGGGACCTTGCCAAATAAGGCCACGCTATTGACTAATCGCTCAGCTTTAACACTACGTGACGTAAGCACATGCTAGCTACCTGGAAAGTGCCTTATTTCGACAATTTCTATTTAACCCGTTGGCATCTCTGGATGTTTCTGGGCGATAGCGTGTGTTCACGTAGGAGTCTCACCTAACAGTTCATTTGCTCTCTTTTCAACTTTACATAGAAGACTATACACGCTTAAAGCAGGCTTGTAAACCACTTTTATGTAAAGTCAGCGTTTTAATTTAGTTTTTTCTGTGAAAAAGCCTTATTTTCTGGCCTGCCGCTTTACCGCATAACGTAAGAAGATAATCACGGCCGCGATCAAGACCAGCAAGGCCAGCATGATCGGAATTCTGAGGTCGGCCGGCTTGATCACCCGGTTCACTTCCTCGCTGGACAGGTCAAGGGAGTCCTTTTTAAAGCCGAGGCTTTGGTCGATCAAAGTCACGGAAATCTTGAACAACTCCTGCACCCCTTCATTGAAGGCGATCGGGTCATCAGCCGTGATTTTGGAAGCCGTGTGGCTGAGGATGTTGGCCCGGACCTGGGCGGTAAACTGGCTGTGCAGGTCGCTGCTGCTGTAAAGATAGGCCTTCTTAGTCCCGTCCTTTTGCACGTTGATCACGATATAGAGAGTTCTGCTTGCCTTGCTCAGGCCGTCCGGCTGGGTCTTTTTGGCATTTTGCAGGGTCTCGACGATCACGATCGGGTGCTGGTCAGACTTCTGGTACTTGGCATTCTTTTGGTCAACCATTTTCCGGGTATCGGAATTGATGATGCCGGCATTGTCCTGGACGAAAAAGCTGCTGGCCTCGGTCACCAGGGGAAAAAGGCAGACTAAGGCCAGGAGCCAGGCCAGCCTAGTCACTGCCGTCTTCAAGTTTGTGTGCCAGTTCTTCGACGAATTGGCGGTCAAGCTTAATTTGTTCATAAGGTACTCCACTATCACGCAGCAGCTGAATGGCCAAAGGACTGTCGTGATAATCATAGTAATAGTTGATCTTGGTCACCCCGGCCTGCAACAGGTGCTTGGTGCAGTTGTAGCATGGGAAGTGAGTCACGTAGATTTCCGTGTTGTCGGTTGAGACCCCGTTTTTCGCGCAGGAAATCAGACTGTTCATTTCGGAGTGAATCGTCCGCACGCAGTGGCCGCCGACCAGCTGGTGGCCCACGTCATCGCAGTGGTCCTGGCCGGAAACTGACCCGTTGTAGCCGGTGCTGAGGATCCGCTTGTCCTTGACCAAGACGCTGCCGACCAGGGCCCGGTCACAGGTTGACCGCTGGGCGATCACCAGGGCCTGCATCATAAAGTACTGTTTCCAGGGAATTCGCTTGCGCGTCATATTAGCCTCGGTTCTTGAAGTAGTTGAAGCCGATCGCGTCACGGACTTCCTGCAGGGTCTGGTCAGCCACCTGGTTGGCCTTTTGTGACCCTTGGTAGAGCATGTCGTAAACGGCATCCAGGTTTTCAGCGTACTTTTGCCGGCGTTCTCTGATTGGGGCCAGTTCAGCTTCCAGGACCTTGTTTAAGTAGCGCTTGATCTTGACGTCGCCTAACCCGCCCTTTTGGTAATCTTCCTTAAGTTGGGCAACAGTGTCCTTGTCCGGGTCAAAGACATCCAGGTAAGTGAAGACGGTGTTGCCTTCCACTTGACCTGGGTCTTCCACGTGGATGTGGTTAGGGTCGGTGTACATGGACATAACCTTCTTCTTAAGCGTTTCCGAGTCATCAGACAGGTAAATAGCGTTGCCCAGGGACTTGGACATCTTGGCGTTGCCGTCCAGGCCTGGCAGGCGGCCCTGGCCCTTAGGCGGGAAGTAGCCCTTTGGTTCAACCAGGACGTCGACATTGTAGGTCCGGTTAAAGCTGCGGACGATTTCCCGGGTTTGTTCCAGCATTGGTTCCTGGTCATCGCCAACTGGGACTAAAGTCGCCTTGAAGGCAGTAATATCAGCGGCTTGGGCAACCGGGTAGGTCAAGAAGCCGACTGGCAGGGAGTCTCCGAAGCCCTTTTGCTTGATTTCCGTCTTAACAGTAGGGTTTCTTTCCAGCCGGGACAGGGTTACCAGGTCCATATAATCAGTGGTCAGTTCAAACAAGGCCGGGATTTGGGACTGAACAAAGATGGTGGACTTTTCCGGGTCCAGGCCAACAGCCAGGTAGTCCAGGGCAACTTCGATCAGGGAGTTGCGGATCTTTTCCGGGTTGCGGGCGTTGTCAGTCAAGGCCTGGGTGTCAGCAATCATAATGTAAGAGTCATACTTGCCAGTGTTTTGGAGCATGACCCGGTTCTTCAAAGAGCCGATGTAGTGGCCGATGTGCAGCTTGCCGGTTGGGCGGTCGCCAGTCAAAATAATTTCTTTCGTCATTTTTCGCTTTCCTTTACTAAATTCTTTGTTAAATTGTTTCTATCGAGCGTTATTATTATCATTTTAGCAAAAATAACAAATAGATTAAACCACTCCCGCCGGGCCGGAAGAATCTTTTTGAAAAAAGTTGCCAAAAAGACTTGGCGAAAGTTTTTTTACATGCTATACTTAAAACATCTTGCGGGTATAGTTTAATGGTAGAACGCTAGCTTCCCAAGCTGGAGATGAGGGTTCGATTCACTCTATCCGCTTTTTTTATACCATAAATTAACAAAGAAATAAGCGAGGCCAAACGGCCCCGCTTATTTTTTACTTTCTTCAGTTAAACGGCGATGGTCACAACCGTCAAGACTCCGTTCAAAGCTGCCAGGTAAAGAGGCAGCCAGATGGTCTGGGTGCTGAGGTAACTCCAGGCGAAAAGCATGCCAAAGGCAAAGTTGAAGGCAAAGATTGCCGGAGTGAACTGAAAGGTCAAGATGGCGTAAAAGAGACCCGAGCAGATTATGCCGGCGTAGGCCACGCCCTTTTTCTCAGTTCTAAACCAGTAATTGAACAAAAAACCGGTGCAGAGGTATTCTTCCAGGATCGGCAGGACCACCCCATTGGCCAGCATCATGAACCAGTATAAGGCGCTGGTGGAATGAGAGGCATAGGCCAGCTGCAAGCCAGAGGCGGGCATGCCTTTGTAGAGCTGCAGGTAGGAGATGCCGATCCGGCCGGCGGCAACCACGAAGCTTAAGAGCAAGGTGAAGTTGAAGCTGCTCAGCCAGGGGATGTTGAAGCGTGAATCGAAGAAGCGCTGTTCACGGTTGTAGCGGTAAATGTAAAAAAGCAGGCACATGGCCGCCAGAACCAGGAACAGGATCACGTTCCAGATACTGATGGACGGGCTCTTGATGGCCAGGTTATCGGCCAGGGCCGTGAAAACAAAAACTACAAAATAGACGAGGTAACGGACTAGGTTACCTTCGCGTGATCGTGGCGTATTCATCTTATTCCACTCACTCCTCCGTGAAACATTTGTAATTATCTTATTATACCAAAGAAATCGGGCCCTTTTGGGCCTTTGTATGAATATTTTTGGTTACTTTTGCCTTACAATGTTTCATGCTTTTTACCTGGAGGGGTGAAAAAAGTGCCGCCAAAGCCGGATGTTTAGGCTCAAGCAGCACTTTGAAGTTTCTATTTTAGTCCATAATCGCGCAGCTCATGGCAAAGTAGACCAGGCCTAGGCAGGAACAGAAAATAACGACTGGCCAGACAGCTTTAGCGACGTTTTTTTGCCGGATGCCACTGACAACCAGATAGATCACCAAGCCAAGCAAGGTTAAAAGGCCTAGAGCCACGATTAAAAGGTGGTGCCACAGCCAGAATATCACACTATTGCCGACAACAAGGAAAACACGTTCCAAAAATGAAAGGCGTGAAGCTTGATACATAACGACTCCCCCTTAGAAATCAAATATCATACCTATTCTGCTTTAGATGCGACAATTGTAGCACCAATCATGAGCAAAACGTAGCGCTTTTTCATTTTTTGTTCAAAATAAATTAACAAGCACTGCTGAAGAAGGAATACCAAGCTTTAGCAGCACTTATTTTAATATGATTAAGTTTTCAGTAGATTACTTCAGAACTACGCCATTAGCACCAACTGCAGAGTAGCGGGCCAAGTCCAGTTGCAAGCTAGTAACGGCCTTTGGCAGTTCGTTTTCAGCGAAGTTGGACCGCAATTGAGTGTCCAAGTTAGACGCGATTGAGCGGATTGATTCTGACTTTTCAGTCTTCTTAATAGCTGCTTCAAGCAGCTTGCTCAAAGCCGCGTTTGCCTTGACTGCCGGGTCATTTGCGACAGTTTCCAATTGCTTCTTAAATGCTTCTTCTGCTTCGTTTTCTTTCTTGCTAAAAAACATCATACAGTCTCCTATAAATGAAAAATCAAACAATGTTTTTTCGCTTACATTCTAGCACTGTTTGTAATTAGTAAAAGAGGAAAATTGATTATTCTTTCAAAAATTCTCCCATTTTTTCATCCCTCTTCCACGACTTATCCACCTTCGCAATGATGATATAATGATAGTAATAAAACTGAAAGGAGACGTTTTGATGCCTGAATTAGAAAAGATAGTCGAACGCCCCTTGATCACCATCACCAACCTGATCTGGAGCTTTAACAAGGAAACCCACCGGGTTCAGCTGCTTTTAGTCAAGCGTAAGGACGAACCTTTCGCGGACCGCTGGGCCCTGCCGGAAACCCTCCTTCGGGAAAACGAAAGTGCCGACCAGGCTGCCGTGCGCTTGATCAAAGAAAAAATTGGCCTTGACCTGCCGGAAACTTCCACCGAGCAGCTGGCCACCTTTACCTCCCCCCACCGGACGCCCGGCGAGCGGGCCCTGGCCCTAACCTACATGACCTACCTGCCCGCCATGCCAAACCTGCGGCCCGGCTACGGAGCCAGCGATGTTGCCTGGTTCGCCTTTGAAAATTTCGGCCACAAGTATGAGCTTTTTTCCGCTGACAAGAACTTAACCTTTGAATTAGCGGAAAATTCCCACGCCCTAGCCTTTGACCATGACGAAATCATCGCCGTGGCCATCCAGCGCATCCGTAACAAACTGGACTACCAGCCCAGCATCCTGCAGATCCTCGGCCCCGAATTCACCCTCCGCGAAGCCCGCGAGGTTTACGCCCCCTTCTTCCAAACCACAGTCGATGAGATCGACAACTCCAACTTCCGCAAAACCCATGGCTCCCTCTTTACCGAGCTGGGCGTGCAGAAGAATTACCACAAGAGCGGGCGGCCCCCAAAGCTCTACTGCCTTAAGGAAACGCAAAACAATATCCTCTGGGGCAAGGCTAACGATAAGCAAGGCTAGTCCTTGCTTTTATTTTTGCAAAAAAGCCACCCTGCCTAAGCAGAATGGCCTGTAATTCCATTAAAAACTAACTAGGAGAGACATGAACAACTTTTGGCAAAGCAGCCTGCTGCTTATCAACTTAATCGCCTTTGCCCTCTACGGCATCGATAAGGCTAAAGCCCGGATGCACGCCTGGCGCATCCCCGAACGGTTGCTGCTTACTTGCGGCCTGCTGGCTCCTGCCGGGTCCGGCCTGGGCATGCTAGTCTTCCATCACAAGGTCCGCAAGTCCTACTTCTATTTAGCAGTCTTCGCCGGATTTATCCTCTGGGCTATTGCCGCTTATGTGCTTTTAAAGCTTTAGTTAAGGCTCTTAAGCATCTTAAAGGCGGTCTCCGTGCTGTGGGCCTTGAGCTGGTAAACGCTGGAACCTTTGGCCCAGGTGATCACCGTGTTCAAAGAGCCCAGGCTTTCGCCAACATCAACCTGCACGCTGGCCTTCGCCGTTGTATATGGCAGGCCGTATTGCTGGTAGAGCGCTAGCAGCTTTTGCGCCGTTGGCAGCGTCTTTTGCCCCTGGACATTGCTTGCCCGGACGACAAAGGACCATTGGCCCTGGTTAAACTGCAGATAAGCCGACCCAGCCGCCCCTTCTTCTGTCCCAGTCACGTTACCAGCAATCTTAACCGCTGGCAGACCGGTCTTGGGCTCTTGGTAATTGATCAAGCTGCTGGCGTCAGCCACATTCTTGTTTTCCGTTAAAACGGCATATGGCTTTTCACTGGCAATCCGGCTGTCGTTTAAGGCCAGCGGGCTATTTCCGACACTGTAGTAGACAACATTCTGGCTGCTTGAACTAGTGTAGCGGATATTCAAGTTGCTGCTGCCCTGGCCTAAGCCGTCAGCCGCGGGCAAAAGCATCCCCGGCAGCTTGGCCCTTAATTGACTAGTTAAAGTCCCTATCCGGTTTGTATCTGCCCTTTGGCTGCTGGAAGCCGCGGACTTAGAGCTGGCCTGGCTTGAGGACGATTTTGCCGAACTAACGGCCGAACTGGCCGCGGATTTAGCTTCCGACTTAGAGCTGGCCTTACTTTCCGCCTTCTTCTCGCTCTGAGTCTGGCTGGATTGACTGGACTGACTCTTGCTTTGGCCCGCGCAACCGGCAAGCAAGCTGGCTGCCAACAGAAGCAGGGCCAAATTTTTCCTGTTCTTCTTCATTTTTTTACACTCTTTCTTTATCAATAATTATCCTGCTTTCTACCCCTAATTATAGATCTTGCCGAATCTTTTATAAAGAAAGTTCCGTTTTTGCTGGTAAAAAATTGTTTAATTTACCTTCTTTGTCTGAAAAGACTTGCAAAATAATCTTTTCTGGAGTAAAGTTTACGTCAAGCGAGTAAAAGTTTATTTTACTTTTTATTTTTATCTTATTTTAGGTAAGTTATACTTTTAACAAAAAGAGAGAAAAGATGGAAAATGAAGCACTCTTGATCATTGACTATACCAATGACTTCGTAGATGACAAAGGCGCTCTGACCTGCGGGGCACCGGCCCAGGCCTTGGCTGACCAGATCGTCAGCTTGGCCGACCAGTTTTTGGCCGCCGGCAAGTGGGTTATCCTGCCAACCGACAAGCACTTTAAGGGCAACCCCTACCACCCGGAAAGCAAGCTCTTCCCGCCCCACAACCTGCCAAATACTTGGGGACGGGAGTTCTACGGATCCCTGCAAACTTGGTATAATAAACATCAAGACGACGAGCACGTCCTTGTCTTGGACAAGTCACGCTACTCTGCCTTCTGCGCTACCGGCCTGGACCTCTTCTTGCGCGAGCGCAAGGTCAGCCGGGTTCACCTGGCCGGGGTCTGCACGGACATCTGCGTCCTGCACACCGCCATGGACGCCTACAACCATGGCTACGACATCACGGTGCACGAAAAGGCAGTTGCCGCTTTAAACGACGCGGGACAAGAATGGGCACTGAACCACTTCAAGTCCTGCCTGGGCGCTGAAGTCGTCGACTAACCTTTACCGTTTAATTTTTTATTTTTACTTTTAACAGTTATATTTTTGAGAAAGCAGATTTTTACACTATGTCTTTATCACACGCGTTAATTACTGACCTGTACGAATTCTCAATGGCTAACGGCTACTTTGAAACCCTGCCAAGAGATACCGAAGCCGTCTTCGACGTCTTTTACCGGACTGTTCCGGACAACGGCAGCTTCGTCGTCTCCGCCGGCCTGGAACAAGTCGTTGAACAGCTGCGGGGCTTCCACTACACCAAGGAAGACATCGACTACTTGAAGTCCCTCAAGCTCTTCAGCGCTGAATTCATTTCCTACCTGGAAACCATGACCTTCGACTGTGTCGTTTACGCGATTCCAGAAGGCACCCCGGTCTTCCCGCGGGTGCCAATCCTGACGGTCAAGGGGCCTTTGATTCAATGCCAATTGCTGGAAACCTTCGTCCTTAACCTGATCAACCACCAGTCCTTGATCGCCACCAAGTCCCGCCGGATCAACCTGGCCGCAGCTGGCCGGCCAGTCATGGAATTCGGTGCCCGCCGGGCCCAAGGTCCGGACGCTTCCGTTCTGGGCGCCAGAGCTGCCGTTATCGGCGGCTGCATGTCAACCAGCAACGTCTTGTCAGCAGCCAAGTACAACATCCCGGTTGCCGGCACCATGGCCCACGCCTGGGTTCAAAGCTACCCAACCGAACTTGAAGCCTTTGAAAAGTGGGCGGAAGTCTACCCGGACAACGCCCTGCTTTTGGTCGACACTTACGACGTCTTAACTAGCGGCGTGCCTAACGCTATCAAGGTCTTCAAGGAGCTCCGCGCCAAGGGCCACAAGAAGTTCGGCATCCGGATCGACTCCGGCGACATCGCCAAATTGTCCCGCAAGGCCCGCAAGATGATGGACGAGGCCGGCTTCCCGGAAGCAACCATCACTGCGTCCAACGCCTTGAACGAAAACGTCATCCACTCCCTTCTCCAAGAAGGCGCGCCGCTTGACAGCTTCGGCGTTGGTGAACAATTGATCACCAGCTCCAGCTCACCGGTTCTGAGCGGGGTCTTCAAGCTGGCCGCTTTGAAGATTGGCGACGGGGAATGGCAGCCAAAGATCAAGCTGTCCAACTCCAAGGAAAAGGTCACCCTGCCTGGTGAAAAGAAGGCTTACCGCCTCTACCACAAGGGGACCAAGAACGCCTTCGCGGACGTCATCGCCCTGGCTGATGAAAGCTTGCCAGAAGAATTCGTTGGCATTAACATGGACCCGATGATGACTGAAACTGAAGCCAACTTGAAGGACTTCGACGCCGTCCTCTTGACCCAGGTCGTTGTTGGCCCAAAGGCCAAGTCCATCGAAACCAACACCTTCAAGATCCAGAAGCACATGTACGAAAAGCTGGCTGAACTGCCAGAAGAAACCCAAAGACTGCTTAACCCGGACCGCTACCCGGTCTACCTAACTCCTGCCCTGGCTGACCTGCAAGCCAAGATGATCAAGGACCACAAGCTTAAGTAAGTCACCGCTTTAATTGCATAAGCAAAAACGAAGCTGCTCAAGTAGAGCAGCTTCGTTTTTTTGCCTGTTATTTTATTCTTCAGCCAGTTTTTCTTCCAATTGTGACGTACACATCGGGCAACGGCTGGCTTCGATGTCGATCTCGCTCTTGCAGAAAGGGCAGACCTTGGTCGTTGCTTCTTCTTCAACCTCTTCTTCCTTCTTCATCAAGGACCCGGCCCGGTTGAAGGCCTTGACGATCAAGAACAGGACAAAGGCCATCATCAAGAAGTTGATGACCGCGGTCAAGAACTTCCCATAAGCCAGGGTCACCCCGGCAAATTTCAGTGAGAACTGGTCAAAATTCATCCCACCGACCAGACCTAAAAGCGGACTGATGATGTCGCTGACCAAGGACTTGACGATGGTGGTAAAGGCACCGCCGATGATGATACCGACGGCCATGTCCATCACGTTGCCCTTAGAGATGAAAGCTTTGAACTCCCCGAAGAAGCCCTTAGTTGATTCGACAGTCTGCTGGCCGTCTGGCAGATTAATTCGCTTTGGCATTTTTTTACTCCCAAATATAATTTATCGCTTGTATAAATTAGCGAACCAATTATAGCATTCTTAGGGAACAATTAACAGTTATTTTCTCACTTGCTTGTATGCTGGCAAAACCCAGCGGTCGATTGCTTCAGCTACCGCCCCTTGGTCAAAAGTCTTCTCCGTAATCTTGTCGCAGTCCGCCCGCATTTCCGGGCTGACATTGGCCACCCCGACGCCGGTGCCAGCCGCCTTGATCATGGCCAGGTCGTTGAAGCTGTCCCCGATCGCCATGGTCTCATCCAGCTGATAGCCCAGCTCCTGGCACAGTTTCTTCAAGCCTGTTCCCTTGTTCACTTTCGGCGGGTTAAATTCCAGATAGCGGTTGGATGAAAAGCTCATCTCACTGACTTTTTCAAAATCCGCCAGGTCCTTCCGCAATTTTTTCAAGCGGGGAAAATCAGTGTCAACGTAGAGGATCTTGGCAAAACGGGCCCCGCTTGCCCGCAAGGCCGTTAAGTCCCCGCCCGGCAAAGAGGCGAAGTCCAGCCGCCCTTGACAAAAATCGATCTCTTCTCGCGTGAGCTGGTAACCGTAAACCTGATCTTCAGTGTAGATATGCATCCCCAGACCTAATTCCTGCCCCCGCTTGAAGATTTCCTCGACCAGATCCCCATCCATCCCGGTAAAGGAGATCAGGCGCGGCCCCTTATTTTCAAAAACCGCCCCGCCGTTGTAACAGATCGTGTACTGGCCGGCCTGGTCCGCCTGGCCCAGTTCTTCTAGCGTCTGCCTTAAAGAGTAAAAACCACGCCCTGTAGCTGGCACGAACTTGATGCCTAGTTCCTGGCATTTTTTAATAGCCCGCAGATTTTCCTCTACTACCCGGCTGCCCGGCCCCAGCAAGGTTTCATCTAAGTCGCTGGCAATCAGTTTGATCATCATTTTTCCTCCTTGCTCATCATTTTTCTACCACCATGATAGCGTTTTTAGGAGCAAAAAGAAAAGCAAAATGGAAAGAGAAAATAAAAAAGCTGCCTTACAGCAGCTTAATCGGTGATGGTTACCTCACCGGCAATATCCTTGTTGAAAAAGGCCCGGACATCCTCTAGGTCCATCTCCTGGCCCAGGGCCCACATCAGCTTGGTCACGGCACTTTCACTGGTCATGTCCCGGCCGCTGATCGCCCCTTCCAGCATAGCCGCCCGGCCAACCTCATACTTGGTCAGGTCAGTCCGTTCGTACAAACACTGGCTGCAGGCCACCACGGGTACTCCCCGCTTGATGATCTCGCCAATCGCCTTAACCATGTTCCTCCGCATGTAGTTCATGCCGCCGAGGCCATAGGCTTCGATGACGATCCCCTTGACCCCGCTGTCGACCATGGCGGACAAAACCGCCGGGTCAAAGCCTGGGAAAAGCTTGATCATGGCCACCTGGGTCTCTACCTTGGTATTCAAAGTGCAGATGGCATGCTCGCTTGGCACGTATTCAAAGTCCTTGTGCTTGATGTCGATGCCGTCTGAAGTCACCATGGCCACTGGGTCAACGTTGATGCTCTTGAAGGCGTCAAAACCGGTCGTCCGGATCTTAACGCAGCGGCAGCCCCGCATGATCTGCCGGTTAAAGGCGATATAAATCCCCGGCTTGCAGGTTGCGGCCGCGGCAAAAGCAACCCGGAGGTTGTCCGGCGCGTCGCTTAAGATGGCCTGCATGGGCACCTGGCTCCCAGTTAAAACGACCGGCAGGTCGATCCCCTGCAGCATAAAGGTGAGCATCGACGCCGTGTAAGCCATGGTGTCAGTCCCGTGGGAAACAACGATACCGTCAAAGCCCCGGCGCAACTTGTAAATTTGTTCGGCGATAAAAGCCCACTCTTCCGGCTGGATATTGGAGGAGTCCAAAGATAAAATGTCCTTGACCTCGACTTCATAAGGCAGGCCGCCCAAAGTATGGAGCAGTTCCGCCCCCGACTGGCCCGGGATCAGGCCTTCTTCTGAAGCTACAGACGCGATCGTCCCCCCAGTCGACAGCAGCAATATTTTCTTATTGGTCATCTTTTTCCTCACATGCTTCCCGATTTTCCTCAGCCAAAAGCTCATACAAACGGTCCAGGTACTTTTCCAGCTGGCTTAGTTCCTGCCGGCTGTAGAGCTGCTCCACCTTTTCCTGCAGCTTGTGCATCCCTTTTTTAGCGCTAATGCAGATCTGCCGGCCTTCATCCGTCAGGCAGACAATCTTCACCCGCTTGTCGCTTTCCGCCAAGTGGCTTCTGACATAGCCCTTGCCTTCCAGGCGGCCGACAATCCCAGCCATGGTGGCCTGGGCCACTTCAAAGTGGTTTTCCAGCTGCTTTAAAGGCGCCTGCTGGCCCGCGCATTTCTCCAGATAAACCAGGCAGTGAAACTGTGAAAAGGTCAGGCCCAGCTTCTTGAGCTCATAGTTGCCTCTTTTGGCCATCAAATCATTGATCTTCTTGACTCTTAACCCTAAATCCATCGTTTCCTCGGCTCCTAATCTACCAACAGTACCTAAGAGCCTATTTTACCATTTTTGCCGGTTAAAAGTCCTCTTCCAGCCGCTTTGCCTGGACGATCTAGTCTCGCAGCTTGCTTAAATCTGCCATCGTTTTTTCCTCAAAAGTCCCCTATTTTTCCAAGATTTTTTAAAAAAACACCCTTAGTACTTTACGAGATAAAATGAAAGTATTATCATTAAGATGAAAAAATTACGATTAGGTTGAGCGTAACACCAAACGCTGAACTTTATCTGTGGTAAATTGTTATTGTTATCAGTGTAATTTTTCACATCACAGAGAACGCGAACCAGCCGGTTCGCGTTTTTTGTTTTTCCCTATTTTTTATTTTTCTTAGGCTGTCTTGGCCACGTCCACCCAGGCCGTGTAGTCAGAGTATTTTTCCAGAGCCGGGATGGTCAAAAAGTCCCTTCGTCCATTTCTTTAACATGATGGGGATTCCTTTTGCCAGCGACTTGATGAACTTCGTCATTTTCTGCTATGTCGCCCACCATTTCTATGCCAAACAGCAGGAGAAAAAGCAGACCAGCCTTTAACAAGAGCGCCTTCGGGCGCTTTTCTTTTTGCCCGGGAATCGAATCAACTCAATCTAATCAAATCAAATCTAATCACATCATTGACGATATTGACGAGATTCGCTAAAATATGATTAGATTGAAAGCAGTAAAAAGGAGGCGCGCCATGCTTACGCCAAACGATTCCAGCAGCTTTGAAAACCAGCTTTCTCCCCGCCAGGACTTGACCTTTAACTCCCTGCAGGCCCTTTTTGACCAGCAGGGCCTCTCCTTTACCCCGCCGTCCAGCCAGTTCGGCATCCTCCAGTTCAGCAATTTCGACCTCCTGGTCTCTGACCAGTGCCCTTACACGATTAAGTGCGCTGTTTTTAAGGGAACGGACCAGGACGAATTCCTGGACCGGCAGGAGTTTACCGGCTCTCTGGCCGCCCAATTCCAGCAGGTCTACGCTTTTTTGGAAAAGCACAACCCGGTAGAAAGCCAGATCAAGGGACTTTACCGGGAAGACCGGCCAGCCTATCCCGAGCAGGCCTTAAGGGAAGCCTTGATGAACGCGATTATCCACAGGGACTACAGCAATCCGGCCAGCAGCTTGATCAACTTATACACAGACCGGGTGGAATTCATTTCTTTTGGCGGCCTCATGCCCGGGATTACCCTGGAAGACATTCAGCTGGGCCTGTCAGTTTGTCGGAACAAGCGCCTGGCCGACCTCTTTTACCAGCTGAAGTTGGTGGAATCCTACGGAACCGGGTTAGCCAGAATCAAGAGTGCCTACAAGGGTTGCCGCCTTGCGCCCCAGATTTTAGCCGCTCCCAGTTCTTTTAAGGTGGTCCTGCCCCATTACCAGGCGGCCGTCAAAGCGGCCCCCAAGCCGGGCAAAAAGGCAGCTACACCTGCTCCTAGCCCAGCTCCCAAGCCAAAGGCCCGGGCAACTGACAATGAAGAAGCCGTTTTGGCTTTTGGCAAAGAACATGGGGAATTTATCAGAAGCGATATTGAGGAGCTCTTAGGAGTCAGCCCAGCTACGGCGACCCGGCTCTTGCGGCAGATGGAAAACAGCGGCTTGATCCTCAAGCGGGGCAAGGCCAAGGCCATCCGCTACCGGATCAGCGAAAATTCATAAGCAAACAGTTCAGTTCCTGCCTAAACGTGCTAACATAGGTAGGGACTTTTTTCATCCAAAAAATTACAATCCAATAGAAATCTGGCAACAATCATGCAACAATTTACTCCGATTCTTTTAGGCAGCGACATCAACGTTTACGGGATGGCCCGGTCCTTCCACGAGGCTTACGGGATCAAGGTCCAGGCCTGGGGCGCGTCCACGCTGGCTCCCACCCGGTATTCAAAGATCGTTGACATCGAGGTTCACCCGGGTTTTACTGAAGACCCGGAATTTATCAAGGTCATGCGCGAGAAGATCAAGGAATACAAGAAGCACCCGGAACCGGTGATCTTGATCTCCTGCGGGGACGGTTACTCAGAGCTTTTAGCCAAACACAAGCAGGAGCTGGAGGAGGCCTTCATCGTTCCTTATATCGACTACGCCCTCTTGGAAAAGCTGATCTCTAAGGAGGGCTTCTACGAGGTCTGTGAAGAATACGGCCTGCCTTACCCGAAGACCAAGATCATCACTATGGCCGCTTACAAGGACGGTTCTTACGCCGACGTGCCTTTCCCCTTCCCGGTCGCTTTAAAGCCGGAAGACCCAGTTTCCTGGCTGGACGTCCAGTTTGAAGGGCGGAAGAAGGCTTTTGTCATCAAGGACCTGGACGAATTCAAGGATATTGTGGGCAAGATCTACAAGAACGGCTATAAAGCAGACTTGATTTTGCAAGACTTCATCCCGGGCGATGACTCCAACATGCGGGTCTTGAACGCTTATGTGGATAAGAATCACAAGGTAAAGATGATGTGCCTGGGCCACCCCCTCTTGGAAGACCCGGATCCGATTGCCATCGGCAACTACATGGTGATCGCGCCGGACTATGACGAGAAGCTCTACCAGACCGTCCAGGCCTTTTTGGAAAAGATCAACTACACGGGCATGGCCAACTTTGACATCAAATACGACGTCCGCGACGGCCAGTACAAGTTCTTTGAGATCAACCTCCGCCAAGGCCGGTCCAGCTTCTATGTCACTTTAAACGGCTATAACCTGGCCAAGTGGTATGTGGAAGACTATGTGGAAGACTCGCTTAAGGACCAGCCGGTTGTTTACGGCAACCAGGATCCGGCCAAGCACAAGCTCTGGTTAGGCGTGCCGGACAAGATTTTTGAACAATACGCGGTCGACTCCCTGGCCAAAAAGGAAGCCTTGGCACTTCTGCGGGCCGGCAAGGTGGGCACGACGGTCTTCTATAAGCCGGACATGAACGTCAAGCGCTGGCTCTTGATGAAGCACATGTACCACAACTACTACAAGGATTATCAGAAGTACTTCAAGGTCAATAAGGAGCAGTACTTCGAGAAAAAGAAGTAAGAAGCATAAACTTATGCACAACAAAAAGAGGAAGCTCACAGGAGTTTCCTCTTTTTTGCGTACTATTTTTCTATCCTGTTTAAAAGTTGTGGATAATCGGCAGGCAGATGTGCAGGGCTTTTGCCTGGGAGGCCTGACCCCAACCTCGGTCATCATGCGCCGCCACATTAGCCAGGGAATCAGCCGTGTAGAGGAGCTGACCAAATTCAGCGCCCCGTTTAGCGCTAACAGCAGCCATTGAGGCGCACTCCATCTCTACCACCTGGCAGCCCTCCCCGCGCCGGTATTCGACCATGTCCTGGGTTTCCCGGAAAAAGCCGTCAGTCGTCCAGGTCATGCAGTACTCAAACGGCAACCCCTGCTCTTTTAAGCCTTGGCCAATTTTTTGAGCAGCTGCTGGGTCAAGGTCCACATAGCGGCTGGCCGGCAGGTACTTGTAGGAAGTGCCTTCATCTCTTAAAGCCCGGGTCGGGATCAAGAAGTTGTTTTCCTTGATGTCCACCAAGGTCCCGCAGGAGCCAACAGCCAAAAACTTCCGGCAGCCAAGGGCGATCAAGGCATCCATGAACTGGGCGGCGGCGGGACCACCTAATGGTGCCCGGCATAAGCACAGCTGCTCACCTTGGTTCTCAATAATATAGATCGGCCGCAGGCGGTCAATCGTAATAAAGCGGTCAGCCACTGTCGCGTTGACCTGCTCGGCATACTTATCGACTTCGTCCCCTAAGAAAGCAAAGAGGCATTTTTCCGGCAGACTTACGCCTTCATTATCATGGCCCGGCTTCAGAACTTCCTGGGAAACCGGATCATATTCCAAAATCGGCAATTCGTTTTTCTCGATCATAATCTAGTCCTTTCCAGTTTAAGCAAGTTAAAGTATAGCAAATTACTGCTCCCCTGGACAAAAGAAAAGGAGTCAGTTCCGGTTTGGAACTGGCTCCTTTTAAATGAAGAGAATTATATAGGATAGTGTGATTTAAGCGTGGAATTCGATTACTAAGCAGACCATAGCATTTCTGCCGCTGCCGTAGTGGCCTACGCCAATGTAGGCGGTATGGTTGCCAGAGTCGACCATCATCGTGTAGTGTTCGTAAGTGTTGCTGATGTTGGTGATGTTCTTTCTGGTCTTCTTAACGACGATGGCTTGGTAGTCATCCTTTTCAGCCTGCATGTTTTCAGTGAAGGTGCTGGTCAAGCTGAACTTCATTTGAGCCGTAGCGTTGCCGCTTTGCCCGTTGTAGTAGCAAGCGTGCAGGGTTTCGCCGCCATGATAGATAATCTTGCCCTTAACGATTGGGTAGGTGTTGAGGTAGCGTGGCAGGGAGTTGTAGCCGGAGTGGTCGTAAGTCCCGGTAGTAACGTATTGCTTTGCCTTTTCAGTAGCCCGCTTGTCAAGAACGGCGTTGTACTTGGAGCTCATCTTGACTGCCTTGACCCCGGCCTTAGCTCGGAAGCTGTTGACTACGTTCAGGGCTGCTTGACGGAGTTGGCTTTGGCTGCTCAGGCTGTTGTCAGTGCTGGCCTTAACAGCTGCCTTCTTGGTGTTGTTAGCCTTGTAGGTGATTTTAACCGTCTTGTTCTTGGTCTTTGAGGTTACCTTGGCTGCCTTGACAGTCTTGGTGCGGGCCTTGTAGCCGGCAGCCTTAGGAGCCTTGTAGGACTTCCATCTGGAAGTAGTCCACTTGCGGCCCTTCTTCTTTAAAGTAGCGGTTTGCTTAACCCGGGTGTACTTGCCTGGCTTGTAAACCTTGATGGTCCGGGTAACCTTCTTGGTAGTGGTCTTAGCGTAAACCGGATTCGTGGTCGTAGTTGCCAGCCCGAGGAGGGCTGCCAGAGCTGCTAAAACTGTGATTTGCTTTCTCATAATATATCACCTATTCCTACTTAATTCTCTCTATTGGTTATCTCTTATCTTTCAACTAGAATTATAGCAGGGTTTTAGGCGAAAAGTTATAGTTTTTTGGCAACTTTTATAAGCATTTACTTATTAGCAGGAAACGCAGCCCTCTCCGCACTGTGCAAATTGCTATAAGCGTTGATTTATCAAACCCTTTCACGTTCCGTTATCCAACCTGCTTAAACGCTTGATATTTAGCTAATGTAAGGGGATGTAGAGTTGCCTTTTAAACTTTTGCAATTGCTTTTAACTTATTAAAAATACTACACTTTACTCGCTAAAGTCTCCAATCGATATTTTTATCAGTTTTTCTATAAGTTTTATCTTAAAAAGCCCTCTAGTGAAATTCTTATAACTATAAGTTTGCTTATATTACATAAAACTAATTATCACTAGGCGAGAAACTATATTTACGATTCGGAAAAAGTTATTATTGCAATCTTCTGCCACTTTTTTGGGGCCAAAAAATAGGCCGCTGCCTATTTTATTAAGCAACAGCCTGTGGCAAATATTTTTTGCAATTAAAATACTGCCTAGCCTTAGCTAAGCAGCTTTCTCACATATGTTCCTGTAAAAACTTCTCAACTTCCTACCCGTACTCCGGCATCCCCAACAGGTAGCAGTTTCTGACGGCTAGCCCGCAATATTCCCGCCTTTTTACACAGCACTTTTCCACAAGCTAAAAATTTAATCTGCAAAATAAAAAATTTTGCCGTTTTTCTTGTATTAGTAAGTGGAGGGAAAAATTGCCCTCCTAGTTAAGGAGGTACCATGTCAAAAAGAAATTCACACCAGCCTCATGGCACTAATGACCTAGTTGAAAAAATTCTGCTAGACAAGAATGAAGTGTTCGCTGACGTATTGAACGGCTTCATCTTCAATGGCCAGCAAGTCATCA
>ERZ791917.496-NODE-496-length-37488-cov-5.506238_pt1 | contig 37488 bp, 30 predicted proteins | sample MGYA00510138_ERZ791917 | MGnify/ENA primary metagenome ERZ791917 (study PRJEB30046, sample SAMN00792102) | human gut metagenome | study: EMG produced TPA metagenomics assembly of the A metagenome-wide association study of gut microbiota in type 2...
CAACAAATTCACGGCCGATGACGACGCGGACGCTCATGCTGCCGTCACCGGCCACCAGCCAGCCCTTGGCTTCCAGCCGACGGGCCATTTCCATGATGGCTTTTTTTGCCTCAAAGTCTGAGAGGTAAGTAACGCCTTGAATCACCATACGTTTCTTTCCTCCTTTTTAACGGCGCAGCGGCGGGATCTTGAGCATGGCGCGCACCTCGTCGGGAGTCATGGGCATCATGCCCTTGGACTTTACGATGTCCGACACCTTTGCGATCAGCGCTGCGTTGTTGTCCACATGGACACCCGGCGCGATCATGTCCGAATCCTCAAAGCCGATGCGGACGGTGGAAGCGCCCATATCCAGCGCAGTCTTGACCATTTCCCAGTCCTCGCGGTGGGCCTGCGTGTAGCCCCACAGGTAGTCGCCATTGGGGAAGTTCTCTTCCAGCGCCTGGATCATGTGGCGCAGGGCCGGCACCGTGGCAGGCATCTCGCCGCCATGGCCGAACACCAGTGCAAACAGGATGGGTTTTACAAAGTGGAACTTGTCGTTCAGTTCCCGCACGGTGTTGATCATGCCCAGCTCAAAGACCTCGGTCTCCGGGATCTTCTTGTTGTCCATGATGGTCTTGACGCAGTACTCCACATCCTTGATGGGGTTCTGGTACACCGAGGCGCCCAGATTCACCGAGCCGACATTCAGGCTGTTGGCTTCCACCCAGGAGGGGTAGCAGGGCTGCACACGTTCCTCAATGGTCAGGTTGGACACGCCGCCGGTGGAGATCTCCACCACGATGTCGCACATCTCGCGGATGTAGGCCACCGTTTCTTCCAGCAGGCTCAGATCCGGGGTGAGGTTTCCGTTCAGGTCGCGGCAGTGCAGATGCACCATGGACGCGCCGTTTTTGTAGCACTCATACACATCCCGGGCAATGGCCCGCGGATTGATGAGAATGTCTGTGGCCGCAACGGGGGCCACGGAGATCATGATTTTTTTCATTGGATGAACACTCCTTGCATGTCGCATTGGAGAAGCTTAACAAAGGATGCTAACGCTATTTTAGCACAAACATCCTATCTTGTAAACTCACCGTCCCCTGCCCGCCTTTTACGGCAGGCAGGAGGCCTGTATGCTTACTTCTTCCAGAAGATGTAGTGATCCTGCACTGTAGCGGCGATCTCGTCCACCTGCCTGCGCTCGATCACGCTGAGCAGCTGGCGGTGCAGCTCTACGAACCGCTCGATCTCCGCTTCGCCCTTGGCAAGCACCTTGCGGGTGGTCTCCAGACGGCTGGGCAGCGTCAGCCGGGTGATGTACTCGGTGATGGTGGCCAGCATGGGGTTCTGGGCCGCATTGGCGATCTGGGTGTGGAACCGGCTGTCCAGCTCCAGCACCTTATCCACCGAAGGCTCCGGCGAGTGCATTTCGGCAGAAAGCTCGCCGAAGGTGCGGTACAGGTCCGGCAGAAAGGATGCGATATCCTTGCGCTGAATGATAATATTCAGCGTACCGATATCAATTACGGAGCGCAGCTCCACAAATTCCTGCCAGCTGTTCTTCTGCAGGATGATGCTGTACAGCATCGGGTCCAGCATTTTCTGGTTGTAGTTTTCGCTCACAAAGGTGCCGTCGGCACGCTTGATGTACAGGATGCCGTAGGCCTGCAGCTTTTTCACAGCTTCCCGCACCGAGTTGCGGCCCGCGCCGAACTGCTTGCACAGTTCCATTTCGGTAGGCAGCTTGTCGCCCGGATGCAGGGTGCCGTCGATGATCTGGGAGATGATCCCATCCATGACCTGATCGACTACAGACTTTACCGCATTCTTCTGTTTTTCAGGATGTTCCATTGACATAGTTCCGCCTCCAAATCCGGTTTTGTGGATATTCGGGGTCGTTCAGCGTGGAACGTTCCGGGGCAGAAAGCCTTCAAACATCACACGTTGAATTTCCGCCACTATTTTACCATATCTGAAAAGCGGACGCAACGGTTACGCCATCAAATAGGTGGGCAGCAGGATCAGCTGGGGGAAGGCGACCATCAGCGCGATGCAGACGAAGGTAGCTGCAATAAACGGCACCAATGTGGGGAACACCTCGCCGACCGTAACATCCATCAGATCGCAGGCAACGTAAATGCACATGCCCACCGGAGGAGTGACCAGACCAACACCGATGACCACGGTGATCAGGACGCTGAGCACGATGGGGTCGATGCCCACACCCAGAGCAATGGGATACAGGATGGGCATGAACAGGGTCAGCGTTGCGATGGACTCCATGAACATGGTGACGATGAAGAAGATCAGCAGGATCATGATGAGAATGACAGTGGGGTTGGTGGAGAAGCCCAGCATGGTCTTGGCCACCCACTTATCAAAGCCCGCAGTGGTCAGCATGACGGTGTACAGCTTTGCAGCGCCGATAACGATGAAGATACGGCCGCTGGTGCGGACGGTCTCTGCAAAGGCAAACTTGATGTCCTCCCACTTGAGTTCGCGGTAGATGATGCCGCCGGCAAACAGACCGTAAACAACAGCGATCACGCCTGCCTCGGTGGGGCTGACGATGCCCATGGTGATGGTGCCCACGATGATGATGGGCATGAGCAGGGCGGGCCAGCTCTCCCACAGGCCATGCAGCACGGGGCCGATGGTGAAGTGGCCCGGCTCCTTGGGCACGCCTTCCTTCTTGGCCATGAAATAGCTGACGATCATCTGTGCCAGACCGCACAGGACACCGGGGATGATGCCGCCGAGGAACAGCTTACCGGTGGAAATGCCGCAGATACCGGCAATGACCACCATGGGGATGGACGGAGGAATGATGATGCCGATGGTGGAGGAAATGGCGGTAACGGCAACGGTAAAGTTCTTGGAGTAGCCCTTGCGCACCATTTCCGGCATGAACATACCGGAAACGCCTGCGGTATCGGCAACAGCGGAACCCGAGATGCCCGCAAAGATCATGCTGGAAAGCACGTTCACGTGAGCCAGACCGCCGTAGATGTGGCCGACGATGGAGTAACAGAAGTCCATCAGGCGCTTGGAAATACCGCCCTTGGACATGGTGAAGCCGGCAAAGGTGTACAGAGGGATGGCCAGCAGTGCAAAGCTGTTCATGCCCTCAAACATGCGCTGGGCAATGGTGACGGTGCTGCCGCCGCCCAGGAACAGGATGCCGCCGATGGCGGACAGGCCCAGACTCATGGCGATGGGCACACCAAGGAACAGCAGAACGAAGAATGAGATCAGCAGCCATGCGATCATTTGGATTTGCCCCCTTCCGGTTTTGCGGTCAGTTCAACGATCAGGTTGAGAACGGCGGACAGGATGCACAGCACACCGGCAATGGGGAAGATGGTGTACACCTGACCCATGGTGAACTGCGGCATGGTGGAAACGGCCTGCTTTGCGCGGGTGCACAGCTGGTAGCCGCCGTAGGTGACCATGACGTAGAACAGGATGATGAACACATCACGGATGATGACAACGATCTTTTTGCCCAGCGGGGTCTTACCGAGGATGGAATCCACCACTTCCACGCGGAGGTTGGTGCCCATGGCGTTGATGCCGATGCAGGCAATGAGCATGGACCAGACGTTCAGATACTGGCTGCTCTCCATGTACCACTTGAAGCCGCCGATGCCGGGGATCAGACGCAGCACAACGTTTGCGAACAGAATTACCATCATAGCTGCGCAGAGAATGGCGGAAATGAGGGTGGTGATCTTGTCCAGAGTGGTTTGCAGTTTTTTCACAGTACAAACTCCTTTCCAAGTGCGATTCAGATAAAATGCAAAGGGACGAAGGGCACGCCCCCTCGTCCCTTTGCTTCGGTTTTATTTCAAGGTTTTCTGGTCAGTGATCTCAGCGGGCTTCTTTCCATGCCTTCAGCTGATCCAGCAGGTCGCCGTAGGTATCAGCGTTGTCTGTCAGGACCTTTTCGGTCGCAGCTGCAAACGGAGCCAGTTCCGGGCTGTTGATCTTCATGCCCTTCTCTTCCAGAGCGGAGACCAGGTCGTTGGTCTGCTGCTCGTTCAGCTCACGGTCGTAATCGGCAGATGCCTTTGCAGCGTCGGAAACGATCTGCTGCTGGTCAGCGCTCAGCTTGTTCCAGCTGCTCTCGGCAATGGTAAAGCACATGCCGGAGTAGATGTGGTTGGTGATGCTCAGGTACTCCTGAACTTCGTAGAGGTTATTGTTGTAGATAACGGGGATGGGGTTTTCCTGTGCATCATAGGTCTTCTGCTGCAGAGCCTGATACAGCTCAGAGAAGCTCAGCGGCTGGGGGTTGGCACCCAGAGCGGTCATGGTAGCCATGATGACAGGGTTCTCGGGGGTGCGGATCAGCAGACCGTTCATGTCGGCAGGGCTGTTGATGGGGCCCTTGGAGTTGGTCACGCAGCGGAAACCGTTGCAGTAGTGGGCCAGCACACGCATATTCTGGCTCAGCAGGCCTTCCTCAGCGGCAGCCTCGATGTCGCTGTCCATGAATGCCCATGCATCGTCGAAGGTCTCGAACTGGAACGGCAGTGCGGAAATGCCCATCTTTGCATCGTAGGTGGCAAAGTTGGAAGCGTCGGTGATGATGATATCCACCGTGCCGGAATCCAGAGCGATAGAGTTGATCAGGTCAGCATCGCCGCCCAGCTGGCCGGAGGGGTACAGCTGAACTTCCACAGCGCCGCCGGTCTTTTCGGCAACTTCTTCTGCAAACTGCTTTGCGCCCTTTGCACGGGGGTCTTCTTCGTTGGTGGAGAAGCCCAACTTCAGGGTGACAGCCGAGCCGGAAGCGGCAGCGGAAGAACCGGTGGAAGCTGCAGTAGAGGCAGTGGAAGCAGCAGTGCTGGTGCCGGAGCCGCCGCAGGCAGCCAGACCCAGAGCAGCAGCGGAAATGCCAGCCACCTTCAGGAAGTCACGACGGGAAATCATCTTTTTCATAAGAATTCTCCTTCAAAAAATTATCTTCTCCTGAGCCGGTCTCGTGCTCCGGCTCTTGTTCCTTTTTTAAATGGTGCCTTTCTTTTCCAGCGCCTTTTTCAGCTCGGCTGCACCAAAGCGGGGGCTGCTGAGAACCACCTTGCCAAACTTATCGGCGATGTACTGTTCGCAGTAGGCCATGCTGCCCTGTGCAAACACGATCACGTCTACCTTGTCGGCAATGGTTCCGGCCATCTCGGTCATGCGGGCCTTGAACTGGTCCTGATCCAGACCGAATGCGCCATCCACCAGACAGTCCACCAGTTCCACGTGTCTGTTGCACTCGCGGGCCATGCGCAGGATGGTGCCCTTGGTGGGTTCCAGAGTGGTGGGCAGGGTGGCCATCACGCCGATGCGCTGGCCCTTGCGGACAGCCTCGCGGCACATTTCCTCGTCCACGCGGACGATAGGCACACCAATGTACTTTGCCACGTCCTGTGCGCTGTCGGCAACTTCGCCCACGCTGCTGCACAGGTTCAGTATGGCATCCACGCCTTCCTCAGCGGCTTTCATATACATGCCGATCAGGCGTGCTGCCGGTGCAGTGGTCACATAGCCTGCCGCGCGGACATCTGCCAGAATGCTGGGGTCCTGCAGGCTGTACAGCTCCACATCATCGCCCAGCTGCTTTTTGACCTCCTGCTCCACCAGTTCGATCAGTTCCGGGGTGGTGCTGGTATAGATCAGACCTACCTTCATAACGGAAAAGCCTCCTTTTGTTTTTCGCGTTCTCGTGTCGGACAAGCCCGCAGCAAAGGTTCTTTGCTACATCCTACCTTTAGTTCAATCTCAACAGCTTGTCCGTCTTTACATCCTACCATTAGATTACTCTTCGGCCCGCAAAAAGTAAATTGGCGAATAGCCGATATTTCGGGCCGGTTTTGGTCGTTCTGCACAAATGTGGGATGCAGGTGGTGAAAAATTCACTTCTTTCTGGACATCATCCCATCTTGCGGCGTATAATACCCTTAAAGAAAAAGGCAGGGAAGGAGCCACCGGAACATGAATCCGTTTCAAAGTGATAACATCTGGAAAAAGAAGGCCCGGCAGGGCAAGGCGCAGCAGCATCCGCTCACGCCGCAGCAGGAGTGGCAAAAGCAGGTGAACAGCAGCAACCTGTGGCTGGGCGGCGGCGTGGTGCTGCTGGCACTGTATCTGGCCGCTGTCCGCTCCGGCACCGTGGCGCTGGACGCAAGCGCCGTCGTGCTGATCGTGGTGGTGGGCTGCTTCTGCGTATACACTGCCGCATCCCTCGGCAGGCTGATGAAAAACAAGCCGGAGGAAAAGGCAGCAAAGAAGAAAAAGAAAGCCAAAAAAGAGTGATCGTTCCTTTAAAATGGCTCCGCGTGCGCTGCGCCATAAACAGCAGAATTATTATTTTTGTATATTGCAAAGCCGGAATGACTGCGGTCATTCCGGCTTTGCTTTTTCACGGGAAGGGGTCGTAACAGGTAGTGGCATTTGCTTCGCAAACCGGTCTGCGGCTCAAAAGTCCCACTGGGGCTTTCATGCCCTGCGGGCACCGCCGTCCTTTCCGGTTCTCTTTTGGCGCGCAAAAGAGAACGTATCCGGCGGCAATGCATTTTATAAAAGCCATACAAACCTGCCCCACACGAATACCCGCTGCACAAGAAGCAGCTTATCTTCGTGAAAAAGCAAAACAGCCAGACCCGCGGAACTTGTCGGGGCAAGGCCCCTCCATCTTGCTCCCGCAAGAACGTTCTGCCGCTTGAAAGCCCCACTGGGGCTTTCATTGCTGCGCAACCGCGGTCTGGCTGTTTTGCAATCATTAAAAATAATTTTTCCGCTGAATATGCCCAGAGCGAAGCGGAGGACATTCTAAATCATCAGAGTGTCAGCCCAGTAAAATTTCCACCGCTTCCCGCAGGGTGGGCACTTCGCCCACATTGCCCGGGAAGATGATGTACGGCGTGCCGGGGAACAGGCTTTCGGCACCGGTCTGCCATACCGGGATGCCCGGCCGGATCTGGCCCAGCACCTTGGCGCATTTTACGCGCAGGGCCTTCACGCCCACGTCGCTGCTGGTGATACCGCCCTTTGCCACCACAAAAGCCGGGGAAGCGGTCAGCCTGCCCACGCAGCTTTGCAGTGCATCGCTGATGGCAACGCTGCGCACGAGGGCTGCTTCCGGGGTGTCGTCCGGCAGGGTGAGCACCACGCGCTTTGTGGACACGCAGCAGGTGATGCCCTTTGCGATCTGCTGTGAGCAGTGGGCCACGATGGCGGCTGCTTCCTTTTCCAGCTCGCCCGGCACCAGCACCTTGTCGCTGTCCATCTCAATAAACTCGATGCCCTGTACTTTTTTCAGTTCTTCCAGCTGGGCAGTGGTCTTTTTGGTGTGGCTGCCCACCACGATGATGCCGCCTGCCTTGCTTTCCTGCGTGACCATCTTTTCCCGGGTGAGCAGCGGCTGGTCGGAAATATTGCCGATGGCCTTGACCAGTGCGGCCGCACTGCGGATGGTGAAGTGACGGCCCTTTGCCATGGTGCGGTACAGTGCCACTGCAAACACCTTCACGTCGCAGTCCGCCACTGCGTTCACGATCACATGGCCGTAATCGTGCACCGCCAGCAGCTGGGCCTCGATGCCGTCAAAGTCCATGGCGCGCAGGCTTTCCAGCGAGATGCAGGTCACGTCTCCTGCACGGACTTTGCCGCCGGTTTTTTCCTCAATGTATTCGCACAGGTTGCTGGCGTGGTAGCCAAAGGTCTCGTCCTTGGCAAATTCGGTCTGGCCGCAGGGCACAAGCTCTGCGCCGTAGCGCACATAATGCACGTTGTCCAGTGTAAAACGTCCGCCCTCGCGGAAGTAGGGGCACAGGATGTCGCCATCCATTTTGTAACCGTTCTCAGCCTCCGTCACCTCGCGCAGCAGGTCGGTCTCCAGCGGGTAGTGGCCGCGCAGGGTGGAGTCGCCGCGGCTGATGATAAGGTAGTCCATGCCGAACTCGCGGGCCACCTTGGCGGTGTTCTCCGCGATCTCGCGGTGGGCCTTGGTGGTCTCGGCCACGGTAAAGCCGCGGCTGTTGGTCAGAATAAAGAAGAGCTTTTCCGGCGCATCAAAGCCCTTGCGCAGGCTTTCTACCGTCCAATCTGTATAAACATAAATATCATGTACCGTCTGTACGCCGGTAGGGTCGTCGTCCAGCACAATGATCTTGCGGTTGCTGGCGGCAACTTCGGCGGCAAGGGCGGCGTTCAGTTTTTCCTCATCCACCTGCGGAAAGCTGGCCAGAACATCGGCACTGCGGATCTGTTCCATCTGAAGCTCCTCCTTTATTCGTACAGCACCTGTGCGATCAGCACCAGCGGCTCGTCGCCCAGGCAGGCGATCTGGTGGGTGTCGCCGGGCATGGCGGCAATGATGTCGCCCTTCTCCAAGATCTGCTCTTCGCCGTTGATGATGTGGACAGCGCAGCCGGAGACGATGACCATGCTTTCCATCTCGTGCTCATGCGTGTGCCTGCCAATGGTCACGCCCGGTGCCAGCGTGTGGCGCACGTAGGCGCGGCCCTTGCCCAGCATTTCGGCAGGCGCATCCAGCAGGCGTTCCATCATCACGGTGCCCTCGCCGCCCATGCAATGGGGGATCGGAGTGGGTTTCATCTCAGAAGCTTTCTTATACAACATCCCATGTTCCACCTTTCAAGTCATCTGCAGCAGCATACGGCAGAGTGTTTTTAAACATCCTACCTTTCAAGTTAAGTCCATTATACATGAGCGCAAGCGGAATAGCAAGATTTTTTCCTGAAAAGCTGTTCAATTTTGTGCAATGCGTTTTGTGCAATCTGGCTGATATCCCGCCGTTTCTGCCCCGCAGGCATACAAAAAGCTTCCCCGCCGCAGGCACACAGCCCACGGAAAGGGAAGCTTTTGTCTGATTCAATTTCGGGTGCATCTGACGGAAGTAGTACACCGCAGCATAACACTCCGCTTTCCTTTTTTCGGATCCCGAAATAAATTGGAACTCTGCACCTGTTCAAGCTGCAGTTTTTGTGTTTTTTTCAGAGAATCCGTTTTTTGTTGCCGGAGCAGCGTTTCTTTTGTATAATGGCAGTGATGGAAGGCCGATGCCTTTTGCAGATTTTTGATCACGACGTTTCAAAAGCGAGGTGTACTGATTATGGAATGGGCAAAATTGCTGTCAACTGAAAAACTTTCTTCTGAACCTCCTGAGCCCGATTCGTTCAAGGAGTATCCCATCAATGCATTTGAAAAGGACTACAGCCGGATCGTTTCCAGCGCTGCATTCCGCAGGCTGCAGGATAAAACGCAGGTGTTTCCTCTGGATAAGAGTGATTTCATCCGAACCCGCCTGACGCACTCGATCGAAGTCTCCACGATCGCCCGGCAGCTTGGCATCATGATCTCCAAAAACACAACACAGTACAAGCCAACTGATATTGCCGTTCCGGAGGATGCCGAAGCCATCGCATCAGTCCTGCTCTGCGCCGGCCTTTTGCACGACCTCGGCAATCCGCCCTTCGGGCATTTCGGCGAGACCGTGATCGGTGACTGGTTCAAAGAGAACCTCGACCATGTAAAATACAAAGGACAGCCCCTTCGCAGCTGGTTATCCGAGCAGATGATCGCTGATCTGGAAAATTTTGAGGGCAATGCACAGGCGCTGCGGATCCTGCTGAAAGCAAAACACGGTTCCAGCCTCAATCTGTCCAAAGCGATCATCAGCACGCTGGTAAAATACCCCACCGACTCCTGCTCCGTTGATAAAGGCAGTGCGGATATCCGAAAGCACAAACTCGGCTTCTTCGCTGCAGAACAGAAGACTTTTGAGCAGATCTCGGAAGCGGTTGGGACCGCCACTCCCGACAAAGGCATCGTGCGCCATCCGCTGACCTACCTGCTGGAAGCAGCCGACGACATTGCATACTCTACTGCCGATCTGGAAGATGCCTTTAAAAAGGGCCTGTTCACCCTTGACCAGTTCATTGAATATTACACAAATTCTTATGACCATTCAAAGATCGTTTCCCACAGAAGCCCTGAGTACTTCTCCGATGAGCAGATCCAAGAGCTTTCCAAGCAGCGCGGTGCAGACCACACCCCAGAAAACGACAGCGCTGCATTTAAAAAATGGCTCACCCAAACGCGTCAGTGGCTGATGTATGTAGCCATCTACCGTTTTTCCTGCAAATATAAAGAGATCATGGCCGGGACCTACTGCGGTGATCTGTTTGAAGGAACCAATCACGCCATCACCATTGACATTCTGAAAGGGGCCATGCGGAAATTTGCCTTCGATACGCCCGGTATCCTGAAACTGGAGCTGTCCGGACAGGTCATTCTCGATTTTCTGCTGGATCATTTTGTTCCCGCCGTGCTGTACTATGACTCTGCATACTGCACCGACGGACAGGCACCTTCCAAGGCCGACAAAAAGCTTCTCGCCATCTTCTCCGGCAATTACAAGCAGGATTACCAAAACACCCGAACCGGCACGGAACCTTTTGACTTGTACCTCCGGCTGCTGATGGTCACCGACTATATCAGCGGCATGACAGATTCCTATGCCCGCACGCTGTACCGCGAGCTTAGCGGTATTGAATAACGCTGCCATGTTCAGATCCCACGTGCCCGGTTCGTCTGCCGCTTATGGGCTACGGCATGATCGTTCAAAAACTGCTGATACATCACTCTGGAAGCCTCGCACAACTTCAAATCAGGTGCCAGCTTTTTTACGAAGACACTGCTTGCGAATGCGAACGCCTTTTGAATTGCAAAATGATTTTTCAGTTGCTATACTGGGCTTATCGAAAATTTTCGGGAGGATGCTGCAATGACCGCACAGACAATGCAACTCGGGAACCGACCTTGCCGCATTTACGGCGAAGCCCATGCAAAATACCTGCTGCTCCAAATGACCGGCGAACACGAGCTGCAAAGCATGGAAAGCGAGGTTGCCGCTATTGCACAGAGTGCGCACCACTTTTTGTTTGCAGCCATTCCAGTGAAAAGCTGGAACGATGCACTTTCCCCGTGGGAAGCCCCTGCGGTGTGGGGCAAAGAAAGTTTCGGCGGCAATGCAGCGGAAACCCTGCGCTTCCTGACAGAACAGGTCATTCCCACACTGAAGCAACAGTATCCTCTCCCGGAAAACGTCAAAATCATTCTGGGCGGCTACTCGCTGGCCGGGCTGTTTGCATTGTGGGCATCCACCCAGACAGCGTTGTTTTCCGGTGTTGCGGCTGCTTCGCCTTCCGTATGGTTTCCGGGATGGATGGAGTTTGAACAGCAGCACCCGATGCAGGCACAGTGCATTTACCTGAGCCTTGGCGACAAGGAAGAGCATACGAAAAACGCTGTCATGGCTGCGGTAGGTGATAACATCCGCACCCTGCACAGCCGGCTTATAGAGCGTGGCACAGACTGCACGCTTGAATGGAACAGCGGCGGGCATTTCAAGGATACCGACCTGCGCACGGCAAGGGCGTTTCGGTGGGCGATGGAGGAAAGCCGATGAATATTTTGATTGATGCAGACGGCTGTCCGGTTGTCGATTTGACATTGCAGATTGCAAAACAGTTCGGCGTTTCTGTCATCATCCTGTGCGACACCGCCCACCAAATCGAGCGGGAAGGTGCGCAGACGCTGGTGTTCGATAAAGGGGCTGACAGCGTAGACTTTGCCCTCGTCAACCGGGTAAAGCCGGGTGATATTGTCGTAACACAGGACTATGGGCTGGCGAGTATGTGCCTTGCCCGGTGTGCCAGAGTGCTGAATCAGAACGGCTTGGAGTACACTGCTGACAACATGGATGCCCTCATGCTGCGGCGGTACGAAAACAAAAAGCTCCTTCGTGCCGGCAAGCACCCGAAGGGGAGTGCGAAACGGACGAAGGAGCAGGATGTGAAATTTACGGACACACTGAAAAAGATTTTGAATTGCAAACATTGATTGATTTTCATACATATCACCGCGGATGGTCTTTTTTAGAAGATTTTCGCTGTATCTCCCTGTATTCAGCACCCGTCCTTGCAACTTTCTACCCAATATGATACTATTCTATAAAATCTCTTATTCTTCTCAGAAGCTTAAACAATAACGGTAAAATGACATGGAAGTTTTGCTTACAGGAAACACGATGTTTCTGACAAAGGAATGGATCGAGGAAGCCTTTCCCGATGATCACGTTCTGACGACACATCGCAAAGACGATATGCTTTCGGACACTCGCATAAAATCAGTTATTCTGGATAGCAGGCAGCTGTTGGATCGGCTTTACACTACCTACGATTTTGACCGGATCGTCTACTTTTCAGAATATCTGTTGCCTCACAACAACCCGGAAGGCGAGCTGGATCGGCTTCGCCGCGTTTTGCAGGAGTTCCGGGAGAAGGAAGTGGAGCTGATCTACTTTTCCGGCCCGGAGAGCGTCCTGACACCGCCCACAAGTCAATCCATACTGACGCGAACGGCAGAAGAGCTTTGTCTGCACTATGCAAAAACAAGCAAGATCCAGGTCAAGGTTTTCCGGCTTCCCTACATCTACAGCATTTCGGCAGCTGGGCCGAAATGCTTTGATCGGCTTTTCCAGCAGATCCCCACCGAAAAGGTTTCGTTTGACGAGCAAGCCGCGCAGCCTGTTTGCGCACTCTGTTTTGACGAACTGGCCAGCCTTGTAAATCGCGTGTTTGATACATGGACGCCTCAGCCGGAGCTTTTCACGCTTCCGGGGGTATTTCACATCGACTACCGGATGCTGGGCACCGCGCTGCAAAAACTACGCCCGACACTGGAAGTGACCTACGGTACCGATACGCTCCAGACGTATCCTGCAGACGACAAGGTGGTACGCAACCGATATGGGTGGTTTCAACGCTATTGTCTGCTGGACGACCTGCCACAGATCTATCATGCATGGCAGAAAAGCCAAACGCCGAAAAAGCCGCTGCTCCACCGGATAGTCGATACTCTGCGCAATCAGATCCGGCTGCTGCGCTTTCTCGAGATCTTGTTGGCATCGGGGGTCACGGAACTTCTGGTACAGCTTACCCACACAGACGCGCAATTCCAGATGGTTGATTTCCGGTTGGCTTTCGTAATGCTTATCGGCACTGTATACGGCCTGAACGCCGGTGTGTTTGCAGCTTTTCTCGCGTCTCTTTCTTTGATTTTCGGATACTTTCGGCAGGGAATGACGCTTGTACTGCTGTTTTACGAGCCGTCCTACTGGCTGCCGTTCCTTATTTATTTCATAATAGGTGCTTCCTGCGGATATGTGCAGCTGCGCAATACGGAAACCTCGCGCTTTGTACAGAATGAAAACAACCTGCTGCGGCAGCGGCTTCAATTTACGCAGGAGCTCTATGAGGACACCTTGGAGGATAAGCAGCTTTTCCGGCATCAGATCCTTGGCCGCAGAGACAGTTTTGGAAAGATCTATACTGTAACGCAGCAGCTGAACACCCTGCAGCCGCAGGAGATTTACCGCAAGACCATACAGGTCATGGAAGATATTTTGGAAAACCACAGCCTCACGATCTATCACTTGGAAAAGGGGTATGCCTTTGCGCGGCTGACCGCAGCAAGCTCCGGATTGCAGCCTGCTCCTGCCCGTTCACTTGCCGTTGATAAATACATCGATGTGTTTCGTGCCATTGAACAGGATGGTGTGTGGGTCAATCGGACGTTTGCTCCGGATCTTCCCATGTATGCAGCCGGTGTACGCCAGAACGGTTCGATCGTAGTGCTCATCAGCCTGCGGACAGCCGGGGAAAACCAGATGACACTCTATTATCAGAACCTGTTCCGCATCCTGTGTGGTCTGGTAGAAACCGCACTGATCCGCGCTTTTGAATATGAAAGCGCCATTCAGGAAACATGGTATCTTCCGGGCACCTGTCTGATGCGGCCCGTGCCATTCGCGGAGCAGCTCGCAAACGCCTGCACCTTACAGGAGGACAAGATGGCGCAGCATCTGCTGCTGCGCGTCTCCGGTAAGTTTGCAACTTCAGAGGAATTTTATGCGCAGTTGGAGCGCAGCATCCGCAGCAGCGATATTGCCGGACTTGGCACAGACGAGAACGTTTACCTGCTGCTGAATCAGGCCACAGAGGAAAACCTGCCGCTCCTTACCCAGCGCATGGCCGAAAAAGGATTTCAGGTCACATCTGTATCGTTGGATGGACAGCACCGCCTGATCGCTGCTGCAAAAAAGGATCCTGCTAATGAATGCTAGTATTTCAACATTGGTATTGTTACTTCTTCATCTTTTGGTCTGTCTTGTGCTATGGCTGCTTATACGCTGCGGCATTCTGGATATAAAGGGATACTTTTTTCCGGTGATTCTGTTGATCCCCATCTGGGGACCTTTGTGTGTTCTGATCCTGCACACCAACCGGGCATTATTTGGCGATGACCTGCTGGAAAAGACGTTGGAAAAAATGCACATCAACGAAGAGATCCACCGAAGCATTCTTGTTCCCGGAAACGCAGACGAGGAGCAGGTCATTCCGCTGGAAGAAGCTCTTCTGGTAAACAACCCCCTTCAAAAGCGGCAGCTGATCCTCTCAGTTCTGACAGAAGCTCCTACCAGTTATTATCACCTTTTGCAGCAGGCCCGGCTGAATAACGACAGTGAGGTTGTGCACTATGCTTCCACTGCTCTGGCGCAAATTTCCAAGGAAGCTGATCTCACACTGCAACAGCATGAACAGCAATATGCTTCTGACCCGGACGACCCTGATATCCTGTGCAGTTACTGCGATTATCTGGAAAGCTACATCGAATCCGGGTATGTGCAGGGCCGTGCGGCCGAGATCCAGCAGCGCCAGTTGGAGCGGCTGCTGAAAAAACGCATCGGCACGCGTCGGGATTTTACCTTGGGGTGCAAGCTGGCTTCTGTCCAGTTAGACTTAGCGGAATATGATACCGCCCGCCAGACCATTGACACACTTTCCGAACGCTGGCCGCAGAGAGAAGAGCCTTGGCTGCTCCAGCTGCGAATGGCCGCCATACTGCACAATGGCACTGCGATCCAGGACATTCTGCACAAAATCAAGGAGCAGAATGTCTATCTTACCTCCAAAGGACAGGAAATCGTAAATTTCTGGTATGGCAAAGAGGATTCCAAATGAAACTCCGCTTTCTATCAAAACTAAAACAATTTCGCTGGAGCAAACTGCTGCTGATCTGGCTGGTATTTCTGCTGATTGCCGGCGTGCTTTTTGCAGAGCGCTGCGGCATAAAGTATGCATCAACCAATTTCAAGATCGATTACCTGAGCCGGACCTCTGTGCTGCCGGCTCAAAATGCGTTATTTGGCCAGCCGGTCACCAATCTCCTGTTGTATGACAGTACCCAAGACAATGTGTCCGAGGCAAAAAAGCAGTTTGATCAGATCCTTCTGGACATGAAAGTCAGTACACAAGCAGTGGATATTTCCAAATCGTCCACTCTCCTTCCGGACTTTTCCAATTACAAGACGGTTGTGGTGTTAGTGCCTGATCTGGATGTACTGGGACAGGATCTGATCACTTTGATGAACTGGGCACAACAGGGCGGCAGCATCCTGTTTGCTATGACGCCGAGCAAAACCTCCTATTTTGACGTGATTTCTCTGAAACTGGGTGTGCTTTCCTCTTCCTGGAACTATAAACTTGCAGAGAGCATCGTTCCTGCGGAGGAATTTATGCTTGGCGGTGGACAGCGCTATGAATTCAGCGACCCGTTTGAATCCGCTCTGAGTGTCAGCCTCCGGGAAGAAGCCACAGTGCATGCCCGTACCGGAGACGAGGGCACGCCGCTGGTGTGGAGTGTTTCACTGGGCAGCGGAAGAATCGTGGTAGACAATATCGGCATTTACGACAAAATCATGCGCGGTATCTATGCAGCATCCTTCAGCTTGCTATGCGATGCCACTGCTTACCCTGTCATTAACGGTTCCGTGTTCTATCTGGACGATTTTCCTTCTCCTGTTCCCGGCGGTGATGGCACCTATATCCGCAGAGATTACAGCATGAGCATCAGCGACTTTTACAGCAAAGTCTGGTGGCCGGATCTGGTGCAGCTGGCGCAGAAATACGGAGTTCGTTTTACCGGTGTCATGATTGAAAACTACGAGGATGACACCGTGGATGAACCGACACGTCAAAAAGATACACAGCAGTTTCGTTATTTTGGAAGCCTTCTGCTGCGGCAGGGCGGCGAGATAGGGTTTCACGGTTACAACCACCAGCCTCTGGTGCTGCCAAATACCGATTACAAGGGTCTGTACGCCTATCGGCAGTGGCCCAGCGAAGAAGCCATTACAGCCGCCATGGAAGAGCTGATTGAATTTCAGCAAACCGTTCTCCCTTACACGAATGGCACGGTATATGTTCCGCCCTCCAACATTCTCTCTGCCGAAGGCCGACGGGTGCTTGGCACAAAAGTTCCGCAGATCCGTACCATTGCCAGCACCTATTTTAAAGACGGCACAGATCTGCCCTATGTACAGGAGTTCGGTGTGGCAACGGATGGTATCGTGGAGCAGCCTCGTATCGTGTCCGGTGGTATGGTTGGTGATACTTATATGCGCCTAGCGGCTATGAGTGAGCTGAATATGCACTATGTCAGCACGCATTTTATGCACCCGGATGACTTGTTGGATGAAGACCGCGGTGCAGCGGAAGGCTGGGAAGTGTACAAAGGCGGTCTGGAGGACTATCTGAAATGGCTCAGCACCTCTGCACCGGATCTTCGCCGTCAGACCGGGACCGAGTGTTCCGGTGCCATCCAACGGTACGCGCAGCTGACCGTTGCGCTGGACAGCACCGACACCGCGTGGACCCTGCATCTCGGCAATTTTGTCGATGAAGCATGGCTTTTCTTCCGTGCCAATGAAGGAACGCCCGGCCGTGTAACAAATGGCGAGCTGACCCATCTGACCGGAGATCTATACTTGCTGAAGGCCACCGCCGAAACAGTGCGCATTGAGCGGAAAGGAGCATGAACCGAATGCGGATCTGTCTGATTCTGGAAGGCTCCTACCCTTATGTGCATGGCGGTGTTTCCACCTGGATGCACGCCTATATTCAGGCCATGCAGGAGCACGAGTTTGTGCTGTGGGTCATTGGCGCAAAAGCGGAAGGACGCAGCAAATTCGTCTACGACCTTCCATCCAATGTTGTTGAGGTGGAAGAGGTATTTCTGGACGATGCCTTACGCCTGCACGGAGAACATGTGCCTGTTTTGTTTACCGAAGAAGAGCGTACTGCCTTGCGGGAATTACTGCGGCTCGGAACGCCGGACTGGGACGTGCTGTTCCGGCTGTTTCAGCAGAAAAAGGTGCATCCTCTCTCCTTTTTGCAGAGCCGGGAGTTTATGAAACTGTTTACCGATATCTGCTTGGAGGAATATCCCTATGTCCCCTATGCTGACGCTTTTCACACCATGCGCTCCATGCTGCTGCCGGTGTTGTACCTGCTGACCGGACGCGTGCCAAAAGCGCAGATCTATCATGCGATCTCCACCGGATATGGCGGCCTGTTGGCCTGTCTGGGCGGCAGCATGAACCATGCGCCGGTGCTTCTGACAGAGCACGGCATCTATACGCGCGAGCGCGAAGAAGAGATCATCCGTGCCGACTGGGTCGTTCCCTCTTTCAAAAGCCGTTGGATCCGCTTCTTTTATATGTTGTCCGAGGATATCTACCGCAGAGCGTTCCGGGTAAGCAGTCTGTTCTATAACGCCCGCCGTACTCAGATCGAAATGGGCTGTGATGGCAGCAAATGCATCGTTATCCCCAATGGCGTGCAGTATCAGCGCTTTTGCGACATCCCGCTCAAGCCTGAGGACGGTTGGGTCGATATTGGCGCTGTAGTGCGTCTGGCCCCTATCAAGGATATCAAAACCATGATCTACGCCTTCTTTGAGCTTTCCTCCCGGGTTCCGCAGGTTCGCCTGCACATCATGGGCGGCGTGGACGATGAGGACTATGCGCAGGAGTGTTATGCCCTGGTGAAGCAGCTCCGGCTGGACAATCTGATCTTTACCGGCCGTGTGGACGTGGTGCAGTACATGCAAAAGCTGGACTTTACTATCCTGACCAGTATCTCGGAAGGTCAGCCACTTTCCGTACTGGAATCCATGGCTGCACGCCGCCCCTGCGTGACGACTGAAGTGGGCTGCTGTCGGGAACTGCTGGAAGGCGCGCCCGGCGATGATCTGGGTGTAGCGGGGTACTGTGTGCCGCCCATGTACCGGCAGGGTCTGGCAGATGCCATGGAGCGGATGTGTGCCAGCCGTGCCCGTCGGGAAGAAATGGGGCGCATCGGTCAGCAGCGCGTAGACCGATATTTTCATCACGAACAAATGTTAGACAACTATCGGAAGATGTACCAGGCAACTGCAGAGCATTTTCATTTGGAGTAACAAATGGCAGGAATCGGATTTGAATTAAAAAAGTTATTTCGGCGCAAGGGTTTGTTTGCATGGCTGCGCGCCTACGGCTATGCCGGCATCATCTGCACCGGACCGATGCTGCTGGGTATTGCGCTGCAGCTTGGTATTCTGTTGCTGTGCAGCTGGGCCGGGGCCGAGCGTACCCAGCAGGACTTGCTGGTGTGTATGGTCACCTATACGCTGCTGTCCTCGCTGACTGTCACCAGCTTTTTCTCCATGCCTGTGACCCGCTATCTGGCCGATATGCTGTACGAAGAACGCGAGGATGCAATTCTCCCCTCTTTCTGGGGGTCCAGCGTCCTGCTGCTGCTGATTGGCTGCATCCTGTACGGCATCTTTCTGTTGTTCTCCGGAGCAACGCTCCTGCAGGGGCTGTTATGTTTATGGCTGTTTGCCGAGATGATCCTGAACTGGAACGGCATGAGCTACCTGACCGCTATCAAGGATTACCGGGGCATCCTGTGCTCTTTTCTGGCGGCGATCGCGCTGTCTTTCGGGCTGGGATATCTGCTCGTCTTTATTCTGGGTGCTCCTGTACTGGAAGGCATGCTGTTTTCCATTACGATGGGGTATGGCCTGATGATGGTGTGGGATGTGGTGCTGCTCTACCGCTATTTCCCGCAAAGCGATGACAGCCCATGGACCTTTCTGCGCTGGGTCGATCGGTTTCTGCCTCTGGCGTTTACCGGCCTGTGCACAAACCTCGGCCTGTTCTCCCATCTGGTCCTGTATTGGTCCGGGCCGATCGGCGTGCAGGTAAAAGGCCTGTTTTACGGTGCACCTTACTACGACGTTCCGGCTCTGATCGCCTTTTTAAGCATCCTGATCACCAGCATCAACTTTGTGGTGTCTGTAGAGGTAAACTTCTATCCGAAATACCGGGATTATTACAGCCTGTTCAACGATGGCGGTGTTGTGGGCGATATCGTTACCGCTGAAGAAGAAATGCTGGCAGTGCTCAACCGGGAGCTTCGCTTCACTGCCCTCAAGCAGCTGTTCTGTACGGCAGGGGTCATTTCACTGGCGGGCACGCTGCTGAATCTTTTACCGCTTGGCTTCAATGATCTGATGCATGGCTATTTCCGGACATTGTGCGTGGGATACGGCTTATACGCCGTTGGCAATACGGTGCTGCTGATCCTGCTTTACTTTACAGATTATCTGGGTGCTGTTCTGGCGGCAGCTGTGTTTGCAGCCAGCACCACTGCCTTTACCCTGCTCTCACTGCTCTTCAACACAGCATTTTATGGTTTCGGATTTCTGGCAGGTGCAGCGCTTTTTTATCTGGTTGCTCTGTTTCGTCTGGATGCCTTTACCGCCAACCTGCCCTATCGGGTATTGGGTCAGCAGCCTATCGTAGCCGAAACCAAAGAACATCTTTTTACACGCCTTGGCATTTTTCTTGAAAAACAGGATGCCAAAACAGCAAGGCAGACCATCAGGAGGGAAAATCGATCACATGAATGAGGAGTTTCTGATTTCGCGCCGCAGGATGCTGGGGTTGAGCGTTGCGCTGGCTGGTCTGTGCGCAGGCTGCGCAGTTTTACCTGTGGAAAGTGACAGCGCCGGATCCGCTGCCGCCAGTGCAGAAAGCAACCAGTCCATTGAAAAGGCTCCCGCATCTGAAATCAACAGTGTCCACCTGCGCGACAACGCAGAGCTGTACAACGTCTACGATGACAACGGCATTGTGACGATGTATCTTACCGTGAGCCGCGGCAATGACAGCGAAAATACAAACCACAGCTGGGCAGAGATCAACCATTATTCCGCTTACGACTACACGGCGATGGGCGTAGCACGCTATCAGGTGAATGGTCTTTTGCAGGTGGGCGATGAAAACGGCCCCCTTGCCGGCGAAGTTGGTTACGATACGCTTGCCCCAAATGCCACGGTACAAATACGCGGTCAGACTTCCAGCCGTTATACTCAGAAAAACTACAAGGTCAAATTAAAGAAAAACAAAGGCAGCTGGCGAGGCCAGCGCACGATCGCACTGAATAAGCATCAGGGTGAGGGACTGCGCTTCCGTAACAAAATGGCCTATGACCTTATTAAAGGCATCGACCAGATGATGGGCTTGCGCACCCAGTTCGTTCATCTTTATGTGAAGGATCTGACCGATAGCGCCAGCGGTGTTTTTGAGGATTATGGTTTGTACACGCAGGTAGAACAGCTGAATAAAACAGCCCTTAAGGCGCACGGTGTGGATCCAAACGGACAGCTGTATAAAATCAATTCTTTTGAGTTCTACCGATATGAAGATGTCATTCGTCTTACAACAGACCCAGCATATGACCAAACTGCGTTCGAAAAGCACTTGGAGATAAAAGGAGACAGCGACCATTCCAAACTGATCAAAATGCTGGATGTTCTCAATGATGAATCCTCTTCTATGGACGATGAGCTATTTGTAACGTACTTTGATAAAGAAAACATTGCATATTGGATGGCATTTCAGTTGTTAACCGGCAATACGGACACCCAAAATCGCAACGTCTACTTGTACAGCCCTCAAAACTCCAGCAAATGGTACTTGTGGGACTGGGACAATGACGGTATGCTCCGCCGCCGGGAACGTGAGATCATTAACTTCTCCGACTCCGAAAGTTGGGAACGTGGTGTAAGCAATTACTGGGGCAATGTCCTGTTCCGGCGCTGTCTGCAAACGCAAAGTTACCGCGATATGCTGGATACCGCCATGAAGGAGCTTTATGCTTACATGAATGAGGAACGCATTCAGTCCATGATGGAGCATTACCGAAGCGTAACGGAAAAATATGTCTGGCAGATGCCGGACCGAATGAACGTTCCCATCACACATGACGAATACGAAGAGGTCCTGAAAAGTATCTGGCCGGAAATTGATGAAAATTATAATTACTATTGGGAGAGCTACCGCAAACCCATGCCATTTTATATTGGCGAGCCGCAGGTGGTAAACGGCTCCCTTCTGCTGACCTGGGACCCCTCTTATAACTTCGAGATTGAAAACATTTACTATACTGTTGAGCTTGCAAAGGATTATCTGTTTACGACTACGTTCTTTCGGCAGGAGAATCTGATCCTGCCAGAGCTTACCATGGATACGCTCCCGGCCGGGCAGTATTTTTTGCGCGTAAGAGCGACCAATGCCTCTGGTTATACGCAGGATGCCTTTGACTACTATGTTACCGAAGCAGGCAAGCATTATGGCATGCTCTGCTTTTACGTCCAGCCGGACGGCAGCATTGCGGAGGACACCTATGAAGATGTCTAAGCCTCAGATATCGATGCTGTATCATCAGTTGTTGGCCCCTCCACGATGCACAGGCACAGAGCACTATCGTCATGAACTAAAGTATCTTATCTCGTGGGCCGACAAGGCCGAGCTGACCGCGCGGATGTCCCCTATCCTCAAACTGGACCCCCATGCAACGAACGGCGGCTACTTCATTCGCAGCTTATATTTTGACGATTACTGGAACACCGCTTATGAAGAAAAGGATGCCGGCGTGCTGCTGCGCAAGAAATACCGCATCCGCATTTATAACTGCAGCGACCGCAGCATCAAGCTGGAGCGAAAGAAAAAATTTGGCAGTTATATCTATAAAGAAGCCGCGCCTCTGACCCACGCAGAGTTTGATTCCATTCTCGCCGGGGACTATGATTTTCTCCTGCATAGCCGTTACCGCCTGTGTCAGGAGTTCTATATCGAGTGTATCTGTAACATGCTGCGTCCTCGTGTTATTGTAGACTACGACCGCGAGCCATGGATCATGGATGCCGGTACGGTACGCATCACCTTTGATACGGATGTACGCGCCGCGGTTGGAAGCCGGGATATCTTCGACTCCACGCTTCCTGCGCTTCCGGTGCTGGAACCGGGTAAGCTGGTAATGGAAGTAAAATTTACAGAATATCTGCCCCAAATCGTCCGGAATCTTCTGCCGCCCCGTGCGCAGGAGCTTACGGCTGTATCAAAATATGTCCTCTGTTGTGACAAAACCGCCTATATGAACGGATTTGCTTACTGGCAGGAGACCTGAGCCCTATAGAAAGGAACCTTTCGCCCATGAGCACAAAAGACTTTATCAAAAAATCCGTCCTGAACACCTTTACCCAATACGATGCTCCCAAACTGGCGCTTGCCCTGCTGACTGCACTGGCATTGGGAATCCTCATCTATCTTGTCTATCGGCAGTTTTATACCGGCGTTGTATATTCCCGCAGCTTTGCTGTCACGTTGGTTGGCATGTGTGTGCTGACCTGCATGGTAACACTGGCCATCAGTACCAACGTTGTCATCTCCCTTGGTATGGTCGGTGCGTTGTCTATCGTCCGCTTCCGTACTGCCGTCAAAGACCCTCTGGATCTGTTATACCTGTTCTGGTCGATCACTACCGGCATTACAGCCGGTGCCGGTATGTACGCATTGGGCCTTGTAACAGCCGTTGTCATGATCGGGATGATCCTCTTTTTCTACCACTGGCAGGCCAAAGGCAGAGTGTACATTGCTGTCATTCACTATCTTGGTACAGACGCAGAAGACGATATCGTTCGTGCCTTTGGCCGCTGCAAATTTGTGGTAAAGTCCAAGACCATGCGCAAGGATAGCACCGAAATGGCGGTAGAGGTATTCAGCAAAGACCCGAATCTGGAATTTACAGATCGCCTGCGCGCCGTAAATGGCGTACAGGATTGTACACTGATCCAATATAATGGCGAATACCATGGATAAGCTTTCAAAAGGTTTCGTATCTGCGGTTTGTCTGCTTGGGGTGGGGTTTGGTATGGTTCGGAATATGATCTGCACGCGTACCTATCAGGAAGATCCGTCTGCCTTTTCCAACGCACAGGTCGGCTACGCTCCAATGGTAGGCAGTACGGACCATCCGAATGCCACATTGCGCTATCTGGAGCTGACATGGCGAGAGGTGGAACCAACGGAAGGCCAGTATGCGTGGGATGCTATCGAACAGCGGTACGGACTTGCCGCCCTGCGCGAGCAGGGCATCCATCTGGTACTGCGGTTCGTTTGTGACGTACCCGGCCAGAAGAAGCACCTTGATATTCCGGAGTGGTTATATGCTCAGACCGCCGATGGCAGCTGGTACAGTACCTCGTATGGCAAAGGTTATTCCCCGGATTATGCAAACGATATCCTTCGTGCCGCACACCATAAAGTTGTTTCAGCCTTGGCCGAGCATTTTGACGCAGATGGCTTTGTGACTTATGTAGAACTGGGCAGTCTCGGCCACTGGGGCGAATGGCATATCAAAAGCAGCGATGGTCTTGTACCTATGCCGGACGAAACCATTCGGGATCAATATGCAACAGACTATCTGAATGCATTTTCCAATGCAAAGCTCCTGATGCGGCGACCGTTCAACATCGCTGTAAGTAACCGCCTTGGTCTTTACAACGATATGACCGGCCACGAAAAGGACACCAATGAGTGGCTGAACTGGATCAAAAACGGCGGCTGGTACGGCAAAGAAGCGAATGGACTTTCTGCTATGCAGAATTTCTGGCAGGATGCGCCCGTAGGCGGCGAGTTTACCAGCAGCCTGCCGATGGAGGAGCTGCTGGACACAGAGCTTTCCCGCACACTGCAGCTATTGGATGCTTCTCACATGAGCTTTCTTGGTCCGAAAGCAGCACAGCCCGCATATTCACAGGGATATCAGGCGGTCTTAAAGCGTTTGGGCTACCGGCTCCGTGTGACAACACTGAAGCTGATGCCGCATGACGGAGAAGCTGTGGTCAGCTTGACTGTGGCAAATGAGGGTGCCGCCCCATTTTATTGGGATTGGGCAGCGAATCTTTATCTGGAGAGCGCAGACGGTACCACGCTAAGCACGGTGCAGCTTCCTCTTTCTCTTCCGAAATTGATGCCCGGCGAAACGCAGACCGTAGAGGTTGTTCTGAAGGAAGTTGATCTATGGGCGCTCTTATTGCTTCACAAGGAGCACCTGACGATTGGCATTGTAGATCCCATGACCGACCGTGATGCCGTGCGATTTGCTATGAATGCACCGCAACAAAACGGACGAACCGTTTTGTTTTAATTGTTCCACTGTATCATTACACCGCTTGATCAGGCAAAGGCACAGTTCGATACGAACTTCTTCGGCACAGTCAATGGGAACAAGGCGGTCCTGCCGTACATGCGCGAAGCAGGAAAAGGACACATAAAGAAATATATTTGCCAGACAGGAGATTTAATATGATTTTGAGAGCAAAGAAATATGTGGCAGTGTTACTGGTTTTTGTATGCGTGTGTATGATGTTTTTTCCCCTGACTGCATATGCAGCCGAGGACAGTTCGCAGCATGAAACTGTCAAAGTCGGTTTCTTTGCCATGGATGGTTATCATGTGATGGATGAAGAAGGCAACCGCAGTGGGTATGGCTATGATTTTCTTCGGCTGATGGCCCGTTATTGGGATGTAGATTACGAATATGTCGGATATGATAAGAGCTGGGATGATATGCAGCAGATGCTTGAAGATGGCGAGATTGATATGGTAACATCTCCCCGCAAAACACCGGAAAGAGAAGAAACGTTTGATTTTTCACGTCCGATCGGAACCAATAATGGGATTCTGACCGTCCGCAGTGACAACAGCACGATTGTGGATGGCAATTACAGTACTTACAACGGTATGCGTGTGGCATTTTTGAACGGAAGCTCACGAGATAAAGAGTTTGCGGATTTTGCAGACAATAAAGGATTTACATATGATCCATTTTATTTTGATACGACAGCAGAGATGGAGGAAGCTCTTCAGAGCGGAAATGTTGATGCGATTGCTGCCACTTCTATGAGAAAAACAAACAATGAGCGTATCGTGGATAAATTTGACAGCAGCGATTTCTATGTCATTGTTAAAAAAGGTAATACAGAATTGCTGAATGAGATCAATTATGCAATCGACCAGATGAATGCAGTTGAGGGTGACTGGAAAACGACGCTTCGTAATAAAAATTATGAAAGCATACAAACTAAGAATCTGGAATATACGGAGAAAGAAAAAAGTATAATTTCACAGTATTCCAAGGAAAACCCGCTTCATGTTCTGTGTGATCCGACCCGTTATCCATATTCTTATAATGAAAATGGTGAGATGAAGGGTATTATCCCGGATTACTTCCGGAAAATTGCAGACTATGTCGGGATTTCCTATGAGTTTCTTACACCTGCCACCAGAGATGAGTATATTGCTTATCAGAAAAATAAGGAAACTACAGATATTAGCATCGATGCGCGCCTGGAAACAGATAACTATGCTGAGACGAAAAAATGGGGGATTACTGCACCTTTCATTGCGATGCAGCTGGCAAGGGTGACACGGCGTGACTTTGATGGAAAAATCAATGTTGTTACTACTGTTGACCAGACAGCATCTAATTCAATTGAAGATGCAATGGCACCCGGTGCAGAAAAACTGATGTGCAGTACCCGACAGGAAATGATGGAAGCTGTCCGTAAGGGTAAAGCAGATGCTGCCTTCGTCTACTATTACATGGCACAGGCGTTTGTGAACAGTGACACTACGGGCACAATGACATATACTCTGCTGGAACAGCCTACATTCACCTACCGCATGGTGATTTCATCAACTGAGAACCATGCGCTGGCTGGTATTCTGACGAAAGCAATGTATGCCATGCCCCAAAATCTTGTTGAAGATCTTGCAGCACAGTATACCACATACAAAGCAACAGAGCTGACATTTGTTGACTGGATCCGTCTGTATCCTGTTGTTACTGTTTGGGCTCTACTTATTTTTGGATGGCTGCTGACTGCTATGGCTGTGATAATGGTGCGTCTCAGTGCAAGAAAAAAAGCTCAGAAGGCGGCTCAGGAGAAAGCTGAGGAAATGGCGGAACTGGCAGAGCATGCACAGGCTGCAAACAAGGCAAAAACAGCATTTTTGTCACATATGTCCCATGATATGAGGACACCGATGAATGCAATCATAGGATTTACCGGTATTGCAATGAAAAACAATCCGTCAGACGAAGTGAAAAATTGTCTGGAAAAGATTGACGAAAGCTCAGAGTATTTACTGTCGCTGATCAATGATGTATTAGATCTGACCCACATCGAAAGTGGAAAAGTGAAATACGATCCGGTACCGGCGGATGTGAAAAACATTACAGATTCTGCATTGGATATTATAAAAGGCTTTCTTACGAACAGGGATATCAACTTTAAGATTCAGCGTGAAGACGCAAAGATTCCAAATGTACTTGCGGATCCTGCACGCCTGCGCGATGTGCTGGTCAATATTCTGAGCAATGCCGTAAAATACACTCCGGATGGAGGGACGATTACATTTGAAGCCCGGTGTCAGGAAAAGGGCGGGGATGGATATATAAATATGCGTTACCGCATTTCGGATACTGGTATTGGCATGAGTGAGGAATTTACAAAAGAAGTTTTTGAGGAATTTACACAGGAAGATTCCGACGTGAGAACGCAGTACCACGGAGTTGGACTGGGGATGGCTATCGTAAAGAAGTATGTGGATATGATGGGCGGAACCATTTCTGTGCAGAGTAAAAAGCATGAGGGAACCACATTTACTGTGGATATTCCTTTGGAAATTACAGATAAGGAATGTAATAAGTCAGACACAGGTTTTTCTGAAAAGGTAGATCTTACAGGTGTGAAGGTCCTTCTTGTAGAGGATAATGAACTGAATGCAGAGATTGCTGCCGTGCAGTTGGAAGAGCTCGGGATGAATGTAGAAAGAGCTGTGGATGGAAAGAATGCTGTTGAGATTTTCAGAAATCATCCGAAAGGCACATTTGATGTAATCCTGATGGATGTCATGATGCCTGAAATGAATGGTTATGAAGCGACAAAAGCAATCAGGGCAATGAATGACAGACCGGATGGAAAAAACATTCCTATTATAGCAATGACAGCTAATTCATTTGCAGAAGATGTTCAGGCATCACTGGATGCAGGAATGAACGCACATTTGTCAAAGCCGATTGTGATTGATGAAGTTATAAAAACGATTTTAAGGTATGTACATAATTGACGAGTGGACTTGTTCCGCTGTGGCTTTTCTGGTGGTGGGGCGGTGCAATCTCTACGCTCCTTCTGCCTGAAGACCGGTGGCCCCTTTTGCGTGAAAAAACGCAAAATTCATAGGCCGGGGGCAGCAGATTATCAGAAGATTCTTCAGGCAATCTCTCCGATTCTTGCCTTGCTGAGCGAAAAAAGAGCGTCCTCGATCCGCCAGTATCTGAAATACCGTCTGCACTACCTGAAATCTGCCATGGGGTGATAAAATGGCCTATGGCAATGCGTCAGCATGATGCCATACGCCCCAAAGACAGGGTGGACGGGCGATGTTCCGGCAAAAAAGAATGGACAGACGAATAAAATTCATCTGTCCATTCGATTTGGCGGAGCATCAGGGAGTCGAACCCTGGCACCGGTCTCCCGGCCTATCGCATTTCGAGTGCGACCTCTTACGACCACTTGAGTAATGCTCCAAATATTAAATTTTTAGAATGCACCGTGCATTCTGGGAAAACTTTGGAGAGAATTTCAGGAGAGAACGACCGAAAATCGTTCGCTCTCGAAGCCGGAAAACCCGCATGAAACCTAGCAAAATCGGAAACCCACTTCCAAAAAGCCAGTTAGATTTCGAGTCGTTCTCGTTACGACCGCTTCGATACATCTCCATATATTAGCCTTTACAGTATAGCAAAAAAGCGGTTTTCCGTCAACACTTTTCTTCCGTTACGGCACGGCCCGGCTGCAAGACATACGCAGCCGGGCCGTTTTGCGTTTTTGGGGCAGAAAGCGCGGTTTCTTTGCAAAAAAGGCTGTTCTTTTGGGCGGGAGCCGAGTATAATAGGAACGATATTTTTCAAATTTGAAGTACAGAGGAGAGAATTCCAATGGCACAGGCAAAACAAGATATGGGCACCGGCAGCATCAAAAAGCTGATGCTGCAGCTCATGATCCCCGCCGTGGTGGCGCAGGTGGTGAACCTGCTGTATAACATCGTGGACCGCATTTACATCGGCCACATTGCGGGCATTGGCGCGGCAGCGCTGACCGGCGTGGGGCTGTTCACACCCATTCTGATGCTGCTGAACGCTTTTGCCATGCTGGTGGGCGCGGGCGGCGCGCCGCGCACCGCCATTGCTCTGGGGCAGGGGGACAGGCAGCGGGCCGAAAAGATCATCTCCAACAGCTTTACCGTGCTGATGTTCTTTGCCGTGGTGCTGACCATCGGCTTCTATGCCGGGGCACCGGTGCTGCTGCGGCTGTTCGGTGCCAGCGATGCCACCCTGCCGTACGCCCTGAGCTACAGCCGCATCTACATTGCAGGCTCGGTGTTCGTGCTGGTGGTGCTGGGCATGAACCCCTTTATCACCACGCAGGGCTTTGCCAAAACCAGTATGCTTACCACCGTGATCGGCGCGGTGATCAACATTATCCTCGACCCCATCCTGATCTTCGGGTTCGGGCTGGGCGTGCGGGGCGCGGCCATTGCCACGGTGCTCAGTCAGGCCGTGGGCGCGGCATGGATCATCCGCTTTCTCACCGGCAAAAAGACCATCCTGCGCCTGCGCAGAGACTACCTGCGCCCGAAAAAGCAGATCATTCTGCCGGTGCTGGCGCTGGGCATCTCCTCGTTTGTGATGCTCTCCACCGAGAGCCTGCTTTCCATCAGCTTCAGCTCCAGTCTGGCGCGGTACGGCGGCGATGTGGCTGTGGGTGCCATGACCGTCATCACCAGCGCATCCCAGCTGTGCACGCTGCCCATTCAGGGCATCTGTCAGGGCGGACAGCCGGTGATGAGCTTCAACTTCGGCGCAGGCAAGAAGGCCCGCGTCAAGGAAGCCTTCCGTTTTCAGCTGACGCTGTGCGGGGCCTACACCTGCTTGTTCTGGCTGTTGATGATGCTGTTTCCCGGCGCGGTGGCGGGCATTTTCACCTCGGACACCGCACTGATCCAGTACACCACGTGGGCCATGCGCATTTACATGGCGGGCATTTTTGCCATGGGCTTCCAGATCGCCTGCCAGCAAAGCTTTATGGCGCTGGGACAGGCTAAGGTCAGCTTGCTGCTGGCCTGCCTGCGCAAAATCATCCTGCTGATCCCGCTCATCTTCATCCTGCCGCACCTGCTGCCGGACCCGGTGTTCGGCGTGTTTCTGGCCGAGCCGGTCAGCGACATTCTGGCCGCCACCATCACCACCATCACCTTCTTTGCCCGGTTCGATAAGATCCTCGACCGCGGTGCCGCAAAGGTTTGATTTTTTTGTATGCAGAAAGGGCATCTGCCGTTGGCAGATGCCCTCGCTGTTTATTCGGGAAACCCTGACCGGCACTGAAAAATCAGTCCATGTTCAGAGCGCTCTTGAGGTTGTTTTTGTAGATATCGGCCTTGGCACCGTAGATGATCTGCACACCATCTGCGACCTGAACGACGCCGTTTGCACCCGTTTTCTGCTTCCAGTCAGTATCCGGCATAACGAGAGCCTTGTCTTTGACCTTGACGCGCAGTCGAGTAAAGCAGGCATCCACATGCTGGATATTGTCTGCACCACCCAGACCTTCAATGATGGTCGCCATCATCTCGTCGCTCATTTTCTTGTCCAGCTTCTTGACCTCCTGGCCATCATCTTCGCGGCCGGGAGTCTTGTAGTTGAACTTGGTGATCATGAAGCGGAAGGTGAAATAGTACAGGAAGAAGCAGGGAATGCCAATGATGAACACCCAGATCCAGTTAGAGCCTTTATCCGCCTGCATGATGCCATTGAAGATCGTGCTCAGGAAAGGGCCGCCGAAGGAACTGGGCCCCGGGATATTCACCTTGCAAATGTAAGTCAGCAGGTAGGCCAGACCTGCATAGCCAGCGTGCACCACGAACAACAGGGGAGCTGCAAACAGGAAGCTGTACTCGATGGGCTCCGTGATACCGGTAAAGATCGAAGGGATAATGGCTGCGATCAGCAGCGCCTTGACCTGAGGCTTGCGCTCCGGCTTTGCGCAATGGTACATGGCCAGAGCCGCACCGGGCAGACCAAACATGGCAAAAATAACCTTGCCGTTCATGATAAAGCGGGTGATGTTCACGTCAAACATGGCATCCGGAGAAGCCAGCATAGCGTTGTAGATGTTCACCGCCCCTTCATACAGCGTGCCGTCGATGACCATGGAGCCGCCGAGGTTGGTGAAGAAGAACGGGGTGTAGATAAAGTGGTGCAGACCGAAGGGCAGCAGAGCACGCTCTGCCAGACCATAAATCACACTGCCTGCCATGCCAGTGTCATAAATGATCTCGCCCATGAAGCCCAGACCGGTCTGAACGAAGGGCCACACCACAGACATTACCAGACCCAGTGCAGAGCAGGCCAGCAGCGAGATCATCGGCACGAATTTTGTGCCTGAAAAGATGCCCAGAACCGGCGGCAGCTGAATATTATAGTATTTGTTATGCAGCTTTGCAACCAGCAGGCCCACCAGAATACCGCCGAATACGCCGGTGTCAAGCGAAGCGATGCCCATGACCATGGACTGGCCGGTCTTCATCGCCGCAGGGTCCAGAACACCCAGACTGGTCAGCAAGATATTCATTACATTGTTCATAGCGAGGAAGCCGATCACGCTGGACAATGCCGCGATGCCCTTTTCCTTTTCCGCATAGCCGATGGCGACGGAAACAGCAAAAATGATCGGAAGATAGGAGTTGACGGTATTGCCCATGGCCTTGAGCAGATTAAAGAACAGCTTGACATAGGTATTGCCCAGAACCGGCCACAGTGCCACAATGTTCTTTGTCGTAAACGCAGAGCCAATGCCCACCAGAATGCCTGCGATGGGCAGGATCATGACAGGCGTCATTAGAACTTTTCCCAGTTTCTGGAACTGTGAAAAGGTAACTTTCTTCTCTCTCTTCTCCATGATTTACCTCCTGAGGGTCTCAGTGCAGTTCAGGCCAGTAACCCTTATTGGCTTCGATCATCTTATCCAGGATCTTGCGCGCCACCTTGGCAGAGGGAACTGTCTTGTTCATCGTGAATGCTTCCAGTGCCTTCTGGTAGGAGTGTTCAAAATAAGCATCCACGATCAGCTTTTCCGAAGAGACCTGCTGCATCATCATGCCCAGCTGGAACTGGGGGATATTGCCGATGGTAACAGGCTCCGGGCCCCACTTGCGCAGGTAGCAGGGAACTTCCACCATGGCATCATACGGCATCTGCGGGATGCAGCCCTTGTTTTCCACAATGACCAGATAGCGGTCCGCATTGTTATAGGCAATGGAACATGCCACATCCACAATAAAATCGCCAAAAGCATTGAACAGATTCAGGTTTGCTTCCTTCTTGCCGCCGCTCTCGCGGATCAGCTTTGCCTGCTCGATCATGTCCTTCTCACGGCCATCCATGACCATGTTGGCACGCGTGTAGTTGGGATCCATATCCTCGGCGCTTTCCTTGGCATACAGATAGTACTGCAGGTAGGTATTGGGCAGATACTCCGGGAAGTCGGTGAGGATTTCCTTAAAGTTTTCCCATGTGTGGCGCCAGGAAGGATCGGAGTGGTGCTTATCATGAGAAGCAGCCAGACCGAACTTCATGATCTTTTCCTTCAGTTCCGGCATACGGTCCACACCGCTCTTGTCGTACAGGTGGGTCCACCAGCCAAAGTGGTTCAAACCAAAGTAGACCGGGTCCACATCGTTGTATTTTTCCAGACCCAGCATCTTTGCGAAGGACAGCATGATCGCTACCGGCATATCGCAGATGTTCAGGATCTTATAGTTGTTGTACTTGCGGCGAGTGGCCTCAGCCACGATTGCAGCAGGGTTGGAGTAATTGATGATCCATGCCTCGGGTGCGTACTTGCGCACATCGTCGATCACCTGGAACACGCCGGGGATGGAACGCAGGCCGTATGCCATGCCGCCGGGGCCACAGGTCTCCTGACCCACAACGCCAAACTCCAGCGAGATCTTTTCGTCCTTTTCGCGCATTTCCATGCCGCCCTGACGGATCTGAGCAAAAGCAAAATCAATATCGGTATAGGCCTTTTCCGGGTCTGTGGTGGTGAAGTAGACGCACTCCGGGTCCAGCTTTGCGATCAGCGAACCGCACAGGGTATCCACCAGCTCCAGACGATCCGGATCAATATCATACAGCGCCAGTTTCTTCAGCGGGAAACGATCAAGATTTGCAATCAGGCTCTGGATAATGCCGGGAGTGTGACTGGAACCACCGCCAACAATGACAACTTTAAAACCTTCCATTTTTGAAACCTCACATTCGTTTTTCGATCATGTTTCTGATTTTACCCTTGCGCGCGCTTTGGAGAGTGACTATAATATAATCGATATAAACATTTTTTTAAAGGCGTTTTGAAAGTTTTGAATCAGTTTGCCCAAGTTGAAACAATTCCAGAGTCTGAAAATATTTTCACACCTGCTAACTTTCTTCAAAGCCTTCCCGCCGGAGAACATCATGGACTTTTTCACCCGCATTGCAGAACACACGCCCCAGCTGAACAAAAACGATAATGAGCTTCTTTCTTACTGCATTCGCAACCACACCGAGATCGCCAATCTCAAGGTGACGGAACTTGCGGACCGGTTGTTCATCTCACCGGCTTCTGTCGTCCGCTTTTGCAAGAAGCTCGGTTTCAGTGGTTATTCCGATTTTAAGGCATCTTTGCGCATGGATCTGTTTGAGCCGGAGGAAACGCCGCGAAAGTCTCACCCGACCGACTTTTTCCGGGATATCCACAAAACCATCGAGATGGTTCCGGAGGAGACCGTAGAGCGTATCGTAGAGCTGATCCACTGCAGCCGCCGCATTGAGCTGTATGCCGTAGGCAGCAGCAGAATGCCCGGCTCCGAACTTGCAAAGCGGCTGCAGACCATCGGCAAGGCCGCCTTCTGTTACGATGACAGCACCCTGATGAATATCAGCGCCCGGCAGCTGACTTCCGATGATCTGGTTCTGGCCCTTTCCATTTCCGGCGAAACAAGTCTGATCATTGCCGCTGCAACGGTTGCCAAAAGCCGTGGTGCCGCATTGGTTTCCTTTACAAATCTCGGCAGCAATACCCTCAGCGGCATGGCAGATGAAAACCTGTATGTCAACGCCACAAACTTTGTGTGCTCCGGCATTCAGGTGCGATCCCGCGTACAGCTGCTGATGCTGTGCGAATACCTGTTCTTCCGCTACATAGAGACCTATGGGGACGAGCACCAGCAAAGTATCGGTTGACGCCATTTCACCGCAGCGCATAGCCAACGCTCTATTCCACCAACAAATCTCCCACGATAAAAAACAGGGCCGCCGCACAAACGATGTGCGGCGGCCCTGTTGGCGTTCTGTTTTTATTTCCCCGCCAGCAGAATGGCCAGCACGGCTTTCTGCACGTGCAGGCGGTTCTCGGCTTCATCGAAGATCTCCGGTGCGTGCTGCTCGAACACCGCCGAGGAGATCTCCTCACCCCGGTGGGCGGGCAGGCAGTGCAGCACCATGACATCGGGCTTTGCGCTTTCCAGCAGCTTGCCGGTGAGCTGGTAGCCCACGAAATCCCGCAGGCGCTGCTCGCTTTCCGGCGTGCCGGGCTTGGCGGTGTTCCACACAGCCGTTGCCACCACGTCGGCATCCTGAATACCCTCGGCAGGGTCTGCGGTCAGGTGGAAGGCGCTGCCGTACTTGTGGGCGAACATCAGCACATCCGCCGCCGGGCGGTAGCTCTGCGGGCAGACGCAGGTGACCTGCATCCCAGCCAGCAGTCCGCCCACGATGAGGCTGTTTGCCATGCTGCTGCCGTCGCCGACAAAGCAGAGCTTCCGGCCCGCAAGGCTGCCCCGGCGCTCCCGAATGGTCATCAGGTCGGCCAGCACCTGGCAGGGATGGGCGTAATCCGTCAGGCCGTTGATCACCGGCACACCGGCCAGTTCGGCAAACTCTTCCAGATCGCTCTGGCGGTAGGTGCGCCACACCACGCAGTTGTAGTAGCGGCCCAGCACCCGGGCGGTGTCCTTGAGGGGCTCACCGCGCCCGGCCTGCAGCTCGGCGGTGTTCATGTAGTTGCCCAGACCGCCCAGCTGGTACACACCCACCTCAAAGCTGGTGCGGGTGCGGGTGGACGCCTTGGAGAACATCAGGGCAACCGTCTTTCCCGCCAGCAGCGGGGCCGTGCCGCCCAGCTTCTGCTGTGCCTTGAGCTGGTCGGCCACATCCAGAATGTGGGTCAGCTCGGCAGGGGAGAGGTCGCTCATTTTCAGCAGATTTTTCATGCCTGCTCCTTCGGAGCCGTCGGCTCCATCTTGCCCAGCACATCGCTCAGGATCTCCAGTGCCATGTCCACATCGTGCTCGCTGAGGGTCAGCGGCGGCAGCAGGCGCAGGCGGGTCTTGGCTGTCAGCACCAGCAGGCCCGCTTCGCGGCAGGCGGCCAGCACATCTGCGGCCTTGAGGTCGTAGAACTCGATGCCCACCATCAGGCCGATGCCGGAAATGCTCTTGACATGGGGCAGCTTTGCGATGCCTGCGCGCAGCTGGACGGCGCGCTCGTTGACATTGGCAAGGAAGCTCTGATCCATGCGGTCCACCACCACGTTGGCACCGGCGCAGACCACCGGGTTGCCGCCGAAGGTGGAGCCATGGGTGCCGGGGCCCATGCCCTCGGCTACCTTTTCGTTCATCAGCACTGCGCCGATGGGCAGGCCGCCGCCCAGACCCTTGGCCAGCGTGACCACATCCGGCTTGAGGTTGTAGTGCTCGCAGCACAGGAAGGTGCCGGTGCGGCCCACGCCGGTCTGCACCTCGTCCACGATGAGCACAAGGTCTTTTTCGTCGCAGAGCTTGCGCACGGCCTGCACGTAGTCCGGGTCCAGCGCCATCACGCCGCCCTCGCCCTGAATGAGTTCCAGCATCACGGCGCAGGTGGTGCGGTCCACCAGCTCCTCCAGCGCTTCGATATCGCCTGCCGGAGCATACAGGAAGCCCTCGTTGAATGGGCCGAAGTAGTTGTGGAACACCTCCTGACCGGTGGCGGTCAGGGTGGCGATGGTGCGGCCGTGGAAGCTGTTCACCAGCGTGATGACCGTGGTGCGGTCCTTGCGGTAGTGATCCACGCTGTACTTGCGCGCGGCCTTAATGGCACCCTCGTTGGCCTCGGCACCGGAGTTGCCAAAGAACACCTTGCTCATGCCGGTGCGCTTGCACAGCTTTTTGGCCAGCTTGCCGCAGGGCGCGGTGTAGTAAAGGTTCGAGGTATGCTGCAGCTTGTGGGCCTGCTCGGAAACGGCCTCGGCCCAGTCCAGATCACAGTAGCCAAGGCTGTTCACGCCAATGCCGCTGGTAAAATCCAGATACTGCTGACCCTCGGGGCCTGCGGCACGCAGGCCGTGGCCTTTTTCCAGCACGATGGGGTTGCGGTTATAGGTGTGCAGGACGTATTCGCCGTCCCTCTTGATGACTTTTTCAGAATCCATAGGTGTACCCTCCTGTGAACAGAAACTGTGAACAGAAAACCCTCTCAGGCGCTTTCGCGCCAGAAAATGCTGGCAAAGGCTTGAGAGGGTCATTTTTCTTATTATACCGCCTGCACGGCACCGGCGCAATGCTTATTCGCGGTGGCTGCGGCGGTAAAAGCGGGTGCCGGAGCCACGGTTGGAGAACAGCTCCAGCAGGATGGAGTGGGGCACGCGGCCATCGATGATGACCGCCTCGTGCACGCCCTGATAGATGGCATCGGCCATGCCGCCGATCTTGGGGATCATGCCGCCCGCAATGATGCCGGCGGACTTATAGCCCTCGATCTCGGACACCTCCACCTCGGGGATGAGGGTGCTCTCGTCGTCCTTATCCCGCAGCAGGCCCGCGATATCGGTCATGGATACCAGCTTCTCCGCTTTCAGCGCAATCGCGATCTGTGCAGCGGCGGTGTCGGCGTTCACGTTGTAGGCCTGACCCAGATCGTCCATGCCCACCGTGGCGATCACGGGGATGAAGCCGCCGTCCAGCAGGCTTGCGATCAGGGTAGCGTCCACATGCACGATCTCGCCCACATGGCCCAGCTGGGGGTCCAGCTCGGTGCAGCGCAGCATCTGGCCGTCCATGCCGCACAGGCCTACGCCGCGGCCGCGCAGCTTGGCAACCAGATCTTTGTTCACCTTACCGGCCAGCACCTGCTGCACGATCTCCATGGTGGCATCGTCAGTCACCCGCAGACCGTTTGCGAAATGGCTCTCCACGCCCACTTTCTTGAGCATCTCGTTGATGGCCGGGCCGCCGCCGTGCACCAGCACCACGCGCACACCCAGCAGGGTAAGGGTGACCAGATCGTTCATGACGGCATTTTTCAGTTCTTCGTTGATCATGGCATTGCCGCCGTACTTTACCACCATGGTCTTTCCGTGATACTTCTGGATGTAGGGTGTCGCCTCAGAGAAAAGGCGCGCCATTTCTTCGTTTTTCATATACTCTCCTTGCCGCCAGCACGCTTGCTCCGGCATTCGTTTTCCACCAGACGAACTCCTTCCGTCATCGCTGCGCGATGCCACCCATTCCCCTTCTGGCACTTTCGTGCCACCTCCCCCGGCCGGGGGAGTCTTTCTCAAGGAGGGAGGCTTTCAGGCTCCCTCCTTGAGGGGGCTGTCGCCGCAGGCGACTGGGGGAGTTCCATTAAGTTCTATAGTCGCCGTTGATCTTGACGTAATCGTAGGTCAGATCGCAGCCCCATGCCTTTGCGGATGCATCGCCGGTGCCCATGTCCACCTTGACCAGCACATCGTGCTCAGCCAGCACCTTGGCGGCTTCGTCCTCGCTGTAGGGGTGGTAGGCGGCGTTTTCGCACACATACACCTCACCGGCCTTGCTGGAAAGCCACACGCAGACCTTATCAATGGAGAAATCGCCGGGGGTGTAGCCGATGGCGCACAGGATGCGGCCCCAGTTGGCGTCGCGGCCAAAAACCGCCGCCTTGAACAGGTTGGAGCACACCACGCTGCGGCTGACGGCACGGGCGGTCTTCAGGTCGGGGGCGTGGGTCACTTCGCAGGTGATGAGGTGGGTGGCACCCTCGCCGTCACCGGCGTGCTCGGCAC
>ERZ791917.508-NODE-508-length-36708-cov-5.801708_pt1 | contig 36708 bp, 33 predicted proteins | sample MGYA00510138_ERZ791917 | MGnify/ENA primary metagenome ERZ791917 (study PRJEB30046, sample SAMN00792102) | human gut metagenome | study: EMG produced TPA metagenomics assembly of the A metagenome-wide association study of gut microbiota in type 2...
TCTAACAACCTTAACGGCGTAATACTAATTTGTCCCAATTTTTGGGGTCATATCATGGTCACTCAGACCAGCAGCCTTTTTATCTGCAAAAAACTATTCTTCACTATTTTGCTCGGGCTTGATCATCGGCTGGAACATGTTAATACCGGCTAAAACCGTGGTCAGGCAGCTGACCAGGATCAAGAGGTAGCCGGAAATGCCTATAGCCACGGCATAGCTCTTCAAGCTGGAAACAGCCTGGCTTAAGTAGCTGGTCGTGCTAGTCGTCTGGGCCAATTGGTAAAAGAGGTAGATCAAGACCAGGCTTTCGACCAAGGACAAGGCAAAGGCCCGGACCCGGGAGACCCGGGTATTCTGGCTGACGGCCAGCATGATGAAGACTGGCAAGAGCAGGAAGATGGCCAGGAAGAGATAGAGAATCAAGGCGGGAACGATCTTACCCGCCGCGATCTGCCGGTTGGCAACTTCAAAGAAGACGCTGGCCACGGTCAGCTTGCTGCTGGAGGTCACGAAGCCGGTCCCCAGGAAAAGCAGGACCAAGGTGATTAAGCTGGTCAAGAGGATGGAGAGCTGGATGATGCCGAAGTTCCGGGGCTTCTTGGTCTTCTTTTTCACCTTTTCCACCTTGGCTTCAAATTTCGGGTGGGCCTGGCTGAAGTCTTCATTCTTCTCTTCAATTTCGCTTTCCTTGTCCTCAAAGGCATTGAAGACTTTAGAAGCCCAGTTCCGGATATATTCAGTCAAGTTCCGATCAGCAGTGTATTCGCCCTGGGAGTCCCGGTGGCCGGTCCAGATAAGGAGAGCCATGGAGACAGCAAAAGCCGTCCAGCCCAGGGGCCGGGAGAAGCTCATGATGATCAAGAGACCCACGCCGACCAGGAAGGCGATTGTGGTGTTGTCTCTCATCCACTGGAGCATTTTCTCCACGATTGGGTTGCCGGTAAAGGCATTCTGTTCCTGCTTTTGCCGGTAGGCAGACCGGCTAAGCTTGTCAGCTGGTTCTTTTTCCAAAGTTCGGTCGGCTTCTTCCCGCTTGACTTCACTTCTTTCCACATTTTCTTCCACTGCTTCTTCAGTAAAGTAGTCGCGGCGGTATTTTTCCACATTGAATCCACAGTTCGGGCAGGTCTTTTCCTGGCCAGTCAGGGCCTGTCCACAGTTGGGACACTTTTTCATAGTAATCGTCCTTTGCTAGTGTTTCTTTTTCCACATTATAGCATTTTCCTTCCGGAGGCAAAAAAGAACCCGCCAAAGATGACGGGTTCTTAATGCATTATTTAGCTTTTATTTAAGACTTCTTGCCGAAGCTGAGGCCCTTCTTGCGGCCTGCCCACTTAGGCCATGGGAAGCCTTCGTAAGTCAGCTTGGTTGAAGCAGACAGGTTGATCGGCATCAGGAAGACCAGAATTGCCAGACCGATGATGACCCCGATGGCCACTTCGATCAAGGTTGGCACGCCTGATGGGATCAAGGCCGCGAAAGTACCACCCAGGATGACGGCGGCTGAGATAACAACCGTCCCGATAACCGTACATGCCTCCAGGATTCTTGCGCTAGGCAAGGCATGTGGATCGCTGTCGCGGTAGCGCATCATGACGAAGATGCTGTAGTCGACCCCGAGGGCGATCAACATAATGAAGGTAAAGAACGGCACGTTCCAAGCCAGGGTGCTCCGGCCCATCAAGCCGCTGACAACCCAGCGGGTGATTGACAGAGAACTGATGTAGGCCAAAAGCAGAGTCCCCAGGATGTAGATCGGCTGAAGCAGACTCCGGGTGACGAAGATCAAGGCAATGCCGATACCGATCAGCATGATTGCCATAGTTCTGGTAAAGTCACCGCTGGCCGTGTTCTTGGTGTCTTCGATGATTGAGCTTTGCCCGCCCATTTCGACTTCAGCCTTGCCCAGGTCGGTCCCCTTGAGGGACTTGCGGGCCATAGCGCTCAAGGCCTGGGAGTGCTCTGCGGCACTTTCAGAACTTGGGTTGCTGTCCAGGATGATGATGATCATGGCACTCTTCTTGTCCGGGCTGAGGAAGACCTTGAGGGACTTCTGCAGGTCTGCATTGTGCTTCAAGACGTAGCTTGGCACGTAGAAGGTGTCTGAGGCCTTGGACTTGCGCAGGCCGTTCAAGTATGAGCCGGCGGAAACCAGACCGTTGTTGACGGCAGTCAAGCCGCTAGTGATGGCTGGCGTCTTTTCAGCGAGCTTGCTTGCGCCGCTGGAAAGCTGACTGGTACCGGACTGCAGCTTGTCAGCCCCTTCAGCCAGTTGGCTTGAACCGTTGACGCCTTGCGACAGGCCGTTTTGCAATTGGCCAGCACCGGATTGGAGTTGCCCGGCACCGCTGGTCAAGCGGCTGGCGCCGTTAGCCAGTTGAGCCGCGCCGCTGACGCCGCTGGCCAAACCGTTAGCCAGCTGGCCGGCACCGGAGTTAACCTGGCCGGCACCGGAGTTGACTTGGCTGGCGCCGGAGTTGACCTTCTTAGCCCCGCTGACCAAAGTGCCTGTGCCGGAGTAAAGGCTGGACGCACCAGTGTTCAGCTTGCCGGCACCAGCGTAGAGGCTGATTGCACCAGCATTCAGCTTGCCAGCACCCGCGTAAAGGCTGTTTGCACCGGCGTTCAGCTGGCTGGCACCGTTGTAAAGGCTGATTGCGCCAGTGTTCAACTGGCCTGCCCCATTGTAAAGGCGGATCACACCAGTATTTGCCTGGCCGGCACCGTTGTAAAGGCTGTTTGCACCGGTATTAACCTGGCTGATGCCGTCGTAAAGGGATGCAGCACCACTGTTCAGCTGGTTTGCGCCTTGTGAAAGGGCCAAGGCACCTGCCATCCCCTTACTTAAACCACTGTAAATTGAGTTTGAACCAGTGTAAAGCTTGTGGGCACCGGTTGCAAGGGCATCAACTGCTGACTGCATCTGGCTGATCTTGCCTAAGCCGGACTTCAAGTCGCTAATCCCGCTGGCTGCCTGGGTGCTCAAAGTGCTTGAGCCAGAAGCAAGCTGGGAAACAGCTGCCTGCAGTTGCTGTACTTGCGTGCTCAAGTCGGTCGTTGAAGACACGTTGCCAAAGCTGCCAGCTGCACTTTGAATGCCTGAAGCGGCACTCTTCATGTTGGTTGCGGCAGTACCGGCAGTAGTCAAGCCGCTGCCTGCAGTACCCAAACCGCTCTTAGTAGAAGACAGGCCGCTGTTTAGGGTTTCTAATTCCTTTTGCAGTTCTGCCTTCAAAGTTGGGTCTGAAACCTTGCTGATTGATGCCGCAAGGCTGCCAGCCGCACCACTTGCAGTCCCCAGACCAGTACCTGCAGTGGTCAAACCAGTCTTGGCATTGGTTAAACCAGTTTGCAGAGAGCCAACTTGTCCTTGCAGGCTTTGCAGGCCGCTGACCAGGCTGGAGATCTTAGAAGTGTCGATGTTTGGCACTTGAATTTGGCTGACCTTGCTGTTCAAGCTTTGCAAGCCATTGTTCAGATCAGTCAACCCTTGTGACAATTGGTCAAGCTGATCGGCGTTCAAGGAGCTGGCGTTTTCTGACAGCTGGCTCTTTAGCTGGTCAAGGCCGGCAACCAAGGTGTTCATGTTGGCTGTCAGGTCCTTGGCGCCATTGGTCAAGGTCTGAGTGCCAGTGTACAGGCTGCTTGCGCCAGTTGCCAAAGAGCTGGTACCGTCCTTAAGCCTTGAGCTGCCAGTTACCAGTTGAGAGGTACCGTCCTTTAAGCTGCCAGCACCAGTGTACAGGCTGCCGATACCGTCTTTCAAACTGCCAGCACCAGTGTAGAGGGTGCTGATGCCATTCTTCAAAGTACCTGCGCCAGTGTAGGCGGTATTGATACCATTCTTAAGCGTACCAGCGCCAGTATAAAGACTGGCAACGCCCTTCTTCAAAGTACCTGCCCCGGTGTACAGACTAGCAGTACCGTTCTTCAAACTGCCGGCACCATTTCTCAAAGTCTGGGCGCCAGTTGCCAAGGAGCCAGTACCACTGGCCAAGGCTTGGGTACCATTCTTCAGCTTCTGGGTACCAGCAGACAGGGTGTTGGCCCCACTGGACAATTTTCTAGTGCCAGAGTAAAGGGCGTCTGCCCCAACTGACAGGGTCTTGGTCCCGTTAAAGAGGGTACCTGCCCCGTCGTAGAGGGCGATTGAACCGTTGTAAAGCTTAACCGTCCCCATGTACAGGTCCTTGGCCCCGTCACTCAAAGTGCCAGTGCCTTCGTCGAGCTGGTCAGCCCCGTTAGCCAGTTTCTTGGCCCCGCTGGTCACCTGCTCGCTGCCCTTAGTCAATTTACCGACACCCTTTTCCAACTTGGCGGTCCCGTCGGTAACTGACTTCAGCTGCTTCTTAACGTAGAGCAGCTTGATCTTTTCGTTGTATGGCTCAGTCGCGGACATAACCTTGTCCACGCCTTCAGAATTGCGCAACTTCCGCGTCAATTCGTCGATCAGCTTCAAGTCCTTCTCATTGTCGAGCTTATGGTCACTCTTGATGTAAAGGTATGACGGCATGGCCATCCCTTTAGAGAAGTGCTTTTGCACCAGGTTCAGCCCTTGCTTGGAAGGTACTGAATCTGAAATTTCTGCCGTGTCGTCGTAATTCAAAACGTTAGAGTAAGTAACGAAGAACGGAGCAACGACAACCGCTACTGCTGCCAAGAAGACAACTGGACGCTTCAAAGTAGCGCTGGAAATCCCATGCCACATCTTGCTTGGGTTTTCACCGGCGAATTCCTTGCTTGGCCAGAACATCTTCTTGCCCAAAGTGGCCATGAAGAAGGGGTTCAAAGTCAAGAGGACGATCAAGAGGACCAGAACGCCGACAGCAACGCCGGAAGCAGACCGGTAAACGGAGAAGTTGGCTAAGCCCAAAGCAGAGAAACCGATCAGGATTGAGGAGCCGGAGTAAAGAATAGTCCGGCCGGACTTCTTGATCGAGTCCTGCGTGGCCTCAGCCACCCCCAGGCCATTGCCCAGGTCCTCCTTAAAGTGGTTATATAGCAGAATGTTGTAGTCGGTCCCGATCCCGAACAAAACAATCACCATGAAGACCTGGGTGAAGTTGGAGAACGGGAAGTTCACCTGGTTGACCAGGTTGGTCACGATTGAGAAGGAAACTAGGAAGGAAACCCCAACCGTCAAAAGTGACACAAGCGGGACAACCGGTGACCGGAAGACGATGATCAACACGATGAAGATGAAGACCACCGTGATCAGTTCCGTCTTCTTGATCCCTTCTTGGATCGAGCTGGTAAAGTCATTGTTGAGGACGTCTGCTCCAGTGACGTAGGTTCTTACCCCACTGGTCTTGACGGCCTTGTTGATCTCGTCGTAAACCTGGGAGATGGTCCCGTGGCTCTTGGCGATGTTCATCTGCATGACCCAAGTCGTTCCGTCTTTAGACTTGAGCAGCTTCTTGGTCGCGATGTTGTCTTGCGGCGCCAGGTAGTCCTTGATGCCGTATTTCTTCTGGTTGCTGGTCAAGCGGTCGATTGAGGCTTCGATGTTGCCCTGATCGGTCTCGGTCAGCTTGCCGGATTTCTTGTTGAAAACAACCGCGACTTCGTAAGTATTCTTTTTCTTACTGCCCCATTCGTTCTTGATTAGTTTGGCTGCTTCGCTTTCCACGTTGCTTGGCAGGGAGATTTCGCTGTGCGCTCTCGTCAGTGAGTCAACGTTTGGCAGGGCAACCAAAGAAATCACCAGAATGAGCACCCAGGCGATCAAAGCGCCGAGGTGGTTCTTCAGTAATTTTTTCAACGTCCTTTTTCCTTTCTTTGTCTTTTACAATCAGTCTACTAAGCTAGGCATTTGACTGCTGGACGCTGGGCGAAACCAGCCGCCAGACCATTTCGTGATAGTTCTCCTCTGCTTCTCGCGGACTTTCCGAGTATTCCCGGCCTCCCTGGTCCTTAGCGAATCTGTCTAGAAAGACATAGCCCAGGACCGCGCCAACCAAGGCGTGCTGGGAAACCGCGTGTTCAGTGTCCACTTGCAACTGGTCCCCCAAGTCCAGGATCTTGATCACCTCTTTAACCACTTCTGAATCATCAGAAAATTCATCCATGTGGTAAAGGAGGGTCGCCAGGGCCTTGTCTTCCAGAAGACGGTCGCGGACCACGTCAGCAAACTTAAACAATGCTTCGTGGCCTGACAAACCGACCAGCTGCTTGAGCAGGTCCTGGTAGAGCAGGCGGATCTGGCTGGCCGCGACCAGCGACAGAAGTTGCGAACGGTTCTTCACGTAATGATAGAGTGACTGGCTGCGAACGCCCAGAGCCTTGGCAAGATTTGGCATGGTCGTTTCGCTTAAGCCCCGGCTTTCAATCATTTCCGTGGCTTTGGCGATGACCTTGTCCAAGTCCAAAGTTCTTTTTTGAGTCATAATTACTACCATTTTCCTTTCAACTGTAGCAATTATATAACTACTAACTGAAGATTTCAATCTACACTCTGTAAATTGATTCTACTTTCTGTTGAAAACGGTTCCTAAAATCGCTATCATATATTCAGATAGGAGATGAAAACTAAAAATGAAAATCTGGTGGTTCGCAAACTTTTACTGATTTATCTAAATGTTTTCATGTTCAATTTTCATTACGCTGACGGCAGTAGCATCAATCCTTTCGTGGTGACCTTCCTGCTGCTGGCTATCTGCATTATGGTCGGGGAATTCCAATTTGCCTGGTATATGTGGCTGGCTAAGAAAACTTATAAACCACGTAAACGCAAGAAAACACAAAACGACTCTACTGTCTGCCTGTAGAGTCGTTTTTCATTGCTTTTGTTCAATTTGGCCTGTCTTTACTTTTCCATGACTTGCTTGACGGCTTGCCCCAAGGAAGCAAAGTCATCAGTCTTGCTAGACCAGGCGCTGACCAAGTAATTATGGCCGTTATTGCTGATCAAGGCGACCTCTAAATTGCCATCAGCATACTGATAGATGGTCCCCTTGGCCTTGCTGGCCAGCTTGGTCTTCCCTGTCATAGCAGTCAAAACCTGCTGGTTGTAGCTGCCGACCTGCTTGCCTTGGTAGATGGAAACCATAATCTTGGCCAGGTCACTGGCTGTCGTCTTGCCGACCACGGATTTAGAGAAGGTCCCCGTAACTTTGGTTTGGCGGGCCCCCAGCTGCTTAAGGATCTTGTTGACCTGCTTAGTCCCGATCGTCCGCAAAAGCGCGTTAGCCGCGGTCTTATTGCCCTTCAACATCTGCTCGCGCAAGTAGCTTGGCCCGTAGCTGATCCCAACCGCGATCGCCGGACTTGTCCCGGCCTTGTCAGCCTTGGTAACCTTGATGGTCGTGCTGGCCCCGATCTTGCCGGATTTTTCCTGGGCGTAAAGGGCGATCAAAAGATAGAGGTAAAAAATCTTCTGGGCATCCTGGCTGCTCTTGGTATTGGCCACTTCCGCGAAATGGCTGCTCTTATTCAAGTCATAAGCCGCCACCTGGTAGCTGACGTCCTGGCCCATAGCCTTCTTGATTGCCTTGACCAGCTGCTTGTCGCTGCCCTTGCTGCTCTTGACCTGGTTGTCATATTCAATAGAATTGACATTCGGTTCCTTGTCAGTGGAAGAAACCGTCTTTTTGACGCTGCCGGACTTCTTTACCTGCACCACCGTGACTTCCCGCATTTCAGCATCCTTATTGGTGCTGGTGTACACGACAAAAGCCAGCAGGGAGGCAATCAAAGCCCCGACTACAATATTGTTCTTCATAAAACTCCTTGCTCCTTGCTTTTAAGCCTTCCCTTTAGAAAAGATGGTGCTTGCGCATGAGGAAGATCAGCCAGACCATCAAAAGGACGGTGATCAAGATGATGATCACCCAGTCATAGCTGGCCCCGAAAACCGGCAGCTTCACGTTCATCCCGTAAAAACCAGTCAGAATGGTCGGGATGGTCAAAACGATCGACCAGACCGTCAAAAACTGCATGGTGTCGTTCAGGTTGTTGTTCATCATGTTATTGGAAGTCGATGACAAAGTCTTGGTAACCTGCCGGGAAATCTGTACCATTTCTGAAGACTGGCTGGATTCAATCAAAACGTCGTCCAGCCTTTCCTTGGCTGCTTTGGAAAAAGTTAGCCGGGAGTGCTGCAGGCTGTGCAGCATCATCTGGTCAGTCTGAATTGAACTGGACAGATAGACCAGACTCTTTTCAATATTGGACAACTCCACCAGGTCCTTGTTGTCGATGTCATCGCTTAACTTGACATCCAAGTCGTTGCGCTCAGCATCCAGCTGGGTGATGGCCCGCTGGAAGTACTGGGAAGCGCACATCAAAAAAGTCGCCAGCAGCTCCGTCACGTCCTGGGCGTGGGAGAGCCGGCGCAAAACCTGGGGATCGTTGAACTCGTCAAAGACATAGCTGGTCTCGATCGTGTGAAAAGAAAAGAGGTTCTTGCCCTGCAGCAAAAAAGTGATTGGCCGGGAAGTGAAGTGCTTGCTGGTCGTCGTTGGCCAGACTGGCACGTCATAGACCAGCAGGTGGGTGTCGGTATATTGATCGTAGTCGTAGTGGGGCCGTTCATGCCGGTCGGAAACGTAGGAAATGATTTCCGGTGTAAAGTAAAACTCCGTCTGCAGGCGCCGGCTGTCAGCTTCGTTCAAGCCATTGACGTCGTACCAGTTAAAGTCAGTTTCAATTGGAAAAATTTGTTGCTTAATCATGGCTGTCCCACCTTCATTTTACTTATTATTCATGTTACCATTTTTTTAAAATGAAGTTGTTTAAAGTAGGTAAAATAATGATGCAAATCACAAAAAAATATCTTCCGTTCGGAAATTGGCAAACCTACTGCCGGATCGTTGGCGAGGCTACTGACCGCGCCCCGCTCCTGCTTCTGCACGGCGGGCCCGGCAGCAGTCACAACTATTTTGAAGTCCTCGACCAAGTCGCTGAAAAAAGCGGCCGCCAGGTCATCATGTATGACCAACTGGGCTGCGGCAATTCCAGCATCCCCGACGACCAGGCAGAGACCGCCTACACGGCCCGGACCTGGGTCAAGGAGCTGGAAAATGTCAGAGAGCAGCTGGGCCTGGACCAGATCCACCTCCTGGGGCAAAGCTGGGGCGGGATGCTGGCTTTGATCTACCTGTGCGACTACCAGCCAAAAGGAGTCAAGAGCCTGATTCTCTCCTCCACTTTAGCTTCCGCCAAGCTCTGGAGCCAGGAATTGCACCGCTTAATCAAGTACCTGCCCAAGGGCGAGCAGGCAGCTATCAAGGAAGCTGAAACAACTGGCAACTACGATTCCCCAGCCTACCAGGCAGCCAACGCCCACTTCATGGACCAGCACGCTATCAAGCTTACGCCGGACATGCCGGAGCCAGTTTTGCGCAAAAAAAAGGGCGGCAGCCTGGCCTACTTGACCGGCTGGGGCCCTAATGAATATACGCCGATTGGCAACCTGCACGGCTATGAGTACACTGACCGCTTAAAGGACCTGGACTTGCCAGCCTTGATTACCAGCGGCACTGACGACTTGTGCACTCCCCTAGTGGCCAAAAGCATGTACGACCACTTGCCAAAGGCCCGCTGGGAGCTCTTTGCCGGCTGTGGTCACATGCCTTTTGTCCAGGAAAATGCCAAGTACCAAAAGCTCTTGTCTGACTGGTTAATCAGCCAGGACTAAACCAGAGCCTTCTTTAACAAAAAATCAGTCTGACGGTCATCGCCAAGAACGAAGACATGCTCGCTGAACCGGGTTAAACCGCGGCTGGCATAGAAGTTCTTGGCGTTTTCGTTGTGCTCCCAAACGCCCAGCCAGAGGACAGACTTGCCCCATTCCCGGCCCTTTTCTTCCGCGAACTCAAAGAGCTGCTTGCCCAGGCCCCGGTGCTGGAAGGATTTGCGCAGGTAGATCCGCTCGATTTCCAGGCCGTTTGGATCGACCTCTTCACTTTGGGCATCGTCAACGTTCAGCTTCAAGTAGCCGGCAACTTCCCCGTCCACCTTCAAGAAGTAAAAGAAGCTGCCCGGGTTTGCCATTTCTGCCCCAAGCTTCTCTTCATTGTAGCTTTCGTCCAAAAACTTGGCCATGTCTTCCGGACTGTTGTCTTTGCCAAAAGTATCCGCGAAAGTTTCCCGGCTGATAGCAATCAACTCTGGCATATCTTTCTCACTAACTTGCACAATTTTTACTTCTGTCATTTCTTTGCCTTCTTCTCTTTTTCTGCTTTACGGCTCTTTAATTAAGACCGGTCAAGACCCAGGTTCTGAGCAGCATCCCTGCTCTTTCCCAGTCTTCTTCCCGGTAGCCGTGGCCAGCGCCCCGCATTTGCAAAAGTTCGCCCTGCTTCAGCTGCTTGGCCATCATTTCCAGGCTGGCCAAAGGCGCCTGGTCGTCATCGCTGCCGGCAACAATGTAGCTGCGGCCCTGGTAGCCCTTGATCTTGTCCCAGTCCTTGATAACTGGTGACATTAAAAAGATCCCCCGGACTGACCGGCCGATTTCACTAGCCGCGACTGCAGCAGCGTTGCCCGCTTCCCCGTAACCGGCAAAGACGATGTATTCGCTAGCTACCTGGTCGTCGTTTCTAAGTTCATCAAAGGCCAGGTGGTAGCCGCTGATGGCGCTGGCTGCATCTTCTGCTTCAAAGGAGAAGGTCAAAATGCCGGCGTCGTTTAAGTAGCGGCTCAGCCAATAGGCCTGGTCCTTGTCGCCAATCTTAGCCAAAATTACCAAAGGGGTCATCCCTTCGATCGGGTTGACTGCTTTGCCCCAAATTCCTTTTAACTTGCCCTTGGCGCTGATTAAGGTCATCTCTTTTTCCATAAAAAACTCCTTACGATTTCTTACTTTACATTAAAAACTTACAGCATTCCTATTGTACTATTTTTTGCCGGAAATTAGGGCCGGTACTTGTAAATCGAGTTGTTGAGATTGTCCTTGACCAGCTGGTCAAAAATTTCCTTGCCCTTGGCCGTAATCGCCGCGGCAATTTGATCATTGGCTTCCGTCAAAAAGCCGGATAATTCTGTTTGGCTCAACTTTTCAGCTGCCCGGTCAGTTTCGTCGACGTGCTGGATGGCCAGGCTCTGGCAGTCAGCCTGGAAGGCCCGGAGCTTTCTCTGCCAGTCCTGCTGCTTGCCTTCCAGCAAGGCCTGGATGCACTTGTAGAGCCAGTAGGCGCTATTAGTTGGGTCAGCCTGGCCGGTCTTGATCTGGTAATTGGCCGGGGTGTCCTTGATATTGGTGTAGAAAGGCACCCATGGCGCGGCCGCGTAAAGGCCGAAGCAGAGCCACTGGATGGCCTTGTAGCCTTCTGGCCGGTCGCTTCTGATCTGCATGATTGAGCATTCCTGGGAGACCGTCACGGAAATTGGCCGGTAGGCATTCTTGACCGGGCTTTCTCCCTTAGTCAAGTAGTCGTATTCCGTGTTTTCGTAGTGACTGCTCAAGTAAAATTGCACGTCTTCGATGGCGATCTTCTTGGCCGGCACCCGGCAGAATGGCATGTCCAAGTCATCGATGGATTGACCCACTTCCGGATTAAAGAGCTTTTGCCCATACCACATCCGGGGAGTATTATAGCGGAGGTCGTCCTGGTCTCTTGGAGCAAAAATCTCCCGGAAGTTGAAGCTGCCAGTCTTAGAAGGATTCAAGTGGTAGTCCTTGACGAACTGGCGGAGGTTAGTGGAATACATGTAGCTGGCCGGGTCGTCAAAGTCGATTTCCCCGATGATCATCATGTTCGGGGCCACGACATAGCTGTCATCTGGCACCCGGCGGGCAACCCACTGATGACCGGACCCGGTTTCCATGTACCAGATTTCATTTTCATCGCCAAAAGCAATCCCGTTGCTTTCACTGGACCCGTATTCTTCCACCAGGCGGCCCAGGCGCTCAACCCCTTCTCTGGCCGTCTTGATGAAAGGCAGGACCAAATAAAGCATGGAGTCTTCCCCGATCCCGTTTTTGACAAAAGGATCATGGCCCAAGACCCGGCGATTGCTGGCCTCGCTTTCCGCTGCGCTCATGGCCACGTTATAGCTGTTGATCCCCTGCTCGTCAAAGCGGCCGTAGTCTTCTACGGCGTCGCGGACAGCGGTGAAGCCGCAGCCTTCTCCCTTTAAAGGAATTTCAACGCCAGTTCCTTTGGAGACGAAGAGCTCGTCATAATTTTTAGCTGGATAGTAGACAAAGCGCTTTTCATTAAAGCCCTGGTCGTAGTCTTCATCTCTGGCCACGATCGTGGACCCGTCAAGGCTGGCCTTCTTGCCCACCAGCATGGTTGTACAGTTATCGCGCATGTTTCATCCTTCTTTCTATTCGCTGACCTGCATGCCGCGGTCAATCTTTGCCCGGCCGGTTTCATAGTCAAACTGGTAGCCCGGCTGCACATTGTAGATATAAACGTTGAAATCCAGGCTGCCATCGGTGGAAACTGCCTGGAGGTTGATCCCCCGGGCCATGAGTTCCCGGCCTTTAAAAACCGGCGTTGCCTGGTAGATGACCTTTTTCCCGCTTCTTAAAGCAGACCGGACCTTGCTTTCAAAAATCGTCTGGATCTTCTGGTTAGAAAAGGCTGACTGGGTGAAAAGGTTCTTGGGGTTGTTCTGGTCACCGGACTGGTTCTTGGGGTTGTAGTTGCCGTCCTGGTCGATGCCAGCGGAAACTGAATAGGCAATCAGGTGGCCCCGGTTGTAGATCTGGGTCCCGTTTTGCCGGTTGGAGTGCCAGCCGGTTGGCTGAACGTACTGCCTTACTCTTAAGGAGTCGTTAGCCACGTTCCGCTTCTCCAAAAAGGCGGTGTTAGAGCTGGAAGTCCGGTTCTGGCTGTCCAGGTTGGAGTAGATGACCCGGTTGACCTTCCAGGCGCTTTTCACCAGGGTGGAGTGGTTGTTGTTAACATAGCGCCAGCCCTTGCCTCCGGATTTAAAAGTCTCCTGGGCTAATTTCTGGTAGTCGCTCTTGGCTAATCCCCCGTAGACGGTTTTAGCCGTTTGGGCCGAGCTGACCGCACTTGATGAAGTGCTGCTGGAACTGGAACTAGTTAAATTTTCCTGGCCGCCCTTGGTGTAGACGCCCCAAATGATTGCTGCCGCGGCGATAGCGACTGACAGCAGGCTGGTATTTTGGCGCTTCTTGCGCCCGCGTTTTTTTGCCATTTCTTTTCCTCGCTTTTTAAACTAAAACTATTTTAGAGGATTTTTCCCGGAAACCAAAAGATTTAACCTATAATTGAGAGAAAAAGCAGGTAATACTTATCTCTAGAAAGGCAAAAGAAAAAATGGAAGAATTTAAGCTTAATGACGGAAACCAGATCCCAAAGATCGGCTTTGGCACATACAAAATCAAGGGCTACCAAGGGGTCCAGGCGATCAGCCAGGCGATTGAAAACGGCTACCGGCTCCTGGACTCAGCCGCCCGCTATGAAAACGAAGGGGCCCTGGGCAAGGCAATCAGAAATAGCTCTGTGGCCAGAAGCCAGCTCTTTGTGACCTCAAAGTTGCCGGGAGCCCACCACGAATACAAGGCCGCGATCACCGAACTGGAAGAAGGCCTTTTAAGAAGCGGCTTGGACTACTTTGACCTCTACCTGATCCACTGGCCAAATCCTTTGGAAGACCATTATGTAGAAGCCTGGCAGGCCTTGATCGACGCGCAAAGATTTGGCTTGGTTCGGTCGATTGGGGTGTCGAATTTTGAACCAGGGCATATCGACCGCTTGATTAAGGAAACCGGGGTTACGCCAGCCGTCAACCAGGTAGAGCTGCATCCCTACTGGTCCAGCCGCGCCGTCCGGGCTTATGACAATGAGCATGGGATCGTTACGGAAGCCTGGAGTCCGCTCATGCGGGCCAGGGAAGTTTTCCAAGAAGATTTGATTCAAAAGCTGGCTGCCAAGTACGGCAAGAGCCCGGCTCAAGTAATTTTGCGCTGGGAAGTCCAACTGGGGGTAGTGCCAATTCCAAAGGCTTCCTCCAGCCAGCACCAATTGAGCAACCTGGACATTTTTGACTTCAGTTTAACTGAAGAAGAAGTGACCGCCTTGACGGACTTGGACAAGGCAGATGGCCGCCGGCCCGACCGCGACCCTAACCAACACCAGGAATTTTAAGAAGTAGAAAAAAGCAGTTGCACTGGTCAACTGCTTATTTTCTTTTAAACATCTGTAAAAATTTGATGCCATCTGACTTTTCCCTGCTTTGATAAGCAAAATTTGCGCTCTGAATTTTAAGATAATTAATTTTCCGCCTTTTCAGACCTTATAAAATAACCCTGCCACACATAGTATAGCTTCGCCGCTGAAAAGTTATGACCGAGTGCCTATATGTGACTCAGGCAATCCCCCACCTTGCGCGGACACTTTATTATATCTACGCACATTTATGGCAAACAACTAATCTTCGTTATTTATGTGCTCTTTCCATGAAGAAAGTGTTATCATATGGTTGATGAATCGATTTGTCAAAATTCGTTTACTGAAAAGTGGAGGTCGAACTTTAGGCAACTTAAAAGGACACTCTACTTCAAGTTATTTACATCAGATTACCAGTTGGAAGTGATCTACCATGACAAAAACAGAAAAAGTTCTTTCAACAATTATTAAAGCGGTCAACTGCTTGATGTTTCTGATCGAGGCAGTTCTAATCTGGTTCATGGGAGCACACTCCGTTGGCTTTCAAACCGATTTCGAAAGCCTTACTATTGGTTGGACTCTAATCATTGTGTCTATTGCCCTTTTGTTGGCTGCCATCCTAATCTGGACGAGCAAGTTTTCAATCCTCTTCTGGATCACTGAAATTGTCCTGGTTGCCGGATTCATTGCCTTGACTTCTTTACGAACAATGAATACTGGTACGGCTTTTGACATACTCGGACCTGCAGCAATTCTCGCCATCATGCGCTATGGCAGATTTGCCAAGCCATACGTAGGACCGCTTTCAATTGTCATTCTCAACTTAGCCTACATTTATCTTTCAACTGTTCCTTACGACTGGTACGTTAATTACTGGTTTACGAAGTAAAAAATCTAATCATCCGATAATAACAAAACTGAGCTCACAGCAATATGAGCTCAGTTTTTTCTATATTCAGCTAAAAAATTTCCCGCTACTTTTGCATCCCCTGCAATAAGCCAAAGAGAGCACCGTAGAGGTTGGTATCATTTCTGAACTTGGCCGCCACGATTTCCGGCGGAATTACCTGCTGGCCCAAAATCGGGTTGTCTTGCAGGATTTCTCCGAATTGCCGGCGGATCTCCTCAATCAAAATCTCCTGGGCGCTGATCCCGCCGCCGATCACAACCTTTTCCCCGTTGATCACGGTCTGCAGGTTCAAAATCATCACCGCGACATCCAAGCAGTACTGGCGGAAGATCTTGCCTGCCTCTTCATTGCCGGACTTGATGGCTGCAAAAGCTGCCAAGCCATCATCAAGGTCTTCATTGCCCAACTCCTGGTTGACCTTTTCCACCATACCAACGGCTGAACATCTGATGCCAGCATAAGCAGGCAACTCCTTAACGCCGGCTCCCGCGTTCGTGATCATCCAGCTGAGCTCCCCAGCCTGGAAGCTGCTTCCGTGCAGGAGCTTGCCACTAGCGACAATCCCGCCGCCAACGCCAGTGCCCAGAGTCAACACCGCCCCGGTGTCCACTCCCTTGAGTTCACCTAACCACTGCTCACACAAGGCGGCCGCCTTTGCGTCATTTTCCGCGCTGACTGCTACCCCGTATCTGGCGCCCAGCGTCTCTTCCAGGTTTAAGCCGTCCAAAAAAGTCAAAGCCCCGCCATAGTGGATAATCATTTTCTCCCTGTCGATCTTCCCCGGCGCGCAGACCGCGATCCCGGCAAACTTGCCCTTGTACTGGTCACCGACTTCATACAGGGAGGCAACAAAGTCGTCCAAGTTATCCGCGCTTGGCCGCTTTCCCTTTTCCAAAAGCTGCCCTTCATTATCCATCAAGGCGTACTTTAAGTTGGTTCCACCAATGTCAAAAACTAAGTATTGCGTCATTTTTTACCCTCACATCAGAAAAAACATCCACAAGCTTTATTATAAGCGCTTGCAACAGCTGCTTCTATGCCAAAAATTGACCAAAAAAAGGCCAGCCTTGAGCTGGTCTTTAATAGTAGTATGAGCGCAAAAAATGCTTTGATTAGTGGTGGGAAGCACCGCTAGTTGCTTCTGGTTCAGCTGGCTTCTCTTCTTCCTTGGCAGCAGCTGCCTTGGTTGAAGGACCAGTCTTAGCGTCTGGGTCAGAGTTGCGGCGGTAAGTTGCACCAGTTGAAGCGTCTGGGTCAACAACCAGCTTCTGGCCAGTTGATTCGCAGAAGTACTTCACGAATGGGTAGATGTCTTGAACCCATTCGTAGATACCCATGTAGTTGCCTTCTTCGTCTTCCACTCTCTTGTAGTAGTGCAAAACGAGTTCAGTCAAGTTACCAGTTGGTACTGGCATCCAAACTGCATCATGGCCGCCTTCCTTGGTCCGCAGGGCATGAACGACCTTCTTGGCATTAGGGATAACGTCGCGGATGTCTGGGTGAATAGTCCCCATAGTGTCACCAACTTGAGCTGGTACACGGCCGGCCTTCATCTTGTAGTTAGGGTCTTGCGGACGGTTGTACCACAGGAATTGGTTGTTGTCGTCCACGAAAGTCAGTTCACCGAAAGTGTTGCGGAGCATCCAGTTGATTTGGTTAACCGTCAGCAAACCTGAGTCCAGCTTAACGTAGTCATCGCCTTCAGCGGCGCCAACCTTGGCAGCTGCCTTGTCCAGCCATTCAGGGTCATTCTTGTCCAAGCCATCAACAGTGTAACGGCTGTGGCCAGTAGCTTCAAAGTCTTCCTTCAAGTATTCTTCAGGATTCATGTCCTGCAACCATTTTGGTTCTGCCATAATTCAATCTCCTTAAGTTCTTGCAACAAACTATTTTCTTTGTTTTCTTACTTACACCTTTCATTGTATCTTGTAAGCACTTACTTTGCAAGAGCAATATATCATATTTCTTATATGTGCAAAAATAGATATTTGGCTTTTACTAAATCAAAAAGTTTTTCAACATATATTTTACTGTATAAGTGCAAACAAAAAGCCAGCTTAGGCTGGCTTAACTTTGTCTAAAACAATAATCTGGTCGAACATGGCCTTTTCCACGTCCGAAATCTTGTGGGCGACTTCGATCACCGCTACCTTCGGGTTGCCCAATAAAGTCTCATGGATCTCCAAAGACAGGCGGGGATCCAGGGCACTGGTGGCTTCGTCAGCCAGCAGGATTGGCCGGCCGGACAAGAGGGCCCGGGCAATTTCCACCCGCTGGATCTGCCCGCCGGAGAGGTTGTTGCCGTTCTCCCCAACCGGGTAATCCAAGCCGTTTTCCTGGATCAAGTCATCCAGGCCCGCTTCATGGCAGGCCATGAGCAGCTGTTCTTCATCCACCTGCCGGCCCATAGTCACGTTAAAGCGGAGGGTATCGTCAAACATGAAAGGCTTCTGGTTGACGTAGGAGTAGAAGTTGTGGGCCTTATACCAGTCCCCTGTCACTTCTTCACCGTTGATCAGGATTTCACCATGGCTTGGCGTGTAGATACCCAGCATGAGGCGCAAGAGGGTGGTCTTCCCCCAGCCGGACGGGGCCATCAAGAGGATCTTTTCCCCCGGCTTGACCTTGATGTTCACGTGTTCAAAAATCTGCCGCTTGCTGTGCTTGGTCACGTAGGCCACGTCCTGGATTTCCATGCCGTCAAAGTGGTCGACCGGGTAATTGTCGTCTTTTTGCACGTAGTTGAGGGCCCGCTGGGTTCTCTGCCACATCGGCACGGTTGACTTGACCTGGTTGAATTCGTTAAACAGGGTGACCACAGGGCTGATGAAATTGATGGCCAAGTCGACCATCATGACCAGGGTTCCGACCGCCAGCCGCCCCTGCATCATCATGATCCCGCCGATCGTGCAGGGAATGATGAAGCAGAAAAGCTCAGCCGCTGAGTAGATCAATTCCAGAGCCCAGGCCTGGGTCAAGGTCATGTTCCGAAGGGCCGTTTCCATGTCCCCGGCAGCGCCCACCGCCCGCTTGACGATATTAGTGCGGACGTTGTAGAGCCGGGCTGACTGGGCCCCGTTCAAGCTGTCTGACACGTACTGGGTGTAGACGGCGTTCTTCTGGGTCCAGATCCGGGACTTCTTGGTGATGATCTTGCTGGTAATCATCTGCACGCCGGCCGGAGCCAGAGTCGCTACGATAAAGACCAGGGTCATTTCCCAGGAGTTATATAAAGCAAAGGCCAAAGAGCCAACGAAGGTCAAACTTTGGTAGATAATGTCCAGCTGGGCCGTGACCCGGTTGGTTTCGATCTGCTTTAAGTCGTTGGTCATGAAACTCAGCCCGTCCTTAGTGTCCAGGCTGTTTTGGTCGATCAAGTAGCGGAGGTTGGCCTCTTTCAAGGTCATGTTCACGCTTCTGATAATGTTCATTTTGGTCGTTTCATAGAAGAAATTGCTGGCCATGAACAAAAGCTGGCCCCCGGCCGTCAAGGCCGCGAAGCCGACCAGGCGGCCGTAATCAGCCTTGCCGGAAGAGGCAATGTTCAACATGACCTTGAGCATGTAGGCCACGAATAAAACATTGCAGGCCTTGATGGCGGCCAGGAAGGTGAATAGGGAGACCTGGCTTTTCCGTGCGTATTTGAGACTCATTGGATAATCCCTCTCTTTCATAAACATTATAGCAATCTTTCCTATTTTTGCCGCCAGCATTGATATAATTAAGATAATCCTAAGAAAGTAAAATCTTGCTAAAGGGCTTTTCCGTAAAGTCATTTATCGTTTTTAAAAAGAAAAGAGAAAAAATGAAATTAGTTGAACTGCATACCAAAGCCGACCAATTATCCGGCAGCTACTATCTGGGCTACCTGGTCTACCAAAGCGCGGACGCGACCACCCTCATCAGCCTGGACGACGACGCCAATGCCGGCGGGGTCTTGGTCATCAATAAGCAGGACATCCTGGCCAGCGTCGACGAATCCCCCAGCCTGGCCTACTGCCAGCGCCTGATCAATGAAGGCAAGTCGACCGACCCCTTCTCCCTTATGCCCCTCAACCAGGAGCTCTTGAAGATGCCTTTGACCAGCCTTAGCGCGGCCAGCCAAGCCGCACTGGAGAAGGACCTGGTCGTCAATATCACCTTAACCAGCGGGATCGTCTACACCGGCATCATCGCCTTAGCCGGTCCTGCTGAAATCCAGCTGAAGCAGATCGGAGATGACTACGAGCTGGACCCTCTCTGCCTGGTCATCCCCCTGTCTGCCATCTCTAGCCTGGAATTAAACGCTCCTTTAAACAAGCTCTGGAAAAAGTACCAGGCGGTCAAAGACCAGTTTGCCGGCCAGAATCCCTACGGCTTAGTTGAACTTTACCTGGACTGGCTGGATGATGCCCGCTTTGGCAGCTGCCTTTTGGGCCGGGTCCTGGACCAAAGTGACCAGTTCCTGCTTTTTGAAAGCCTGAATGACTATGGGCAATTAGAATCAATCTGCCTGGTCAACAGAGAAGACGTGATCCACGAAACAGTAAATTCCGCGGCCATCGACTTCTCCAGTTTCTTAGTGGCTTACAATCAGAAAAATGAAATTTTTGATCCGGGCCACTTGGGCAAATTAGCCCAGTCCTTAGACCATGTCCCAACTGTCCGGGAAGTGATTGAAAAGGCCGGCAAGCAATTGGTCAGCGTTGACGACTACGAATTAGCCGGGGAAAACCTGGGCTACGTGACAGCGGTGGATGAGGAAGACTTCACCATTGAGGACCCGGAAAGCGGGCAGGAAGTCAGCCACCTTTTTGAAAACGTCTGTGCCTTGGACTTGGCCAGCACCGAGCTGGAAAAAATGCGGGAATTCCTGGCTGCCCAAAACCAGTAGGCAAATAAGGCATATAATATATTAAGGCATATACTGAACTAGATAGTTATAGTTAGGAGATTTTCCAATGAAACAAGGAACGACGATTTTGACTTTGGACAATGGCTACCATCTTTGGACCAATACCCAAGGGACGGGTGACATCCACCTGCTCTGCCTGCACGGGGGCCCGGGCGGCAACCACGAATACTGGGAAGACACGGCTGAACAATTAAAGAAGCAGGGCTTGAATGTCCAGGTTCACATGTACGACCAGCTGGGCTCCCTTTACTCTGACCAGCCGGACTACAGCGACCCAAAGATCGCGGACAAGTACCTGACTTACGAATACTTCCTGGACGAAGTTGAAGAAGTCCGGCAGAAGCTGGGCATCGATAACTTCTACTTGATCGGGCAAAGCTGGGGCGGCCTTTTGGTCCAGGAATACGCCGTTAAGTACGGTGACCACTTGAAGGGGGCCATCATCTCCTCCATGGTTGACGACATAGACGAATACGTGGCCGCGGTCAACCGCCGCCGGCAAGAAGTCCTGCCGCAGACCGAAATCGACTTCATGCACGAATGCGAAGCAAAGAACGATTACGCCAACCAGCGCTACCAAGATGACGTGCAGATTTTGAACATCAACTTCGTTGACCGCAAGCAGCCTTCCAAGCTCTACCACCTGGGCAACCTGGGCGGCACGGCTGTTTACAACGCCTTCCAGGGCGACAACGAATTCGTCATCACAGGCAAATTGAAGGACTGGCACTTCAGAAGCGAACTGCCAAAGATCAAGGTGCCAACCCTGCTGACTTTTGGCGAAGTGGAAACCATGCCCCTGGAAACGGCCAGAACCATGCAGAAGCTGATTCCTAACTCCCGCCTGGTGACTACTCCTAATGGCGGCCACCACCACATGGTCGACAACCCGGATGTCTACTACAAGCACCTGGCTGATTTCATCAAGGAAGTTGAAGCTGGCACTTTCCAAGGCGAATAAGATTATGAAGTCCTCATTTTTGAGGGCTTTTTTTGTAAAAGAAATCTTAACCTTTGGTAAAAGATGCAAGTTGGAAAAAGCATCTGCCTTTAGCTTTTGCCCTTTTTCAAGTAAAATAGGCTAATACTAATCAGAAGCATTTAGGAGGCAAAAATTTGACAATCGGTAAAGAACTACAGAAACAGCGCCGCGCCAAGCAGCTCAGCCTGGAAGCCGTTAGTCAAACCCTGCAGGTCGACCAGGCGACTCTGCAAAAGATTGAAGCCGATGATTTTCAAGGCTTAAACCCAGTCCTGGTCAGAAGTTGCATCCGGCAATACGCCAGCCTGCTAGGCCTGGACGGAGCACAGCTCTTAGACCAGTTTACTGAACCGGCCGACGCCGGCAAGGACATTCCGCTTGCTAATGCCCAAGCCGCTAAGCCAGCCAGTCCAGTTAAAGAGAAGGTAACTGAAGTCCGGGCCGCTAATCCGGCTCCGGTTAAGGAGGCCAGCCCAGCCGGCAAGGCCAAGGAAATTTTGAACAAGAGCAAGGTTCCACATGGCTTCAAGGCAATTTTTAAATTCTTTGACGCCATCAATTTGGACAAGCTCTTGAAGATCGGGATCTGGGTCATCTTGGGCCTGGCCGTGGTTGGGTCCGTAGCCGGCGGCTTCGGTGCCCTGGCTTCTAAAGCCACCAACATTTCCCGCTCATCCAGCTCCTCGTCATCATCTTCTTCATCATCTAAGCCGGAGCAAGATGATTCCGCTAAGCCTGATGAAAACAAGCCAAGCCATGATGACCAGCAGAGCCAAAGCCAAAGTGAAGAGAAGCAGGCAAGTTCTTCCAGCCAAGAGCAGAGCCAAGCAAGCTCTGCAAGTTCTGCCAGCTCTTCTAGTTCCGCGGCCAGCTCTTCTAGGCAGGAAGAAAGCAGCCGGGAAGCTTCCTCTAGCAGCCAGTCAAGCACTGACACGACGACTGATACAAACAAATAAAGTGCATGCAAAAAGCGCCCGGGTAACCGGACGCTTTTCCTATGCCATCTTATTAATCTGGTCAGCCAGGACATCGGCCAGCCAGGAGATCCCTTTTTCGCTGTAGTGGAGGCCGTCTGCAATCATGAAGGAAGGCAGGTTCTTCAGCTTTTCCATCTTGTGGGTCAGGTCGAAGAAGAAGGAATTGGTCTTGCCGGCGTCTCTTTGCGCGATTTCGACGTACTCGTCCAGCTTCTCCAAGTCGTAGGCCGCGGCCATTTCCGGGTTCGTCAAATCCGGCATGGACGGAGCGAGAACCAGGGTATCGCTGGCCCCGGTTACCTTCTGGGCCTGCTTGATCAAGCTTTCCAGCCCTTCCTGGTAGTCATAGGCACTGCAGCCCCAGCTGGCGGCGTCGTTGGTCCCGTACTCTACGACCAAAATGTCGCAGGCAGGCAGACTGCCGACTCTGGGCAGGACGTCCTGGGCGCAGGCACCGCTGACCGAGATGTTCACGACCTCGTAAGCGTCTCCCAGCCGCTTGGCCAAGGCCTTGGTCAAACGGTCGGTATCCTTTTGCCCGTCATACGCGTTAAAAATTGAATCGCCAAAAAGCACGACTTTCTTCATCTGTTTCACCCATTTCTTTGAAAAATGAAGCTGGCATTTACCAGTTTCTCCTGCTTTTTCTACTATAATAGATAAAGGATGAGAAAAGGACAAGTAAAAAGAATGCGAAACTATACTGAATTCAGCCGGCAAGCATGGGCGGCTTTAACCCCCAAGACCAAGCTGGCGGTGACCAATGAAGAGCTGGCCAAGGTCAAGTCTTTGGGTGACCAGCTGGACGTCAAGGACGTCGATGAAATCTACCAGACCCTGCTGAACTATATCCACCTGGCCTACCAAGCCAAGCGGCAGACAGCGGCTAAGAAGGTAGAATTTTTGCAGCTGCCGGAAAGCAAGGTGCCTTATATTATCGGTATTTCCGGCTCAGTTGCCGTGGGCAAGTCCACGACTGCCCGCCTTTTGCAGCTGCTTTTGACCCGGTATTATCCGGACTTAAAGACCCAGATGATGACTACTGATGGTTTCATCTACCCCAACCAGGAGCTGGAGAAGCGAAAGTTGATGCCCAGGAAGGGTTTCCCGGAAAGCTACAACATGCAGATGCTCAGAGACTTCCTCCAGGACGTGGTCAGCGGGAAAAATGACGTCGTTTATCCCCTGTATTCCCAGGAATTAAGTGACATCGTCCCGGGCCGCTATGGCCATGTGGAAAAGCCCGACATCTTGATCATCGAAGGGATCAACACCCTGCAGCTGCCAGAAAGCGGCCAGCTGGTAACCAGCGACTTTTTTGACTTTTCAATTTATATCGATGCGGAAGAAGACTTGATTGAAAAGTGGTATATGCAGCGCTTCAAGAAGATCATGAAAATGAAGAAGAATGACCCAAGCAACTTCTACTACAAGTTGGCCAACGGGCCGGAAGACGAGGCCCTGCGCCTGGCGGAAGAAACCTGGCAGATGGTCAACCTGGTCAACCTCCGCCAGTACATCGCCCCGACCAAGGAGCGGGCTAACTTAATCCTGCATAAGGTTGAAGGGCATTTGATTGACAAAATTTATCTTCGCGGCTTTTAAGTCAATGGTATAATGAAGAACGGTGATAAAAAATTTATTAGGGAGATTTTTTTATGCAAGCAATTGAATTGAAAAAAGGCATGATTTTTGACGATGGTGGCAAGCTGATGCTGGTTATGGCGGCTAACCACCACAAACCAGGCAAGGGCAACACCGTTATGCAAATGGACCTGCGTGACGTCCGGGCCGGCAGCGTGATCCACAAGACCATGCGGCCAAGTGAAAAGATCGAGCTGGTCGAAGTCGTCAAGAAGAACGCCCAATACCTGTACGCTGAAGGCGACAGCTACAACTTCATGGACACAGAAACCTACGAACAATACGCGATTTCCGGCGACCAGCTGGGTGACGACGTCAAGTACCTGATGCCAAACATCGAAGTTATCCTGGAATTCACTGAAGACGGGGAACTTTTGGCCGTACAATTGCCATCAACTGTTAACATGAAGGTTGTAGAAACCCAGCCAGGCATCAAGGGGGCAACCGCTGCTTCCGGCGGCAAGCCAGCTACGATGGAAACTGGTCTGGTGGTCACTGTACCAGACTTCATCAACGAAGGCGACGAACTGGTCATCAACACCCTGGAAGGGACTTACAAGGGCCGGGCTTAAAGCCAAAATAACAGTAAACGAAAAGCGTCCGATTACTCGGGCGCTTTTTGCGTACCGCTTAAACCGGAAAAATGACCGCTTGCGCATCTGATCTTTCATTTTTGCTTCATCTTCTTCATAATAATATCTGAAAAAGGGGGAAGGAAATTGCAGGTAGAGTTTAAACGAGACGACCAGCTAAAGGAAAATCAGCTCATTATCAAGGCTAAAGAACTGACGCCGGAAATCAAGGCAGCCTTAGCTTTTTTGGAAGAGAAGCTGGCCCAGAAGATCACGGTCTATCAAGGTAGCGATGAAATCATCCTGCCCCTGGCCAGCATCCTCTTTTTTGAGACCAGCGACCGGCACGTCTGGGCCCATGACAGAGAAGGCAGCTACCTGGTCAAGCAGACCCTGAAGCAGCTGGAAGCCAGCCTGCCCAGCGACTTTGACCGGGCCTCCAAGAGTGCCCTGGTCAACTGCCGGCAGGTCAATGCCGTCAAGCGGTCAATTACCGGCTGCGAACTCGGCTTTACCGCCTCTTACAAGAAGATTTTCGTCTCCCGCCGCTACTATCAAACATTAATCAGCCATTTACACGAAATGAGGTAAGCATAATGAACAAGAACAGAAAATCCACGGTCAAGTGGGGCTTGAGCTTAATCGCCCTGGCCCTCCTATTGATGCTGAGCCAGATTTTTCCCCAGGCCTTTGCTGTTTTTAACATCTTCAATCTCAGCTGGGGGCAGGTCTTCTGGATCCTGCTTTTAGCCTGGACCGCCTGGGGCAGCTTCAAGCACCGGAACATATTCATCGGGATTTTTACCAGCGGCTTGATCGTCAAAACCATCAGCCAGGCCTACCAGCTCTTTAACTGGACCGGCTACATGTACCTGGCCCTCTTCCTGATTGCTCTGGGCGGCCAGCTCTTAGCCGGTGAAAAAATGCAGGTCAATGTGAAAGTTGGCAAGTGGGGCAACGATGACGATGACAGTAATTTCAGCTACAGTGAATCTGCCGGCAAAAATGGGGAAAAAGTCGCGATTGACTCAGTCTTCTCCAAATCCGTCCGCTACATCCACAGCCAGGAGCTGCACAAGCTGGACGTCTCCACCGTCATGGGGACGACCAGTCTTTACTTGGACCAGGCCAAGCTCAAAGACGGCCAGGCCAAGCTGGATTTGGATGCGGCTTTCTCCAAGGTCGACATCTACATTCCAAGCGACTGGCGGGTCCAAGCCGACGCCAGTCCGGTCTTCTCCCACTTTTCCGCCCTCAACTCCAGTGACCTGGCTCTTGATGCCCCACTTTTAAAGATCGACGCTGACCTGGTCTTCAGCCAGGTTAACATCCACCGGATCTAAAAAACTGTTCAGTTCCTTATTCAATAAGGCTGAACAGTTTTTTCGTTTATTCTCTATTTTGCTGCTAATCAACTTTACCCAAGTAATTTGACTTTTGTCCGAACCACTTCTGGTTGATCTTGGTCAAGGTCCCGTCAGCCTTTAGCTCCGCCAGGGCCTGGTCGATCTTCTTCTTCAAGGTCCGGTCGCCCTTCCGCATCCCTACGGCGAACAAGTCCTCTGGCACCTCTTTGTTCAAGATGACCTGGTAAGACTTTGAGTCTGCCTCATGCTGGATGTAGTATTCCGCGTAGGTTTCATCCAGGAGGATCCCCTTGATTCTGCCGGCATTGAGGTCCAGGAAGGCTGACGGAATAGTGTCGTAAAGGACCTTGCTCTTCGGCTTAATGACCTTTTGCCTGCCATCCAGCCAGATCTGGGCGGTTGACCCGCTCTGGGCCCCGATCGCCTGCCCCTTCATCTGGGCAAAAGACTTGATTCCACTGGACTTCTTCACGACCAAAACCTGCCGGTTGCGCAAATAGCTGCGGCTGAAAGCAACTTTTTTCTTCCGCTGGCTGGTCACGCTGTAGCCGTTCCAAAGAACGTCAATCGTCCCGTTTCGCAGCTCCGTTTCCTTCATGGACCAGTCGATGGTCTGAAAGTCCGCCTTAAGGCCCAGCTTCCTGCACACGGCCTTGGCCAGGTCAACATCGTAGCCGACCAGCTGCCCGTCTTTTTGCCGGAAGTCCATGGGCACGAAGGTGTCGTCTAAGCCGATTACCAGGCTACCCCGCTTTTTAAGCTTGGCCCAGGTGTCTTTTTGGTTGGCTTCTTTAGTTAAATTGCTGCAAGCTGTCGTCAAAAAGCAGGACAAGACCAGGCCCAGCAGCAGGATTCTCTTAAACCATTTCATCTGCCCGTCACTATCCTTTCAGCGGCTTAACTTCCAGGACCTGGTCGGCCACCTTTTTGGCAAATTCCATGTCGTGGGTGATGATCAATTGGGTCAAGCCCGATTCCTTCAAGCTCAAGATGAGGTCGGCCACCTGGTCCCTCAAGGCCGGGTCCAGGGCACTGGTCGGTTCATCGTAGCAGAGCATCTTCGGCTGCATGGCCAAAGCCCGGGCGATGGCTACCCGCTGCTTTTGCCCGCCGGAGAGCTGGTAGGGGTAAAGGCCGCCCTTGTCCGCCATCTGCAGCTTGGCCAAAAGCTCCTTGGCCTTGGCTTCCGCTGTTGCCTTGTCTTCTTTTAGCGCCAGCTGGGGAGCCAGGGTGATGTTTTCCAAAACTGACATGTTGGGAAAAAGGTTGAAGTCCTGGAAGACCACGCCCACGGCGCCCCGCTCTTCCTGGCTAAGCTCGTATTTTTCCCCGTCCAGGCTCATGCTGCCCGCGTCAGCTCTTTCAAGGCCAGCCACGATTCTGAGAAGAGTCGTCTTCCCGGCCCCGGAAGGACCAACCACCGTGAGGATCTCCCCGTCCTTCAGGCTGAAGTTCATATTTTGCAAAATCTGCCGGTTGCCAAAAGACTTGGCTAAGTTTTTTACTTCAAGCATGTTTCGTCCTCCTATCTGTAGTATGAATAGTGCTTTTCCAGCTGCCGCAAAAGCAAAGTGCACAGGCCGATCAAAAGCAGGTAGATCAAGGCTACCAAAACCAGCGGCACTAAAGTCACGTCCCGGGCCGTAGCCAGGTTGCCGGCTCTGAGCAAGTCGCCCAAACCGATCACGTAGACCAGGGAGGAGTCCTTGACCAAGTTGATCACTTCATTGCCGATTGAGGGCAAGACGATTTTTATTACCTGGGGAATAACGATCTTTCTAAGGGTCTGCCCGTAAGTCAATTGCAAGACCTTGGCTGCCTCAAACTGTCCCCGGTCGATGGCCTGGTTGCCGCCCCGGAAGATTTCAGCGAAGTAGGCCGTGTAGTTTAAGACAAAGGCCACCAAAGCCGCCATGTAGCGAGGGAAGGTCAAGCCGACGATTGGCAGGCCGTAGAAAACAAAGATCAGCTGCAGCAAAAGCGGGGTCCCCCGCATCAGCCAAACGTAGAAGTTGAGCAGCCACTTCAATGGGGCAAAACGGCTGCTTAAGCCGAAGGAGACCAAGATCCCCAAAGGTAGGGAGAAGATCAAAGTTTCAAAAAAGATTTGCAAGGTCATTCCCGCCCCGCTGAAAAGGGAGGGAAGTATTTCCATAACGTATTTCATTTGCTTTACCCGCTTCCTAGAAAAAAGAAAATAAAAAAGTCCTCCCGGCCCCAAAGGGCCAAGAGGACGCGTCAGCGTGATTCCACCTCGTGTTCACCGGTCCCTCGCGGCAACCGGCCTCACCAGCTTGAAAAAGCCTTCAAGCTGCAGCAGTAACGGGCTGACCCGGAAGGAGCTACTAAGCCTTCACCCCTCCTGCTCACAGACGTGTGTTCAGCTAGCCCTCGCTTCCCTTTCCACCGGCGGGAAGTCTCTATCTGTCCAGGCAGGCTTACTTCTTCTGTTCATCGCGTGAAATATAACCGACTCCAAGTCTGTTTTTAGTAATATTAAGCTAATATTAAAAAGCCGTCAAGCTTTTCTTTTATTTTTCTGCAAAAGTTGCTGCGTTAGTTGGCAAAAGCGGACTCTTTTCACCAGCATAGACCAGGTCCAGCTTGTACATGGCCCGGGAAGCGATCGTGTAGACCAGCTGGGTCTCGTCTTCTTCGTGGTAGGTCGCTTTTGAGGCATCCCACATGATTACGGCGTCAAATTCCAGCCCTTTGGCCAGGTAGGACGGCAAGACCAGGTTTCCTTCCACCAGGCGCTGGTTGGCGCTAGAGATAAGGTAGACCCCCTCAAGCTGGTCAGCCAGCTTTTTAGCCGCCTCCAGGTCCTTAGTGATGATGGCAGTCGTCAGCTTTTGGGCATCGTTTTCCGCTAAGGCTGCTTTCAAAGCCGATAAAGCGCCAGCTTCATCACTTCTGCCCCAAACTTGCGGCAAAGGCCCCTGCCGGTTGAAGCTTTCGATTTTTTCACCATGGCGGAGGATCTGCTTGGTGTAGTCAGTCAGCTGCTTGGTTGACCGGTAGGACTTGGTCAACTGAACCACCTTAGTCTTTTCCGGGTCAAAGAGGCCGGAGATCTGCTTTAAGAGGCTGCTGCTCTCGTCTTTGGTAAAAATCGCCTGGTTCAAGTCGCCCAGCATGGTGAACTTGGCCCTTGGGAAGTTGTAGCGCAGATAAGCCAGCTGGAAGGCTGAGTAGTCCTGAATTTCGTCGATAAAGCAGTAGCGCATCTCCAGGTTGGTCTGCCGGGCAATGATCTGATCGTACAGATACAGGTAGGCTGAAGCATCCCGGAGGTCAATTTCTTGTTCCTTGAACTTAGCCTTGATTTCTTCAACATGAGCCAGCCACTCTTCTTCGCTGATCCCGTACTTGGTCAGGTCCGTCATCTTCGGCACGGCCCGCAAAAAGGCCAGGTACTGGCCCCGCAGGTTCAAAAAGCCATTGTGGTTGATCCGGCGGGCAACTTTAGACAAGTGCTTGATGACGATCTTTTTGCCCAGGAAGGCCCGTTCAGCTTTTTCGGAAGGGAATTCCTGGTCCGGCCGATCATACATGTCCAGCATCTGCTCATGGCTGAGTCCTTCGATTTCCCGGCTGACCCAGACCTTGCGGACTTCACTGGCCACCCGCTTGTTCAAGCGACGAATCAGTTCCTCACGGGTAGCGTCGATCCGGTTGCCCAGCTTGTAATTTTCATTGAAGGAGTAGTAGAGCTCCTTGATTTCTTCCTTGCTGAAAAACGGCTTCTTTTTGGTCCGGAAATAGATATTGCGGAAAATCATGCCGGACTGGTTCAAGTGCTGGCCGTAGCGGGTAGCCAGCTTGTAGAAGGCCAGAGAATCCTTGAAGCGGCCGATGGCCGTGTCAGCCTGCCGGTCTTCGAACTGGTCAAAGAGGTTCTGCACCTTCATCTTCGGCAAGCGGCGGGCAATAAACTGCCAGTAGGTCATCTGTACCATGTTCTGCTCGCCCATTTCTGGCAGGACATTTTCGATGTAGTCGTTAAAGAGCTGGTTGGGACTGAACATGATCACGTTCCCGCTCTTGAGGTTGCCCCGGTAGCGGTACAAGAGGAAGGCGATCCGCTGCAGGATCGCACTGGTCTTGCCGGATCCGGCCGCCCCTTGGACAAAGAGCAGGTCGCTGGCCGTATCCCGGATGATCTTGTTTTGCTCCTTTTGGATAGTCTTAACGATGGACTTCATCTGAATGGAGGACTTTTCTGACAAAACTTCCATCAACATCTGGTCGCCGATGGTTTCATCAGTGTCGAACATGTTGATGATGGTCCCGTCTTCGATCATGAACTGCCGCTTTTTGCTCATGTCGACTTCAATCGGGCCTTCAGGTGAGTAGTAGGTTACCTTGCCGATCTTGCCATCGTAGTAGATTGAGGAGATCGGGGCCCGCCAGTCATAGATCAAAAGCTCATTGTTCTCGTCCATGAAGGAGGCCAAGCCGATGTAGATGCTTTCCGGCTCTTCGCCAGCCTCCTCAAAGTCGACCCGGGCGAAGTAAGGATGGACATGCAGCCGCTTTAAAGTGGCTAGTTCGCGGGCGTTGACCTGCCAGGCATTGTCGCGTTCTTTGAGCATTTGCTGCTGCTGCTGAATCGACAGGGCCGTGTCCATTGAGGTCGAGTAATCGTCAAAGTCCAGGCGAATATCATCATAGAAGTGGGCGCTGATGTTGCGGGCTTCGCCCTTGTCTTTAGCGATAGCCTGCTTGAGCTGGTCCCCCTTTTGATCAATCTTTTGCAGGACCTGGTCCAGGTGGGCTTGTTCTGCTTTGCGGTCTGAGTTTTCTACCATGTAATAAAACACCTTTTCTAAAAAATAAACTCCAACAGCTTTTCTTTGAAAAAATTTGCTTAATATTCTACCATTTTTCAGCTTAAAACTAAAGCCAAACCTCCTTAGGAAAAGCTTAAGCAGTTTCAGCGGCCTTTTTGCTAGGAAAAAGAGCTGGCAAATCTTATAATAATTAGCGCAAAGGAGAAAATTGATGCTACGATTTTTTAATTTCATCAAGAACCTGCTCATCTTAGCGATCATGGCCGCGGCCGTGGTCAACTACCATGAGCAAATGCAGACTTTCCTGCTGGAAGCAGCGGGCACGGCCAGCACTTATCTGGAGCAGAAAGGCTTAAAGAGCAAGACTCTGGACTTAAGCGGCGGCGTCGTTGCTGAAAGCAATAAGAAGGTCACCAAGAACACGACCGGCTACCGCTGGCCAAAGGCGACGGCCAAGGTCTACATCGGGGTCAAGCAAACCGACCTCTACAACGCCACGGTCAATGCCATGGCAGCCTGGAACCAGACGGGAGCTTTTACCTTTAAGCAGACTAAAAACAAGAAGCAGGCCCAGATCGTAGTCGTGGCCAACTCCAAGAACAACGGGGCAGCGGGCCTGACTACCTACAAGTATCTCAGCCACACCAACCGGCTCTACTCAGCCAAGGTGGCTCTGAACACTTACTATCTGGAAAGCGACTATTACAACTACACGCAGGCCAGAATCGTCAACACGGTTGAACACGAATTAGGCCACGCGATCGGCTTAGACCACCGGACCGGGGTTACCGTCATGTACCCGACTGGATCCATCTACACAATCCAGCCAAAGGACATCAAGCTGGTTAAGAAGATTTACAAGAGCAAGTCATAAGGCAAGTTAGAGAAATGAAACGGATTTATCTGGTTAGACACGGGAAAACTTTTATCAACAAGTACAACAAAATGCAGGGTTGGTGCGACACCCCCTTGACTGACGAAGGCCGGGAAGGCGCAGAAAAGGCCGCTGAGGCCTTGCAGGAGCTGCCTTTGGACATTGCACTGTCCAGCAACACTTTGCGGGCCAGCGAGACCTGCGAAATCATCATGAAGAAGAACTGTAACAGGGACCTGCTCCAGCACCTGGCCTACCCTTACTTCAGAGAGCACTTCTATGGCTACTTTGAGGGGATGGACAATGACGTGGCCTGGCGGATGGTCGGCGCGGCCCACGGCTTTGTTAGCGCCGCTGATTTGGCTGAACACGCGACTTGCGACCAGATCGCTGACTGGACCAAGGAAGCTGACCCCTACCATGATGCTGAAGACAGCAAGGAATTTTGGGCCCGCTGGCAGAAAGGTTTTGACCTGATCCAGCAATTAGACGGAGCAGAAAATATCCTGCTGGTCAGCCACGGTTTTGCTATTAAGTCCCTGGCCCAGAGATTCGCGGTGGACGGGATCGATACGACTGTCCACCCGAGAAACTCATCAATTTCGACTTTAGTGATGGATGAAGCTGGCAATTTGCAGATGACCAGTTACAACAAATTGCAGCTGTAATTTTTACCAGATTTATACGGACAAAAGGCTTGCAAGTTAGCATAGAGCTACTACAATACGAGCCGGCAAGAGAAAAAAGCAAGATTCCAGTTTAAGGATGGAGCGCAATTAAATATATGAGAACGAAGATTTTTGGTCACCGCGGTTATCCAGCCAAGTTCCCGGAGAATTCCCTGGAGGGCTTTGACTACTGCATGCATCACGGAGCTGAGGGGATCGAATTCGATGTCCACTTGACCCGGGACGGGGTGCCAGTGATCATGCATGATGAGAACATCAAGCGGACCACTAATGGCAAGGGCTTGATCAAGGATCTCAGCTTGGCGGAATTGGACCAGTTCCAGCTGGCCAATGGCGAGCGGATCCCCCGTTTGAAGGACCTCTTCCAGCTGACTGAAGAATCTGGCTATGAAGGCCAACTGAATCTGGAGATGAAGACTAATAAGTTCGATTATCCAGGCTTGCCGGAGAAGATTTTTGCCCTGGCGGACCAGTTCAAGTTCAAGCAGGAGATCATCTACTCCTCCTTCAATTTGCAGACTTTGATCCACGCGCAGAAGATCCGGCCGGAGGAAAACTACAATTTCTTGACCGACAAGCGGATCAAGGACCCGGCAGCTTTTGTCAAGGAGCACGGCTTTAAGGGGATCCACCCCAAGCGCTTGCTCGACACGGACACGCCGGAGCGGATCTGGACGGTAGACAGTCCCCTGCGGGCCAAGAAGATTATTGAGTACGGCGCGGCCGGCTTTTTCACCAACAAGTTCGAAGATATGATGGACCTGCGCAAGCGGGTTGCAAATTACTAACGCGAATATATGAGGAGAGTTGCCTTAGCGGGCAGCTCTTTTTATGCTCAAACTGATTAGCACGTCTATTGTTGTATCCGGTTACAAGCAGTGATATAATCAACTTGTCTTATATGTGTTATTAAATAAGGAAAGTGTAATATTATGAATACTTTTTCAAAAAAGCTCATGCTCGTTTCTTCTGTCGGCTTAGCCGGCTCTGCCTTCGCGGTTACTAATACCCACCCGGTCTTTGCCGCAAGCAATACTAGCAAGAAAACTACTGTGGCTAACTACCAAGCCAAGGTTAAGAGTGCGCAAAAAAAGATTAATCAAATTCAAAGCAAGTTGAAGACCGCTGAAAGCCAGCTCAATAAGGCAAATAGTGCTTTGACCACTAAAAGTGCCGACTTGCGAAATGCGAAGAAGGCTGTTGACACTGCAAACGGCACGATTGCTTATGCATTATCAGTTTCAACCAAGCGTGATCAAATAGCTGAAGAGTTTAACGATGCCAACACTGACTACCTAGTAGCTCTCGAAGAGAACAATAATCAACAAACAAAAGCTGCCAATGCTGAAAGCGATTTGAAGAATAAACACAGTCTGCTTGATGGTATTAATGATGAGGATGATATTGATATCGTTATTGAAGACATAGATAACGAAAGAATGGAGACCCAAGATTCTATCGAAGACTATCAATATTTAATCGACTCTTCACGTGAGCAGCTTGAAGCTGCACAACAAAGAGGCGATGATGCCACTTACCAGCAACTTGTTGCCAAAAATGAAAAATGGAAACAAGAACTCCAAAAGGAGCAAGCCAAGGTTGACAGATATAAAGAATTGATTGCTGTATTGGAAACTATTCCTAACAAACATGAGAATCTCAGTGAGTACTTCAACGAAGCAACTTCAAAAGTATCAGAGCAAAAAGCGCTCGCTCAAAAAACTGCCGCTAAAGTACAAAGTACCAAGGCCAAATGGAATGCCGTTCAAGCAACTTTAAGTTCCGCGACACAGAAAGCTAACACCGCCCAAGCAGCAGCAAAAAAGGCTCAAACTGAATTAAATACTTTAAAACCGAAACTCCAGGCTGCCCAACAAGCTTATGATTCTGCAGCTAAGAAGCAAAGCGATGCTTCAAAGAATGTGGATGAATTGAAGCGAGAATTGATATCTGCAAGGGCAAATCTGGCACTCGCCAAAGCTGAACTCGCCCTTGTTCAAGCCAAGAAGACCACTACCAAGAAAGCTACTACTAAGAAGAAGACTACCAAGAAGACTCCAAAGAAGTCCACTAAGAAGTTGACCAAGAAGACTATTAAGAAGTCCTCAAAGAAAGCAAAGTCAACCAAGAAGACCACTAAGAAGACCACTAAGAAGACCACTAAGAAGAAGGTTGCTAAGAAGGTAAAGAAGGCCAAGAAAGTAGTTGTCGCAAGCAGCAAGTTTACTAGCTTGAAGAGCAGCAAGAAGGCCTTTGTCGGTAAATGGAAGAAGGCTAAGTCCGTTTCCGGCTACCAAGTTCGCTACAGCACGGCCTCCTCAATGAAGAAGGCCAAAACTAAGAGTACCAAGGCAACCAAGCTCAAGGTTTCCGGCTTGAAAAGCAAGAAGAAGTACTACGTACAACTACGCTCCTACCGCAAGCTCTCCAGTAAGACCTACTACTCTGCCTGGACAAAGGCAAAGACTGTAAAAACTCGTTAATCTAAAAATCCAACCTGATTCTAAACAAAAACTATCCCATGCGGGATAGTTTTTTACTTTATCGTATACTTTATTCTTAAAATTCAGCGATGACCTCGCCTAATGTCCAAAGTGAGATAATTCCAGCCACGGCTTCCTGCCCAACTCTGTAGATGTATCCTTCCATAACTGTTGTGGTCATATTGTAAGTGTCCGTGATAATCTCGAATTCCGCATCCGGGTACTTTTCCAAATACCCTTGCAAGTCGTATCTTACGCCCGAAAATTTCCCATTTTCTATCCCCTTGTCAAAAACTAAGGCATGGCATTCTTCCAAATCAATATCTGTGAACGTTAACTTTGCCGGGTAAAACTTCTCCGAATCTTTGTGGTACTCATACACTTGATCTAAATGCAAAGTGAGATCGCCATCGTTAACTTCCATTTTTACAATCCGGCTATCATGCAAGTCAAACGGAATGTTGCTGACCGTCTTCTTTATCAGTTTCATAGCTTCTCCTCTAGTTTATCCCTATTTTTCTAGTTATTAACGATAGCACTCATCGACTCAATCAAGTCCGCGTCATTCAAGGTAACCTTGTCCGCACCATTTTTAATCATATCCGCAACAGCGTCATCATTCTGGTAAACCGTCCAGATTCCATAGTCTACGCCATACTTACGAGCCGCGAGAATATCATCAAGCGTTGTCGTATCCTTATTGCGGTCAGCACCGGCCTTTAAGTGGGATAGGAAAATATAGTCGTTATCAGTCAAATGGCGGTTGTAAATCCCCATCATGGCAATTTCTTCGCCTCCCGGAATCACGTTTCTGACTTCTTCCAGTTCACCAATATTAAAGGAAATCAAGGTCGTCTGCTTCTGCATCCCTGCTTCGCTAATTTCCTTAACCACCTCTTTCAAGGCCTCCATATTGTTGATGTTCTTCAACTCTAAAAAAGCTTCCTTGCCATACTTCTTGCAGATGTCTAAGTATTGACGCAAAGTTGGTACGCGGAGATCGTCATAAACCTTATCCTTATCGACGCCATCCAGCACACCCTTGATCTTGTAGTTTTCCACCTGGTCAAAAGGAATATCGTTGATTTTCTTACCATAGTTTGGATCATCCGCGCTGATATTGGTTGTCCGCGCCAAAGTATTATCGTGCATGATAACCAGCTTGTTGTCTGACGTATTAACCACGTCGGTTTCAATCCCCCAAATCCCGGCTTCCTCGCCAGCCTTTTCAAAAGCCAGGGTCGTATTTTCCGGATACTTGGTGCTATAGCCCCGGTGGGCGATAAACTTGACCTCCGCCTTAGCCAGGCCAGAAGTGCTCTGCGTCTTTACATCAACATTTTCCATCCGGATCAGCTTAGCAATATCAGCAATCTCGCTTTCTTCAATTGCTGCCTGGTTGCTCTTTCTCACCACAATCAAGTACTTGTAGCCCGGGTCCAGGATAATCCCCTGCTTTGACCAGTTGGCCTGCACGCCGACATAACTTGGCTTCTCATCATCCGTGTATTTAAGGGCCTTGATCTGGTAGTCAAAGTAATTATCCAAAGCCAGATACTTAGTTTGGTCAGCCTTGATATAGTCAACCGTCGTCAGCTCATTCTTGCTTTGGTAAAAATTCCCCGCGCTATCCAGACCCCACAAGCCCAAGTCCCTTTCCGGTTTCTCACTTGCCGGCAGCTTACGGTACTGGGCGTACAAAGTAACATTCTTTAAGGCATAGCTAGCCCCCAGATCATACTTTTCGCCGCTCCCATCCGCTTGAGTGTTAAAGGAATCGAGAACGTAGCCAGGTTTACTAAATCCTGTCTCTGGCAAGGTAATTTTGTCACCTTCCTGCTCATGCAGAGTGATATTTTTCCCAAAGCCCTGGTTGACGTCAATTTGAATAGTGTAATTTTCCAGCTTGCGGTACTGGGCCCACAAAGTCGTGCTCTTCTTAAAAGTGTAGGCCTTGCCGAGCCGATACTTCTTCCCCTCTCCGTTTGTGGCAACGGTATAGTTTAAGAACTTGTAGCTTTCCCGGTCAAAGCCAGTCTTTGGCAGAGTAACTTTCTTGCCTAAGATAAAAATCTTCTTTTGCCGGCGGCCAGACCCGTCATTGGAGGCAAAAGTCAGCGTTCCCTTAGCTGCAGTAACTTTAACCATGAAGGCGTAGCTCTTCTTACCGTTTTTAGCAGTAATCTTGGCTGTTCCGGCCTTGACTGCCTTGACCTTGCCCTTAGAAGAGACTGTTGCTATCTTCTTGTTGGAACTTCTCCAAGTCGTCTTCTTCTTGCTGTTTTTCAGATACAAGCGGGCAGTTTTCCCTTGCAGCAGGCTCAAGTTTTTCTTATTTAAAGAAACTTTGGCCTTTTTTACTTTCTTGGCCGTCTTTTTCTTCTTACTCTTCTTAACCTGCCGGGCCTTGGCCGTCTTTCTCTTCTTACTCTT
>ERZ791917.511-NODE-511-length-36552-cov-31.174617_pt1 | contig 36552 bp, 28 predicted proteins | sample MGYA00510138_ERZ791917 | MGnify/ENA primary metagenome ERZ791917 (study PRJEB30046, sample SAMN00792102) | human gut metagenome | study: EMG produced TPA metagenomics assembly of the A metagenome-wide association study of gut microbiota in type 2...
TCGCCATGCTGAAAGAAAAGATTCCCGTGGAAACCATTTCCCGGATCACCCACTACTCCCTGGACCAGATCCAGGAACTGGGAAAGATGCACGGACTCCTGTAAAAGAAAAAAGAAGTCAGTCCGGCCCTTCGGGCCTTTCAGATGTCAGACGTCAGCTTGTTGGCGATGAGCAGATCGGACCTGCTGCTAAGCCAAACAAAGCTGACATCTGACGTCTCAAGGCCTGTTAGGGCCGTGTTCTGATTTCTTTTTAATGTTTCGAGGCCCGCTTTAGTAATTAGGTGATTAAGTGATTTGGGAGACTTAGAGCTCCTTTCTTGTTAGAAAGTTCTAAAAAACGTTATAATGCACCTGGTCACTTACCCACTTATGTGAGGGGCTGCCAACCAATCCACTTTATTATACGATCGTAACTATCGACAAGAAATCGTACCAATCATCTCAGTAGTAACTAAAACGATGAACGATTACCTTCTCCCATACATCCTCTCATAATACCCCTGATATTCGCCATTCACGATATTTTCCCACCATGGCTGATTTTCCAGGTACCATTTGATGGTCTTTTTGATGCCGTCGGCGAATTTGGTTTCCGGGAGCCAGCCCAGTTCGTTGTGGATCTTAGTGGGGTCGATGGCGTATCTTCTGTCGTGGCCTTTCCGATCGGACACGTGGGTAATCAGGCTTTCCGGTTTGCCCAGTTCTTTGCAGATCAGCTTCACAATATCGATATTCCGCATTTCATTGTGGCCGCCTACGTTATAGATTTCCCCCACTTTACCTTTTTGAAGGATCAGATCAATGGCCCGGCAGTGGTCTTCCACATAGAGCCAGTCCCGGACGTTCAGACCGTCCCCATAGACCGGCAGGGGTTTATCGTGGAGGGCGTTGATGATCATCAGGGGAATCAGCTTTTCTGGAAAATGGTATGGCCCGTAGTTGTTGCTGCACCGGGAAATGGTCACCGGCAGCCCATAGGTCCGATGATAAGCCAGCACCAACAAATCCGCCCCGGCTTTGGAGCTGCTGTAAGGGCTGGAAGTATGGATGGGCGTGGTTTCCGTAAAGAACAGATCCGGCCGGTCCAAAGGCAGGTCCCCGTACACTTCGTCGGTAGAAACCTGGTGATACCGCTGGATTCCATACTTCCGGCATGCGTCCATCAGCACAGAAGTCCCGATGATATTGGTCTGCAGAAAGATTTCCGGATTCTCAATGGACCGATCCACATGGCTCTCCGCAGCAAAATTCACCACCATATCAGGGTGTTCTTCTTCAAAAAGCTTATATACCCCTTCCCGGTCACAAATATCCAGTTTCACAAAGCGGAAGTTTGGATTGTCCATGACACTAGCCAGAGTAGACAGATTTCCTGCATATGTAAGCTTGTCCAGGCAAATGACCCGGTCCTCCGGATGCGCCTTCAGCATATGGAAGATAAAGTTGGAGCCGATGAAGCCGGCGCCGCCGGTGACTGCGATTTTCATTGATCCATTCCTTTCTTATCCATTCACTTTATCCTCTCTTGAAGATTACTCAATGTGAACGGTATCACCATTGAACCCTGGCTAAAATAATAAGACTGCAAGGCATCAGATTGGCCCTTTATGAGAAGTCAGACCGGATTCAGATGTCAGATTCAAGAAGTCAGCCCGGCCCTTTCGGGCCTATCAGAAGTCAGACGTCAGCTAGTTGGCAATAAACAAATCGGACCTGCTGCTAAGCCGAACAAAGCTGACATCTGACGTCTCAAGGCCCGTCAGGGCCGTATCTGACTTCTTATCATAGGCCAGTCTCTTCTCCAGTTTACAAATCCATTCCATGTTATAATAATACAAACTGATCGAAAGAAATACAAAAAGATGCTGACCATAGAACTAATACAGTCATAAGGAGTAATCTGAAATGAAATGTTTTTTATGCAAAGGAACCCTTGAAAATAAACTGACAACCTTCATGGTCGATTTGGGGAACTGCATTGTTATTGTTAAGAACGTGCCATCTCAAGTCTGTACACAGTGTGGAGAAGTTTCTTATTCTGATGAAGTGGCAGCACGTTTGGAACAAATTATCAGCCAGGTCAAAAATTCACTGACAGAAATTGCAGTGATCAATTATCCATCAGCGGCTTGAATAGAAAAGAAGTCAGACCGGCCCTTTCGGGCCTATCAGAAGTCAGACGTCAGCCTGGCCCATGACAAGCAGGTCGGTCCTGCGTCTAAGCCGTACAAAGCTGACGTCTGACGTCTCAAGGCCCCTTCGGGGGCCGTTTCTTTCTTCTTATCAAAGCCTTCTCAATGCCCCTTGGGGCCGTTTCTGACTTCTTACCGTGCCCCCCTGGGGTGGCTCGATGATTCATGATCACGGTGGCTCACTTTTTGGCAAGCACGTGGCTCACTTTTTCTTTGACATTCACATCAGCGACGGCCATTTTAGACAGATTGCTGCACCATGCACATGTGGTGAACATCAAAGGAGAGAGCTACCGTTTGAAAGACAGACTGCTAGCCGGCTTGAATCCGGCTGTATTAAATCCCGGCCTTGGGCGTTCCGGCCAGGGAAACCACCGCCCTTAAAAGGGCCAAGGTTGCGAAACAACCGTTTTATTAGGTCACTTTTAACCGGCCAAATGGGTCAAAAATATTCCGGCCTTGACAATGGCTATTTCTTTGGGCTGAAAATGGCGATTTCAAATGGGCTCTAAATGGTCAAATCAGACGGGCTCTAAATGGCTATTTCAGCTGGGCTCTAATACTGGAACGGAAAATTCCCGTTATGCGCTGCAGCTCTGCCAGATTTACTTTTTCCAAGTCAAAATTTTTACCATTTTTCTCTTTTAAAACGGCTAAAGCTTGTGATACTATAGCTTGTAAGCCATTGCTGCTCTCTTTTTCCATGATCATTTTTAGGCTGATGTTTGGTCGCATTCAGTTTAAAATATCACCAGGGAAATTAGCAATGGCTTTTTTAATCCGACTGAAATTGGCGATTTTAATTCGGCTGATATTGGCGTTTTTAGCCCGACTGTATTTGGCTATTTTAACCCGACTCTAACAATGGAGAATTTTCCATGATGACAATAGGGAAAAGTGCTTGATGAAAGACACCGGCCCTGCCATGCAAAAGGATACCCAACTAACGCCGGCTTTTGAACGTCCCCCCCTGGGCGGCCAGGGTTGGGCTCCACTCCGGGCAGCCCCTACGCCGCTAACGCATAACCCCGGGACACAATAAGGCCCCATCTGCTTTGTCAGCGGGAATTTTTGAAAGAGGCATGTACCATTATGTACTATGCCACTTTCAAAAATTCCCACTTTCGCGCATCTGGAACCTTCTTGCGCCCCGGGAACGAGTCGGAGGAAAGAAAACTGAAAAATGCCAACCGCCTGCCGGGCGTCCCGCCCCCCCCCCCCCCCCCCCGCACCTTTTCTGTCGAACACATGCTGTTCTATCGAAAATTCTCCATCCCTGTAGGGTGCCGCCCAACGGACGGCCCGCCACCAGGCCGCCTAGTGGTCTGTATTCATTCGTTCGGCAATCACCTGATTCCTAAAAAATAAAAGAAAGCCCTTTAAAGATGGAAAATGATATTCCAGCTTTAAAGGGCTTTCCTGGTTATTTTACCAGATTATTAATATTAATAATTGGTAATATGATCGGTCTGAAATTTGGTTGTGATGTAACCAAGGTAACTTGACTTCTTAAGAATGGAAACATGATGGCAATCGCATTTTTTAGCATGCTTTCAACTGGAACATTCCCATCTGTCTCAAAATCAGCAGCTAATTTTACTTGCATTTGAGCAATTTCGGGAATATCAATATCACAACTTAATTCCACTGCCATTTTACTGTCAGATTGGACATTTTTATCCACATGAAATGCAACATTCATTTTAGTAGGTCGAACTGGTTCTTTTCCAGTTGCAGAGAACTTTATATCCTTGACATGCAAATGCTGCATCTGCAAACTGCTTAGCTGTTTTTCCTGAAAATCCATATTGTCTCCTTCTATGCGGCCTTTAAAATTTCATCTGTAGTATCTACTAAAATATCAACAGGCAAATCTGAATCCATCTCATTCCCATCATTTCCGTCAGGATATTCCAAAACTAAAGCAATATCCTTCGTATCAGGAAAAATGGTATGATCTTTGAAATACTCGTCTGCCTTTTGCCCATCTATCACAGCAGGACCCGGTTCATCTACCCATTCAATGCCCAATTCCAAACAGCATTCTTTTAATAATGCGTTAAGATCACTGTTTTTCATTTCGACTGCCTCCTATCGAAACTTTTTTCACTTCCCCAATATTTTTATTACTGCTCACAGCATATTGTCTTTGTTTCAAACAAACACGAAACCCAAGTTTATTAACCATGATTCTTTTAGGAAAAGAATAGGCCAAAATTTTTATTCCTTTCAATTTCTTGTAGAAATTGCATGCTAGGCATCGCAGTTTTACACCGCTATTGTCGCCATTAATAACAGGATGTCCTTCTTCTCCTTTTTCCAAAAATGGAAGAATTGTTCTTTCCATTTCAGCCATATTCTCTTCTATATCCAAGTCAAGAAATTCGTCATCATTACAAAAGATATTAGCTTGCAGAAGACACGGTTTTGTTACTTTATTCTTTTTCTTCGCAGCCTCATTTTCTGCCCACAATTCAGCATCTTCCCGCTTGGCAAAAAAATAGATTCCTGTACCAAGCCATTCAATATCTTTACTGCTTTCTATGAATCCCTCTTTTACTATAGCGTCAGCTTTTTGCTGTATTGTTCCATGATAGACTGTTTCTTTGAACATTGCTGGCTCCTGAAATCATGAAAAATGCTTATACTGTTCTATTTAATTATTCTAACAAAGTTCTCTCATTTTGTAAACTCCGAACAGGTATTCTTGAATCAATTGATAAAGTAAGTTGATATTTTAAAATTTTCCCTACTAAAAAACCTCTATACAGACTCTCGATAAGCAAATCGGCTCAACGACCCCAAATCACCTAGCCACTTATCCACTTAACCACCTAATCACTATTATTAGGGCCCATCTGAAATCGCCATTTTCAGCCCAACCAAGTCGCCACACCATACTTCCCCCATCCTATATGATCTTGGAAAGCAGCTGCCTGGCCACATTCCATTTAAAATCTCTCCAGGCAAATTGGCTGTTTTAATCCGACTGAAATTGGTCATTTTAACCCGACTCTACTTGGTCAAATTAACCCGACGCTAGAACCCTGGTGAAAATGGGGAATTTTCCATGATGACAATGGGGAAAAGTGCTTGATGAAGAACGCCTTTCTTTTATGCTGAACCTATAATTATATCTCCGCCCTTTACAAGGGCGTAAGCAGGGAGCATCCGCTTTAGCGGATAGCGAGGTCGCTTATGCCGTAGCTGGGGTATCCATGCGCCAGCATGGGTGGTGGGTTAGCAGCCTTCAGGCTGCGTTTCCATTCAAAGGAATCCACTAGTGGATTTCCTCCTTCGGCGTGAGACGTGAGACGTTTAGCGTGAGGCGTTGTCCGTTCTCCGTCAATGTAGGGTGCCGCCCAACGGGCGGCCCGCACCAAGTCACGCCAGCGGCCCCATCCCCCCTTTAAGACGGCTCAGACGCTGATTCAGCCTGCCTTTTGCAATTTGCTCCCGAAATTCATTTCGGGAGCAAATTTTTTATCTCTATATGCTATTGCAAGGAAAATTAGCAAGGCCGCAGTTCCCTAGGCTCTCATTCATTATTAGCAATAAAATGTAACAAATTAAATATCTTATCAATTTCCATTTTCTCGCCTTTTTCATTGATAAAGCAATATTCATGGTTTCCATACTTATCATCATAAAATTTAGCTGTAGTAATCTCGGAATTAAAAAAAAACAAACAAGTACCCAAATACTCCTTTTGATTTAAAGGATAGAAAAATTTTCCCTGTGCAATGACTTTATAACAAGCTGCAATCAAATTTGAAAGCGGAAATTCTTGTTTTTCTTTAATTTTATATAGCGTAATTAATGGGTGTTGATTTTCAATAAAATACAGGTTATTTTCTACTGCCCTGAAACAATCTGCCTTTATCTTATTCTGTTCATCTATATGCTTCATGACAGCCCTATTATCATCCGTAATCAGGCTGGAAATTCTATTATTTTTTCCTTTATACGCTGAGGAAATTGCTGAAATCGTTTCGATTGCGGAACTTTGCAGTGCAATAATAAAATTCATCTCTGAAAAGACATCCAAATCTATTGCACAATGATATCCTTTCCAAGCAGCATATTGTTGAATAAATGCAGTCGTTTTTTGCAATACTTTTTCATCATATTCGTCATTATAAAAATATTTTTTATTGCAATCCAATATATTTTTATCAAGTGATTTGATCTTCTTGACAATATTTAAGCAGTCCTCCAACGTAGCTGTATTGTGGAAAAAGGTATTCTGAACAAAATCGATGAAGCCTATCAAAGCAGAAATTAATGCATTTAATTCAGTATTTAATTCAGTATTTGCTTTATGTTTATTTTTCTGATAGTTGTACACTGCGAGAATAATAGATAGTAAAAGTGATAAAATTCCAGCAACCGCAGCCCAAAATTCTACTGTTAATCCACAAAAGTACGTCATCATCTCAGATATCAAATTCCTTTTCCCAGTTCCGGACCGTCATAATAGAATATAACGGTACTCCTCCCATGATTTCCAAAAACATTTTACTTATAAATTTTAACATTTTTGCCAAATGATTTTCTAATATTAGAGCCAGTTGAAATAACCACACCATAAATTCCCCATCCCACATAATTTTTGAGAGCATCTGCCTGGTTGCATTTAGTTTAAAATATCTCCAGGAAATTTGGCTTTTTTTATTCGGCTGATATTGGCGTTTTTAGCCCAACTCTAACAGTGACGCCCTTTCATTTCAAGCTTTTTCTTGTTTATCACTTACCTTTTCCTCCAATAAATTATATATAGGATTCCTCTTGAAGATTTCTTTATCCGCTTCATTCAGCTTATTAAAATAAATTTCAGCAGATTGTTTATTGCCCAAAAGAATCTCAATTGCACATTTCTCCTGAATCCTATGAACACAATCACGTATCTCTACCAACCGTCCTATATCCTGAGTGGACAGCCTATCAAAGCGCTTTTTTGCCTGGAAATAGATAAATTCATTATCTCCCATCTTTTCTTGAGAAAGAAGTTTTTCCGATACAGTATAGGCTATTTTGATCAGCTCCTGATTTCTATTTTGATCATAAGCTTTCAGCATCTCATATAATACATTGCGTACTCTGTGGAAATTGAAAGGATTAGGATATTTTAGTAAATCATTTTCCATCTCTTCATAATCGATATTATCCCAACTCAAAAAATCTTCTTCTTTCAAATAAGTAAATACACTCCCTCGTTCTGCTTTTTTCCCAACTGACAAGGTAAGCTGAAAACCCTCAAAATGAAAAAAGTCAAAGAACTTCATTTTTCCATCTTTAACCGCTCTAATTAAGCCAAAGCAAAAAGGACCTACAACCAATTTAGCAAAAGAGAACCCATTTTCTTTTTTACATTCAATCTCATAACCATGCAAGATGCTCTCAGCTAAAAAAAGATATGATCAAAATCCTTTTCCGACCAGGTACTTAAATCGTACTCTTTCTTTACATGCAGCCTTTTCAAAAGTTCAGCAATTCGTTGTAAAATGCTTATTTGTTCTTTCAGTCTGTTTTCTACTTCTGCGCTGAAGGAAACATGCGTTTCAATAATATTATCGCCTATTTTTAACTCATGTTTTTCTCCTAAAATCAACATTGCATTGAGGCATTTAGCCATTTCCTCGCATTTTCCTCGAATACAGTATGATATCTTCGTTCTAAAATTTTCATCCTCATAAATTTCAATACCTTTTCCCAGTATAAGTTTTTTGTCAGGTAATACTACTTGTGCTTCATTTCGATCAAAGATTTAAACATCTGAATCAATACATAAGCCTCTTATTTTTATAATATTCGCCATACGTAAAGGCACATAATATTCACCACAATCTCTATATAAAACTGCTGGAATAGGACTTTTTAAAATATCCTGTTTTAAAGGGCTCAGCATAAACGGACCATGATGCAGTTCGACTTCTTCTACTTTTAAACGGCTGCTTTCACTGGTATAAAAACTGCGTTGAAGCCGACTGTTAAAAATAAATCTTTCAACAAAATCCACAACGCTTTTTTTATCACCATCTATTTTTCCAGTTTTAATTGTAATAGTATTCTGATTATCCTTTCCAGTCATCAATTCTTCAATAACAATGGGTAACAGTTCAATACAATAAACGCTATTACCAAATTCAGTCAAGTTCACTATAAAGTACAATACCCCTCCTTTCTTAATATAATTTTTGAGATCTGCGACGCTCACAGTTTCTTGTATGCTTTCTTTTGATAGTTCATCTTTTTTTACTTCGTGTCCTTTTATCTGAATATCAGCTCTTCCATATATGTTATCTTTCTTTCTCGATTCATCATTATATAAAGTGATAGACCCATCCCAAGATGGAGTTTTATCGTTACTTTTAATATCTGAAACATCAATTAGCCCTGTTGTAAGAAAAAGTTGCGTTACTGCATGCACTGATAATCCTTCCACTCTTTCAGGAACCACTATATATACCTCCCATTTCATTTATGATTTTTAATTTTATAAATATCATTTGTCACATGAACATCTGTTCGTCATCTATAGGATACCAAACTTTTTAGGAGAAAGCAAAAGCTCATGCAAAGCCAAATAACTAAAAAGAAACTGCCACCGCCCATCACAGCGGTGGCAGTTTTCCTTTTACCTTAATTCCAGCAGCTTAATTTAGTTAAATACATTTCTAACATCTGCAAATTCCTTTGGATCTTCGATTAACGAAAGCCACGGAGACAAATATTCCTTTTCCATTGCATCATCCAACTTAGACTTGTTTAGCTCATATGCAAGCTTTATACAATAATTTCGGATTATACCCTTATCGGATGCAGAAGCAGCAGTATCATCTTTTGAAATCTTCGTATCATCAAGCAGCTGATACATATTCCCAATTATCTTTATACGCTGCTCATTTGTGATTATAGAAGGATTCATCCGTATCGAATTTCTTATGATATCAAATGCCATTGATAAGTTGCGCGTTATATTCCATTCAATTTGTTTCACCATACATTGAATAATTGCTTCTTTGTCTTCATCGCTTAAAAGATTATATCGCCGACCTTCAACACTTATGGCAATATTATAACAGCGGCATAAATATTGAACAGCAGATTCATTGCTGGAATTGAGGATTTTCTTTAAAGTTCTATCAATGTTAAAAGATATATTAAACAAACGACTTATCCAGCTAAATAATCCATAATGGATAAATCCAGTTTCATTCATTAATTTTAGTATATCTTTTAGCCTCTCTTGAGTTTTTTCAGTCAATTCTTCACGCTTACAATCAGCAAGTAAAATCCACAAGCTTTCTAGCAACGGAAATATATCTTGAAATTCCAACCAAAATGTATTTTTCTTTTGCACACTGGACATAAACTTAAATAAAGCTTCAACTATGACTTCAATAACTTTCGATAACTTTGAGTCCAAAAATTGTTTTACTTTACCTTTTAAAAATAAGCTAAGTATTTCTTGAAGAAATTCATCATTGGTAGGAAAAGATTTTATATTATTTTTCCCAACAAACGCTTCAAACTCCATCTTAATGATTTTCTTTAATTCTTCTTTTACGGAAGCGTTATCTTTCAGGTCAGGGAAATCAAGACAATCAGATTTAAGCCATGGCTTAGGAATATCGATTTTGCCATTTTCCCAAATCAAGTTTTCCAATTGAAGGACTTGTTGGTTAGTTAATAAATTATGATAGAAACAATATAATAACCGTGATACATAGAATGGTTTCTCAACGTTATTCTGTGCGTTTATTACAATTTTTTCAATGTTAACGACCGGCTTCCCATCCCCATGCTTTCCTATCACATAAGATTCCGGAATATACTCAAATAAATCAGGAAAGTGCATCTTTTCTTCTTCATTCGTAATGACAGGAAATGATGCTATTTTTACCAGAAATGCATCCTGGTTAATCGGTTGATAACTCTTCATAAACCGATCAACAAGTTTATCACATTTTCTAAAACACAATTTGTCAGGAGAAGAATATACTGACTTTAGCAGGTCAAGCAATTTCTCCTGTTGCTCTCTGGAAACTTTTACACACAGTACAGCGAGAATGCTTGGCAGCACACTCGTTGTACAATATAAAAAAGAAAGATTTTTAAATTTCTCCTTAAAATTAATGATAGGTAATATGCTCTTTAAAATGTCAACATAAAATGCAAAGAGCTGATTAATCTTATTATCCTTGTTTTCGCAAATCGAGCATAATACTCCTCGATTAAAAATGGAATCCACCTTATCTTCTGAACCAGCTCTAACTAAAGTCAGCATGGAAAGTTCAGGATATTGAGCAGCTATATTTTTAGCAGCTATTTCGGCTAACTTATTTCCATTAACCATAAGGTTAATTCTAAAAGGAATTCCCGATTCTTCCCGAAAACGCAGGAATTGTAAAGATAACTCAGGAGTAGGATTTTTTCCAAAGCGTATCACTGTAGAAGATCTGCCAATATCAAATGAAGGAACTTTTTCTATTCTCGGCCTCTCATCTTCTAGTTTTAATAGTTCTTGATAATAATAGTTGTTGAATTCACGCCAGGATACCCTGTAATGAAAATGTTGAATATTTTGTTGTTCATCAGTAAAATCAGCTTGTTGCTTGTCTTCATCAGTTTTATTTTTTACATTACAAAGCTTACCTATTAAGCTTTGATTTAAATATTTATTTAACACCATTAATGCAGACTCAATAGAATAAAGGTAAGAGAGTTTTCTCTTGTCTTTTTCATATTTTATATATTTACGAAGTGTGAAAATAGATTCTTTTACAATTTTAAGAGCTGATTCATACTCCCCACATTCTGCCAAAAGTCCAGCTTTTCGTAGCACCCATATTTGTACACTGCTTGGAACATCCCATTCATATAATGCTTTTTTAATTCTGCAAACTTATAGTTTGCCTGATAATAAAGGCATTGTTCCCAACAAATTTGATTTTGTTGATCATAGGATAAAATATCTTCATGTAATTTTATAAACGTGAAGGTCTGATTCCAATTTTCCCATTCACCAAGTTCTCTATAGGAGCGAAGCATCGATAACTTGATAGCTAAAATCTCTTTTGATACCTTATTTTCATGACGATTTAAAATAGTATTGTACAAGCCTAAAGCTTCATTATTTAATGGCATTAACAATCTATTTTGTAATGCATCATACTCAAATAAAAATTCGATTTCATCATCATCGTCCACATTTTCCTTCGGCTTACAATAATTAATAAAGCAGTTTGTTGCCGGAGTAAATAGAGTACTTTTTAAATAAGCAATAAGGGATCCAGGTAAAATAAAACTATAGAACGATTGTTCTACGACATTTTTTATTAACGGTATATAATCTTTCAGTTCTTTAGATTTTGAATCCGCGCTTGGCAACAGCGAATTTAAATCAATCGTATCTCTTTGATTATATTTCCTGTGTTCTTCTAATAAATAATTAAAAGTAGCATCATAAATTTCTTTAGAAGAATGCGTATCTTTGCCAAAAATCTGTGAAAGATCAACCGGAATGATATGATGTTTCTCCAGCCAGCCACATCTTGCCTCCGAAGGCAAGTGATGACATAAAAAGTATATTTTGGGAATATTATCATATCCTAAATTATCATGTATCCAGCCAATCCATTTTTCAAAATTGGGATCTTCACCAGAAAAACCGAGTAAACACATAGTATTCTCCAGCAAAGACTGTTGAACTGTATTTACAAAAGGTGCAAAATTTAAAGGATATCGCCGATAATCTTCTGACGCGATAATAAAAGGCCTGGTTGAAGGAAAGGATCCATGAAGTTTAACTATTTTGGTTTCGCCATTTCCACCAATTAAATCTTCTTTACTTAAAATGACCTTGAACTTTCTATCAGGAAGCTCGTCGGCCGCCCGTTCCAATAATGTATCATAATTTGTTGTAAAAATATCAGTCCATGGAAGTTCCAGCAGTTTTCTATAAGTTTCGTTGGGTATATAGTTATGATCCTGGATGGTATCTAATAAGATTTCATCTAATACTGAACGTCCGAATTTAATTTCCACATAATCCGCCAATTTTAAAGGGCTTATTGATTCAAAATTTTCTTTTTCATCTTCCCCTAATTTTTCAATGAACGCCTTCGACAAATCAGACCATAAGGGCATATCAGGAACACTAGTATTTATTTTATCGGCATTACGCCCCATTCCGGCTCCAACAAAAAGAGCTGCATGATGCTCTTCCAAGTCATGACTAATTAACTTCAAATAGGGTTCAACATTACTCATAATAGTTCACGTTCTCCTGTATGTCCATTTATAATGCCCTCCAAAAAATTCATAATTTTCATATGGAGGGAATCAATTCTCCAAGCTCGTTTCTGTATATTAAAATATCTTTACTCATTATATCACGAGAAAACGTCCTTCTGTGGACAATCCGGTATATTGTTAGTATTTATGTCATTAAAGAAAAATGCCACCGCCCATCACAGTAATGGCATTTTTCCTTTTCAACCTCTCCAGAACAAATCCCTGATATCTCCCTTCTTCCTCGAACTCTCCAAATAAGAAACAACCCATTCAACACTATTATTGCAGCTTTCAGAATTAAACCCCACCTGATTTAATTATTTGGCCGTTTTCCCTCAACTTTCCATGGTTAAACTGTCCCATCACCTTAGCACAACTTAAATCATTGTACTTTCTTTATTCGCATTTCAATTTCAGTATCACTCTCGTTCCAAGGAGTAATATATTTCACTTTCACTAGACAATTCGCCAGTTTCCTATTATCAGGTGTATTGGGAAGTTTTACTAGCTTTCTTGCCTCACGTTGAGCCAACTTCTCAAAAGCAGGATTCTGATCTTTTAGCTGTTGGAAAATATCTTGGAAATCATTGGCTGTTAGCAATTCAGCATACTGGTACAATAACTTAATTCTTAGTTCTTGATTGACTTGATCAGCTTGATTAATTTGATTCCACATCTCATGAAATTGCTCTCTATCAATTTTTAACTTCAGCTCAATTATCTTTACTGCAATTTTTAAATCAATAGTACCTGCATCTATTGATGCAATCAATTTATTTTTATTTTCAGTACTGATTTCATCTTGACAAATCAAGTTTAAAATTAAATTTTGATATTCCAAAAGATAATCTACCAATGCACTGCCTTTAGAAATTTTGCTAAAGAACAAATCTTGATGAGCGATAATAAATTTAGCCACTATTTCTTCATCATCAAAATTATCATGCAGTAAATATAAGTTATCTAACGTAAATGGGATAACACCTTTTTCTAACAAAACTTTAACTTTATCCTTGGGAACTCCCTTAATAATATCTTCTGCATCTGTAAAGACTAAGCCGAGGTTTATTTTTTTCAACAAAGAAGCATCAACCAAATCTGACTTAATGAATTGAATAACGAATTTCAAATTATCATCTTCATTATCCAATTTGTCTAACTTTGCACAATTTACACCAACAAAAGAAACCAGATTTTTAGTGACTCCAAAGTATTTCCAGTAGACTAGAACATTATTCCAGGAAGCTGCGACTTTATTTTCTTCCAAGATAAGATCCCAAATTGCCTTTACGGAATCTTTATGTTTTTCCATCTGTTCAATATTACAATCTGCCAAATCGTTAAACTTTATTTTCTCCTCGTGCCTGATAACATCACAGCAAAGTTCCTTATTCTCAATAGTCTTAGTTAATAACCCAACCACCGCTTTATTACTTTCCTGGGTATTTTCTTTTGCTAGAGTAACTTTTCTTACGTATTCTTCAATATTCTCATCTATGTATTCCAGTACGGGGCCTATATCTGAAGCTAAGATTACCGTATAATTTTCTTTCAATGCTGCATTTTCCTTTTGTGGAAACTTCCAGGAAATAATCTGATTCAGCATATATGGATTCAGAAGATACATTCGTTGCTGTATGATATGATCTACCAGCTTTTCTCTGACCCCATTCAACTCGGTTTGGCTAAATTGAATTTGCAGCTGATCCATTAAATCAATCAATTTTTCTTCATCAACATCATGAAGCTTCTGTAAAATATCATGAGTTTCTCTAAAATACGTGCTTAATGAACCAGATTTATCCATGAGACAAAGATCATCAACATTAGCATCATCAATTAGTAACTTCAAGTAAAATATCTTACGCTGCTCTAATAACGAGGATTCAAAAATATAATTCCACATGTTCGGCCAATAATGTGCTAAATATTTTATAAAAAGAGCTTGTGATGAAGTATTCTCAACAAATTCATCTATAAAATTCCATCTGTTCTTATCATCTCTCCCCAATTGTTTCATAAATTCTTCAATCTTCTCTTTGTAGGATTCTACGTGCAGGAGCATTTCATTAAGTAAATCAAAATTATACACTGCCGGATAGTCAAAATCTCCAAGCTTTAATTTTTTAATGACTTGAGAGATTTTGGCCAATCTGTAGTTAAAAGGCAAAGATTCCCTATTCTTCACCGACAAAATGAAATTTCTATCGTCATAAGTTGTACTGTTTGCCTGGAAATAGTTGATATAAGAGGCATATGTCTCATCCAAATAACCATTACGCAGCAAAAATACCAACAGTTTATTTTCCTTGATTTTTTCAGGAAAAACATCATTTTCTTCACTGTCTAAAAGCTCTTTCATTGTCATATTACGGCATTTTTTTATTTTCTCACGTGTAACATTGATTTCAAGTTTAAGTTCTTCTATCTTTCCATCATACTTATAATGACGCTGCCATACTGGATAATACTTTTCAACTTTTTCATAAAGAGAATTTTGTGAAAGTTTACCTTGATAATAATGTATTTCACATCCATTAATATTTTTTAATTCCCTCAAATCAAAATTTGCATTCATGATCTCTTTAAAATCAAATGATGAAGAATCAGACGAGGTTTCATTATCTTTCCATGAGAAGACGTAAATCTCCGTAGCAATTCCCTTCCAATCTGTAAAATCAGCAAGCATTGCACTTTTAATCGCATTTACACTTTTTAACTCATCATTTTTTAAATTTTTAAATGTTACTTCTTCTTTTTCAAGCAAATCATTTAACTCTTGTATTTTTTTCTTAATGATTTTTTCTTTTTCTGAAAAGGCTTCCTTTACTATCCCTTTCTCATCCTGTAAATCGGAAAAGTCAGATGGATATATATTTTTAAATGCGATAATCGAAAACAATTTCTTTTTCTCTAAATACAATCCAGTCCTATTGATAATTTGATCTTTATAAATCTCATATTCATTAAAAATATTTTGAAGCACACGCATATCATCAATATACGGAGCAATATCATCAATAAAATCTTCATCAAAAAATTTTCCATAATTGCGCTCTGTTACCCATTGGCGAATCACTTCCCCTGAATTCGTAGCATTAATAATAGGAATCACCGGTAAAATAAATTCAAAGAATTTAGTACGGTCTTCTTTTTCAAAAATATCATCTTTAACAGCATACACAAACCGAATCGGCTGTTCTAAAACATCGCATTGGTTCAACATATTATTAAGAGACCTTAGGTGCACAAACAATCTGTTATTTTGCAGACGATCGAGGTCTTCAAAAAATATAGTAGTATATTGGGTACTCTCAAAAAAATAAATAATTTCATCCATATTTTTATCAAATACGGACTCTTCATCATTTCCTGTTTCTGCTTGAATTGAACCTTGAATGGTTACTCTTTTCAGATGAAAAGATATTACTATCCATTTTACTATTTTTTTACTAAACAGATTCCTGCTAAAATAAGGCCAATAAAGGTAACAAAGGAAAATATGTTAATTAGATTTTTGCATAAAGCGGGAAAAATACGGTAATATCCATAATAAATTGATTTGGTTAAATAATTAAATTTTTGAGGCCAAAAAAAGTAAATACAGAAAAAGAGAAAAATAAATACACTCACAATATTAAAGAAAATGTCCTCATCTTTTACTATACGGATTCGATGAAAACGGCTTTGTGGTATTTTTAAAGGATCCACTTTATAAAAAAGTTGCTTTAAAATACTTTTTTCAATCTCATCAATATCGAGTCTGATAAGTCTTATCTTCAGTAGAATTCTTATCTTGATTCTCCTGTAACTTATCGATAAAGCTTGCCAAAGATATGGTCAATGTATTTTTTCTTATGTTGTCATATTGTTTCAAAAAAGAAAGTAAAATACTGCTTTTACCGGCTCCATATGGCCCGGTTAATGCAATATTTTTAATTGAGGAATCATTAAAAGCCCAATTTAAAGCCTGAATATAGACATCATCCTGTGATAAAGTATTTATAGGGGCAAGATTATTATATTTGTTCTTGTAATCTTTTTTCATTTCATTTTGTTCAATTTCTTTCATAGCTTTTTTCAAGGCCATATTATCCCTCCTAGCTGTGCAATATTGTCATTGTACAATCTGTCCAATTAATATTTGATATTTTATAGCGATATGGAATTCTAATTCTTACAACTTCCAGAGCCATTGGTTCAAAATATAATAAGGACTACCGGTTTTATTTTCCTACTTGCCTAATTAAATTTATGTAAATATTATATCATAGCTAAAATTAGATCTGTGGGAAATCCTGTGTATTGTCAATATCCCTATTACAAAAAGAACCGCCACCGCTCATCCCAGCGGTGGCATTCCCTTTTCCTCAATCTCTCCCAAACAAATCCCTGGTATAAACCTTCTCTCTTACATCATCCAAACAGTGATTATACCTGTTGGCAATGATACTGTGACTCTCGGCTTTAAACTTATCCAAATCATTGACCACTTCACTGCCAAAGAAGGTCGTTCCATTTTCCAGTGTGGGTTCATAAATAATAATTTGGGCCCCTTTGGCTTTGATTCGTTTCATAACGCCCTGGATAGAGCTTTGACGGAAATTATCGGAGTTGGATTTCATGGTCAGGCGATAGATGCCGATGGTTATAGTCTGTTCCTTGGATGGATCATATTTGCTGTTGTCGTGATAGTAGCCGGCCATTTCCAAAACCCGGTCTGCAATGAAATCTTTTCGGGTCCTATTGGAATCCACAATAGCCTTGATAATGGTTTCGGGAACATCTGCATAGTTGGCCAACAGCTGCTTGGTATCTTTGGGCAGGCAATATCCACCATAGCCAAAAGAGGGATTGTTGTAAAACTCTCCAATACGTGGATCCAGGCAGACACCTTCGATGATTTCCTGGGTGCTCAGACCTTTTACTTCCGCATAGGTATCCAGTTCGTTGAAATAAGAAACCCGCATAGCCAAGTAGGTATTGGCAAACAATTTGACCGCCTCGGCTTCGGTAAATCCCATGAAGCGGGTCGGGATATCTTTTTTAAGGGCCCCTTCCTGTAGCAGACCAGCAAATGTGCGTGCTGCCTGTACCAGGTGCTCATCATCTGGATCCATCCCCACGATGATACGGCTGGGGTACAGATTGTCATATAGAGCCTTGCTTTCCCGCAGGAATTCAGGACTGAAAAGAATATTCCTACTCCCCATTTTTTCCCGGACCTGCATAGTGTATCCTACAGGAACCGTGGATTTGATTACCATAATGGCATTAGGATTGGATTCTTTTACCAGTCTGATAACTGCTTCTACAGAAGAAGTATCAAAAAAATTCTTCTGAGGATCGTAGTTAGTAGGGGTTGCAATGATAACAAAGTTTGCATTCTTGTATGCCCCGGCTGCATCCGTGGTAGCCGTCAAATCCAGATTTTTTTCAGCCAGATATTTTTCAATATATTCATCCTGGATAGGCGATTTCCGGTGTTTTACCAATTCCACTTTTTCCGGAACGATATCCACTGCAGTCACATGATGATGCTGTGCCAAAAGTGTTGCCAAAGACAAACCTACATAGCCTGTACCGGCTACAACAATATTCATAACTAAGCTCCTTTTATCTGTCTTTTTAAGCTTGCGCTTCTCTGAACTTTTCCTATAGTCCAAGTATATCTGTTCATTACTTCTTATAATATTCTTTATACCACTCTGCAAATTTACGTAATCCCGTTTGCAAAGAAGTCATTGGCCGATATCCGTAATCTTTCTCCAGTGCCTTAGTATCTGCATATGTAATCGGAACATCCCCTGGCTGCATAGGGACTAATTGTTTATGAGATTCAAAATCATAATCTGTAGGGAGTACTCCAGCACGGATCAACTCTCGCTGGAGTGTTTCAACAAAATCGAGAAGATTAACCGGATGCCCTCCACCAATGTTATACAGAGCATATGGTGGAATTGGCAATCCATCTTTACCATTTTGCCGCTGTGGAGCTTTTTTTATCACTCGCACAATACCTTCTACAATATCATCGATATAGGTAAAATCTCTTTCACAATTGCCATAATTAAAGATTTGAATTGTCTTACCAGCTAATAGTTTATTGGTAAATCCAAAATAGGCCATATCAGGCCGACCTGCGGGTCCATAAACTGTAAAAAATCGAAGTCCTGTACACGGGATGTTATACAATTTTGCGTAGCAATGAGCCATCAGTTCATCCGATTTTTTAGTAGCTGCATAAAGCGAAACAGGATAATCTACTTTATCTTCTATACTGAATGGAACCTTCGTATTCCCCCCATAAACGGAAGAAGATGATGCGTATACCAGATGTTCTACCCCATTTCTACCATTATCATAGGAATGGCGGCAAGCTTCTAAAATATTATAAAAGCCAATCAAATTTGATTCGATATATACATCTGGATTGGTGATAGAATATCTAACTCCTGCCTGTGCTGCCAGATTGACTACAATCTCCGGGGCATATTGAGTAAAGATTTTTTTTATCAAATCTTTATCTGCTATATTTCCCTTAATAAAATTCCATTTACTAGTAGAGCCTTGGGCAACTTCATTAATACTTTTTAATCGATATTCTTTCAATGATACATCGTAGTAATTATTTAGATTATCGATTCCAATGATGTTGCTACTCGAATTTTCTTGTAACAGACGCTTTACCAGGTTTGCACCGATAAAGCCTGCCACACCAGTAATAAAAATATTCTTCATAATTACCATTACCTCCTAACGGCTTTCTTTATAAGAAAAATTATTTTCATCCTGTAGAAAATAATATTGATGACAACCGCAAAAGCTCCTGTAATAAGAGTAGCTTTAACTGCCATCAATACCCAACTTGAATAACTCAGTTCATTGATTTTAAGAAATTGACATGTTGTAATTGTACTAACTGCAGTAACTCCATCAACCAAAAATTGCTTCACAACAAGTTTCATAGGATAGTGGATAAAATGATTAGAATCATACCAAGATAACCATACTGTTTGGTATGACATAGCAATCAATGTTCCTATAGCAACCCCTATCAGGCCCCAACTTTTCACAGCCAATACTGAAATAATGATATTTAGGATGGCTGCAATGATATAATTCTGTTGCGTTTGTTTATAGTGACCAGCAGCCAAAACCATAATATTATATGGCAGTCTTAAACAGTGCATTGCATTGGCACCAACGAGCAATAGAGCAAATAACGGTTGTCTATACTCTGCATCATGAATCCCTGCAGTATAAACCTGTATGAAAGGAACAATTAAAACTGCCGTACAAGAAAAAATGAAAGTAGTCCCTGTATGTATGCACCATTCTGTCCAGGCAAATACCTTTCTCAGTTCATCCAATTCTTTTTTAGCCCATAATTCACCAATCATAGACTGGATACCATTAGTAATAGAGAGAAATAAAGTTTTAACCCCTTTAACTATTAAAAAATAAACGGAATAAATTGATACGTTTGATAAGGAAGAAAATATGGTTAGAACTATAATATCTGTGGTATCCAGAATAATTGCTGCAATATGCTGAGCTACCCCATTCCATTTCTGTTTAATAGGCTCCTTCTTGTATTGAATATGCCAGTCGATATTATAATTTTTTTTAACGTAAGTATGTAAAATTAAAGGCCTCAATAAAAAGATACATGAAGTTGATAACTTTACCAAGTGCACTGAACAACCTTTTGAAATCAGAAAAAAACAAACCAGTGTATTTAACAGAATTGTTACTGTCTGCGCATTATATTGGATGTATCCCTTTTGATCCGCATTTAAAATCAACGAATTTACAATACCGAAATAATATTGGGCAATCAAACTGATTGATATAGCAATGATCAAAGTAGTAGTATATAAAAAACTAAACTCACAATTGACTAAAAATGGATAACACACACACAATATAATGACATATGCTAAGAAAATTTTAGCCAAGTTTTGAAAAAATTTGTTAGCTGAAACAGAGATTCTACTAATCTGATTCCCATCTTGTTCAGCCAATGGTTTATATAGAGAGGACTGTACTACAGCACCAACCCCCAGCTCTAAGAATGAAATTACGCCTAGAAATTGTGTAATTGAATTGATTAAACCATTAACACTGGAACCATAGTGTTCTAAGAACAAACGCGGCAAAATAAATCCGCAGACAAGTGCTGTAATTTGTGATAACAATGAAGCAAATGTATTTTTCATTAAAAGAAGTTTTCTCATTGTATCACCTTTCAATAAGATTACCACACTAGTCCTATTTCTTTCTTAAATACTTTTTATCGTAAAGTTTTATTAGGCAATATAATCATATCACCTAAAATTTTATCCCATTTTTGGGGGGTAAATTCTTCCATCCCATTCCCCGGATAGAATGTCAATTCACCAAAATATGGTATTCCCTTCACTTCATAAAAATCCACACGTACAAAAGGAATGTTCTCAGACAAAATTTCAGCCAATTGAATCATTTTATCATATGAACCAGGCTTATAAATTTTTCTTTTATCATTTGGATAATGTCTCTCAAAAGGTAGTCTATTCCAATGTTTATCAAAAAAAAGTGACACATAATCCTGTATCAGAGAATCTATTGCTGCAAACAAAAGTAGCTTTTACATGACCTGAAAAACACATTAGCTTATAATCTTTTAAATCAGCATTCACATCATCTGTAAGAAATTCCTCAGCAATAATCCTGGGTTTCACATTTTTATAAGGCCATTCTCTTCCGTACCAATAGTAATTGCGTTTTAAACACTTTTCCAGCAAATTTTTGGCAACTTTTTTATTTAATTTTTCTTTATCCTTACAAATGACAATACCGCCACTATCATGAGTACATTTAAGTACAAATCTATTTGGTAAGGCAGAAAAATCTATATCATCAAAATGACTCCATATTCCTAATGTAGGAATTATATACTTTTCACCAATCCGATCAGCTACATATTGCTTAACTTCGTACTTATCTACCAATGACGTATAAAGTGGATTTCGATCATGAATCTTTAGCCATTGTAACTTTTCATTGAAAGTCTGAGGAGAGTCCAAATTAAGAGACTGGCCCATATTGACCCTATACATCATTTTTAAATAGGTAGTATCACTCAGAAAATTTAATATACCTGAGGCTGATGCATATGAAAATATCATGGATTTATTGTGTAATATTTTTTGAATCATCTTTAGATAATCTCTCATATCTAAACCATTCCTTTGTTCCAGAAAAACTTATAAAAAAGTTCAAATCTCAACATTACTGTTCTTTTTCGGAAACAATAGCTGTAGGATTGTGTTTAAAATTACAACAATAACAATTGGAAATATGCCAAGCATTATATCATAAAAAGAGAAATAAGCTACACCACGAAGAATGAATTCCATAATAACTGCTTTTAATGACATCGTTAAAAGCGAAGTATCGCTAAAACTCCATTGGTCAATCCTTCTTAATACTTTTCCTGCTCCCCAGCAATACAAAATAATACCTACAACTCTTAAGTCATAATACGCTTGCGTGATAAAGGAACAAGGATATTGCCCATGAGATAAACTGAGATCTCCCCAAATAAGGCGCGTATTAATATTCCATACATCTTCATACCCCGTTGGTTTTAAGCTAGAGGGTAACCATGCACATGAACCCGTAATTAAATCATCAAAAAAAGTCAGACCAACTTCATCATTCCAATCTGATAAAATACTTGTTTGTGCTCCCATTGGAAGAAAAGAAAGTTCATAAATCATTGAAGATGTAATCGATTTCCCATTATCAATCCATTCAGCAAAACGAATAAAATGAGTGATACTATCCATCTCATTTATTAGGAATAAAGACATACAAATTAACCCTATGCCACCAAAAATTGTATACTGAATATGATGAAATTTTTTACCTGCTGTATACAACCACAAAATTGCTAAGATGTACAATACAATAGTTAACCTGCCATCATTAGCAAGTAAAAATAATATCGAACACGAAAAAGTGATTATCAAACCTATCGAACCACAAAGTTTATGGAACAAATGCTTCTTTGAAGATTTATTTTTAAATAGATAGGAAAAAAATAGAAAATTACAAATTAAAACTAAACGAGCTGGATGTTTAAAAAAAGCTAAACTGTTAGTTATACTGCCAGTTCCAGAACGAACTGCATTAGCCTCTAAAATCAGATTAAAAATAGATCCATAGGCACTTGACCACAAATATAAAGAAACTACCCCAATAAATAGGGATAACCAAGATAATATTAAGAAATTTTGTGCAGAATTACTTCTTTTAAAGTTTACAGAAAATTGATTTATGATCGATTTTACGTGAATATTAATTTTGCTATGATAGGACAAGTAGAATACTGAAAAGCCCAGAAAAGACAGTACGTAATAGTAAATAAGTGCATATATACCGTCACTAGTTACGTCTAGCATCCCCTGTAAAAATCGAATTTCATTTCCATCCCATAATAATTGAGCTGCAATTGCCATCGGGAGTATACCGAATACCAAATCATACATAGCACTTGCAATAAAGAACCCAGTTATCTCTTGCTTTTGATATAATTCGCGCACTGTGCAGATGGTATAAATAAGTGTAGATGCAGTACATATCAAAAATAAAAAAGTCATCTCAAGATACTCCAATCATTGACTTCTCTCAGTAGTTAATTTATTAATATAGCTTTCCCATGACTCATTCACTCTGTCAGGGGAAAAATGATTAGCACGATTTTTTAACTGATTTTCAATGATTCTTATATTGATTGTATTTTCTTTACATATAGTTTTTTCAATACAGTTAGTCATCGATTCAATATTATCAACATCAACCAACTGTTTCAATAAAGAACGTCCGAACAACTCTCGTGGACCGCCACAAGGACAATCTGTCGCTATACAAGGGACACCAGCCGCCATAGCTTCCATCAAAGCATTCGGCATCCCTTCAAAATCAGACGAAAGCACAAACAAATCTGCTGTTTCTAATATTTTTTCCACATGGTTCGTTGCTCCCATTAAGAAGGCCTTTCCTTGTAGATCTAATTCGTTGATCTTATTTTGTAACATTTCTTTCAGGGAACCTTCGCCATAAATCTTTAATGTTGCATCTGGATATTTTTTTACCACATTGGCAAATGCCTGGATCAATAATGCGTGATTCTTCTGTTTTTCAAGACGACCGCATGTAACTATTTCCCTTTTATGAGGTTTTCTTTGTACATGATAGAAATCTTCTTTTACAGAATTATAAATAATTTGAGATTTACGTTGTAATTTCTGTGGGAACCATTTTTTAGCTTCTTCGGTTTGAAATACACATCCATCAGCAAGTGGCAACAACAATTTTCCAACAAGATAACCTATTGTTCCCCCATATTCTTTTTCAGGATCATTTCTGACGGAAACCAAGTTCTTTACGGGCAATCCGATAGTAGCAATAAGTGCACGAAAATTAGGTTCTGCCATAAATGATATAAGCAGATCTGGCTTTTCTTTTTTACATAACTTCCGTAACTTGCATATCCGACTCAAATTACGTTTCCATCTCGCCTGTTTTATTTCAGCATTTTCCAACGAAAGTCTTTTAACATGCTCAGGTACTGCATATTCCCATTTATCACGAAAAGAAGTCACCAAAATAGTATCATATCCAACTTCAGAAAAATACTTTGTTAAATTGATCATAACCCGTTCAGCGCCACCATCATGGATGGCATTTATATAAAACATTATCTTTTTCATGTACTTATCTCTTTCTTAGAAAATACATTTTTCTGAGGAATTGATCAAATAATGATAGTTCCCGCTTCCGCATTACAATACGAGTTACATTAGTGAATTTAAGGAAATTTTTATTAATGAATTTTTCTAACTGATAAAATGCATGTTCATTCATCATATTGGGATGATAACAAAAGGTAGTTATAGCAAAAGGAAGGTTCCTTACGCGACCTGATTGCTGCGGTATAAAGTAAAATCCATCTTGATAATATACATCATTTGCTATCGTATCACAAATAACACGAATATTGGATTCTTTTTTCAATGCCAAAAGTGTATATCGATCAAAAGTATGGGAAGGAGCAAAAAATATATCAGGACAGACATTATGTTCTTTTAATATTTGCATACCATGTTTGATTTTTTCGCATTGTTCATCATACGCAACACCAGCAAATTCACTGCGTTTATTTACAGGGTTTAGTCCCCCTTCTTCTGTAACATATCTGTGATAGCAACCATGTAGAGCTAAATTCCACCCCTTACTCTGCCATGCGGAAACTTTACTCCAAAATTCTTCATCTTTGGGATATACTTGGATTATTGATGGATCTTGGTTATCTGGTATAATTCCAACCAATGGCTTAACATGATATTTATCTAATAAATTTTCTATTCTTTCCCACTTCTGTATATCTCTATATACAGAAGCATCATCCAATCTCATCAAATACTTTCCCATGATTTTTTCTCTCTTTGTATAAGGCTAAATAAAACGAAGATAATTCTGCTGCCACCCTTTGGGAATCGAATTTATTAAGCATCAACAAGTTCTTATGCTCACATCCTTCTCTTTTCCTTTTACGATATTTTTCTATTGTTTCTATCCAATCAGATTCACGTTTTAATGAGAGGTACTTTACTAATGTTGTCAGTTTTACTTCCTTTGTTATTGTATCAGAAATAATACAAGGCAATCCGCTTGCTTGTGCTTCCACCACTGTTACAGGTAAGCCTTCCCAAAGCGAAGGAAAAACAAAAACATCCATTGCCTGATAATATTCTTCTGTATTAGACCTTGCCCCCGGCATAATAACACGATCAAGAATATGAAGCTTCTGACACTCTTTTTTTACTGTATCCCATAACTCACCATCTCCGACCATCAAAAGACGTGAATCCGGATGTTCTTTCAAATATACAGCAAAAAGATTGACCAAAAAAATATGGTTCTTAGGTATCGTAAACCGGCCAATATGCCCAATTAAAAAATCTTTATCTTTGACTCCTATTGCTTTCCTAATAGCATTACGTTTCTCTACACTATATTCAAATCGTTTTAAATCTATCCCATTAGGAATCATCCTATAATTTGATTTGTTTAGTGTCTTTTTTCCAAACATCCATTGCCCAGCTATATCAGAACAGGCAAACATATAATCTGCTATATATCTAGTTCTATACTGCATCAATGTCTTTATTATGCCTAAGAAGCCGTTTCCATTTGAAGTGCTATGGCTGTGAGCGATAGTTTTTAAGCCATATTTTTTAGCAATTGATAAATAGATGGCAGAGGTACTTCTTACATGACCGTGAATCACCTTATATTCCGGATGCGTTTGAAAAAAACGGTTCCACCAAGCAATATATGAAAAATGATTTACAAATTTATATCTCGGGCAAACGTAAATTCTTGCTCCCATTTGCTTCGCTTCATCATACAGACCTATCTCAGATTCCGGTATAACTATAAAATCAAATTGTATCTGTCTACGATCCATATTATGATAAAGATTTATTATAAACGATTGTAATCCCCCAAAATGCAAGCTATTGACAACCTGTAAAATTCTTACTGGTGTTTCCATATTGATATATTACCTCTGTTTTTCTTTTTTGTACAATGACCGTATTAGCAGGATAATCACCTCGAATGACTGAGCCTCCTGCTACTACACAATTATCACCTATCGTTGTTCCTCTAAGAATTAATGTATTTGCACCTATCCAAACATTATTGCCAATTATTATTGGAGAAGTAAGGAACCCCATTGCACTTACCCCTCCCTTTTTTTTATAATCATGATCTTGATCGTAAATCAACACATTGGGTCCTAGCATAACATTATTCCCAATTGTAATAGAATCATACGCTGTAACAACACATCCATTACTCATTCCAAAGTGACTGCCAATAGAAAGTGTACCGCCTTTTCTAACACGAATTTTAGCACCATTATGCATTTTCAATATTCGTCCAATATGCAGCGTTGATTTTCTTTCACATGTAATCTCTGTAAGAGGAGATGTAATTGCAGGCAATGAACCTTGAAAATAATGTCCGTTCATTATTTTTAACATTAAATATTTTATGGATGCTAATGGTACACAAAATACTGCCTTAAAATATTTGTTCATGTTGCTTCACTTCCTGAATCTTTTTATTTCCTCTAAATAAGCCTTTACAACAATTTGCCGATCAAACCTCTCTTGGATTCTTTTTCTTCCAAGAATGCCCATTTGACTGCGTTGTTCCACACTCATATTAATTATCTTCTCAGTTGCATTTAATATGGCTTTTTCATCATTAATAGGTACTAAAAAACCTGTTACTCCGTCTTCTAATGTTTCTCGACAGCCAGGTCTATCAGCAGCTATAACAGGTCTTCCTGATGCAGCTGCTTCTAAAAGGACATTGCTCATTCCTTCAGGGTAGTAAGAGGGATATAAAAAACATGAGCATTTTTCATAAAATGGTATTAGATTCTTCTGCGCTCCATGATAGACAATTGAAGAATCATTTTTTAATACTTTTAAATACTTAGGATCATCACAGGCTCCACAGACATCAAAAATGATATCTGATGAAGCAAATCGATGAGCTGCTGCTAAAAAAAGGTCAATACCCTTTTCTTTCATCACTCTTGCAACAAAAAGAAAATGGAGCTTTCCTTTATGCCAGGGAAGCCATTGAAATCTTCTTAAATCGACCCCAGATCCCGGCAAGATTTTGGTTCTCATATTGATTTGCAGCATATTATGGGTGTAAAAAAAATCCCGGTTGCTCTCATTTTGAAAAAAAACACATGATGCCCCCGCTACACCAATTTTATATAAAAAGATTGTTAATTTTTGTAATGGTCCCGGAATTTCAACAGGAGTTCCCAACCCTGTAATATTTGGCAAATAAGGAATTTTTAAAAATTGACAAGCAATGCCACCATATACATTGGGCTTTATATTATAAGTTAGTACTATATCCGGTTTTTCTTCTTTAAGGATTTTGCGGTATTGCAAAAAAAGGTGCAAATCTGCAAATGGATTTTTTCCGTGTCTTCCAGTATCCACTCCAATTAATTTCGCACCTAACCCCTTTAATTTTTCCTGATGTTCTAATAACTTTCCTACAACGACTACTTGATCTCCCTCTTGAATTAGTTGCTCTATGATAGCACCACGCAAATTGTATGCATAGGTGGTGTCATTGATTAAGATAACAATTTTTTTCATATCTGCAGTATCCTTGGAAAATATTTCAATCAAGTCATTGGTCATTAATTCAGTACCTTTTCATAATCAATTTCATAATCAATATCGGCACTGAATACTTCTCACCCATTCATTCTCTCCCGCACATGCACCGGTTCCGCCTCCGCCGTAACCTGTCCTTCGGCCACCCCAGCGGTACTCTCCTTCATGAATAAGATCTTCACCGTGGCAAAGATGATCTTGAAATCTTCAAACAAACTGGGCTTGGCGATATACATGAGATCCAGGAGCAGTTTGTCGTAGGGGGTGGTGTTGTACTGACCGTAGACTTGGGCGTAGCCGGTAAGGCCGCATTTGGCCTGTAGCCGCAGGTTCCATTCGGGCATGGCTTGGGCATACTGGGCGGAAATGGCCGGGCGTTCGGGTCTTGGTCCCACGATGGCCATATCTCCTTTCAGGATATTCAGGAGCTGTGGCAGTTCGTCGAAGCGGACGGCGCGGATGAAGCGGCCCACTTTGGTGACCCGGGGATCGTTTTCGCCGGTGCTGAGCCGGGCTACACCGTCTTTTTCTGCATCCATGCGCATGCTGCGGAATTTCAATACCTGAAAGACTTTGCCGTCTTTGGTGAGCCGGGCCTGGCGGTAGAAGATGTCTCCCCCATCAGTAGCTTTAATGGCTGCGGCCACAACGGCCATGATGGGAGCAAAGAGCACCAGGGCCACCAGGGAAAGGGCGATGTCATAGGCCCGTTTCAGGATCAAGTATTCGGGAGAAGGGTTGTAGCGCTGGACGGCCATCATGGGCAGGTGGAAGAGATGGACTTTCCGGGCGCTGTCCATGATCACGTCCCCAATCCGGGGAATCACATAGGTACTAATCTTATGGGCCACGCAGTATTTGGTCACTAGATTCCGATTGTGGCTGTGGAGGCCACAGCAGAACACCACTTCGGCCTGGCCGATGGTGCCGGGCAGGTCTTTGAGGCACTCCTCCACCGGGACCACGGACTGGACATCGAAATGGACGTCCATGCCGTACTGTTTCACCAGGGCATCCACATTTTGGCCCTGGCCCAGGATCACCACAGTCTTTTTGGGCGGGAACTGATGGAAATACCACTGGTGGGCTGCTACGGTCCATCCCACGATGAGGAAGAACTGGAGCACCAGGGTGGGCAGAAAGGGCAGGAACGTGATATAGTGCCGGTTGATCAAGAGGATCATGAGATACAGGAGTCCATCGCTGAGACAGGCGGCCAAGGTCTGGCTGTAGACCAGTTCATAGATCCGGCTGATGGGCACGGAATAGCCGTTGTACAGATGGGAGATGGAATAATAGAAGAGGCCGAACAGGAACACCATGATCAGGTTGCCCAGGTAGTAAAAAGGATGGTCGATGCGATTTTGGTAGAAATGCTGCCAGCAGAGCCAGAAAGCTCCTGTGACCAGCAGGACATCCAGCCCGTTGAGCAGTTCCTGTTGGATTTTTTTAATCATGGACGTATTCATGGGTTGGTCCGACCTCCTGTTCATTCATCATTCATCATTCATCGTTTGTCGTTCATCGTGAGCCGTAGGCAGGCTGACTGGGCGGGATCGCTCCGCGGCCCTGGATCAGCCCCTACGGATCACTCCTTGCTTTTCGCTTTCTTCTTGGTATGCTTCACATGGTTCTCGTCGTAGTAATCATAGTAGTAATAGCCATATCCGTAGCCATAGCCGCTGTGTTTGCGGGGAACGCCATTGAGGACGACGCCCAGGATGTTGGCTTTGCCGGCCTGGAGGCGTTTCTTGGCTTCCTGGACTTCTTCCGGGGTGACCATGCCGGAATAGACCACCAGGACGACGCCGTCTACCAGGTTCCCCAGCAGGGCCGCATCGGTGACGGCCAATACCGGGGGCAGGTCGAGGAGTACGTAATCATATCCTTCCCCGATCTGCTGGAGCAGCTGGTCCATCTTTTCCGATCCGATGAGTTCGGAGGGATTGGGAGGCACCGGACCGCTGGTCAAGAGATCCAGGTTGTGGAAGACTTCCGGATGGAGGACCTGGGCAAAGGGGACGCCCTGGGCCAGGCAGTTGGTGATGCCCTGGTTGATGACCCCGAAGATCTTGTGCTGGACCGGTTTCCGCAGGTCGCAGTCCACCAGGAGGACTTTCTTCCCATCCTGGGCCAAAGTCAGGGCCAGGTTGGAAATGGTGGTGGATTTCCCTTCTCCCGGTACGCTGGAGGTGAAGCAGATGTACTTCAGTTCCCGTCCGGCTCCGGCAAATTGGAGATTGGTCCGGATGGACCGGTAGGTCTCGGCGATGGGAGACTTAGGATCATTTTCCACGATGAGTTTTATTTCTTCCATAATTTCCTCCGCAATCCGGCCCAAAAGCCTTCTTCTTCCTGCTTTTCCGCCCCTTTGGCTTCCGGGATCACGCCCAGGACGGGCAATTCCAGATACTGTTCCACATCGGCAGCAGTGCGAATCTTCCGGTTCAGCAGGGCCCGGGCGATGGTGAAGCCGGTGCCTCCGAAGAGGCCCAGGAACAGGGCCAGCACCAAGGTGAGCAGTTTCCGCGGTTTGATGGGTTTATCGGGCAGGGTGGCTTCGTCCACCACCTGGACTTCGGTGGGGACCATGACTTCCGCCACTTTGGCTTCTTCCAGCCGTTTGGCCAGCATCACGTAGATTTCCTGGGCCACGTCCGCGTCCCGTTTCACCTGCAGGTAGCCCTGCTGGGTCTGGGGCAGCTTGGCAATTTCTTCCGCATTCTTTTTTTCCAGCTGGTCAATGGCCTGGTTCTTCCCTTCGGCTACGGCGATCAGTGCCTCGTTGGTGAATTTGTCGCTGAGGAGCTTCTGCTGGACGCTGCTGGAAGACGGCGCTTTCTGGGCGATGATGGCCTGGATCTCCCGGCGGAGGCTCTGGCGGGCCCCCGCAATCTGTCGGTTGATTTCTTTCATCTTGGGGTTCTCGCTGGTGTATTTCCCCATGTAGCCAGCTTTCTGGGTCTCCAGGTCCACCAGCTTGCTCTTGGCCTGCTGGATGGAAGGGCTGTCGGCAATGGAAGCCCCGGCTTCGGAAAGCTGGCCGTTGATGGACCCCAGAGCCGCCTGGGCGGTCTCCATATCCAGTTTGTTCTGGGCTTTGGCCTTATCCAGTTCGGTGATCCGTTCCGCCAGGCTCTTCATCTGGTTGTCGGTGGAGAAGATCTTGTGCTTCACCTGGTAGTCCTTCAGCTTGGTCTCTGCGTCGTCCAGTTCCTTCTTGGAGGATTTCACCCGCTGTTCCAAAAATTCCCGGGTGGCGGCAGATTCTGCATGGGAGAGTTCCGTGAGCCGATCCAAGAAACCTTGGACCAAGAGCTGATTGGCCTCCTGGGCCTGTTCCGGACTCTTACCGGTGACGTCTACTTCCAGGATTTCCGTATCTTTATAGGGCTTGGTAATGATGTGAGTTTTCACATAATCTTCGTAACGGGGAAACTTGCCGTCCTTCTCTTCTTCGGTCTGCTGGATCACCGGGATCACCACATGGCGGCTCTTGAGGATCTCCGCATGGGTGTTCATCTGCTGCTTGGTGAGCTGGGCATTGCCCAGGGGCAGCTGTTCCATGATGGAACTGGAAAGGCCTTTTTCTTGTTTGATCCGCAGCAGGGCTGTGGACTGATAGGTATTGGGGACGATGAGGAGATAGGCCACGGCCAGCCCCAGGAAGCCGCCGGTGATCTTGGCGATGCATTTCTGGTTGGCGCGGATGATCTGCCACAATTCCCGTAAATCGATTTCCTGTTCGTTCAAGATGGTTCTCCTTTATCAGTCATTGTTGTCATGGATTTCCGAGATCATGTAAGCACCGCTGAGGAACGGTACGATATCCCGGGCAAAGTCGATCCGGCCGTTCTTGGTCAGGTACAGGATGTCCCCTTCCTTCAGTTCCAGGTTGTCCTTCAGGTTGCCGGTCTTCAGCATATTGTTCAGGTTGATCTTGATGGCCTTGTTGGTGTCGTCCTGGTGGATCAGGAACACCTTCTTCTTGGCCGCATCCCAGGTGAAGCCTCCGGAGGCCCCCAGGGCATCCATGATGGTATGGCTCTTGGTGAGTTCATAGGTGCCGGGTTTCTTCACTTCCCCGAACACATGGACCCGGATGCCGCCCAATTGGACGATGTTCACGGTGACATCCGGTTCCACATAATACCGGGAAAGGCCGTTCCGGAGGTACTGGGTGAACTGGTCCACGGTCATGCCGCTGGCCTGGATCTCTCCCACCAGGGGGAAGGAAACGGTGCCGTCAGGCCGGACGGTATAGGGCGTCTCCTTGGAATTTTGGAGATTGGAACTGATTTCCTGCTCCTGGACGACGACGATGTTCAGCTGGTCGCCGGGGCGCAGGGTATATTCCTGGGCTGCTGCCGGCAGGGTAAGGGAAGCCAGGGCAAAGGCCATGGCCAGGATTTTCTGTTTCATGGGACCTCCTTTGGGTCTATGGATTCCATCCAAAAAAATTCTGTAAACGATATATTCTTGTTAAAGAAAACTATTCCTTTTTAGGACAAATTAAAAGAGGGTACAGGAAACGCCTGTACCCCCCCCCGAAAGATTGTTCGCAAGTGCTTTATTCAGTTGACAGTTGACTACATTTATCCATATTTTACAGGCAGCTCGTTTTAAATCAGTATATACTTTTGTATAAGACCATATGACTGTAGTATAGCAAGATTGGGTTACTTTTGCAATGGAAAAATGAATTAAATGAAAAGAATATGAAAATTCAAGGCCATTTTATGTCTTCTCCGTGAATTTCATTGTCGTTGCTCAGAATTGGCTGTCCCGGGGAGGAGGCCCTTTTCTTCTGCACCATCATTGTACCAAAAGAGCTGGGCAAAAAACTCCCCAGAAAACATTCAGCCGAAAAAGCGGGACCAGAAGCTCCGTTTTTTCTTCAGGGGCTCATGGGGCGGAGCCGGATAGAACACCCGTCCTTGGAGGAGCAGACGGGCATGGGCATCGCAGTCTGCCAGGAAGGCATCTCCCCCGATGAGGGAACGGATGGCCTCCTGAGCTTTCCGGGTATCGGGGCTGCGCCAATCGGTGCGGTGGGCATCGCTGCCCAGGAAATGGATCAGCCCTCGGTCATAGAGCCAGCGGACGCTGCGGAGGGCACTTTCTCCGAAATCTCCGGTGAAGCTGCCCTGGTTGCTCTGGAGCAGGATGCCTTTTTCCACCCACTGGCGGACCACTTGCGGCTGCGCCATGATGGCCTTATACCGTTCCGGATGGGCCAGGATGGGCAGATAGCCCCGGAGCTGGAGTTGGTAAAGCAGGTTCCAGGTTTCCAAGGGTGCGGCGGTGGGCAGCAGCTCCACCAGGAGATAGGCGGTGCCGGCCAGGCAGCAGTCCCGGTGTTCTCCAGGGCCGGGCAGATAGTTCAGGGTGTCCGCATCCAGGCTCACCTCCGCCCCGCTGTGGAGGCGGATGGGGATCTGGGCAGCGTCGGCCTGCTGCTGGAGCTGGACCAGCCGTTCCGTGATGAGGTCCCAGTTGGGACAGATGCCCCTGCGGTGGAAATGGGGCGTAGCAAAAAGGTCGGTGGTGCCGGCCGCCGCTGCCTGCCGGAGCATGGCCAAGGACATGGCCTCACTGCGGGATCCGTCGTCCCCGTCGATGTTATATAAGATGTGGGAGTGAAGGTCGAACATGGTTTATACCTCGTAAAAATGGGTGCTGCCTAGCAGCACCCATTCAATGTTTCGTCCAGGTCCTGGGATAGAACAGGATCAGCATGGGCAAAAGTTCCAGCCGTCCGGCCAGCATGTCGAAGATCAGGACCAGTTTAGACAGATGGCTGTAGTCGAAGAAGTTCCTGGTGGGGCCTACTCCGGCCAGGCCGGGACCGATGTTGTTCAGGGTAGCAGCCACGGCGGTGAAGTTGGTCTCAAAGCTGAATCCGTCCAAGCTCACCACCAGGATGGACAGGAAAAAGATCAGGAAATAGGTAATCAGGAAGATATAAATGGAAGTCAGCACCTTGCTGTCCACGGTCTTCCCGTCCATACGCATCCGCTGGACCCCATGAGGATGGAGCACCTGGCCCAATTCCAGGAAGATGGATTTGCAGGTCAGGACCACCCGGCTCACCTTCACCCCGCCGCCGGTACTGCCGGCGCAAGCCCCTACTACCATCAAGAGCACCAGGATGAACTTGGAAAAGCTGGGCCACAGGTCGAAATCCACCGTGCTGTAGCCAGTGGTGGTCATGATGCTCCCCACCTGGAAGAAAGACGTCCGCAGGGTTTCTTCCAGGGTATCGAAACGGTCCCGGATCTGCCAGGCGATGGCCAATCCGGAAGCCAGGATGATGCCCAGATAGGCCCGGACTTCCTCCATGGCGAAGGCTTCCCGGAAGCGGCTGATCAAGAACAGGTAGTAAAAACCAAAATTGACCCCGAAAGCAATCATGAACAGAGTGATGATCCACTGCTGGATGGGAGTATAGCTGGCGCAGCTGTCGTTGAGGATGCCGAATCCCCCAGTGCCGGCAGTACCGAAAGTGATGCACAGGTTGTGGAACCAGTTCATGCCGGTGAGAGCCAGGAGGGCGATCATCAAAAGGGTCATGCCCAGGTAGATCTTATACAATACAATGGCAGTATTCCGCACCCGGGGCACGAATTTGGACACATCCGGGCCGGGGCTTTCCGCCTTCATCAAGTTCATCTGGGTGCCGCCCCGGTTGGGGGGAACCAGCATCAGGATGAATACCAGCACCCCCATGCCCCCGATCCAGTGGGAGAAGCTCCGCCAGAAAAGGGAGGTGTGGGACAGGGCTTCGACATCCCCCAGGATGGAAGAACCGGTGGTGGTGAAACCGGAAACGATCTCGAACACCGCATCCACATAGCAGGGGATCTCCCCGGTGATTACAAAGGGAATGGCTCCATAAAGGCTGAGCAGGACCCAGGACAGCCCCACAGCCACGAACCCTTCCCGCTGGTAGATGGCCTTGTTGGCGATTTTCCGCCTGCCGGTGAGAAAGCCCAGGGCGATGGCCAGGAGGGCCAGGGCGAAATATACCATTCCTTGGTCTTCCCGATAGATGAGGGAGATGAGGCCGGGCAGCAGCATCAAGGTGCCTTCCGTACAGAGGATCCAGGAGAGCACCTGCCCGATCACAGGATAATTCATAGAAGTCATGCTCCTTTATGCCAGGATGTTTTCAATATCGTGGAAGCCCAGATTGGTGGTGACTACGATCACCGTATCCCCTACTTGGAAGGCGTCCTGGCCTCCGGGGATGATCAGCTTCCCTTCCCGGACGATGCCGGCAATCAGTACATTCTTTTTGATCTGCATCTCCGCCAGTTTGGGCCCGATGATGGGAGATTCCTTATCCAGCAGGAATTCCAGGGCTTCCACCCGGCCGTTCATGAGCCGGTACAGGGTTTCTACGTTGGATTCCATGCTGTTGCCGGCAGCCCGGACGTACTGGACGATCTGCTGGGCGGTGAGTTCCTTGGGGTTCACGATGCTGTCCAGCTGGAGCCCCTCGATCACGTCCCCGAAATCCACATGGTTCACTTTGGTGACCACTTTCTTCCCCATATGCTTCAGGGCATAAAGGGAAAGGATGGCGTTCACTTCGTCCATACCGGTACAGGCCACGAAACCGTCCATGCTTTCCAGATGTTCTTCTTTCAGCAGTTCTTCCTCGGTACCGTCTCCGCAGTCGATGGTGGCACCGGGAAGGGCTTCCACCAGTTCTTCGCACCGGGCCATATCCCGTTCGATGATGGTCACGTCGGTATGGCTCTTCAGGAGCATCTTGGCCAGATAATAGCTGAGCTGGCCGCCTCCTACGATCATCACGCTCTTGCATTTGTTGGTACGGACCCCGATTTTCTTGAAGAAGGCCTGGGCATCCCGGGGCATGGCGATGATGGTGAGGATGTCCCCTTCCTGGATCACCGTATTGCCGTCAGGGACCAGGATGTTGCTGTTCCGTTCGATGATGCACACCAACAAGTTCACAGTCAGGTCGGCGATGTCCTTCAGGGAACGGCCGATGAGCACGGAAGAAGCAGGCACCCGGAACCGGAGCATATCGATCCGGTCTTTGGCGAAGCTGACGATCTCGATGGCGGAAGGGAAATTCAGCAGCCGGGAGATTTCTTTGGCCGCTTCCATTTCCGGGTTGATGGTCATGGAAAGGTTCAGACCCTTCTGGAGATAGTGTCGCTCGTCGGAATAATGGGGACTGCGGACCCGGGCAATGGTATGGCATTGGCTGTTGTTCAGCTTGGCGATGACGCAGGTAAGTAGGTTCACTTCGTCGCTTTCGGTGACGGCGATGAGCATATCCGTATGTTCCAGATCGGCTTTGGCCAGGATATTGAAGCTGGACCCATTGCCCACGATCCCCATTACATCGTAACTGGTGGAGATGTTCCGGATGATGGTGGCGTCGGTATCGATCACCGTCACATTGTTATTTTCCTGGGCAAGCTGAGAAATGATGCTGCGCCCCACTTTCCCGCAGCCTACAACTATGATTTGCATAATAGGAACTCCTTTTGTAAGGGGCTGACGCCCCTGGTCTCGGGTCTCGGGTCCTCGGGTCTCGGGCCCCTGGACAGAACTTGTCCTTCTTCCAAGTTCTTATGAGCGTATAAAAACCGTAGAGGCCTCACGCTGGGAGGCCCGCTAAATCCAGAAACGCGGCGGCGTTTGGATGGGATGGAATACCCCTCCGGGAGGCCGGGACGGGCTTGCCTTTGGCCAGCCCCTCGTATAATAGAGTTGTACCAGATATTCTCTTTTATAGTGAATTACGGT
>ERZ791917.521-NODE-521-length-35750-cov-8.469982_pt1 | contig 35750 bp, 29 predicted proteins | sample MGYA00510138_ERZ791917 | MGnify/ENA primary metagenome ERZ791917 (study PRJEB30046, sample SAMN00792102) | human gut metagenome | study: EMG produced TPA metagenomics assembly of the A metagenome-wide association study of gut microbiota in type 2...
ACAGAAATAACTGTTTAATTTTCAATTAGATAGAGATTGTATGATGTTTCGCCGTGTATGAACTTAAGTCAGCAGTCAATCCTAACACTCCTTTCAGAATCACCAGTTGGCTATTAAAATAACGAAGGGCCAGCTGATATTCACGATACGCTTCTTCTGTTCCTTCCTTGCTGGCGATCAGCGAAAAAAGATAAGGAGAGGCAGGATCAGTATTCATGTATTGCCTGATCAGTTTCATTGCTTCGGGCAGAAGAGTTACGGTCAGCATTCTGCCGGTCTTTCTTCGGCGGTAAGTCAGGATATTCCCTTCTATATCACGCTTCTTCAAGTAAGCAAGGTCTACGAATGGAATGCCGCGAAGCATAAACATTAATAAAAAGAAGGCACGTGTACGTTGTAAGTCTCTGATTCCGGAATGAAGCTGATTCGGCAGCTTTGCCATCAATCGTTCCATATCCTCTTTGTCCAGTGCACGTTTTCTGTCAGCCCTCGTCCCTGTATAGACATAACGAAAATGATGAGGCACATAAGGAGCTAGATGTCGGTCAACCGCCCGGTTATACACTGCACGTAATGTGCGCATATAGGTGGAAACCGTATTCCAGCTACAATCTTTTCCACGCAAATACGTTTCGAAATTTTTAAGAAACTCCTGACTCACTTTCCGAAAAGGAAGATTCCCACTTCCATGGAATGAAATGACGGCTCTCATACTACTCCTGTAAATATGGGCGGTCCCATAATTCCCACTTTCTCGCAGCCCATCGGCTACGTCTTTCATGAATGAAATTAAATTCCCCATTATTATACGAATTTAAATGATACTTAAAAGGCTGTTTTAAGAGGAAGAAGATTCCCTTTCCCATGCTTCTTCCATAACACCTTTTCTTTCTATTTCCCTAAATCTTAAAAGACAAAGATAGGGATATATTTGTTCAAAATCCCAAAGTGCTATTGGGCGTGTGACATTTTTGTATATATCTTAAGTTTTATATGGGGAAAATGGATATAATCATCATCAACGATATGCAATAAAAAAGGGACGTTCCCAGGGAAAAAGGGGAAATTAGGAACGTCCCTCAAGTAGAGTTAGTGAAAGACCCGGTCTTTCGCAAGTGCAAGCCTCTCCTCTCCTTATTACTAAAATAAACTAAGGACTATAGTGGGGAAAATCCTTAGTGGGGAAAACGATTATCAACCGCTTCACAGAGACAGATAACCGCAAAGTAGTCGCATCCGTTACTTACGTATCGGTTGAGCAACATGATTTATTCAGCGATACAGATACTCACCCGATTTTCTTCAGGTGTTTTGTATGGCTGAACGGTGTCACCTTTGGAATCGGCAATGATTCTATCAGGAGCTATTCCTTTAGTTTTCAGAACTTCCGCAACATTGGCTGCACGTTTTTCAGACAGTGTTTTATTGATCTTAGAATTACCTGTATTAGCATCCGCATAGCCGGTCACTTTTACCTTTGCAGACGGACTCTTCTGCAGATATTCTACCAACATATCAATTTTAGGCTTTTGGTCGTCTTGTATCTTAGCGGAGTTCAAGGCAAAAAAGATATCCTGTTTCATTGGCTGTACCACTACTACCTCTTTTTTAGGTTGTGGCTGCTCTACCACAGGAGCAGGCTTCGGTTGTTCAACAACTACAGGCTCTGCCTCGTAATACACAGGTGGTGTCTCTTTATACCCCTTGCCGAATTTAATATTCAAACCAAGGAGAGCATTGAACTGCCAGTCGGCATTGCCCGCTTTCTTTGAGTTGAATTTGTCGGACAAAACATTGGCATTACCTTCGATGTTAATGGACAAATGATCATTCAAACGCAGATTACATCCTAAGCCCATACGTCCGGCAACAAGAAACTTTCCCTCGGTCCAAAGATAATCCATTTTGTAGCCGGCTGCGTCAATTGCAACAGCCTCGTCATTGTCGAAGCCACGATTGAGCCCCGCACCCAAAAAGACATAACCATTGAACACACGTTTGGGATTGAAACCACAAAACAATGTACTTAAGTCAGATACAATATCCACATTACCCTGTAGATACTTATACTGGTAGTTTTGCCGGGGAGCAACCCAACTACCTTTAGCCTGCCATCCGCTGACACCTACGCGGGCACTCCATGCGGGAGCAAATTGATAGCCTACATTGATAGCGGCTGCCGGAGAAATAAGATCTGTAAATTTAGCCTCTCCAACAGTATGAGCAGCACCTACTTGCACCTGCATAAACCAATGGGATTTAAATTCTGTCTTACCTTCTTCTTTAATTCTCTGTTCTTGTGCAGAGACGGCTATACTGCCAAATAGCAAAGCAAACGCTGCTATCCACAATTTCTTTTTATTCATGCTCATCTCTTTTCTTTAAATATGATATTGCGATGATTTTATTAAAGAAGGGTACCCTCTTTGATGAAGATACCCTTCTGAAATTATTTACAAATTAATGTTATTTGTTCTCCTCTTTTTTCTCATATTCTACATCTTCATATGAACCCAAGCCTTTAGGATCAGCCAAAGAAGTTCCCCAGAATCCAGTTGCAGGCATTGTATACTTAGTATCAGCTTTCTTCACATAGACAGTGATTTCTTGTTTTTGTTCACTGGTCTGAGATGGTTTGCCATCCCATGTATTCTTAATAGTCACATCAATAATGATTGGCTGAGGTGTATCACCGACTGCCACACCCTTATCATTGTTCCATTTCAACAGACCGATTTCTTTGTCGTTCTTATCAAGAAGTATACTAGCATGTTCTTTTACGTAAGCAGTATTCTTATCAGAAAGCGCATAAGAAACTACCACTTTATGCATCTTGAACAAAGATTTACCACTTTCAACAGTACTTATTTTAGCCCAAGGCTCCTTCGCACCACCATTAAACATCATACCATTTTCTTCTCCTCTCTTCACATCATATAGTTTAAAGAGACGATAAATTGGTAAATAAGCACCCTTATCCAAAAGCGTAGTATTCATTTTGTCAACCAAATACCAGTCAGCTTTTACAGCAGCATAAGCTACAGGGTTAACAAACATGATATCGAATTCTTTAGGAGCAGGAGTAGTACCTGTAGATACATAATTGTCAATCTTACGAGTAGTCTCCTTGTTAACCTTCGGATCGCCAATATATTCTACAGCACGGATACGTATCTTCTTACCAAGCCATTCCTTCTTGAAGATCTGCAATACATGAGTAGGTTTATATTTGCCACCACCAAGGTCTTCATACTCAGTTTCAAGTTTCATATCTTCTGCCTCGATCGTTTTATCTGCTATCTCGAAGTCCCATTCGCCGCAGCCATCCCATGTTTCCATGAATCCATCTTCAAGTGTAGCTTTCATCAGGAATGGAGCATCGTATTCCAATTTAGTAGGCTGGCCATAACCAATCATATATTCTTTATCCTTCCATGTAGATGGATTGTATTCCCATGTATGTACAGGATCTTTCACTACCAATGTAGTAGTAATAGTGAATGATTTGTATTTAGGTGCCGTATTCTTAGTGGAATAAGTAAACTTAATCACATAAGTACCTGCATGTAACTGATTCTTCAATCCGAAGTATACATAGTTATTCTTGCTAGTAGCATGTCCTGTAATGTTAGAATAATCAATGATCAGATTCTGCTTAGCTGTAGATACGTTTTCTGGATCAACAACAAAATCTGTAAATTCAGCAGCAGTTCCACCCTGAGCAGCGAAAGTAATCGCAACTTCCGGTGTTCCATCATAATATTCTACGAACTTATCCTTGCTTACTTCCAATGCATTGAAATATTGGTCGAAGTCGATCTTAAGACCGGATACAAGATTGTCATATGCAGGATCTGCGTTCTTAAACGGTACTACAGCCAATTTGTCACCACCACCATAAATAGCAGCGCAACCCAAAGTTTGCTCTGTCAAATCGGTATTAGTGAAGTCTTTTGTCAACTGATCCTTTTCGACAATCTTAATCTTTAGCAATTTTGTCATTACTAATTTGCCATCTACCGACATGGCAACTTTCACTACAGGTTCGCGGTGAATTGCAGCATGTTGCTTGTCAATTACGGAGATTGTACTGCCATCAAGTTTAATATACCTTTTGGTTTGGTCCACTTCAGCCTTCTCATAGCTCATCAGAGTATAGCTGAAAGTAATATTTTCGAAACCAAGGTCAGTCAGCAAATACTGGCTTTCATCAGCTTTAAAATGAGTGTTGGTATGGAATGTAGTAGCTATACCTTTCATGATTGTATTCAAATCCAAAGATTCGGTATACATCAGTTGCATAGTAACAGGAACCTTCTCATTATCCTTTATATAAGCATCCACTTTAGTTGCATCTTCTTTGCCATCTTCATCCGCTACGTCCGCTATCTTGTACAATTGTGACAATCCAACAAGAGCAGGAGCCATCACTTCTGGATCAGCGAAACCATCCGTATTTACTGCTACAGCGATAGAAGCCTCACCCTGTTCAACTACCATACGTTTTGTAGCCACATAATCAGAGACTACAATACCACCATTGATCAACTCTTCAGCTTCATTCGTATTCTTAACCTGATAAGCAAGCATATTGACTTTACCTGTTTCACCATATTTGCTGGATTCTGCCATCGGTTTGCCATCAGGATTATCATAACGATGATGTTCTTTTTCACTCTTGAACATCTTAAACGCATTCAGATTATCTGTATTATTACCGGCAGTAGCCTTAACAACTAACTTACCTTTTTCATTGACAGCAATCTTAGCTATAGGCAATCCGATTTCTACAGGATCTACTTCTTCATCGCTCGCTGTTCTGGTAGTAGCAGTCTGTTCGATAAAGCCTAATCCAGTAAAATACTTAGGATTAACATTTGCAGGATTCAGTTTATATTCATATTCTGCCCATCCGTTCACCAAAGTACGATCCAATACTTGTTCACTACTATTATATTCATACACAGGCTTCTTCCCTGTAGAGTTGCCATCATAAGCGATAACCGGCAAGAATACAACATCTCCCAAATCTTTATTAATATTGGAAGTTACATGTACCAAAGAAGATACGAAAGTAGCCGAGTATTTGTAAATGGTAGCAGAAGTTACTGTACCGTCTGTATTCTTCAGGTTACTAAAGATATAGTAATCTCCCATATCGGCCACAGAAACAACTCCCGGGATAATCCAAGTCATCTCAGTCTTGTTCTCCGGTTTCACTTCATTCTTGTACCAGAATCCGTCTTCGCCAGGGATATAAGTATCACCATCTTCGCCTGGATCACCTGGAGTCCCCGGCTGTCCTGGTTCCCCCGGAGTACCTGGAGTTCCCGGTTCACCCGGATCTCCCTTGTCTCCTTTAGCCTTGAACTCTGTTTTCTTGCCATCCTGATACCAGTATCCGTCATCTTTAATTGTCCATTGAGTACCATCTTTTCCGGCATCACCATTTTTAATGGTAAAGCTCTTACCGTTGCTCAATGTTACTTCCACACCACCGGTAATGTTCTCAACTTTTGTGATCACAGATCCCCCTTCGATCAGCTTGTTGATTTCCGCAATAGCGTTGGCATTTTCGGTTATCTTCTGCTCTAACCGATCGATATCGTCATCGTAGTCCTTACAACCTACATATGAAAATGTGGTTAGCGCCAATGCTCCGAAAAACATCACTCTAATAAATTTTTTCTTCATAACTACTTAAAAATTACATTAATAATATATTATTAAACACTAAGTTCAAATAATATTCGCCCGTTACTTTGTAGGTAACGGGAAACAGTCTGCAGCTACTCCTGAAGAAGCGTCCGAAGGGTAGATTAAAAACATGAGTATCAAAATATATTTAACCCCTGCTTTAGAATAGCAGCAGAGGGGAGGGAAATCTTTTGCAATAATAAGAGAGCATGATGTGTTCTTCACAAAAAATCCGCAGTTTTGTTTGGTGTATTTCCTTTTTTTAGTAGTTTATCAGAAAAAATATCTTTTTTGTTTGCATGTTTTCCAAAATATGTTCATCTTTGCAGCGTATTATCTCCCCGTTACCTACAAAGTAACGGGCTTTAATTCAGATGATTACCTACCGAGAAAGACTCCCTAAAGGAAGAGAAGACCATTACATTCGCCTCATCAATTTTCTTATTCTTGAAAGGCTTCAGATAAGTCTCTGTGACAGTGATAGATGAATGTCCCATAGCTTCTGAAATGACACCGGGGTGCACCTCACAATAATAAGCCATCGTAGCCCATGTGTGACGCGCTGTATATGAACTCAGATCCGTAGTCAGTCCCAGCACTTGTTTCAGAATCATCAGCTGATAATTAAAGTTGCGCAATGCCAACTGGTATTCCTTATAGGCCTCCTCCGTTCCTTCCTTGCTGCTGATCAGCGAAAAGAGATAAGGAGAAGCTGGATCGGTATTCATATGCTGTTTGATCAATTTCACCGCTTCCGGCAAAAGAGTCACAGTCAGCATTCTGCCTGTTTTCCTCCGACGATAAGTAAGCACATTTCCATCTATATCATGTTTTTTCAGATAAGCAAGATCGACGAATGGCATACCACGAAGCAAAAACATTAATAAGAAAAATCCACGGGCACGCTGCAATTCCCTGTTTCCCGAGTGCGGCTGTTTCGGAAGATCTTTCATAAGACATTCCAAATCCTCTTTTTCCAATGCACGTTTCTTATCAGCACGTGTCCCCGTATAGACATACCGGAAATGATGCGGTACATAAGGTGCAATGCGTCGGTCTACTGCCCGATTGTACACAGCTCTCAGCGTACGCATATAGGTAGAAACCGTATTCCAGCTACAATTTCTTCCACGCAGATACGCTTCAAAACTTTTTAAAAACTCCGGAGTCACTTTTCGAAAAGGCAGATTACTGCTTTCATTGAATGCAAGGATTGCACTCATGCTACTCCTGTAAATATGGGCGGTCCCATAATTCCCACTTTCCCGTAGCCCGTCGGCTACCTTCTTCATAAATAAAATTAAATTCCCCATTTTTTACTGTTTAAAATGATTAATAAAGGCTGCTGCAAAAGAAAAGTGAACCCTTCTCCACATTCCCCGACAGCGCCTTTTTTCCTATTCCCAATCATAAAGATACAAATCTATTGCCACATTTGTTTGATGTAACCCCAAAAACATTCGATACCAGCTCATAGCCGATCATTTTCTCCAAAACATTTGGCTATCTGATAAATAATTCGTTACTTTGCACCGCTTTCGCGCAATCGCTGTCAAGAGAAGAGATACTTGGTATGTTGCGTTGTAACGATGAAACAATTTAATAATAACAACAATGGATTTAATTAAAATTGCAGAAGAAGCATTTGCTACCGGAAAACAGCACCCGAGCTTCAAAGCAGGAGACACTGTAACAGTGGCATATCGTATTATCGAGGGTAACAAAGAACGTGTACAGTTGTACCGTGGTGTTGTTATCAAAATCGCCGGTCACGGAGACAAGAAACGTTTTACTGTACGTAAAATGTCAGGAACTATAGGCGTAGAAAGAATTTTCCCAATCGAATCACCGGCTATCGATAGCATCGAAGTGAACAAGGTAGGTAAAGTTCGTCGCGCTAAATTGTATTACCTGCGCGCTCTTACTGGTAAGAAAGCTAGAATCAAAGAAAAAAGAGTTAACAACTAAGCTGAACTCTGAGATTCGAAATAAAAAAGAGGAAGTTCCGGTAACGGAATTTCCTCTTTTTTATTTCAAGCCATCTCTCTTCCATACTTTTGTCATAGCGAGCATTTGAACATAGTGACACCAACCTGCTGGTATAGTGTCACCATTCTGCCGGTATAGTGTTACCATACCTACCGGATACTGACAGTATGTGATCAGGATAGTGTCACCATCGCAAAAGCCTCTATTGTTCGATTGGCAACAATAGAGAAAACAGAATTCAATGTCCCATTTTTAAGATTTCCACTATTAATAAACAGAGAAAAATCTGTGTTTCAGACAAATTATTGTATAAAATCACCTATAAATATGCAATATATAACTACTTTTCTGCATAAAACCAAAGCAATATGCAAGTTTTCAAAGGATTAAAAAGTGGTTTTGGTTTTAAAGGAACGAGGCGTTGGTTTTAAAGGAACGGAATCTTCCTTTAAAACCAAGTTCATTTTACCCAAAGATTATTACAAACTCATCTACTTTCAGACGATTTGAATTCTATTTCAACTCCTGCCCCCAACATTCAACAAATATCATTTTGTTTACATAAAAACAATATTCTCAAATAATGTATTATTAGTAAGTGCACAAACAGATCAAATAAATAGCAAAACACGAGATATACAAGCATAAAGAGAACCATAGATGCGAAATTTATCGGTTATTCATGAGCGGACCAGGAATTGATGTTTTTTTAGCAACCATAGACGCATAAAATGTTCTAAAGTCTATTTCGAAGAAAAGATTCGTTTTTCCATATAAGTACCTATCACCTACCTCCCCACTTTATATATTGAAAAATAGTACATTGTTTTGTTTCTCAATACATAATAATTTTCTTTGCATAAAAGAGTGCAATCATGAGAGTATAGCCAAAAGTAAAATAATTGAGATGTTAAAAACGTATAGATATGGCAAAGATTCAGAATGAGACTGCTTATAAAGCTGCAATGGAAAGAATAGAAGAACTTCTTTCATTAGTAGATGATGACACTCCTTTATCTGACAAAAATCTTATTGAACTAGATTTATTGTCAGCACTTGTAGAGGAATACGAGGATGAGTATTATCCAATAAAAAACCCTTCTTTGGTTGATATCATGAAACTTCGTATGTATGAAATGGGACTTAGTCAGGCTAAATTATCAGAATTACTTGGAGTCAGTCCTTCCCGTATCAGTAATTATTTTACCGGCAGAAGCGAACCAACCTTAAAGGTAGCTCGTGAAATTAGCAGAAAATTGAATATCGATGCCAATATTGTATTAGGGGTATAAGATTCTTTGTTATTTTTCAGCATACCTGTAAAACAAAAAATCCCCGGAAACTCAACGCCCCCGGGGATCCAATTACCTTTATTATAAAAAAATGATATTATTCTTTCAGATCTTTCAATTCCCAAGCCAAAGCACTGGCACCCAGTACAGCAGCATCAGAATCTTTTAGTTCGGAAACAAGCAATTTAGTCTTGCCTTTATAGATATTCAGGATATTGTCATCGATTGCTTTCTGAATCGGTTTCATGATATAATCACCCGACTTAGCCAAACCACCGAACAATACAATTGCTTCAGGACTAGAGAATGCAATAGCGTCTGCCAAAGCCTCACCTAAAATATTACCTGTAAATTCGAAGATTTCCTGTGCCAGTTTATCACCTTGTACAGCTGCATCATATACATCTTTTGAAGTGATGTTTTCAGCAGGAATATTACGAAGCAAGCTTGCATCAGTACGAGCAGCCAGGAATTCACGAGCTGTACGAGCTACACCGGTAGCCGAACAGTAAGTTTCCAGACAACCTTTACGACCGCAACCACAAACACGACCGTCACGACGTGCAATCACATGACCTAATTCACCTGCAAAACCGTCATGACCATAAACCATCTGACCGTTGATAACGATACCGCTACCTACACCTGTACCCAGAGTGATCATGATAAAGTCTTTCATACCACGGGCAGCGCCGTAAGTCATTTCACCGATAGCAGCAGCATTAGCATCATTGGTCAAAGCAGTAGGAATACCCAGTCTTTCTTCAAACATAGCAGCCAACGGAAGAATTCCTTTCCAAGGCAAGTTCGGAGCAAATTCAATAGTTCCGGTATAATAGTTACCATTAGGAGCACCGACACCGATACCTCTGATCTTATCTACACCACCATTAGCGATGATCAACGGAAGCAAGTTTTTGCATACTTCGTCAGCATATTCTGCAGCAGTCGGATAGCCGGCTGTTTTAATCGAGCTACTGGCAATAATAGTTCCGCGTGCGTCTACAATCCCAAAGACGGTGTTTGTTCCGCCTATGTCAATACCTACTACGTAGGGTTTCTCCATGTTTGAATTCATGATACTTTATTTAAAAGGGTTAGTTAATTATAAAGTTTACTGCACACAAATTACGTAAAGAAGATTGAGTCTACAAAATGTTTTTTCAAAAAAGTTCACTCTGTTTGCAACTTTTCGTATCTTTCGTGCGTCTAATAGTGAAAAATTAAAAGAAAAAAGAAACTTAATAAGGGAAATTGTGATAAAACTAACAGACATTAACAAGACCTACAACAACGGAGCACCTCTCCATGTACTCAAGGGCATCAATCTCGACATTCAGCGAGGTGAGTTTGTTTCCATCATGGGAGCTTCGGGTTCGGGCAAATCTACTTTACTAAACATATTAGGAATACTCGATAACTACGATACGGGGGATTATTATCTGAACAACGTACTTATCAAGGACTTGAGCGAAACGAAAGCCGCCGAGTATCGAAACCGTATGATCGGATTTATTTTCCAGTCATTCAACCTGATATCATTCAAGGATGCCGTAGAAAACGTGGCACTTCCCCTGTTTTATCAAGGTGTGAGCCGCAAAAAGCGGAATGCACTCGCTCTGGAATATCTCGACCGACTGGGACTGAAAGACTGGGCACACCATATGCCAAATGAGATGAGTGGCGGTCAGAAACAACGTGTAGCCATCGCCCGCGCATTAATCACCCAGCCGCAGATCATCCTTGCCGACGAACCGACAGGTGCTCTGGACAGCAAAACTTCCGTAGAAGTAATGCAGATATTGAAAGACTTGCATCGAATGGGAATGACCATCGTCGTCGTAACCCACGAAAGCGGTGTTGCCAACCAAACGGACAAGATCATCCATATCAAAGATGGTATTATCGAACGGATTGAAGAGAACCTCGACCACGACGCCTCTCCATTCGGCCAAAACGGAATTATGAAATAAGTAATAGGTAATAAGTATTAGGTATTAATTCCATGCGGTCACAGCGCAGCCTAATACTTAATACTTAATACCTAATACTTATTACCTATTACTTATAACTTATTACTTAAAATATGATTGATATTTGGCAAGAAATATATAGTACCATCAAACGCAATAAGTTGAGGACTTTTCTCACCGGATTTGCCGTCGCATGGGGAATATTTATGCTCATCGTCCTGCTGGGTGCCGGCAACGGGCTGATTCACGCGTTCGAACAGTCGGCTTCGGAACGGGCCATGAACTCCATCAAAATTTTTCCGGGATGGACCAGTAAATCATACGACGGTCTGAAGGAAGGAAGGCGGATACGACTGGATAACAAAGACTTGAATACGACCAATAAGAATTTTCCGGATCATGTCATCAAGGCCGGAGCAACCGTATATCAGGGAGGTGTGAACCTTAGCTTCGGACCGGAATATGTCAACCTGAATCTTTCCGGAGTATATCCCAACCATACGGAAGTGGAAGTAGTAAAACTCTTTAAGGGACGTTTCATTAACGAAATCGACATTAAAGAACGACGGAAAGTAATTGTGCTCCACAAAAAGACTGCCGAAATCCTGTTCGACAAAACACATACCGATCCCATCGGACAATTCGTGAATGCGGGTAATGTTGTCTATCAGGTAGTAGGACTGTACAATGACAAAGGTGACAGCGGAGACAGCGACGCTTATCTTCCGTTCACAACCCTGCAAACGATTTATAATAAAGGAGACAAGCTGAATAACCTCATCATGACCACCAAGAATTTGGAAACAATAGAGTCTAACGAGGAATTCGAAGCCCACTACCGTAAAGTGATCGGCGCCAACCAGCGTTTTGACCCGACCGATCATAGCGCCATCTGGATATGGAACCGTTTCACCAATTATCTGCAGCAACAGCAAGGATCGGCGATGCTTCGTATTGCCATTTGGGTGATTGGCATTTTCACCTTATTAAGCGGAATTGTCGGAGTTTCGAACATTATGCTGATTACCGTTAAAGAGCGTACCCGAGAATTTGGCATCCGCAAAGCGCTCGGAGCCAAACCACTTTCTATCCTTTGGCTGATTATCGTAGAGAGCGTCACGATTACCACCATATTCGGATATATAGGTATGGTTGCAGGTATCGGAGCCACTGAATGGATGAACAATGCCTTCGGAAACCAGACTATGGACAACGGTATATGGTCCGAAACGGTATTCCTGAATCCAACGGTCGACATAGGAATTGCCATCCAAGCTACACTCACATTAGTAATAGCCGGAACATTAGCCGGATTGTTCCCTGCCCGCAAGGCAGTCAGCATCCGGCCGATCGAAGCACTTAGAGCCGATTAAAGATTATGAGAATAGACATAGATACTTGTGAGGAAATCCTCATCACCATCACAAGAAATAAAACGAGAAGCCTGCTGACGGCATTCGGCGTATTCTGGGGAATCTTCATGCTCGTGGCGCTTATCGGCGGCGGACAGGGATTGCAGGATATGATGCAAAAGAACTTTGAGGGATTTGCCACCAACTCCGGCTTCCTTGCCGCCCAAAAAACGGGAGAAGCCTACAAAGGATTTCGTAAAGGACGCTGGTGGGATCTGGAAGCCATCGACATCGAACGCCTCCGCTCGCAGGTAAAGGATGTGGAAGTCATCACCCCTTCCGTTGCCCGTTGGGGATCCAACGCTATTTATGGAGACAAGAAATACGATTGCAGTGTGAAAGGATTATATCCCGACTATCTCCATATCGAATCACAGGAAATGGCATACGGGCGTTTTATCAACGACGTAGATATCCGTGAAGCGCGTAAGGTCTGCGTTATTGGCAAGCGTGTTTACGAAAGCCTGTTCAAACCGGGAGAAGACCCGTGTGGTAAATATGTACGGGTAGACGGCATCTATTATCAAGTCATCGGCATGTCTTCTTCCGAAGGAGATATGAACATACAGGGACGTGCCTCGGAAGCTGTCACCCTTCCATTCACCACCATGCAGCAAACTTATAATCTGGGCGGACAAATTGATGTAATCTGCTTCACCGTCAAACGGGGCGTAAAGGTATCCGATGTACAACCCCAGATGGAAGGAATCATCAAGGCAGCACACTACATTGCCCCTAATGACAAGCAGGCGCTTATGTATCTGAATGCTGAAGCAATGTTTTCCATGGTGGACAACTTATTCACCGGTATCCATATTCTGATCTGGATGGTAGGTTTGGGTACCTTGCTGGCAGGCGCCATCGGTGTATCAAATATCATGATGGTGACAGTGAAAGAACGCACTACAGAAATCGGCATACGCCGTGCCATCGGTGCACGCCCCAAAGACATCCTGCAGCAAATCTTATCTGAAAGCATGGTTTTGACAACCATCGCCGGTATGTTCGGAATTTCTTTTGCTGTCATGGTGCTGCAACTGGTTGAGATGGGAGCGAACTCCGACGGAGGAGATGCCCATTTCCAGGTCAGCTTCGGACTAGCAGTCGGAACCTGCGCCCTGCTGATCGCATTAGGAATGTTGGCAGGACTGGCACCTGCTTACCGTGCAATGGCTATCAAACCGATTGAAGCGATCAGAGATGAGTAGAAGTGGAGAGTTGAGAAGGGAGAGTTGAGAGTTAAATGAAGAATTAAAAATTAAACATATATATTCAAGATGAAAAAGTATCTGAAAATCACATTATTGGTAATTATTGCCATAATCCTTGTCGGAACGTTCGTATTTCTTTATCAGAAATCCAAGCCTAAAGTGATCGTATATGAAACACTGGCAGCAGAAGTCACAGACCTTGAAAAGACTACAGTAGCCACCGGAAAGGTAGAGCCGAGAGATGAAATTTTAATCAAGCCTCAGATTTCCGGTATTGTAGACGAGGTATTCAAAGAAGCGGGACAGAGCGTAAAAAAGGGGGAAGTAATCGCCAAAGTCAAAGTAATTCCCGAACTCGGACAACTGAACTCCGCAGAAAGTCGTGTCCGCCTGGCAGAGATCAATGCAAAGCAGGCCGAAACAGACTTTACCCGTATCAAGAAGTTATATGAAGATCAGCTTATCAGTCGTGAAGATTACGAAAAAGGGGAAGTAGCGGTAAAGCAGGCACGGGAAGAGAATCAGACTGCCAAAGATAATCTGGAAATTATAAAAGAAGGAATCACTAAAAACAGTGCTTCATTCAGTAGCACCATGATCCGTTCTACCATTGACGGACTAATTCTGGATGTGCCAGTGAAAGCCGGTAACTCCGTAATCATGAGTAATACATTCAACGACGGTACTACCATTGCTACGGTAGCAAACATGAACGATCTGATTTTCAGGGGCAATATTGACGAAACCGAAGTGGGCCGCATCCATGAGGGGATGCCGATAAAACTGACGATCGGAGCTTTGCAAAATCTGACTTTTGATGCTATTCTCGAATATATTTCACCGAAAGGAGTAGAAACCAACGGAGCCAATCAATTTGAAATCAAAGCTGCTATCACAGTTCCGGATACCGTGCAGATTCGTTCCGGCTATTCTGCCAATGCAGAGATTGTGCTCCAGCGTGCCAGCAAAGTACTGGCAGTACCCGAAAGTACGATTGAGTTCAGCGGTGACTCTACATTTGTGTATATCATGACGGACTCCATACCACAACAGAAATTCGAACGTACACAGGTGACTACCGGAATGAGTGACGGTATCAAGATTGAGATAAAAAAAGGTGTAACCGCTCAGACCAAGTTACGCGGTGCTGAGAAAAAAGATAAATAACTGACATCCAATGAAAGTAATCAATAAAATGATGGCAATCATCCTGTTGAGCGGAACCGGTATCGGTTCTGTTCAAGCACAGGATACCACTCCGCAGACATGGACTTTACGGCAATGCATCGACTATGCCATCGAGCATAACATCGACATCCGCCAGACAGCCAATGAAGCCGAACAAAATAAGATTAGTGTAAACACCGCTAAATGGGCACGTCTGCCGAACTTAAATGGTGGTATCAGCCAGGGGTGGAGCTGGGGACGTACAGCTTCTCCGAAAGATAATTCATATAGTGATACTAACAGTTCCAGTACGGGAGTGAACTTAAGTACTAATGTACCTCTCTTCACAGGCTTACAATTATCCAATCAATATTCCCTTGCCAAGCTCAATTTACAGGCTGCTATCGAGGACCTGAATAAAGCCAAAGAGGATATTGCAATCAATGTTACCTCTGCCTATCTGCAAGTGCTTTTCAATCTGGAATTGAACAAGGTAGCACAAAATCAGGTTGAGTTAAGCAAAGATCAGCTGAAACGTATCAAAGGACTGCATGATGTCGGCAAGGCTTCACCGGCGGAGGTAGCTGAAGCGCAGGCACGTGTAGCACAGGATGAGATGACAGCCGTACAGGCAGACAATACATATAAATTGTCACTATTAAGTCTCAGCCAGTTATTAGAACTGCCTACACCGGAAGGTTTCGTTCTTGAGAATCCAAAAGAAGAACTGAAATTTGAACCTCTAACAGCTCCGGATGACATTTATATCCAGGCGATTGCCTATAAGCCCGGCATCAAGGCAGCAGAATATCGCTTACAAGGTAGTTTAAAAAACATTCGTATCGCTCAAAGTGAATTCTACCCCCAACTTTCTTTCAGTGCAGGGCTAGGAAGCAGCTACTATACACTCAACGGTGAAGCAGAATCCGGTTTTGCCCGTCAATTAAAAAATAACCTGAGCAAATCTATTTCTTTCAACCTGAGCGTTCCGATCTTCAACCGTTTTAGCACTCGTAATCGGGTACGCACTGCCCGCCTACAACAGTCAAACCTTGCTTTGCAACTGGACAACACCAAGAAAGTTCTTTATAAAGAAATCCAGCAAGCCTGGTATAATGCAGTAGCTGCAGAAAGTAAATATAACTCCAGCGAAGTTGCAGTGAAAGCCAACGAAGAATCTTTTCGGTTGATGAGCGAAAAATTCAATAACGGTAAAGCTACTTTTGTGGAATACAATGAAGCGAAACTAAACCTGACCAAAGCACTGTCGGATAAACTGCAAGCTAAATACGATTATCTGTTCCGTACTAAAATACTGGATTTCTATAAAGGAGAAATCATAGAATAGAACAGATTCCCAGCTATTTATCAAAAAGCCTTAAAAATAGAATACATCGGAAAAGTATTCTGTTTTTAAGGCTTTACTCATGTTTTCAAACTCACAAAAAGCACTTGTTATTTATGTAAGAGATTTCTAAAACATATCCACCGGTTCATCCGTTACTATAGAAAGAACCAACAGTTATGAAACATATTATCATCGCAGTGATTCTAATAATTAGTAATGTATTTTTAGGAATTGCAAAACCAATGAAAAGTCAAGCGGAAATTTATTTTGCAGGAGGATGTTTCTGGGGAACCGAACACTTCCTGAAACAAATCAGAGGAGTAGAAAGTACTCAGGTGGGATATGCCAACAGCACCGTTGCCAATCCCAGTTATGAACAGGTGTGTTCGGGCAAGACAAATGCTGCCGAAACAGTGAAGGTTGTTTATGATCCGGAAGAAGTAAATCTGAGTTTATTGCTCAACCTCTATTTTCAGACAATCGATCCGACCAGCCTCAACCGACAGGGGAACGATCGTGGTACACAGTACAGAACCGGTATATATTATATCAATAAAGCCGATCTCTCCACCATCAATCAGGCGATCCAGGCATTAGCCACTCAATACAACAAACCGATTGCCGTTGAAGTGGAGCCGTTGACAAACTTTTATCCGGCAGAAGTCTATCACCAGGATTATCTGGATAAGAATCCGGGCGGATATTGCCATATCAATCCGGCTTTATTTGAAATGGTACGAAAAGCGAATGCTCCCAAGCCCCCAACTTATCAAAAACCGGACGATGCCACTCTCCGTAAGAAATTATCTGCCGAACAGTATGCAGTGACTCAGAAAAATGCCACAGAACCGGCTTTCCATAATGAGTTCTGGAATGAACACCGCCCTGGCATTTATGTAGATATCACTACCGGAGAACCGTTGTTTGTTTCCACAGACAAATTTGATTCCGGTTGTGGATGGCCCAGTTTTTCCAAACCGATTCAGAAAGAGCTGATCGCAGAGAAGAAAGATACTACTCACGGAATGATACGGACAGAAGTACGCAGCAAGACAGGAGATGCGCATTTAGGACATGTATTTACAGACGGGCCAAAGGACAAAGGCGGATTGCGGTATTGTATCAATAGTGCTTCGCTGCGTTTTATCCCGAAAGAAAAAATGAAAGAAGAAGGATATGGAGAATATCTGCCGCTCATTAAATAGAACAACCTAGTAAACAGCACCGGTTTCAAACAGATACAATAAAAACGGCGGATTCCCTCGTTTGGGTAATCCACCGTTTTCGTTTGTTAAAACCTTAAGAGAGAAAGAGAATTTCACAATCCCCGGTATTGTTATCTTCCGGCAAGCAGCAAGTCTGCTTCATCTGTTACCGGAATCTGTATATTCATAGCCCAGTTGCCGGCTGATTCTTCAATCCATTTATAGTCATTCCACTTGTAGTTCATATACGCGATCGGCATATTAGCATCATTCAGTTCATAAACACTCTTTTCTACAGAATCATCATAAGCTCTGTGAGAATTATTCCAACGTGCATATACCAATGTGATTTCATTAGAAGAATAAGTATAATCGATCTTGAAATACGGAATCCATTTTTCAGTGGATGAATCCCACTTGAAAGCTTCTTTAGCTGTTACTCTCTTTTGATCATCATAAGTAAAATCATATTTCATGTGACGATAGAGAGAACCATCCAGTCTGTAAATCACCTTCGAAACAACAAGATCATCTACTTTCTCTTCATTAGTAATGAAGTTATTGTCCTGTGCTTTCAACTCTGTATTGGCGATACCGGCAACTACCATTGCCACTAAAACCATCATTCTGAATAATACTGTAGTTTTCATAATTGTATATTTTTTATTAGTTCAACTTTCTTTTTTTGTTCTTCTGTTTATTAGACGGAACGTCTATATGGAATGGTTGCAACTATCTGAACTTTTTTTTCATTTCTTTTGTTGCCCGCCTTCGAATATATAAATGCAATGGGCATGCCAAAAAGATAAATACTTAATAGTCAGCGGAAAGAAGAAAAACTGAGATGTACGAAAATGAACAGTTGTACGCTCATAATCGGACACACTAATAAAAAAAGACTGCTTATATCTTGTTGAACAGAATATTATCTACCTTTGCAGCCAATAACTTATTAAAGGCAAAAGATGAAAAAGAACAGCAAAAAAAGTATTCTTCTTCTATCAATCGGAGGAGGCTTGTTTATCTGCCTTATCAGTATCTATTTGAGCCGCAATATGCTTCTGCAAAGCATAACTAACAAGCATACGACTCATATCGAACAAACATACGGACTGCAAATTCATTATCAGAATCTACAGATGAAGGGATGTAGCGAAGTTACCCTGCAAGGGCTTTCCATCGTTCCCGACCAACGGGATACCCTTCTTACACTACAATCTGTCAATGTCAGACTGAATTTTTGGAAACTGCTGAAAGGAAATATTGAAGTCCGCAACGTCCACATGAATGGACTGGCAATCGCTTTTATCAAACGGGACAGTGCAGCCAACTATGATTTTCTATTCTCCGGACACCACCCGGAAGCAACCACAGAGCCGGTCATAGAAACCAATTACGCCCATCGCATCAACCGAATATTAAACTTAATATATGGTTTCTTCCCCGAAAACGGTCAACTGACTCAACTTAATATAACCGAACGGAAAGACAGCAATTTCGTAACAGTCAATATCCCCACCTTTACAATCGAAAACAATCGCTTTCAGTCCACCATCAAGATAAAAGAAGATACACTGACTCAACAATGGAAAGCAGCAGGAGAACTGAACAGAAAAGTACATACCCTGCAGGCAGAACTTTTTGCCACAGAGAAAAAGAAAGTTTCACTACCGTATATCAACCGCCGTTTTGGAGCAGAAGTTACTTTCGATACCTTATATTATAGTATGACTAAAGAAAATCGTACCGAAAACCAACTGCAACTTGACGGTACGGCGAAAGTAAGCGGACTTGATGTATTTCACAAAGCACTCTCTCCCGAAGTGATCCATCTAGATCGCGGACAACTCACGTATCAGATGAATATCGGCAAGCAAACGCTGGAACTGGACAGTACGACGACGGTATTATTCAACCAAATAAAATTTCATCCTTATCTGCGGGCAGAAAAGAATGAAAATCAATGGCACTTCACTGCTGCCACAGATAAATCATGGTTTCCGGCCGACGAACTATTCAGTTCTTTGCCCAAAGGCTTATTCAGCAATCTGGAAGGTATAAAAACAAGTGGTGAGCTGGCTTATCATTTTCTGTTAGATATAGATTTTGCCCGACTAGACAGCCTTAAGTTTGAGTCCGAATTGAAAGAAAAAGATTTTCGGATAATAGAATATGGTGCAACATCTCTTTCAAAAATGAGTGAAGAGTTTGTCTATACCGCCTATGAAAACGGAATACCGGTCAAAACATTTCCTGTCGGACCTTCATGGGAACATTTTACTCCTTTGGACAGCATTTCTCCATTGCTGCGAATGTCTGTCATGCAAAGTGAGGACGGAGCTTTTTTCTACCACAAGGGCTTTTTGCCTGATGCGATGCGTGAAGCTTTGATTTACGACCTGCAAGTCGAACGTTTCGCCAGAGGAGGCAGCACAATTACCATGCAGCTGGTAAAAAACGTATTTCTCAACCGGAACAAGAACTTTGCCCGCAAATTGGAAGAAGCGCTCATCGTATGGCTGATAGAGACAGAAAGGCTGACTTCTAAAGAACGTATGTATGAAGTTTATCTGAACATAGCCGAATGGGGACCGCTGGTTTATGGTATTCAGGAAGCCTCTGCCTATTATTTCGGCAAACGCCCTTCGCAACTCACGACCGAAGAAAGTATTTTTCTAGCTTCTATTATCCCGAAGCCTAAACACTTCCGCAGTTCCTTTGCGGAAAACGGACGGTTAAAAGAGAATATGGAAGGCTATTATAAGCTGATTGCCGGACGCCTCGCCAAGAAAGGGTTAATAAGTGAAATCGAGGCGGATAGTATCCGCCCCGATATCCAAGTTACGGGCGACGCCCTGAATAGTCTAGTCGGCGAAACGCCGGAGTCCAGTTCTCCTACCGCTGAGGAGCAATAATTTATTAATAAAGGAATAGGTTTTATCTTCTTGAGCTGCTTCCTCTTTCTGAAGAACGGGAAGAAGAACCTCGGTTGCTGTTGCTTCTCGAACTTTCTGAAGATGAGCTTCTTTCTGTTGATCTGCCGGATACGTTCCCTCTGCTGGAACTACTGCCGGAATTGCTGTTCCTACCGGAGCTGCTGCCACGGTTTGTGCTCGTACCACTACTTGTCGGACGGCGACTGGAATTCGAAGACCCTGAATTCGTTTCCGGACGACGATTAGAATTCGGAGTACTTGTACTCGTTCCCGGACGACTTCCTGAATGACGATCTCCTTCACCTCTGTTGTGGCCTCTGCCCGGAGTTACTTCCTTATTCGGTTTATCATTTCTGCCCGGAGTGGACGGTCTGCTTGGAATAGACGGTCGTTCATTGACCGAAGGTCTTTCAGAGTTGGAAGGTCTTCCGGAAGTGGACGGCCTGCCCGATGTAGATGGTCTGCCTGAAGTGGACGGTCTATGGTCCGTTTCAGGACGAGGACGGGAAGTATTTCCCGGACGTCCCGATGTATTAGGCCGTGACGTTGTTCCCGGACGTCCCGAAGTCCCCGGTCGGGTAGGTGCATTATGCGGACGAACAGAAGTGTTCGGACGGAAACGTACAGAACCGAAGTCTGAACGACGATAAGAATGGAATACCCGCTGATCTCTTACCCGATATGGCGTAGGATAGTGCACAAGATTATTATATCTTCCCCGATAATAACTCACATGATGAATATGCGGACGATAATGTGCACCACAGTAAGTCCGATAATGATAAGGTACACCAAAATAGAATAAACTACGATTCGGATAATTGATATAAATCCGGAAATTCCATCTTCCCCCGGTGACATAAATCGGACGATAGAAATACTCAGCTCCCAAGAATCTGCGGTATTGCACATCGCTCAACACCCAACGAAGATCATCGTTGCGAATATCCAGCGCTTCATAGTAATCATCCAATGCCCACTCATCACCCCGTACTACATAATCCATAATATTACGAAGCGAATAAATGAAATCATAGTTAATCTCATACACGTCATTATATTGGGGATTATTCAGGTCCAGTTCGTATGCCATCTTATCAGTAAGGAAACGTGTCTCCTTACGTACCTTGCTGGTACTCATTCCCGCCATTACAGTGGTACTGGCAGTCACGACTAACAATATAAATAGAATTCTTTTCATGGTTTCATTCTTTTTTAGTTACGTCCGCTATCGTAAGATTCCGCAAACTCCCTCATCTCTCTTTTGTCCATCTCAAAAGTGAAAACATCCGTCAGTATGGAGAAGTTCTTCTTATCTGCGATTTTCGGATAAAGTTTCTTTATCATATTCTTTTTATCTGTCTGAAAAGTACACATATCCACCAATTTACGGCATTGGGCACAAGTGAATCCCGAAGGAGGTACAACTTCATCCAGCATCCTGGTACGGTCAGACTCAAAAGATTTACCTCTATATTCATTGAAGAAACGGTCAAAATCGGCTGAACTCATAGCTCTGGGCCGTACATATCCTACGTCTCCCGGTCGTTGGTCACCGTGGTAAGCCTGGATATATTCCTTCATCTTGTCACGGTCAAAAGACGAAAAGAGCTTATTGACGACCGAAGCAAAATTTTCTTTATCCACAATTTGCGGATACATACGTTTCATCACAGTCATCTGGGCATCCGAACCACTTATCTGATCAATGATCTTTCCGCATTGGGCAGAAGTAAAATTGCAATCCAACAAAACGTCATCTATATATTTAATCTGCTCATCAGACATGATCACCATCCGGAAATCACTAAGAAAACGATCAAACTCATCACGCATCATAAGTGTTCTGCGACGGGGACTTTCTTCATAGCGTGGCGGACGAACCGGATCCGTATTGGTTACAACAACGGAAGGAGACATCACAACCGGAGGCGGCGGAAGAAGTATTTCATCACCATTAAAGGTATCCATACCCGTAACTCTTCCATCTGCAAAATATACAATAATCTTGATCGAGTTGCCGTAAAGCACTGAAGAAATCCGGTGGTACTCCCATTCCTCGCCACCTCCGTCAAAACGTCTGTAATCCGGTTTACCCAAGATTTTTTCTACATTCTGCCGGGACATTCCCTGCTGAACCTCCATCACTTGCTTGTTGGATACGTAATAAGTAGAACAGCTACCGAGTATTACCCACAACGTGAAAAACAGGATTATATGTATATTTTTCATAACCGTATCGTTTTTAGTGAACTAATGTATGATCAGCGTCCTTCGTATTCCTTGATGAAATCGTTCATTTTGGTCTTGTTACTGGAGAATGTAAGAGTACCGATCACTGTAAAGAAAGCCTCTTTATCTACAATATTGGGATACATCATTTTCATAATCTTCAGCCGTTCATTATCAAAGGTATAGAATTTCACCAGTTGAAGACACTGCTCCGATGTAAAATCAGAGTTCGCCAATGCAGTTGTAATCAACCCCATACGATCTTTTTCAAAAGGCTCATTCTTCACACTATCAAAGAACTTCTTGAAAAGTTGGTCATTCATCACTCTATCGTAGCGGTTATAGTCCGGACGGTGTCCACCCTGACCGGTTCCCGGTCTTCCGGGTCTGCCCGGACGGATATCTCCACGTTCTTCTACAATGATATCTTTTACTTCGTTTCCGTTAAAGTAAACGCGGTCATTATACAACCGTTCTCCTTTCCATACACGTTCTCCCGGGCGAGTCGGGCGGGAAGCGTACACTTCAATGGTATAATTTCCCGGTTTCAGATTGGCAACGAAACAAGTAGTAGTAGGATAACACATCTGCCTTCCGCCAAAATAAACAAGAATCGGAGTATCTCCGCCATCAATCCGGATTCCGCTGACAGGCTGCGCTTTTAAAGAAAGGGCAGCGAGCAAAATACAGAAACTTATTATTATCTTACGCATAGCTTATCTGTTTTTAAAATTATTATCTTTAACTGATATCACAAAAATAGGGTGAGAAAACTCCCCACCCCAATGATTCTCTCTATTCCTGCATAGGGATTTCCCTATTCTGTTTAGGATTCTGCCAAAGTGATGCCGGTCTCATGCAAAGAAATCAATCGTTTCTTATACAAGTCACCTACACCTTTCTTAAAAGTTTTCTTGCTGACACCAAAGGTATCGTAAATATCTTCCGCAGGACTTTTATCGTTCAGATTGATCCGTCCGCCATGTTCCCGAATATACTCCAACAGTGTCTTCGAGAAATCATCGACTTTCTCAAATCCCGGTTTCTGAAGTATCAGGTCCACCTTACCATCTTCGCGTACCTGTTTCACAAACGCCTTCATCTGCATACCGGTCTCCAATGCACGGAATATTTCATTTTCATACAGCAATCCGCTATACTTATTGTCTATAATCGCTTTGAAACCCAAGTCCGTCTTCTGCCAGATCAGAATATCCACTTCCGCACCCGGAGCATAATCGGGCATATCTTTCGACAGGTAACGTTCTACCTTCGCCGAAGCTACAATACGATAACTTTCCTCATCCACATGAGCATGGACCACGTAGGATCTTCCCACCTGCATTTTCATCTTCTGCTCACTGAAAGGTACAAATAAGTCTTTCATCAATCCCCAGTTGAGGAATGCCCCGAACTGGTTCACCCAAGAGACTTCGAGACAGGCGAACTGCCCTACCTGCACCAACGGAGTCAGTGTCGTGGCAATCAGTCTTTCGTCAATATCCAGATAAAGAAATACATTCAACATATCCCCTACCTTACAGTCTTCGGGTACATAACGGGTGGGCAGCAGGATTTCACCTTCATCTCCTCCGTCGAGATACAAACCGAAATCGACTTCCTTTACCACTTCGAGTTGGTTGAATTTTCCTAATTCGATACTCATACTTTTATCTATTTATTATATAACGAACAAAGATAAGAAATAAAAACGAGACTAAAAGCAGAGCTCAGAAAGAAGGTTGTAAAAGAGCGATTTATGCGATAATCAGAGAAAAGTGGAGTCAGGCATTTTCGTTGAAGGGGCTAAGGTTGTTCCGAACTCTTAACGAACAAACATGACCAAGCTGCAAGCGGTTCTGATAAAAATCGTACTGTCGTACTCTATCCAAAGAGTATTTTACCAGAAATCTTATATGTTCTAAGCCTTGCACAACCTTTGCCCTGCAACGTAAACTACCGCCTCATAAAGACACACATAATTCTGTAAAAACAAGCATCCTGTGAAACGAATTGGCATATCATGGTTGTTATTTTGCGAACATAACAGTCTGCGATATATCTTATCGATTTATTTCTTGATTCAAATAGTTTTTGTAATTTTGTAAATGAACTAAAGAAACAGCAAAAAAGAAATAGATTATTTAAAGACATATAGCATAACTTGCGGACTATTATTTGATTCGGTTAAATCTGGTAAATTAAACAAGGAATCTAAAATATTGGTCGAAGCAGGTTTGTACCCTCTAAGGGCGCAGACTGTTTTACCTATTTTGATTCCGGGCTTACCAGAGCCTAACCGAAAAATAGAGAAAAGATAGTGTTGCGTCCTTTTTTCTTTTTAGGCAACCGGAACATCGATAATCCGATAAATATCGGTTAATTAAATTAATCAACTATGACAAAACAAATTAAAGTAATTCTGAAAATAGTTAGAAATGGAAATGGAGTAGTAATTACTCCGGAAATGGAAATTATACGAAAGGTGATTTTTTATGTTGAATTATTAAAGTAGGATATTATGAAAACATTTATATCGTGGATTATTGCCAATTTTGAAGGAGTTATATTTTGCATTATTTTTTCGATAATAGCTATATTTCTATTTAGTAATCCACCAATAAAAGACGATGGAACAATAATCTCACACAAAGGGCTACTTGAGCTTCTAATACTATCTGCAGTTTTTATTGGAGGATTAACCTTACAAACGAAAAATGCTGGTGTAGGAATAATAAAATATTTGCTGATAGTAGCCTTTCTCATTTGGAGACCTGGCTTAGATGATTCACTAATACAAAATTTCCTAAGTTGGACTTTCCTCTGGATATTATTTATTGGAAGTAGTGTAATTGGACTTATATCTGCAATCTACGCATTCTTAAACTTTGATGATGTTGTTTCTCTCCGAATGCTATATCGTAACAGCTGTGTATCTTTATTTGAAGCAAACTGGCTATATACCATTGATCGATTTGCAGGTCTTTCACTCTCAATATTTTTAAATATAGGTTGGTTTATTATGATATTAAAACTATAGCGTCATGAACAATATTTTAGACAAATCATTAGATTCTCAATTTGATAAAATTGAAAATCTTACGTGGTTCCCTTGGGTGGGGAAAGGTTATAAATGTGCTAAACGAAAACTCTTAGTAGTTGGTGAATCTCACTATCTCAATGAAGATAGTGATGAAAATAATGAGAAAAGGAGAGAATTACTTATAAGAGATAAAGAACACACTAGAAATTGCTTATATGAGGTATTAATTAATAAATCTTGGTCTAGCAAAACATATTCCAATATAATGGAGGCCTTGTGTGACAGGGGTATTCTATCAGATAACAAAACAGCATTATCGGAAATCGCATACTATAATTTCATCCAAAGGCAAATGGATTATTCAAAAGATAGTAAAGAACGTCCCAATATTGATGACTATAAAATTGCTTGGAAATGTTTTCTGCACATTATTGACATATTACAACCTACAGACTGCATTTTTGTTGGAGTTGAGTCAGTGACTTTATTTGAAGAAATAATGGATAAATATGGAGTTCAGTATACTGGCATTGATGTACTGGAAAAACTCAATGACGCTTATCCTAAGAAAACCTCGATTAGATTGGACTCAAAAAATAATATCAATATTATATTCATCAAACATTCTTCTTGCTATTTTAGTCCCGGCAAGTGGCATGATTTCTTGAAACAACAAATACCGGAAGCTATAGAATGGCTAAATCGGGTTTAGAAAATATAATTATAACTACGGCATATCCCTTTATAAAAGAGGCTGCCGTAGTTTGGGTACAAAACTCCATTCTCTCTGATAATTACTCCTGCTGTCGTGAGAAATGCGGACTGATAAATGATAAGGGAGAGTTTATTATACCTCCGATATATGACAATATAAAATATAACGGAGGAGCAAATATAGCTGTCAATATTGGATTTGAAGAGCATGAATCATATGAAGAGTCTGGAAAATGGGGCGTGATCGACTTGAATAATAATATTCTGATCCCACTAAAATATTCGGAAATTTATCTGTGGGAGAATGGTCTGTATGCTGTAGAATTTCTAAAAAAATGGGGAGTTATTGATATATCCGAAAAGATAATTATTCCATTCGAATATGATTGGATTTCGTGGTCAGATCAATATGGATGGATTCAAGCTCTCCTTCAAGGGAAATATGGGAGCATTACCATTGAAGGAGAAATAATGATCCCATTTATATATGATGAAATGCTATGCTGTGGAGATGCCCAATTAATTCCGGTAAAACACGGGAATCAAGCTTATTATATAGATAGGAATGGACATAGAGTTCTACTATAGTTTAAAAATAAATACAATTACTAATCTTATTTTATGGCAAAAGGCTTATTTGACAGATATATTTGGTTGATAGACACAATTTATCGTGCTGGAAAAATTACATTTGAAGAAATTAATAAGCGCTGGTTACGCACCGAAATGAGTAACGGAGAAGAAATACCATTACGAACATTCCATAACCACCGGAAAGCGATTGAAACAATGTTTGATATCAATATTGAATGTAACAAACGAGCTGGTTACTATTATTACATAGAAAATGCCGATGATATCGATAAAGACAAGATAAAAAAATGGTTACTTAACACCTTTGCCATAAATAACTTAGCTAACGAAAGCCATCGTCTTAAGCAAAGAATCTTGTTTGAGGATATCCCCTCCGGAAAACAATATTTATCCTCAATTATTGAAGCAATGCTGGAAAACCGGATTATTGAGATTACTTATCAGAGTTATTGGAAAGAAGAAGCTAATACATTTACAATTGAACCATTCTGTGTGAAAGTGTTCAAACAACGCTGGTATATCATAGCCCGCAGTCCTTATTATGATACTATAATGATTTATGCGCTCGATCGTATTCAGAACTTACAAGTTACGGATATAACGTTTAATTATCCATCAGATTTTGATCCACAAAGTTATTTTGAGTTTAGTTTCGGTATTGTCGTAGATGAAATTTGTAACATTGATAAAATCCGAATTAAAGTATATGGCAAAAAATGTCAATATATTAAAGCTTTGCCCTTGCATCACTCGCAAAGTGAAGTTGAAACGACCAAAAGCTATTCCATTTTTGAGTATTTATTAAAGCCGACCTATGATTTTTGCCAAGAACTATTATCGCATGGTGATGAAATAGAGGTATTGTCTCCAACATCACTCAAAGAACAAATTAAAGAGATTGTAAAAAACATGAGTAGATACTATAATTGAATAGTATTTGCCTATTCTATATTCGTACAAAGTTGTTTGATGAAATGCACAGAAGTTCAGCACAATTACATTGTCGCCAAATCATTTCCAGCAACTTTCCATATCTCTACTTGGTGGTGTCATTCATATTGATACAGGAAAGTTTCTTATCCTCTGCAAAGATAATCTATTTTAGGCACATCCCTTTCATCAGACAGGTATAACTTTTTGTTATCAAACAAAACTATTTTCAATGAACAATCATCCGATTAAGTCGTTATCTTTGTAGCGGTAATAAGCAAGAACAGATTATTCATCTTTAAACATATATAATTATGGAATTTTTAACCAACGAGAAACTTACGATTGTAGGAGCAGCCGGAATGATCGGCTCCAATATGGCTCAAACAGCTATGATGATGAAACTCACTCCGAATATTTGTCTATATGATCCTTTCGCACCCGCTCTGGAAGGCGTGGCAGAAGAATTATATCACTGCGGTTTCGAAGGCGTGAATCTGACTTATACTTCCGATATCAAAGAAGCATTGACAGGAGCCTCTTATATCGTATCTTCCGGTGGTGCAGCCCGCAAAGCAGGCATGACCCGTGAAGACTTGTTGAAAGGAAATGCTGAAATTGCCGCTCAGTTCGGTAAAGATGTCCGCCAATACTGTCCGAATGTAAAACATATCGTTGTCATCTTTAACCCTGCTGATATCACAGGATTGATCACACTGCTATATTCCGGTCTGAAACCATCCCAGGTTTCTACACTGGCAGCACTGGACAGCACCCGTCTGCAGAATGAACTGGTGAAATATTTCCATATTCCCGCTTCCGACATTCAAAACTGCCGTACGTATGGCGGACATGGAGAACAGATGGCCGTATTCGCCTCAACTACCAAAGTAAAAGGCGAACCGCTGACTGATTTCATCGGAACTACCCGTCTTCCGCTGACAGAATGGGAAGCATTAAAAGTACGTGTCATACAGGGTGGCAAACATATCATCGACCTTCGTGGCCGTTCTTCTTTCCAAAGCCCGGCTTACCTTTCTATCGAAATGATCGCTGCCGCAATGGGTGGACAACCGTTCCGCTGGCCTGCCGGTACTTATGTTTCCAATGGTAAGTTCGACCACATCATGATGGCTATGGAAACTTCCATTACGAAAGATGGCGTTACTTACAAAGAAGTGGCCGGTTCTCCTTCCGAACAGGAAGAACTGGAAAAGAGCTACGAACATCTGTGCAAACTTCGCGATGAAGTGATTGAAATGGGTATCATCCCGGCAATCAAAGACTGGCATTCTTTGAATCCCAATATTGACTAACCAGTATCATTAATATAATAAACACCGGAACTCAACGATATTTTTCCGTTCGAGTTCCGGTGTTTTTCTTTTACCATTACTGCTTGTCTGCAATTAATCCTACACTTTTGAGCACTCCGCACACACTCCCTTTACTACATAATTCACACTATGCAAAGTGAATCCTTTCGGTAAGTCGATAACCGGAATATGAATCTTTTCCAGACAGAATGTCCGATGGCATTTCTCGCAATAAAAATGTGAATGCAGGTCTTTCAGGACACAGTTGCAGGAATCATCGCAAACGGCATACTTCCACGAACCGCTTCCGTCGTCTATGCTATGTATCAGATGATGAGACAAAAAAAGCGTGATTGTACGGGATATAGTCGATTTATCAACCGTATCCAGCAACGTTTCAAGATCAAGCTGAGACACGGCACGCCCCGCTTCCATCATACTTTTCAATATGAGAAGTCTGATAGCCGTCGGCTTGATGTCTCTTTTTGCCAACTTATCCAGATAAACTTTTTCTTCCATATTCTTTTATTTTATCATTTTCTGTATCCTTACGGCATTCATGATAGCAATCAGTGCTACACCAACATCGGCGAAAACAGCTTCCCAAAGTGTAGCCAGTCCACCGGCTCCCAAAATCAGTACCAGCAGTTTCACACCAAACGCCAGTGAAATATTCTGCCATACAATCCTTCGCGTCAGTTTTCCTACCTTTATCGCTTCAGCCACTTTGGAAGGCTGGTCGGTCTGTATCACCACATCAGCCGTTTCAATAGCCGCATCACTGCCTAGTCCGCCCATGGCAATACCTACATTACTTAAAGCCAGTACCGGAGCATCATTCATGCCGTCGCCCACAAAAGCAACCTGGTTCTCCGTATGTTGGCGCAATTCTTCCAAATGCTTCACTTTCCCGTCGGGGAGCAGATCACCATAGGCTTCCGAAATACCCAGCTTCTCTGCAAAGTTACTAACAATACTTTGTTTATCACCGGATAATATCTGAATGTTTTGAATTCCCAATGCTTTCAGGTTCTGAATGGCGATCTTTGCATCCTCTTTCAGACTGTCGGATAATAGCAGATAACCGGCATACTTGTTTCCTATCGCACAGACAACGATCGTATCTGTAATGGAAAGAAGTTCGGGCGGATATTCTATCTGAAATTTTGAAAGCAAACGCCCATTACCTGCCAAAACCTGAATTCCATTTACGGCAGCTTCCAGTCCGAGACCTGCATACTCCTTACTGTCGGTTACAGAGGAAAGCTCGATATCCCGCCGTCCGGCATAATTCACCACAGCCTTAGCAATGGGATGTGTACTGCTGCTTTCTACCGAGGCTATCATCCGGATTAATTCTTCTTCGGATACACCGGATTCACAGTTACAAGACTGCACTTCAAACGTACCTTTGGTAAGGGTTCCCGTCTTATCAAACACGACTGTATTAATCTTCGTAACAGCATCCAGATAATTTCCACCTTTAAATAAAATTCCCAACCGGGAAGCTGCCCCGATGCCTCCGAAGTATCCTAACGGAATACTGACCACCAAAGCGCACGGGCATGAAATCACAAGAAAGACCAAAGCCCTGTACAGCCAGTCATTAAAAGTAAATAAGAACTGGGGAGTGATCAAGGAATAAATAAATGGCAGTAAAACAATCAGAACCGCCAGCCCTATCACAATCGGAGTATAAACACGGGCAAATTTACGAATAAACAGTTCTGCCGGTGCTTTTCGTTCGGAAGCATTCTGAACAAGTTCCAGAATACGGGCAAGAGCACTTTTATCAAAAGGTCTGATCACCTTGATACGGATTACTTTATCGGTAACAATCATTCCGGCAAGTACTTCCTCACCCATCCGGATACTTCGGGGCACACTCTCACCTGTCAATGCCGCCGTATTGAAAGCAGCTACCTCATTGAGCATCATTCCATCCAAAGGAACTCTTCCTCCTGTCTTTATTTCAATTGTTTCTCCTACTTTTACGTTTTGAGGATTCTCAATAATGACACGTCCATCTCTGACTACTGCCGCTTCTTCCGGACGGACATCCAGCAGAGCTCCGATATTACGCTTCGCCTTATCAACAGCCTTTTCCTGAAACAGTTCTCCGACGGAGTAAAACAACATCACCGCTACTCCCTCCGGATATTCACCGATATAAAACGCTCCAAGCGTAGCTACAAACATCAGCGTAAACTCACTGAAATAGTCCTTATCCTTTATACTCTCCCAAGCCTCTTTCATAACGGGCAGGCCGACCGGAAGATAAGCCACGATATACCATATCAGAGAGAAATATCCTTCACGGAAGAAAGGTAACTCCAAAGCGTTCATGATGATTCCACTTATCAACAGGATAAATGAAAGTCCCACTTTCCAATATTCAGCGAATATTGATTCTTTCTTTTCAATATGCTTTTCGGGTGCACATTCGTTTGTATGTGCGCAACAACTACAATGTCCCATAATCATTCTTTCTTTTTTATCTGCTGCAAAGGTAGCGAATGATTCGTGCAACAAAGTTGCAAAGAGCAACACACGTATTCCTAAGATATAATCAGATTACCATAGTATCGCTCTGGCATCTTCCAGTCTGACAGGTCTGATCATAACAATATAGCCTCCTTCTGTTCAGTTCACTCCCCATGCCTTATTAGGAGTGTCTCCCAGTTCAATAACCAATCGTCCTCCTTTGACCAGTTCTTCGTGCGGCAATTGGAAAGAAGAATGTTCCACCCCATTCCAGGTTACTTTCTGAATATAAATATTCTTCGGAGAGTTATTAACAGTTTCGATGACAACCTCCTTGCCCGGATAGTATCTGTTATCCAGCTGAATGGTTACTTTATCGAATATCGGAGATGTTATCTCATATTGCGGCGTGGTGGAAGCACCTCCCTGCACATCAAATAGTCCAATAGCCATTAATACGCCCAATGCTCCCATCTGTCCCTGATCCTCGTCTCCATTGTATCCTCCGAATGGAGTAATGTTACCGAAAACTTCCTTTTTGATACGTCTTACCCAGTATTGCGTAAGCCAAGGCGCACCGGCATGACTGAATAAATGTGCCATATGAAGGGAAGGCTGATTCTCATAATCAATCCAGTTGTGGGCGTGTTCTCCGTGTTTGCTGATAAAATTATCCTGTGAAGCCAGTTCGAACTGCTGATTAAGTTTAGCTATGAAGGCCTCATTTCCTCCTATTAAATGAATCAGGTCTTTGACGTTGTGAGGTACATAGTAAGTGAAAATGGCAGCATTACTTTCTACAAATCCCGGCATATTGAACCCTTTCCCAATCGGTGAAAAGTCTTTCAGCCAAGATCCGTCTGTTGTACGCGGACGCATCCAACCGGTTTGCGCATCATACATATAACGGTAGTTGAATGAACGTTGCAAATATTTGCGGTACACATCCTCCTTCTTCAAGCCCTTGGCAAACTGTGCCATACACCAGTCCTCATAGGCGAAATAAAGAGTCATCGCACATCCTTCGGCATGGGGACCTTTTTTCGTAGGTTCAGGCACGAAGCCTTTATCGACATATTGCTGCATGTAATTGCCCGGCTCCGTTTTATATCCCACGTAATCACGGATCCCCCCCGGCTCGGAATTCTTCAGACAGCCCTGAAAAGCAGCTTCCGTATCAAAATCACGGATACCTTTATTATAAGCGGCAGCAATAAGCGGGGTAGCCTGATCACCTACCATCACATAGGTATAGTTACCTCCGCTGGGACCACGGGCTATAAGTCCGCCGTTTGTATAATAATCCACCAAGGTAGAAACAAACTCGCTCATCACCTTCGGGTAAGCTATCGACCATAGTATATTCAGATTAAACTCACTCCCCCAAAAGGCATCCGAGTTATAGGTATTTCTTGTCGGCACTCCGTCGGCAAGAGGTACCTGCCGCACTACAGGCTTTTCGCCTGTGTTATCGATATATTTCCCGTTACTATCCGAAAACGTATGACGTCCCAAAAGAGAATGCCAAAGATCGGTATAGAATTTAATTTTCTCTTCTTCACTGCCGCCCTCCACTCTGATTTTACCAAGTTCCCGGTTCCATTCGGCAAAAGCGTCTTCCTTCACTCTGTCGAAATCCCAGTGAGGCAGTTCGTAATTCAAATTGATACGGGCTTGCTCTTCACTTACATAAGATATGCCTACCTTCATCAGCAATGACTGTTTTTTCAGTTTATCGAATGATGCATATCCACCGATATCCGTTCCTTCAATCGAGTTCTTGCGCACCAGTTTCTTGTCCTCCCCTTCCTTTTCCCAGCCACCGAACTCTGTCATATTCTGATTGAATCGTGCTACGAAATACACAGTCACCGGCTTTTTGCGACGTGATGTCGGGGCCAATACGGAATAGCCTCCTATTTCTTTGGAAGAAATCCGATGGATAGCTGCCTTCTCTGTCTTACCATGTGCCAGAAGAGCACCGACATCAAAGAGAACATTGGCTTTTTCTCCGGCAGGATACGTATAGCGATGCATACCCACTCTGGCTGTAGAGGTCAGTTCCACTCCAATCTTATATTTATCCAGTTCAACTTTGTGGTATCCCGGTTTCACAATTTCCGAATCATGAGAGTAGGCTGACTTATAAGCATCCATTCCTTTATGCCCTGTGATTTCTCCGGTAGTAGGCATCACCGGAACACCTGCAAGCTGCCAACAATGCACATGACTAAAGCAGCGTATCTCTTTCGAATTATACAGATAACCGGAATTCCAACTTCCCTCCGTCTGTGTATCCGGACTCAGACTGACCATCCCAAACGGACGGGAAGCCGAAGAGAAAAAGAACCATCTTGATTTGTGAGTATCAATCTGGGGACGTACATAGTCGACAGGAGTCACTTGTTGCTGCACCGCAAACAAACTTAACACAATGAACTGTAAACTTAAAAAAGCGGAGATATGTTTCTTCATGTTTTATTTTATCAAAGATTTCATTGCAAAAGTAATGATTTATTTGATATAATATATCTTTGAAAAGAAAGACATCTGTGTGGACTATAGACGATCGTATGTGAAGAAATCCCCGCTTTTCGTTGAGGTTTCAGAATAAACACTTATCTTTGCATACACCTTTCTCCCCGTCAGCGTGACGTGAATGTAGGGGAAAGATGTTTTTTATAAATATTGGAATATAAACGTATTACTTCTTCGCACATAAAGTTGGCTTACTTTTAAAATCAAGGAGAAGTGATGCAACAGATATTCCATGCTAATTGTTATATAGAATCCCTATATATAAAATTGGCATGGATGTCTGTTGTTTATCACTATTCTTGATAGGGTCTAGCCAACACCTATGTGTGGATAGTGAAACGACAACAGCGTCCGTGCCTTTCCTTTTTTTACCCTAACCCCACGTCCTTTTTTTAGGGAGAGTGCATGGACGCCCAGTCGTTTTTAGAAGACAATCAAAACAACGAAAGCGATATGGATTTAGAAGAAACACTGGCACTTAAAAGAACCAATTACGAAAAGCTCATCCGGAATATGGATAAAGCTATCAGGAACGAGATGCTCAAATATGAAGAAGCAGAATTCTACATCCGCTTGCAGAGCGAATGTTTCAACCTCTACCCGATAGTCGTTAAAGCATTGGCACTGCAAATTATAGATAACAAAAGGCGTAGCATCTTCTGCTCCATCGTAAAAGGACACAAGCTAAAACGTCTGGCTGACTTTCACAAGCAAACACCGGAAGAAATAGCAATAGAATTCCGTTCTATCGTATGCGAATTGCGACGCAAGATTAATAACGGAGCGTTTACAGCCAAAGAGTCTGTCAATCTCCGGCTAAAAATGGAACGGGATATATTAGAACATAAAATACGGGATTATGATGAATTATGCCAAAGGTTGCAGTTGAAAAACAAAATATTGCACGACCAACTTGACATGCTTCGGGATAATCAGAAAAGGCATTCGAAGGACGAACAAGAAATAACACATGAAAAAGAACAGGAAATAATACGGAAAACAAGAAAAGCATTGCTGGAAGAATTGCAGCGAAAGATGGAAATACAGATAGAAGAACAAACCAAAAACCTGCATCACGAATCTTTCGTCATGCGCTGTATGCAATGGCTGAAAAATGCCCTTAGGCTTCCAACCGTCTCTCACTAGAGTTAATAAAACACTTTGTTATTGTCACTTGTCACTTTTAAAGGATAAGCTCCTTATTATTAAGGCAGTAATGGTGATAATAGGTGGTGATAATAAGGTGATAATAGAACTTTTTCTGGTTTCTATTATCACCTGCTTTTAATAAGAAACAGGATTAACACGCTGATTAACAACTATAAAACAGACTATTCAGAAGCATTATCTGCATGTGTTAAAAACTCCATTTTCAGCGTGAATATGCGTTGTTTATGCCATATATAACTTAATGTATGCCGCCTGCATTAAGCCATAGCATAGTAACCTTAACAAGCTAACAAGGTTTGACTAATATATTTAGTACGTTTCATGTATTCGTTTCACGTGCGTGGACCGTTCGGTTCACGTACATGAACCCAATAGATCACGTACGTGGACTGATGGACCCATGTACGTGAAATGACTTCTTCTTACTGACAGAATACATTAATCTATGTACTTCCCTAATAATGGTTGACTTGTTTATCTCTAATAGCTGCTATGTGTT
>ERZ791917.526-NODE-526-length-35576-cov-5.998958_pt1 | contig 35576 bp, 36 predicted proteins | sample MGYA00510138_ERZ791917 | MGnify/ENA primary metagenome ERZ791917 (study PRJEB30046, sample SAMN00792102) | human gut metagenome | study: EMG produced TPA metagenomics assembly of the A metagenome-wide association study of gut microbiota in type 2...
GTACATCACTTCAAAATATTGGAATTGGTTTAGCTGTGAAATTACCTAATGGCGATTACGCTTACCTGGCTGGTGGTAATAACGATAAGTTTAAGACGACCCTTCCAGAACAGATGGGATTGATTAATTACTATATTCAACAGGAATTAAAAAATCAGCTTAGGAAAGCCTGATTACGACAATATTACACTACAGAACCTAAAAAAGTGAAAAAACTGCAATTTATGGGATTTCTTCCTGGTAAATTGCAGTTTTTTTGCCTGTTTTGTTACATTTTGTGGTTAGTAAGGACAACAGGATGAAAGCATGACTTGTTAAGGCCTGTATGGTTAAGGCAGATGTTGAAGAGAGCGCTAAACATCTGCAAAGCGCGCAAGCTGGTGTTGCCGCGGCTGAAACGGCGGTCAGGGATGCAGAAAAAGCTGCAGCTGACGCGAATGCCGCGGTAGAAGCAGCAAAGCGCGCAAGTGGCTTTGACCACGGCAGAAGATGATTTGGCGGATAAGAAGGAAGCATTGACAAAAGCCAAGGCAAGAGCGGCTGCAACTCTGCATGCTTTGAACTTGGCAAAGGCCCGCCTGGCTCCCTCAAACTGGTGAAAAGGACGCTAAGCCAGGCATCCTTTCTCTGCTGGCCGGAGTTTCTCTCTTTGGCTTCAGTTTTAAGAAAAGAAAGCAAGAAAAGTAAACCCTAATTTTTGAAAATCAGTCCATAAACAAAGAGCTTCAGAAGCATTTAGCAACTTCTGGAGCTCTTTTCTTTCTTGTATTTTTTGCGTTTGTGCCGGGGATGCAACTACCCAAAATCCCTCATTTTTCAGCTATGCTCATTTTGCGCATTCTCCTTAAAAGCGATGAAAGCGTATTATTATAAGAAAAAGCTGCCTAAATCACTTTTAGCAAATGAACATTTCACAAGTTACATTTTTCATTAACTTCATGTAAAAAACAGGCCAAAATTTTTTACTACGTCAAAATAAATTGTGAAAGGTTTCTGGCAACCGTTTACTTCTCACTGAAAACTTTTACATTTTAACAAATTTGCTAAAAAATCCCCTAAATTTTAAAAAATAAACCGCCCTTGAAATTCTTTAAAAAACGACAAAAAGCTGTGCCATTTTTAACAAAATTCAAAAAAGCCGTTATATAATGCAACTAGTTAAGCAAGATTTTTGTAAAAGTTTTTTGTAAGGAGATTTGTAAGATGGCAGAACAAGAATACCGTATTGAATCAGACACGATCGGTGAAGTTAAAATTCCTAAGGAAGCTCTCTGGGGCCCGCAAACTGAAAGAAGCCGCAACAACTTCCCATCCGGCGAATTGATGCCATTGGCCATCATCCGTGCTTTCCTGCACTTGAAGAAGGCTGCTGCTGAATCAAACGTTGAAGTTGGCGACGAACCAGCTGAAAAGGGACAAGCAATCGAAGAAGCTATCGACCAATTGCTGGCACTTAGCGACGAAGACCTGCGCAAGGACTTCCCACTTCACGTATTGCAAACTGGTTCAGGTACTCAAACAAACATGAACGTCAACGAAGTTGTTGCCAACCTGGCTAACAAGCTTCACCCAGGCTTGAACATCCTGCCTAACGACGACGTCAACCGTGGCCAAAGCTCAAACGACACTTACCCAACTGCAATGAACATCGTTGCCGTTGAAGCTGTTGACAAGCTGGAACCAGCTATTGATCACTTGATTGACGAACTTAAGGTAAAGCAAGACAAGTACTGGAAGACTGTCAAGGTTGGCCGTACCCACCTGCAAGACGCTACTCCTTTGACTTTCGGCCAAGAAGTTTCCGGCTACATCTCAGCCTTGAAGCATGACCTGGCTTACATCCAAGAATTGAAGCCAAGCCTTTACGAATTGGCTATCGGTGGTACTGCCGTAGGTACTGGCTTGAACGCCGCTCCAGGCATGACTGAAGCTATCGCTGGCAAGCTGTCAGAAGTTTACGGCCACGAATTCAAGGTCGACACCAACAAGTTCTGGGGCCTGGCTCACCACTCAGCTTTGAGCGTAATGCACGGCGCCTTCAAGACTTTGGCCAACGACATGTTCAAGATTGCCCAAGACATCCGCTTCCTGGCTTCTGGCCCACGTGCCGGCTACGGTGAACTTAACATCCCAGCCAACGAACCAGGTTCATCAATCATGCCAGGTAAGGTTAACCCAACCCAAGCTGAAGCCGTAACCATGGCTGTAGCCCGCGTATTGGGTAACGACGTAACTATCAACTTCGCTGCCAGCCAAGGTAACTTCGAAATGAACGTCTTCAAGACTGTCATGATCGCTGCCTTCCTGGAATCAGCTGACATCCTGGCCGGCACCATTACTGGCTTCGCTGACAAGATGATCCACGGTTTGACTGTCAACGAACAAAGAATGGACGACCTGCTGGAAAACTCTCTGATGACTGTTACTGCTCTGTCACCAAAGATCGGCTACCACGAAGCTGCCGTAATCGCTCAAACTGCTCAACGCGAAGGCACTACCTTGAAGGAAGCTGCCTTGAAGAGTGGCAAGGTGACTGAAGAACAATACGATAAATGGATGGACTACATGGCCATGACCAACATCGACCGGACTAAGCCGGAAAAATAGTCTTTTTAAAAAAGAGAGAGAAAAGAAAAATAGTCTTTTTAAAAAAGCGAGAGAAAAAATGTTAGCAAAAGTTAATTACAAAGGTTTTATCTGGCCTTTGATCATCGGGATTGGGCTCTTCCTGCTCACTCCTCTGCGCCCGGCGACCATCACCGTTGCCGGCTGGCATATGTTCGCCATCTTCCTGGCGACGATCATTGCCTGCATTACCAAGCCCCTGCCAATCGCCGGGGTATCCATCATCGCCTACGTGACCATCATCGGCCTGGGCCTGGTGCAAATGAAGCCAGCCCTGTCAGCCTTCGCTGACTCAACTCCATGGACCATCGCCATGGCCTACATGATTGCCCGGGGCTTTACCAAGACTGGCTTGGGCCGGCGGATCGCCTTGATCTTCGTCCGGGCCTTCGGGAAAAAGACTTTGGGTCTGGCCTACTCCTTGTCCATGATCGACTTGGTCGTTTCACCAGCCACCCCAAGTAACACTGCCCGGTCTGGTGGTATCGTTCTGCCAATCATCCAATCCTTATCCGACACCTTCGGTTCCAAGGTTTCTGATGGTACGGAAGACAAGATCGGTTCCTACCTGGTCTTCAACGAATTCCACGCCAACACGATCTCATCCAGCCTCTTTATGACTGCCTCAGCTCCTAACGTGGCGGCGGTTGGTCTGGCAGCGGCTAACGGGGTCAAGATTTCCTGGTTCGGCTGGGTAGCAGCTGCTATCGTGCCAGCCTTGATCTCCTTCATCTTAGTGCCAATCATCATCTACAAGATGTACCCGCCTAAGATCAAGGAAACTCCTAATGCCAAGGAATGGGCTGACGGCCAATTGAAGGAAATGGGCACTATGAAGGCTTCTGAGAAGGTTATGATGGCAGTCTTCATCCTGGCCCTTGTCTTGTGGATGCTGTCCAGCTTCATCGGCTTGGACGCTACCTGGGTAGCCTTCCTGGCAACCGCGCTTTTGCTGGTAACCGGGGTTTTGACCACCAAGGACATGTTGGGCGAAACTGGTGCCTGGAACGTTGTCATCTGGTTCTCAATCCTGATCTTCATGGCCAACCAACTGAGCCTTAAGGGCGGCGTGATTCCGTGGTTGCAGACTTCAATCAAGTCTGTCATCGGCGGCATGTCACCAGTTCTGGTCATAGCCATTCTGGTTCTGGTTTACTTCTACAGCCACTACCTCTTTGCCTCCGGCACGGCCCACGTTGTTGCCATGTACGCACCTCTGCTCTTGATTGCCAAGAGTGCTGGCGTACCGGTAATGTTCGCGGCTATCATGCTGGGCATGACTGGGGCGATCTTCCAGTCAACCACCCACTACTCATGTGGGCCAGCAACCGCTCTCTTCGCCCCAGGCTATGTCAAGCAGACTGACTGGTGGAAGATGTGCTTCGTTTTGGGTCTCTTCTACCTGGTAGTCTACGGCGGTATCGGCGGCTTGTGGATGAAGCTGATCGGCTTGTGGTAAAAGTTTAAAAGCAAGTCTGTGAAGTACTTGTAAGTAAAAAGTATGTATTGTATGCGAAAAGGCAGCTCCTTAGCGGAGCTGCCTTTTTAGCGCGGTTTAAACTTGCCGTAGCTGGAGCACTTGGTCCCGGTGAAGTGGGAATTCAGCAGCTGTAAAAATATATAGTCAAAAATAGCAATTAAAGACTACTAATGCTTATTTGTAGTCTTTTCTATTCTAGGTCATGTTCCCAATGTATTTGAACGAGCTTCTGTGATATAATACGGATAGACACGAACATAAGATCGTAAGAAGAAAGTCGTTTCCAAAAATGACCAGAAAAAAGAGAAGAACTCAAACTAAGACAGTCAAAGCTTATACCGTAAAGTTAAATGGTGACGAACTAAAAGAATTGGATGAGTTGTTTACCGCTTACGGCAAATGCAGAGACTTCCTTTATTCACAGTTGTGCGGCATCAACCACATGGCTGATGTTGCTAACTGGTATGGCCCTAGAGATAAAATCCGCGAGCATGACGGTGAAATCAAGAAAGCCCGCAAAGCGGTCAAAGACTGGAAAAAGGCTTATAAGAAGAATAAAGCTCAAGAATTGAAATCTCCTGATTCAAGAACGGTCAGACTCTCAAAGCAAAAGCTTCTTAGCGAGCAGTTTGGAATTCAAGGCCGGCATGTAACAGAAGCGGTTAAAGACGTGTGCATGAATCTCAATTCCATGTGGTCAAATCTTGGCTTGAAACTGAAAAAGATGGTTCAAGCTAATGATGCATTGTCTAATGCTGAGCGCCAGTATCTCAATTACGTCTTCACTTCTCCATATTACTGGCAGCTCATTCTGCAAAGACGTGAGAATGAAGCACAGCCAAATGAAGAAATGAGCCAGTATCCTGCACTAAGAGCTGCTTTATCCGAGAAGCAGCTTCAGCACTGCTTTGGATATATCAGACGCCTCACCAGAAAACATAAACCCTACCCTCATTCAACGGCAGCACAATGCATGCTCTGTGACGAAATGATGTGGAAGGTTGTTGAAAAAGATGGCTCAAGCTACCTAGAAATCATGACGGCAAAATGCAGAAAGAAAAAGCAGTTTAAGCTGACAGGACCATACTGCTATGCCAACAAGAAAAAACGCGGCGACATCCAGCTCATTCTTGATAGAGACAAGAAGCGGCTGGAAGTTCATCGTGCTATTAATGCTGTTGCTCATGAGATCCGCAAGCCACTGAGGAAACTGGGTATGGACAAGGGACTGGCAACACTCATTTCATGTAGCAGTGGTCAAGAATATGGAGCAGGCTTCGGTGGATTGGTAGGTGCTGAAGTTGAGCGGATCAATGATCGTAACACAAATCGTAATGAGTACATCCAGTCAGCCAAGGATTTGAGAGAAGAAAAGTCTGCTTTGCAGAAAAAGTTGGACAAGGATTATTCAGCTAAGACAAAGAAGCGCATCAGACAGCGCATTGGAAGTCTTGAGCGCCAAATTGCCCGTCTTGAAAAACACCACCTTGGCAGCAAGCTCTACCACCGCCAACATGAAAGAAATCAACGCAACATGGAGCGGGTAATGAACACAAGTATTAGACAGATGCTTGTGGCAGAAGATCCAGATGTTCTCGTCAAGGAGGATCTGACTTTTACTAGGGAGAAATTGTCTAAAGCATCAAACCGCTATGAAGCAAAAGTGAGACGCAAGCTGTCGTCATGGACTAAAGGAAGACTGGATAAACGTATCGAGTATTTATGTGGCAGTCTGGGAATTCAAACCATTGACGTTAATCCAGGATATACGTCTCAGTTCTGTCCAAGATGTGGTGCTCATTTCAGTGAAAGAAAAGGCGCACATCATGAAACAGCCGTCTGCTCAAATTGTGGAGAAATGAACGCAAATACAGCAGCAGCGGTAAATATTTTGCAAAGAGCGGATGACAAAGAAATAACGAAATACATGCCGTACAAGAAAGTTAAGTTGATTCTTGAAGACCGTTACGCAAATAAACAGTTGGTGACGGCATAGCCTATCAATCAAAGCGTCACAAGCGTGGGTTCGTCCCTGCTTCAAGTCGTGGACTGGGCGCTGCCCTAGAGCCTCGGCACTAGGGAAACTAAGGACATATTCCTGCCCGTTTTGTGAGACTGAGTCTTCGGGCTCTGTTAAGCAAAATATGGCGAACTCTTTGACTGTGCGTATGATAAAAGTATCAGAAGCTAAGAGAAACTTTAGTGGAGGTACATACAACTGAGCGCACAAGGCATTTCCCTGTGAAAAAGCCTAAAAAAATCCCCTAGTTTCGGCTAGAGGACAAGAATATGTTCATTCGTGTTCACTTGAATATTAATGGATATGTTTTTGAATTCGGAGGAAAGCACCTGGCCAACCTTGGCTGGGCTGACTTTCTTGTCCGGCTTGAGGAAGAGGGTGTAGGACTTCTTGGTAATTGACTGCTTCTTGCTTGGCGTCAAGATTCTCTGTCCATCCCACATTCTTGTCCGGTTGTAGATGGCGTCGGTCTTGTCATTGGTGCCAAAAGCCTTAGCGTAGTTGACCGTGCCTTTTGCATAGCCGGCCAGCTTAATCTTCTTGTTCTTGGACCAGGCCTTGAACTTCTTGATCAGGTTGGTTGAGGCCATGTAATTCTTGGGGTCCTTAAGGTTCAGCTTGCCGATCACCATTTGGTTAGGGATGACGGCATACTTGTTGTCTGGAACTCTGACGGCTGCCCAGGTGTGGCCGGAGCCGATTTCCATGTACCAGATTTCGTTCTTATCGCTGAAGATGACCCCGCTGTTTTCGGGGCTGCCTTGCTTTTCAACGATCTGGCCCAGGCGCTTGACGCCTTCTTTAGCGGAGTGGATGTAAGGCAGGACCACGTCCAGCATGGAAGCTTCAGAGATCCCGTTATTGACTAGGTTGTCAGCTTTCAGCCCCTTCTTGTTGGTCGTACCTGATTCCGTAGCACTCATGGCCACGTTTTCGCTGTTGATCCCGCTTTCGCCAAAAATCCACTGGCCATTTTCCTGCTCGCCGTCTGGCGTGCTGGAAATTATCGGAAAATGAGAAAGACTTTTACATACAAAATAGGGGATAGTTAGATTATACCGGTTGAAAAAAGGGCCGGCTCTTTTTCGGAGCTGGTCCTTTTGCCTGCTAAGCAGGGAAAATAATTAATTTTTTATCGGCCGCTTTCTTCCTGCAGCTGCAGGACCCGGTCAGCGATGGTTTCACTGGTGACCAGGTGGGTGATGATGCCGGACTTGAGGGCACCCAGGAGGGCTTCAGACTTAAAGCGGTCGTTGACCACGACGAAGCGGACCGGGGTTTTGACGATCTGCTGGTCGGAGATGCCGATGATCTTGTCAGTAATTGAGCTGAAGAAGTGGCCTTCATGGTCGTATGGCCGGCCGAAGATCATGCCGGAGATGTTCTTTTGGTGGATGTTCTTGAAGAGGAGGCTCTCGTATTTTTCGTGTAGGACGCTTTCTTCTTCAAAGGCTTGCAGGGTGCCCAGGCTGGCCACCAGGATATCCATGTGGTCATAGAGCTCATCCAGTTTCTCGTAAAAAGGCTCCTTCTTGATCAAGTTGACCAGGTCGGGGTTGGAGGAGTAAAGGGGAGCGGGCAGGGCGCGGAAGTGGCCCCCGCACTGGGCAGCGGCGATACTTTCCAAAGGGTTTTTGCGGCCGTTTCCCTGGAGAGGGTAGCCAACCAGCTGAACGAAGGTCAGGTCATCATTTTTAACTTCCATAAAGGAGTTGATGATGTCGAGCATGGTCGTGCCCCAGGTGATGCCGACGTTCTTGCTGGACTGCATGTAGCTCTGGATCTGTTCAGCGGCGAAGCTGACGATTTTTTCGCTGTCCTGATTCTTGGTCTTCAGCTTCTTTAAGATAAAGGCTTCCTTGAGGCCAAACTGCTGGCGAAAGGTCTTTTCCAGGCCGGGATTCCGCTTGGCACCTTCCTTGATGTTGATCTGGACGATGCCGGTCTTTTCGGCGTCGCTTAAGGCCTTGTCGATGAGATAGCGGGACAGGCTGTACTTGGCGGAAATTTCGGCGATGTTGAGTTTGCTGATGTAGTAGTCGTGTGCGATATTCGCAAGCTGGTCGTTGCTGAGCTGCATGATTTCCTCCCAATTTTAGATATTTCAAAGCTATTTAAATATTGTAAAGCAAAAGGTTACTTTTGTAAAATAAGTAAAAAGGTATCATTTTTTGAAAAAGGCAAAAAGTAAAAAATGAGCAAAAAAGAAGGGGGAATCAAGCGATTCTCCCTTCGTCATTATCTGATTTTAGTACCAGTTGTGAGCCAGCCAGAATCTCTTGGCGTTGACCCATGAGCCGTAACGGCCGTAAACATAGCGGTCAGCAGTCCGTTCTTGGTTCTTCTTGGACAGGTTGCCGCCCAGGTAGGAGATCAAGAGTTGGTAACGGCCGTAACAACTGCCGTTTCTGGCAGTGTAGGAACCGCCTGATTCCCGCATAGCGATCCAGTACTTGGCCGACTTTTCAGCTGACTTCTTAGCAGCCTTCTTCTTAGCAGCAGCTTTCTTCTTGGCAGCGGCCTTTCTCTTAGCAGCCTTCTTCTTAGCAGCAGCTTTCTTCTTGGCAGCGGCCTTCTTGGCAGCAGCTTCAGCAGCCTTCTTAGCAGCGTCGTCTTGCTGGTCAGTTGAGCTTTGGTTTGAAGCTGAACTTTGGTCAGCGCTGGCAGTTACAGCTGCGCTAGCGGCCTTAGTAGTCTTCTTAGTTGACTTCTTGACCTTCTTGGTTGCCTTCTTCTTAGCAACCTTCTTGGTAGACTTCTTGACTGCCTTCTTCTTGGAAGTCTTCTTAGTTGACTTCTTCTTAGCAGCCTTCTTCTTGCTCTTCTTAGTAGTCTTCTTAGCCTTCTTAGTGGTCTTCTTTACCGTGCTGGTTGAAGTCGCGCTAGAAGTGCTTGAACTGGTTGAGCTTTGGTTAGCAGCGCTGGACTGACTTGCGGCCCGGTCTTGGCTGGCTTGTTGGTCTTGACTAGTTGCAGTTGCTGATTGTTGGGTAGAACTTGCGTCATTAGTAGCCGCTGAAACGTTAGCGGCGGGAGCAACCACGAGGGCAGCTGCAAAAGCAGTTGCTGATAAAACTTTCTTGAAATTGTGTTTGAACTTCATATGGTAGAAACTCCTCACTTGCTTCTCTTAAAAACTAAGTTTATGCTACTAAAGGAATATGACAGGACTGTTACAAAACGACCACAGCTCGTTAACAATCTGGTAAAATGAACAATTTTTTGGCAAAAAGGTCATAAAAAGCCGAGAAAAAGGCTGAAATTATCATTTTAAGCGCTTTGAATTAGCTACATGAATAAGTAACATTAGTAACAATTGTCAAAGGAATGACACAAAAGGAAAAGACCAGCCGCTAGGCTGGTCTTTTACATATGCAATTATTTCAAAAATGGAATTAATTTCCGTTAGAAACTGAACTGGTTGATCGAGTCCAAGGGGCTGAGGTAGACGAAGTTTAGCTTAACCCGCCGGGTAAGCCGGGTTAATTTAGTCAGCAGCTCTTGCTGCTCCTTGGTAAAGCGGAGCTGGTTGAGGCTGGCCTTGGCTGGCAGGTAGAGGGCCAGCTTGGCCGCGTATTCCATTGGGTGGTTATTCGAATCAAAATGGCCCAGCACCAGGGCAATCGCGTCCCGCAAAGGCTTGTAGCGGCCGATGTTTCTTTCATTATAAGTGTCAGAAAAAAAGCTGGCGTAGAAGTTTTTGAGAAGTTGGTAGGTTTGCTCACGCTCTTTCTCTTGCTTATTATTTTGAAAAAACTTGCGGAAAATTGCCACTTGCATGATTGTGCCTCCTAAAGATGAATCAGCTGCGCCCTTGGAGAAAATAGCTTTTTGACCTCGTCATCCAAGGGCGCGTCAGTAATTACAACGTCGATCCGGTCCAGGGGAGCGGATTGATAAGGGGCAGTGACTTCAGAAACAAACTTGTGCTTTTCAGCAACCAGGATGACCCGCTGGGCTCTGGAAACAGCCAGCTGGATCATGGCCGCGTCATCAGCATCGCTCAAATACGTGCCGTCTGTCCCCACTTTGGCCGCCCCGATAAAGGCAGTGTTGAAGCGAAGCTGGCGAAGTGTCTCCATGGCCAATGGCGAGTGGGTAAAACGGTTGGTCTTGTCCACGTTCCCGCCTAACAGGCGGACAGCAGGCTGCTGCATGGGCAGGAGGGCCAGGACATTGTCGATAGAGTTGGTGACAATGGTCAGGTCCTGGCCGCCCAGGCGCTGGCAGAGCAGGTTGAGAGTAGTTGAAGGACCGATGAAATCGCACTGGCCGGCATGGACGAAGTGGCTGGCAATTTCAGCCATGTCCCGCTTGACCGGAGAGAGGATGTGCTGCCGGGTCAAGAAACTGGGGACGCTGTCGTCGTCAACGGCCATGATGCCGCCGTGGATCCGGAGGGCCTGGCCGGTTTCAGTCAGACGCAGGACATCGCGGCGGGCGGTGTCGAAGGAAATACCGAAGTAGCTGGCGATGTCCCGGGTCTTCAATTCACGTTTTTCCAGCAGGAGCCGGCGGATTTCTTTAAGTCTGTTTGCTTGTGTCATTGCTTCCCCCTAAAAAGAAAATATCATCTTTTGCTGCTTTTGCCTTCATTTTATCAGTGTTTCCCTTAAAAAGTTCAGCGTTTATCAGTGTTTATTCAAGAAAACACGTAAGAGTGCTGAAGAAGAGGGCTTAAGGCCGGGCCTGGGGGCGTGCGCGTTTTTTTAAAATGCTGGCGGGAAAAAATACAGATATTTTGCGTTAAAGAGGCTTTATTTGGCCTTTTTTGTTAGAATAGAGAAGTGTGAATACAATATACGCGAGGAAAAACCAGACGCGGATTATAGGAGGAAACAATGGCTGTTAAGCGTTTTTACGAAACATTCCATCCAGATCACTACGATCTGTACATCGACGTTGACCGGGCAGCAAGATCTTTCTCAGGGACTTCCACCATCCATGGTGAAATCCAGGAAGAAACTGTCTTGGTCCACCAAAAGTACATGACCATCAGCAAGGTCACTGTTGACGGCAAGGAAGTGCCGTTTACTTTTAGCGACGATTTTGAAGGCATCAAGATCGAAGCCGGCAAGACTGGGGAAGCGGTCATCGCGATCGACTACTCAGCGCCTTTGACTGACACCATGATGGGGATCTACCCGTCCTACTACCAAGTTGACGGCGTCAAGAAGGAACTGATCGGAACCCAGTTTGAAACTACTTTTGCCCGGGAAGCCTTCCCATGTGTTGACGAACCAGAAGCTAAGGCAACCTTCTCCCTGGCCCTCAAGTTCGACGAACACGAAGGCGAAACTGTTCTGGCCAACATGCCGGAAGACCGGGTAGAAAATGGCGTGCACTACTTTAAGGAAACTGTCCGCATGTCCAGCTACCTGGTTGCTTTTGCCTTTGGTGAAATGCGGTCATTGACCACCCACACCAAGAGCGGGGTCTTGATCGGGGTTTACTCAACTCAAGCCCACACTGAAAAGGAATTGACCTTCTCCTTGGACATTGCCAAGCGGGCAATCGAATTCTACGAAGACTTTTACCAAACTCCATATCCGCTGCCGCAATCACTGCAGCTGGCCCTGCCTGACTTCTCAGCCGGCGCCATGGAAAACTGGGGTCTGGTAACCTACCGGGAAGCCTACCTGCTTTTGGACCCGGACAACACCACTTTGGAAATGAAGAAGCTGGTTGCGACTGTGGTGACCCACGAACTGGCTCACCAATGGTTCGGTGACCTGGTAACCATGGAATGGTGGGACAACCTCTGGCTGAACGAAAGTTTCGCTAACATGATGGAATACCTGTCAGTTGACCACCTGGAACCTAACTGGCACATCTGGGAAATGTTCCAGACTTCTGAAGCAGCGGCTGCCTTGACCCGGGATGCAACCGACGGGGTACAGTCAGTGCACGTGGAAGTCAACGACCCGGCTGAAATCGACGCCCTCTTTGATGGGGCCATCGTTTACGCCAAGGGTTCAAGAATGCTGGTCATGGTCCGGTCACTTTTGGGCGACGAAGCCTTGAGAAAGGGCTTGAAGCGCTACTTTGACGAGCACAAGTTTGGCAACGCGGCAGGGGATGACCTCTGGGATGCCTTGTCAACGGCTACTGACCTGAACATTGGGGAAATCATGCACACTTGGCTGGATCAGCCAGGCTACCCAGTGGTGAATGCTTTTGTTGAGGACGGCCACTTGAAGCTGACTCAGAAGCAATTCTTCATCGGTGAAGGCAAGGAAGTTGGCCGCAAGTGGGAAATTCCGCTTAACGCCAACTTCAAGGCACCAAAGATCATGTCAGACGTTGAACTTGACTTGGGTGACTACCAGGCTCTGCGGGCAGAAGCCGGCCACGCTCTGCGCTTGAACGTGGGCAACAACTCCCACTTCATCGTGAAGTACGACCAGACTTTGATGGACGACATCATGAAGGAAGCCAAGGACTTGGACCCAGTTTCCCAATTGCAATTGCTGCAAGACCTGCGGCTTTTGGCAGAAGGCAAGCAGGCTTCATACGCTGACGTGGTACCAGTGCTGGAACTCTTCAAGAACTCAGAAAGCCACATTGTCAACGATGCTCTGTACACGACTGCTGCTAAGCTGCGGCAATTTGCCCCAGCCGGCAGTGAAGCCGACAAGAACCTGCGGGCTTTGTACAACGACTTGTCTAAGGACCAAGTTGCCCGTTTGGGCTGGCTGCCAAAGGCAGGGGAAAGCGATGAAGACATCCAAACCCGGCCATACGTTTTGTCCGCAAGCCTTTACGGCCGCAACGCTGAATCAGAAAAGCAAGCCCACGAAATCTACGTGGAATACGCTGATAAGTTGGCAGAACTGTCCGCTGACATCCGGGCTTATGTTTTGATCAACGAAGTTGAAAACTACGGGTCAAGCGAATTGACTGACAAGCTGATCGGTTTGTACCAGGCAACCAGTGACCCGTCATTCAAGATGGACCTGGAAGCCGCGATCGTGAAGAGCAAGGATGAAGGCGAACTGAAGAAGATCGTATCCTGGTTCGAAAACGCTGAAATCGTTAAGCCACAGGACCTGTGCGGCTGGTTCAACGGCGTCTTGTCCAACCCGGCAGGTGAACAGCTGGCCTGGAACTGGATAAGAGACGAATGGGCATGGATGGAAAAGACGGTCGGCGGCGACATGGAATTCGCTACCTTCATCACTGTCATCTCCCGCGTCTTCAAGACTCAGGAACGCTACGACGAATACAACGCCTTCTTTACTGACAAGGAAAGCGACATGCTGCTGAACCGGGAAATCAAGATGGACCGGAAGGTCATCGCTACCCGGGTGGACTTGATTGCCAGCGAACAAGCTGACGTCAACGCCGCGGTTGCTGCTGCTTTGCAGAAGTAATTGAATAGAGCATAAGAAAACTGTTTCTAGCATGAGCTGGAAACAGTTTTTTGTATGTATTCAACTTACTTGCAATCGGTTACAATATAGGTGTAAATACTATCGTACATTCTTTGAGGTAAACACAATGAACAACGATTTTAAAGATATCATGCAAAACAGAAAGTCAATCCGGCACTATGATTCCAGCGTGAAGATTTCCCGTGACGAATTGCTGGAAATCATTAATGAGTCTATCTCTGCTCCAAGTGCCTGCAACCTGCAGTCCTGGCACTTCGTTATTGTTGACACACCAGAAGGCAAAGAAAAGCTTCATAATTTCTTGATGCCGTTCAATTACCCGCAAGTTGACACTGCTCCAGCCACGATCATGGTTTTCGGTAATACTAAGTCATATCTGAAGTATCGTGACCTGTGGAATGGTATGGTAGAAGAAAAGAAGGTAACTCCAGAAGCACGCGATGCCGCGGTTAACACCTTCCTTCCGCTTTACGAGAAAGCTGACCGGCAAATGTTAGTCGCAGATGCAATGGTTGATGCCTCACTTGTCTCCATGCAACTGATGCTGGTTGCCCGTGAACATGGCTACGAAACTAATCCAATGGCTGGCTATGACGCAAGTAAGGCGGCTGCAGAATTTGGCCTGGACCCGGAACAATACATTCCAGTGATGGCCATCTCCATTGGTAAGCCAGACCCGAGTGAAGTCGTTCCAGATACTGTCCGTTATGATGTCAAAGACGTGACGGAATTCGCCTAAGTTGGTATTTTTACCGCCGAGAAAGCGCTATAACATAAGTAGTAAGAAATGGTCAGAGATGTGTGAGAAATAAGGTGAGCAAAATCAACTACCCCAGAATAAATTCTGAGGTTTGCAGTCTCATCTATTGCTAGATTGTGGTTATAGCGTCTTGCGACTCCCACCTGTGAGACCGCATCGTCGGGCAGTTGACGGTGCCCGTTGATCTGCCAAGTATTACTCAGCAGATGCTTGTTTGTTAAATTGGGGAGCTTCTTCACCACTACGGTAGAGCGTCCCCAAAAGTTGGATGTTCATTGCAGCCAGTCTATCATCGTTTGACTTGTAGCCACAACGATCACAAACGTACAAGTGCAGCTTGTGATCCCGATTTTCCTTGCGGATCCGCCCGCATTTCGGGCAGCGCTGACTGGTGTATTTGGCTGGAACTTTGACTACTATCGAGGAGTTCAGATTAGCTTTATAAGTCAAAAGCTGTTCAAACTGATAGAAAGCCCATGATACCATCTCATAGCGCTTGTCTTTAGCTGTCTGTTCAGTTGCAAAACGTACGTCGGTTAAGTCTTCCAAGGCAAAGATAGTCTCAGCCCCGTAATGGTCAATGAGTGTCTTAGTTAAGCGATGATTTACATCACTCATCCAGCGGTTCTCTCGCTGACCAATTCGCTTAAGACGACGCTTGGCGGACTTAGTACCTTTTGACTGAAGCTCAGCCCGCAATTTCTTGTACTTGCGTCTAGTGCGCAGTACCTTCTCGCCACTATAAAGCAGAGTTTTGCCCGTTTCATCATAGCAAGCAGCTAAGAAGCGCAATCCTCGGTCTATTCCGACGACATGTTTTGCCTCTTCTGGAGAATATTCCGGTAACGTGGTAGTAGCGCTAATGTGAACGTACCAATTCTGCTTTGATTGAAGAAGCTTGATTGATCCAAACTTCCATTTGTCGGCATCAAGATATTGATTAAAGCCTTTGCATACAAATGAGACTTTCTTTCTTCCTTGCAGGGTGTTTAAAGACAGCTGCTGGGTAGTAGACAGGTAAGACCAGTCACGGCTACGTTGCAAGTCAAGTTGCGGACGTTTGAATTCAATCGGCTTCCAAAGCCAATCAAGATCACGGGAAAATTGAGACCAGATAGCATGACCTTTACTGTCTTTTTTTCCAGTATCAAAGCGATATGGCTTTTGATTAAGCTGTGTTCTGACAGTCTTATAGCGGGCAATAACATTTCTGATTGCCGACTGTGCCATCTGGCTTTTAAGGCCGAACTGGTCTCTGATTTCATGATAGAGAGCTTTGTTCAGTTTTGATTGCGACAATTCAAAATTGTTGTCAAAGACATACTGTGAGATAAAGTTGCAAGCATCTTTGTACTTCTCCATAGATTGGGCAAAGGCTTGTGCAGTTTCACTATCAATATTGAGCAATTTTGCTTTGATGGTAATTGATTGTTCCAATGGTTTCACCTCCATTCTTTCAATTAATATTATATCATCTTTGTTTTAGTGAATATAGTAGAAAGGAAAAAGGGCTGAAAGTACAATTTCTCCCCAGATTGAAATCATGGGGTATCCTTGTTTAATCAGCCCTAGGTATATCAATGAAGATGAAATACGCTAAGAGAATCGCCCTTTTGCTGGCTTTAGGATACGCTGGTGGCCAGGCTTTGAAGCGGTCAGCGCCATTCTTGAAGGGCGTGCAGGCAGGGATCCTCATGGAGAAGGGGAAGAGAAAGCTCAAGGAGAGTGAACCTGTCCAGAAGCTGAAGGAATTAGCTGATAAATAGAGAAAGATCAAGCAAAAAAGGATCTACCTTCTCGATGAAGATAGATCCTTTTTCATATGTAATTTTCTTCTTAGTAAACGATCACAGGCATGTGCACCTTAACCGCGTCCCAAACGGACTTGATTTCACTAGGCCGGATGTTGACGCAGCCGTGTGACCCGCCTTCCAGGTAGGCCGTGCTTGACCAGTCGGTCCGCCATGGCGCGTCGTGCAGCCCGCAGCCGCTCATGGTAAACGGCATCCAGTAGCTAACCTTAGAAGCGTAGTTCGACCCGTCGTCGTTCTTCCCTCTTAAAGTAGCGTCCTTCTGCTTGTACATGATGTACCAAACACCCTTAGGTGTAGCGTTGTCGCCCTTGTTTTCCGTCCCGGTAACCACGTCAGATATAGTTACGACCACCTTGCCGTTAACAACCACCCACACGTCCTGGCTACCAATTGATACAACCACATAGCTGTTGCCCAGCCCGTTGTTGCTCTTGCCGTAGCCCAGACCTTGCGTGGTGTAACCTTCACCATAGATGTGGTTCTTCCCGTCAATGGTCTTCTTGCCAGTCTCATAAGCTGACAGAACCGCCTTCTTGGCGCTGGCCGTCCAGATCCCCCAGCCGTAGCTCTGGTTGGTAACAGTGATGGTTGACCCGGCTGGCGTCTTGAACTTGTAGCTCTTGCCTAAAGTCTTGACTTCTTTGTCCATGGCCTCCAGTTTCGCCGTCAGCTTGCTTTCGTCGTCGTAGTGGACAGCGCCGCTGTAGTAGCTGACTTGGGTCAAGTAATCCTTAGCTGCCAGGGTAAAAGTCTTCCCAGCCACAGAGTAGTCCACGCTGGCCGCGGTAATAGTCTTCAGCTTGCTCTTGCCCTTCTTCAGAGCCGTGTTTTCGTAAGTGTAGCTCTGGTCAGTCGGCAGCTGGGTGTACTGCTTGTCAAAGTACTTCTGGACCTTTTCCTTGCTGATGGTCGTCAGCTTGCTGTCACGAACAGCACTGATCTTGCCGTCCTTGTAGACCAGCTTGTTGACAGCCTTGGCCTCGATCTTTTCGACCGCTTGGTCAACCGTCAGCTTGCCCACCTTGACGCCGTAAATAGTGACGTTGGCGTTGAAGTGCTTCTTGTTGTATGCCACCTGCTTCTTGTTTTCCGCTAGAACGGTTGCCTGGTGCTGTTGGTAGGCATTGTGGCCCCAAATACCCGCGCAGGCCAGGACGATAACCGCCACACCCGCGATAATCAGGTACTTACTGCCTTGAGTATTTTTCTTCCGGTAGTCTTTGCGAGAAGTCATTAATAACTCCAATCTGTTCATTCAAAAGATTGTGTTCAGTATAACACGAATCGCTTGACGATTAAAATGTACGGAGGAATTTTCAATATGAATTTAAAATTTTGTCTCCGCAATATCGTCCTCCGGCCGGTGGCCTTGAATCCGGATCAGTTGCCAGGCAAAAGGACTTTCCTGCTTCTTTAACTGAACTGCCAGGACGCCATTTTCAAAAACAAAAGCACATTCTTCCCGGCCGTCAATCCATTCGATCCGGTTTGGTTCTTCCGTTAGGCCTGTCACCTTGACCTCTGCAGGATAAGGAGCCTTTAAGAAAAGGTAGGCCTGGTAGGGCGCGTGCCGGTTGGTCAGGACAAAAGCCTCTGCCGCGTCGGCTGACAAGTCACTTTCCTGGCCTTCGTTGACCGCGTGGCCAAACTTGTGCATCCAGGCGTTCAAAGCGTCTAAAGCCGCCTGGTCAGCTTCGTCTTTGGCATCCACGTCAACGACTAAGGTCTGGCCGGCCTTTCTGGCAGCCACCAAAGCGTCCACGATTTCATTGGCACTATAGCGCTGGCCAGCTTGGTCTGGCAGGTAGGCGATGGTGTACTTTTCGCAGGCTGCTTGTAATTCTTCTGGGCCGCTGACGGCGCGAGCACCGATGTCCCTTGCCCGGCGTACCAGTGCATCCGCGTTTACATTTTCCCCAGTTGGGTTAAAATTTAAGATAATCGCAAAATCAGGGTTGATCATTGCTTGCTCCTCCTTATTGTTATACACAAGTTTTATTTTACTAGATTATGAATAGGATGTAAAAAATGAAGATCGTAATTTCACCCGCTAAAAAAATGCAGACGGAGGGCGGCTTTTTGCCTAAAAGCCAACCCGTCTTTCTTACCCAGGCTGAGGAGCTCTGGTCCTATTTAAACTCTTTAGACCAGGCTGACTTGGAAAAAGTCTGGCGGGCCAATGCCAAAATCACTGAAGAAGCCCGGCAGATGCTGGCCGCTGACCTGTCTCAGCCGCAAGTTCCAGCCCTTTTTGCCTACAATGGCCTGCAGTACCAGTACCTGGCCGCCGATGTCTTAGACCAGGCGGGACTTGACTATCTGGACCAGCACCTGCGCGTTTTGTCCGGCCTTTACGGCAGCCTCCGCCCCTTTGACGGGATCGTGCCTTACCGCCTGGAAATGAAGAGCCCGCTACCCAATTTTGAGTATAAGAGCCTTTATGAATTTTGGGGAGAAAAAGTCTACCAAGACCTTTACCAAGATGATTCCGTGGTCCTCAACCTGGCTTCCAAGGAATACAGCCGGCTTTTGGCACCCTATCTTAAAGAGGGCGATCGCTTGCTTGAAGTTGTCTTCCAGGAAGAAAAAAACGGCAAATGGCGGACTCAGGCAACTCATGCCAAGATGGCCCGGGGCCGTTTAGTCCGCTGGCTGGCGGAAGGGGGCCGGGACTTGTCCGACCTGCCGGACTTCACGGACTTCGGTTATGCCTTTGCCCCTGACCAGAGCGGGGAAGACCGGGTCCTTTTCCGGAAGAAGGTATGACAATTTTTCACAAAGTTCGAAAAAAGAAAAAATTTTTACACTTTTAAAAGGCTGGGAAGCGCTTGCTGACCGGCCTTTTTCTTTTGTGCAAAAAATAATAAAATTGACAACGCTTTCAGATGTGGTTTAATAGAAACAGAGATTGAAACAATTAAATGAGAACTGTAAGGTGAGCTAGAATGGAATATCATAAGTTAACTGCTGAAGACATTGAAAACTTGCGGCCAATGATTGCCGACCCAGAACGTTTTATTACTGAAGTAACTGAACACTGGGACCACGACCAGTTCAAGACTGTCCGGGCCATGCCCGACTTGGTAATCCAGCCAACCACGGCTGAAGAAGTAGCCAGCGTCTTGAAGTATGCCAGCGACCACGAAATTGCCTTGACTCCACGGGGCAACTCAACTGGCTTGATGGGGGCCAACTTGACTGTGCACGGCGGGATCTCCCTGGACATGGTTAAGATGAACAAGGTTGTTGAATACGACCCAGCCAGCTTGACCATCACTGTTCAGCCAGGTATCCGTCTGAACCAACTGGAAGAATTTTTGGCAGACAAGCCATTTACCTACATGCCAGCACCAGCCATGCACTGGGCTACTGTAGCCGGCAACATCAGTACCAACGCCGGCGGCTTGAAGGCTATCAAGTACGGGGTAACCCGTGAACACATCCGGGAAGTCAAGGTTGCCTTGACTGACGGCAAGGTCTACAAGTTCGGTTCCAAGTCAGTTAAGTCATCATCCGGCTACTCCTTGAAGGACCTGATCATCGGTTCAGAAGGGACTTTGGGCGTGATCACTGAAGCTGTTCTGCGTCTTTACCCAAGACCAAAGCACGCTTTGAACGCTATCATTCCTTTCCCGACTTTGGACGATGCCATTGAATCAGTGCCAGCCATCCTGGCTTCCGGTGTTGTGCCAACCACTGTTGAATACATGGGCCGCAAGGTCTTGAACCTGTGGGAAAAGTACTACGACGCTACTTTCCCGATCAAGGAAGGTGACGGCTTCATCATCCTGGGCATCGACTCCTTCACGGCCAGCGACGCTGAAGCCCAATTGGCTCAAGCTTTGGAAGCAGTCAAGCCATTCCACGCTTTGAAGGAAACTGTCTTGAACGCTGAATCAGACGAAGCCAAGACTATCTGGGACGCCCGTGAAAAGCTGCTTTTGGCTATCCAAAAGTCAACTCCGAAGATGGACGAAGTCGACGTTTCAGTGCCAATCAACAAGATTCCGCTGGTTCTGCACCGGATCGAAGAACTGGAAAAGGAAGAAAACATGCGGATTCCTAACTTCGGCCACGCCGGCGACGGTAACCTGCACATCTACCTTTGCTCAGACGACATGACTGACGAAGAATTCGCCAAGAAGGGCGACACCGTTATCTCCGAACTCTACAAGACCGCCAAGTCAGTGGACGGCAACATGTCCGGTGAACACGGGGTTGGCTACGCCCGCCAGAACTATTACGAAGACTTCTACGGCAAGGACTACACCGACTTGCTCAGAAAGGTCAAGGGCCTCTTCGATCCTAAGGGCATCCTTAACCCAGACAAGATCTTCCCGTTAGACTAAGAAGCGAGTCCCTCCTCGCGGCAACCTTTAAAAATCCGAATCAAAAACTAATCAAATCAAGAATTAACCAAAAACCGAAAAGAACAAGTACCTAGCAATAAGTACATAAAAACAATAACAACAATAACAACATTTTAATTTTTAAGCTTCACAAATTAATTATCACAGGGAAGGGCTGCTCCGGCAGCCCTTTTTTGTGCAAGAAAAATGACATCGCGTCACTTTTTATGTTGACACGGTGTCACTTTGGATATATACTAGTAAGCAGTTAAGGGTGACACGGTGTCACGGAGGTGAAAATGGTCAAGGCAACTTTTGAGAATTTAAGCAAAGACAAGCAGGACCGGGTAACAGCTGCCCTGCTCAAGGAATTCAGCGCCCATACTTTGGTCAGCGCTCAGGTAGCGCGGATCGTCAAGGAAGCCGGGATTGCCCGGGGGGCCTTTTACAAGTACTTTGAAGATCTGACGGATGCTTACCAGTACCTGTTCAAGCTGGCCATGCGGGACCTGCACACGGGTCTGACCGGCCGGATGGGGGCAGACGAGCTCTATCAGATGACCAAGGACTTTGTGACCAAGGCTACTGGCAGCCAGTACTATGACTTGATTCGCCTGCACTACGCGGCTAACGAGCCGCTTTTGCCAAGCAACAAGCCCAAGCAAATGCCGGCCTGCGCCTGGGCGGCCATGGCCTTGTCACACGAGGCGATCAAGGAAGCCTTGCTGGACCCGGACAAGGCAGATTTTTACTTAGACCGGGAGCACGAGGCTTTAGAGAAGCTCTTTAGCCAACATAAATAGGCAAGCTAGGGAAAAGACATAGGAAAGGAAGAAAGCAGAAAAAATGTTTTTAGCACTAAAAGAGATCAAGCATGAAAAGAAGCGGTACGGCTTGATCGTCTTCATGATTTTTCTGATCGCGTACATGATTTTGGCAACCTGGGGCCTAGCATACGGCCTGGCCCGGGAAAACACGGTGGCTTTGGAAAGCTGGCAGACCAAGAGCGTGGTCTTGAACAAGAACGCCAACTTATCCATGAACAGCTCAATTTTGACCAAGGACGACTTGAAAAAAATCGACCTGACTGACAAGGAAGCTGTGGTCGGCGAACTGCAGGTAGTGGCCAAGAAGAAGGGCAAGACCGGGATCAACGCCCAGTACATGGGGGTTAAGAAGGGCGAGTTCATCTACAAGGACCAGGAGGTAATCGCTGGCCGCCGGGCTAAGAGCAAGTACGAAGTCACGGCTGACAGCCGCCTTAAGGACAAGGGCTACAAGCTGGGCGACAAGGTGACCTTGAACGGGTCAGACCACAAGTACACGATCGTCGGCTTCGTCAAGGATGCTAAGATCAATATCGAACCGATCATGTATGGCTTTTTGCCGGCATGGAAGGAATTGAAGAACGTGGCACCGGGGATTGAAGCTTCCGGGATTATTTCCCAGCGGAAGTTGTCTGTTAAGGGGAAGAACTTCAAGACTTACGGGGTTAAGGAATTTATGCAAAAACTGCCGGGCTACTCTGAACAGAACCTGACTTTTGAATTGATGATTGCTTTCATGTTCATCATTTCCCTGGTCATCGTGGCCGTCTTCCTGTACATTTTGACTATCCAGAAGCTGCCGAACTACGCGGTTCTGCGGGCACAGGGCGTACCAGCTAAGACTTTGATCTGGGCCACGGTCAGCCAGAGTCTACTTTTGGTAACGAGCGCTTTGGTCCTGGCCCTTTTGGCAATCTGGGGCACGGCGGCCGCGATGCCGGCATCTGCTCCGATGGCCTTTACGCCAGGGATTTTCGTGGCAGCGATTGGCGGGATGTTGTTAATGGCACTGCTGGGCGGGCTTAACCCAGTCAGAACGATTTTGAAGATTGACCCGGTACAGGCAATTGGAGGCTAAGATGGCAGCGATTGAAATTAAGAACGTGAAAAAAGTTTACGGGCAGGGGGATGCAGCGACGGTTGCCCTCAAGGGGGTCGACTTCAGCGCTGATACTGGCAACGTGGTTCTGTTGATGGGACCAAGCGGGGCCGGGAAGAGCACCCTGCTGACGATTATGGGCGCCTTGCAGAACGCGACGAGCGGGCAGGTGGAAATCGACGGCCAGGATATCAGCCAGTTGAAGGAAAAGGACCGCAGCCGCCTGCGCTTGAACAAATTGGGCTTTGTTTTGCAAGCCTACAACCTGGTGCCTTACTTGACGGTTAAGGAACAGTTCCAGCTGGTGGACAAGGTGAAGAAGACCGGCAACTTGCGCCAGGAAGAATTAAAGGATCTTTTGGCTGATCTGGGGATTGAGAACCTGGTCAAGAAATATCCGGAGAACCTGTCAGGCGGGCAGAAGCAGCGGGTGGCAATTGCCCGGGCTATGTACGCCAACCCGAAGATTTTACTGGCTGATGAGCCAACGGCATCACTGGACAGTGAACGGGTGGAAGAAGTTGGCCGCTTGTTTAAGAAGCTGGCCAAGGACCACGGGAAGGCGATCATTTTGGTCACCCACGACCCGCGGCTGGAAAAATACGCTGACCACATCTATGACATGATGGACGGGCAGCTGACGCAAAGAAAATAACAGAAGAAGGCTCCGCTTAGGCGGGGCCTTTTTTGACCGGATACGCGGAAAAATGACCGGATTTGAATTTTTGGCAGAAAAAATCTGGAAAAAGAGTATCCTTAAATGAGAAAACGAGTGAGAAATGTGAGGTCGTTAGGGATGGAAAAATAAACGTGGGAGTGCTAATGACACTTCCACGTTTATTTCTATTCCGAATTCTACAAAATATAGTCCAATTAGGGGCTTTTTAGCTGTATTGGTCAAGTATGGCAGCCAGCCGCTCTTTAAAGCTCCTTCTTAGCTCTTCTGGCGTGATGATTTTCGCATTCAGTCCAAAAGTCAAAAGATAGTCAATTAAGTACTCAAAGGTGCGTGGCGTATATGAACCGGTCAAATAAGTAGTCCCGCCTTCATGCTCAAGCCGCATATTTGGGTAGAGATTTTTCAAAAAATGTTCCTGGCCCCGGTGGTTGAGGAGAATTTTAAATTTCTGGCCTGAATTGTCGTGCTCAAACTCTAGCTGCTTTTGCTTCAATTCAGCCAAACTAAGCTTATTAGGAACGGCAGCCTGCTCAGTACAATCCTGCAATTGGTCGCAGCGGTAGTTCCAAAAGGCCTGGCCCAGCAAGTCATAGGCCGCAAACAACCAGTTGCCATCCCTAAAAAAGAGTTGGCAGGGTTGCAGCAGGACTTGCTGGCCCTTGAAGTTGGCCCGAACCAGGGAGTCGTGCAGGATTGACTCCATCAGCAGGCGCAAGTAAGGGTTGTGGTGAACTGCCGGGGTGTTGAAGAAGGAAACCGCTGCTTGTGAGGCTAAGGCCTGCTGCTGCCGGCTCGCTGCCAGGTTCTTGAGCAGCTTTTGGCTGATCATCTGGAAAGATTCGTTAAACGGGGTTTCTTTTAGCTGCTCCATGGCTTTGAGCGCGAAAAATATCGCAGCAACCTCATCCGAATTGAAGTATATCTTGGTCAGCAGGTCCTCTTGAATCAGTGAATAGCCGCCAGCCCGGCCTGCTTCGGCGTATAAGGCCAAGCCAAGTTCCTCCAGGCTGGCAATGTCCCTTAGGGCCGTCCGCTTGGAAATCTGAAAGTTGTCCATCAGGTCCTGCAGGTTAAAGCGCTTCTTGTCACTTAAAAAAATCAGCTCTTGATTAAGCCGCTCAGATTTTTTCAATTTTTTCTCCTTATTTTTGCTAAAAGGTGCCATAAATTGTCAGCTTTTCATTTTATGATATCTACAACAAGAAGAAAAGGAGAAATTAAATATGTTAGAAGAAAGCACTACTTTAACCCAAAACTTTTTGGAGGTAATCAGCGATCCGCAACCAGTAACGATCGTTTCCTACCAAGCCAGTCCAGCTCATGTGGTCAACACCTGGAGCAGCTACATCAAGGTGGTTGATGACTCAACCTTCCTCGTGCCTGCTGCTGGGATGCGGTCGATTGAAGCAGATATTGCGGCTCAAAACAGCCAGCTGATCCTGACCTTCGGCTCCATGAAGTTTGAAGGCACTGAAGGTCCAGGCCGTGGCTACCACGTTTATGCTACTGGCGAATTCGTTGGAGCCGGCGAGTACTTTGACCTCATGAAAGCCGATCTGCCTTGGTTGCGGAAGGTCCTAGTTGTCCACGTGCAAGAAGTTAAGCAAAAAATCTAAACTAAATAACTGACAAGACCCCCCCTGGTTGGATGAAAATCAACCAGGGGGTTAGTGTTTAGGAGCTTTTTGGCCATCTCCGGCTTGGACTATCGCAAGAAGACTCAAAAGATCTTGCAGTCCAAATTAAGTCGGCAAGGCATTGCTAAAGAAACGGGAATCTCCTATTCTACAGTTAGGACGATGGCCCAGCCCGACTAGACCTCCGGAATACCAGCATTGTTCTAAATGGCAAGCTGTTCACTGATGAAAAGTACCAAGACATGTCAACCACGGCCAAGCTTATTTATGGCTATCTGATTCGCCCTGCGCAAAAGCGCTACAAGGATGAAGCGGGAAGAGTTGATGAAGAAAATGATTTCTTGGCTAAGATATCCCAGTCTTGTCTGATAGGAAAATGACAATTGTTAGCGGGAACATATAGTAAATCTACCATCAAAATGATAAACTAGACAGTGATGATTGCGCTTACATATTTTAGTCTGAATATCATTTTGAGGTTGATTTATGTTTAGAATTTTTGATTTGCTAAAGAGCAGGGCCCGGCTGAGCAAGGTTCTGGCTCCGGTCCAGGGCAGGTTGTTTCCGCTCGAGGACGTCAACGATGAGATTTTTGCCAGCAAAGGACTAGGCGAGGGCTTCGCGGTTCAGCCGTCCAGCGACTTGATCTACGCTCCCTTGAACGGCACGGTTACTTCCCTGTTTCCGACCAACCATGAGATTGGCATCCGGACCAAGGAAGGGCTGGATCTCTTGATCCACCTGGGTTTGAACACGGTAGAGCTAGGCGGGGGCGGCTGTGACATTTTAGTTGAAGCCGGCCAGGAAGTAAAAAAGGGGCAGCTATTGGCGACCATGAACCGCAAGCTGCTCCGCGGGCTCGGCTACGACGATATGGTGATCGTGACTTATACCAACGACCAGATCCTCAAGGGGGTCTCGGCACCGGTCTTCTTTAGGGAGATCAATGCCAAAAGAGCGGTCCAGACGATCAGCTACAATAATTAAACTAGAGATAAATACAAAAAGTCCAAAGCGGCATGAGCCGTTTTGGACTTTTTGTGTGATTAATAGTTATTAGTTGTGCAAGTATTAGTGATCAGCGTGCCAGTATCCCCAAGCAGAGCCATTTCTATAGCACCAGGCTGTAATGTAAGCATTATTGCCTTTGCCATATCGCTCGACTAAGAGATTGTAAAGGTTATAAGATGTATTTTTCTTTATGACATATTTGTGACCATTCGAGACATCTACTTCACCAGTTCGGCCAGCTAGATAAGAATGGCCCCAAGCATCAGCTTGGTAACTAGGAACAGTTACTGTGTTTGACTTCAGCGCGTAGCCACTTTTAGTCCATTTTTGTTGACGATAAGTGGTGTCATACGGTGAGTACCATCTAAATGCAAAGTGGACACGTGCTGTATTAACTTTTTTGGCACTGACAATGTTTTGACTAATTGTTCCACCAAAACCGATTAGCAATAAAGCTGCAATTACTACAGTTACTACAGTTTCGCTTTTTCGTTTCAACTTGATCCATCTCCTATACGAAACTATAAAAAAATATTGAATCTTAGTAACTATTGATCTACAATGTAAATGTTAGCACCATAAGATTAAGATATCAATACTTTTTTAGGAAGTGAGTAATAAATGTATTATAGGAGGAGACTCAAATCCTATAATTTATATACAGGTTTGCTAATTGGATGCATAATAACGGCCTTTCAGTTTATTAGTGACTATGTTATCTTGGCTACGCAATTAAATGGTAACGCTAGGATATTTACTCCATATACGCTCTTTATTGGATACAATTTGGGACCTTGGACAGTTTTTTATTATACTTTGATCCCGATTTTAGCTAGCTTATCCCTTAACCAACTTGTCTATCAAGATTTGAAAAGCGGTTATATTCATTATGTTGTTAAAAAAATCGGACATAGGAAATATGTATTTAATAGCTTCTTGACCACCTTTATCGGTGGATGTCTTACTACCTGTCTGCCCTTGCTCTTAAATTTTATTTTGTATTACTGTACTTTACCCAATCTAAAGCCGGATCAAATTTTAAATGCTAACCAGATGCTGACTCCCGACCTAACTTATCTAACTGGGGTATATTATTCTAATCCGTTTGTACATGTTCTCTTCTACGTACTGCTAGCTGGACTGGTTGGTGGAACATTTGCGACTGGTTCACTTGTATTAATCTGTTTGACAAGGAATATCTTTACTGACTTTGCAGGTATGTTCTTATTATCCCTAATTGCCGATGTTTTGGCAGCCAATACTCAGCAAGCTATTTTTTCGCCAACCTTATTTGCAATTCCGCAGTGCCCAGTTTATCTACCCACTTTAGGATGGGCGATCACTGAGTTAGCTATACTTTTAGTATTTTTTGCAGGGTGCTTCAATTATGGCATTAAAAAAATCATCTTTAATTGATTATTTATGGCAGAAAAGCTCCAGGAAAATTTGGGTAAAACTATTAGCATCAACACTTGCTTTTTCAGCTTTATTCTCAGTTTTGGCGCTAGGCAATATTGGTGGAATTATTAGCAATGCTACAGTTTTAGGAAATTTAAGCGTAACGGCTACCAACTTACATAATCAACTTTACTTTATTCTCCCGCCTGTTATCGTGGTTAACTTAATCGACTTTCCACTTCCTCATGCAGTAGAATATTTTTTCTTGGTAAAAAGGAAAAAATTATTGTCATACTTGCTATGGCACTGTGTACTAGTAGAGATCTGCTTAATTTTTAGTCTTATACTTGCTGGAATAATCTCTGGCTGCTTTTCAAAACTAACGTGGATAGACTCTAACTTTGAAATTGACTTTCTCTCTTTGATTTATTGCTTATTTGGGCTAATGATCATTATTTTAGTGTTGGATCTTTTGTCTTTGTTAATTGGCAAATTGAAATCGGGAATACTGATCGAATTATTTGTGCTAGCTGATAATTATCTGTTAAGCCACTATGGTTGGTCACTGCTCTTAACTCATGGACTCGTTAATTTACCTGGACAAACAATAAATTTCCTAACAGAGCCTACAGTGTACTTAGCATATTTGTTGTTATTGCTTCGCTATCTGTCAAGTAGGGACTTTTTGCAAGAGGTTAATTATGCATAGCTTGCTGCTTAATAGAAATTTTCACCTATTTTTGGAAAACATCAAATATCGTTTTATTGTCGGCTATTCCGCATCAGCTGCTATTCTTTTGATTAACCGTTTTAATGGACTAACTGCTAAAGATGTGTTTGCGGGGGCTTACCAGATACCACCATCTTTTAGTTTTCCGCTAGAGTGGTACTTCTTTGCTCTAGCAATCTTTTTAATGATTGGTGATAATCCTCGAAGCCTACTTAAAGCTTATTTGCCAGTTCATCGCGTTATGTTGAAAAAGTACCTAGCAACAATATATTGCTTGAATTTCTTTTTGGTGGGTATAACAGTAACAACTTGGTATCTGCTTTGCCCTGGAAGTTTGCTTTTCTATTTTGAGAGCCTGCTGTGTTTATTAGCTTTAAGTGCCCTTTTTGCCAGTCTACAGCTCTTTATTGATCCGGTTTTGGTGCTGATGATCTTTGCAACGCTTTTTGCACTAGTAATTACTTTTAACGATTTTCCCTTTTTGTCAGTCTTAATGGCGCTTAGATGGACTAGTCATCAACTTGATAACTTATGTGGATCTTTGCTGACTTTGGTAATTTCTTTTGGAATGACGCACTTTTTATACTACGTAGATTTTGCATAATGTGAGGTAAAAAATGTCAAACATTATTGAACTAGATCATGTGACTAAAAAGTTTAAAAACAAGCTGGCACTAAATGATATTTCTTTAACCATTGCGGAAAATAAAATTTATGGTTTTAGAGGACCAAATGGGTCGGGGAAGTCAGTAACTTTTAAAACAATCTTGGGTTTTGTAAGACCGACTACTGGAACCGTTAAGGTTGAAGGAAAAATAATCCGCAAAGATGTAATTTTTGCTCCAGATACGGCTTTTGCAATTTCGGAATATGGCTTGCTTGAGGATAAGACAGGTTTGGAAAATTTGGAATTGCTAAAGGTTTTAAATGAAGACCAAAGCAGTGACTCAAAAAAGATTATGCAAAGAGTTGGACTGGATCCCAATAATCCGTTAAAGCTAAAGGAGTATTCACTAGGGATGCGGCAAAGGCTTTTGATTGCTGCAGCTCTACTAGGTGACAATAAAATCATAATTTTGGATGAGCCAACTAATGCTTTGGATGAAGAGGGGCAAGACTTTGTGGCAAAGCTAATACTAGAGCTTAAGCAAGAGGGCAAGACAGTTTTGGTCTCTAGTCATGACAAGGAATTCTTGGATCAAGTAGCAGACCACATTTTTGTCTTCAGTGAGGGAAGGATCGTCAAAGAAATTGAAAAGCAATCAGGTTTGGCTTAAAAGGCTTAGCCTTTTACTAGTAGCGGTACTTTTGGTATGGCTAGCTTATTCCAAGTTGAGGGTAAATGAACTATACCAAAACTTTCAAGTAACCCAGGAAGCAATTACTAAAAAAGACTATACTCGTATTTCTCAAAAACTTGAAATCAAAGCGTTAAGAGAGCAAGTAACCAGGAAAAAGTATTCGGCAACCTTTTTGGTCAAAGCCAAAGGGGCATGCAAACTGTCTTTGTCACAGTTTTATTTGTATCGTGGCAATAAAGAAGCGGTTGACCAATTTACTGATGCAAAAGTTGATGGTCAAAATAGTGAGCACCTGAAAAAAGGCATTAATCAGGTGACAATTACTACGGATCCGCCAGAAGGGCAGACTGCGGTTTTGTACTTGCTTGCCAACCCTGAATGCGGGAAGTTTATTAAATATCAGTTCAAATTTAGCTAGAAATAGAAAAGTCCAAAGCGGCATGAGCCGCTTTGGACTTTTTATATTGGTAAAAATCTTTTTTACAAGTTAGGGTCCATCTGGAAGCTGAGCGGGGAATCCCCGGTTTGCTGGGTAATCAAGCTGCTGATCAGCTTGTTGTAGATGTCCGTCACCGTCTTGGCCATCTTGGCATTGGCCTCATCCGCGATCGCCGTGGCCTGGCTTGGGTCAGCATGCAGCTTCTGGTCGTATTCATAGCGGAGGCGCAGGACCTTTTCCTTGGCTTCAGTCTGGGCGTTGGCCAGTTCCTTGCCGTACTTGCCCCAGTTCCGGTCAACCAGAACCCCGGCCAGCTTGAAGATCCAGTAGGCAGAGTTCGGGCTGTAGTCGACCTTGCCGTTGCCCCACATGTAAGGCACCTTGGTCCCCTGCGGGAAGAAGGGAATGTAGACGCTCTGCGCCGTGACCCCCATGGCCAGCCAGTGGTACATATCCTCGCCCTTAAGCTGCAAGAGGTGGGATTCCTGGGTCGTCGCCACCCCGATCGGCCGGAAGCTTGCCTGGCCCGCGTTCTTCGGGTTGGTCAAGTCATATTCCGTGTCGCTGTAGTGGCTGGCCAGCACCGTCTGGGCGTCTTGGACGCTGAGCGGCCGGTCCGCCTTTTGAATAAATGGCAGGTCAAAAGACTGCGGCTCCTGCTTAACTGACGGGGTCAGCAGCTTTTGCCCGTACCAAACCCGCGGGGTGTTGTAGTGCAGGTCGCTCTCGCTTCTCGTGCCAAAAATTTCCCGCCAGTTGAACTTGGCTTCCTTTGGCCACAGCTGGTGTTCATAAACGAATTCCTGCAGGCCGGCTGAATAAAGGAAGTTGGCCGGATCGTTAAAGTCGATCTCCTGAATTGACAGCTGGTTGGCAACCACTGCGTAAGAGTCGTCCGGGATTCTCTGGGCAACCCAGTGGTGGCCGGAGCCGATTTCCAAGTACCAGGCCTCATCTCTGTCCGCAAACAGAATCCCGTTTGATTCAGCCGCCCCGTACTTTTCTACGATTCCGCCCAAACGCTTGACCCCTTCTTGGGCCGTCTTGACGTAAGGCAAAACAATAGTCACCATGGCTTCTTCCAAAAGGCCCTTTTCAGCGTCAAAGGGGTCGATGGCCAGAACCCGCTCGTTGGCATAAGCACTTTCCGTAGCACTCATTGCCACATGGTACTCATTGATCCCGTCTTCTTCAAAAAGTCCGTACTTTTTCGTCCATTCTGGAGTGGATGAATATGCAAAGGCTTCCTCTGGCAAATCAATTGTGAACTTGTTATCATGTGACTTGAAAGTCTGGGCTCCTGCTTGCCGCTGGTGGAAGGCCAGGTGCTTGGGCCAGGCCGTCCGTGAGTCTTCATTGCGGCCAATAATCACGCTGCCGTCAAGGCTGGCCTTTTTCCCGATCAAGATTGAAGTGCAGGATGAACGTCCGTGTGTTGTCATAATTTTGTCCTCTTTTCTTCTTGTGCTCTTGTTTAGATTTTACCTTATTTTGCCTCTGCCCGCAGGGACGGGGTTTATCTGCCTAATTTTTTACTAAAAATACGCCGCTGGTTTGATATTGTGCTAATATATTAACTAGTACGAATAAGCGTTTTTTATAAGCCGATTGCCGATGATTTATTAGTTTAAGCTAATGGAATCAGCTGGAAAAGCTTGTTCTGGTTAGGAATGAAATAGTAAAGTGTTTACAAAATATGATGAAATTAGGTGGAGCAGATGATGGCCAGAAGGAAAGAGATTGATCGCGAGCGAATATTGGACATCGCCTACAAGAAGGCCTTGACCGACGGGATCGAGAACCTGACTGCCCGCAGCATTGCCCAGACTGGCCACTTTTCAACTCAACCGATCTATTTGGAATTCAAGAACATGGATGGCCTGCGCAAGGAAGTGCTTAAACGCGTCTCCCGCACCTTGCGCGATGAAATCCTGCAGAAGGAATTTATTGGCGAGCCTTTATACGATGTTGACCTCTCCTACCTGCAATTTGCCCGCGACCACCGGAGCCTGTTCTCAACGATTTTCGTCAATGGGGAATTTGGTAACGACTTAATCCGCGATACCTTGATGGATCTGGGCCACACCAAGCTCCACGAACAGTACCGGCGCGACCTTGACCCGGAACTGGAGAAGTGGCTCATCGCCCTCAATTGGATTATCGTCAACGGCCTGGCCGTAATGCTGGTCGATGGCCTGATTGACTATGACCAGGACGGCTTCGTCCGGATCATCAAACGGCAGCTGGAAAGCCTTTTTGACTGCTGATCCATTTAAAAAATCAAACTATCAATCGGGCATTTCTATCCTTGTAATTTTTTCACAAAAACCCTGCTGAAATCCCTTTAATTTGGGTATAATAAGGGGGGTAATGGAAAATCTGAAAGGTGGTTTTTATGAAAGTTTTAGCTCTTAACGGATCTAACGCTGATAAGTCTTACAACGAAATGCTGCTGAAGTTCATTGCCAAGCACTTCGCTGATAAGTATGATTTTGAATTCGCGACCGTGAAGGGGTTGCCGATGTTTAAGGAAGGCCAGGAAGACCCGGCTGACGTGGCTAAATTGAGTGACCAAGTTGCCGCTGCTGACCTAGTTTTGATCGGGTCACCGGAACAACAGCACTCAGTAACCAGCGCTTTGAAGAGCGCCCTGGAATGGCTGTCAACCAACACTCACCCCTTCAACGGCAAGCCAGTCGTTATCGTGTCAACTTCACCGCTGGCCCAAGGGGCTGCCCGGTCACAGACCAAGCTGAAGACGATTTTGGCTTCCCCAGGCCTGCACCCGGTTGTCTTCAACGACGATGAATTCATGATGGGCGGGGCAGCTACTGCCTTTGACGAAAACGGCGATTTGAAGATTTCTGGTACGGTTGACTTCCTGGAACACTTCTTTGACGAAGTCGACGCTTGGTACGCACAGATCACGAAGTAAGTGGGGGTTTTCAAATGAAATTATTAGCTATTGTCGGAACTAATGCCGATTTTTCTTTCAACCGTCTGCTCTGCCAGTTCATCGCCAAGCGCTTCGGCGACAAGGCGGAAATCGAAGTCGCTGAAATTGGCGACCTGCCAGCCTTCTACAAGGAAGGACAAGCTGATGCCCGCGTTACGGCATGGCGGGAAAAGGTTGACCAAGCTGACGGCTTGATCATCGCTACTCCAGAATACGACCACGGTATCCCAGCCGCTTTGAAGAGCGCTTTGGAATGGCTGGGCAGCCACGCTGGCAGCAAGGTTATGGCCTACAAGCCAGTCTGCGTTGTAGGCGTGTCCTTGGGCGGCCAAGGAGCTTCCCGCGCCCAGGAAGATGCCCGGGAAATTCTGCTGTCACCAGACATGACGGCCAATGTTTTGCCAGGCAACGAATTGCTGATCGGCCGGGCCTACAGCAGCTTTGACAAGGAAAGTGGCGACCTGGTTGATGAAGCTTCAATCGCCCAACTGGACAAGGTCATGGAAGCTTTCTTTGCTTTCGTTGCCCAAGCCAAGAAGTAATGTAAAAGAAAAATTGCAAAATAAGGCGGATAGCTTGGCGCTTCCGCCTTGTTTTGTTTTAAAATTATAGAGAGAAGTGAAGGAGGAGAAAAAGATGGCGATGGATCTTTTACCCTTGAAAACAGTCCGCAATCCCCGGGACCTTGGCGGCTATACCGGCTTTGCCGGCAGGAAGATCAAGGCCGGACTTTTGCTGCGGACCGGGACGGTCGCGGCGATCAGTGAAGAAGACGGCAATTATTTGCGGGCCCGCGGGGTGAAGACCATCATCGACCTCCGTTCTCCGCAAGAATGCCGCAAGCGGCCGGACAAAAAGCTAGCCGGGATCCAGAACGTCAATATCCCCGTTAACAGCCGGGACCAGACCAAGGCCGGAGCCAGCCTGGCGGAATTAGCCAAGCAGTACGGCTTAGACCCCCTGGCGGGCTTCCGCCACATGGTGGAGAGCTACCGCCTGATGGTGACGGAAGAGCACGCCCAGGCGGCTTTTGGCCAGGTTTTAGCCTATCTGGCTGAAACTGAAGGCGGAACTATTTATCATTGCTCAGAAGGCAAGGACAGGACAGGCCTGATGACTGTCTTTTTGCTGACGGTCTTGGGGGTTGACCCGGAAACCATCCGCCAGGACTATCTTTTATCCGCTCCCTACCTTAACGGCTACCGGGCCAAAAGGGACAAGGAAGCCCGGGAAAACGGGGAAAGCCTGGTGCAGCGGGCCAACCTCAGGTCGTTGGGTACGGTCAACAATGAGTACTTAGACAGCGCCTTGATCACTATCGACCAGGAATATGGCGGCATGGAAGACTTTTTGACCCGGCAATTGGGCGTCAGCCCGGCCCTTCGTGACCAGCTCCGGGCCAAGTATCTAGAAAAGTAAGGATTAAAAAAATGGGAATCATCAAATACATATCAACTGACCAAGTCATGGCCCAGCACAAGGCCATGGGGACTCATATCAGCCTGCAGATCTACGGGGCAAGGGAAGACCCGGAAAAGATCCTGGACCAGACCAAGGCCCTGATCGACCACTTTGAAGACTTGCTGACGGTCAACCGCAAGCCGGACCACCCCCGCTATGGCCTGTCCGAAGTCACCCGGGTCAACGACCAGGCGGGCAAGGAGGCCGTGCAAGTCTCCAGCAGCGTTTACGGCTTGATCAAGCTAGCCGTTGAGACCAGCCGGGAAGACTTCGGCTTCAATGCCTTAATCGGCCCCCTGGTTAAGCTCTGGTCCATCGGCTTTAAGGATGCCCACGTGCCAACTGACGCGGAAATCAAAGAAAAAATGAAGCTGATCGACCCTTGGATGGTCGAATTAAATGACGATGACCACACGGTCTTTTTGAAGCAGGAAGGCATGGAGCTGGACCTGGGCGGGATCGCCAAGGGCTGGACGGCCGACCGGATCCGGGACCTCTGGCGGGCTTACGGGGTCGAAGCCGGCATCATCAACCTTGGCGGCAATGTCCTCTTCGTCAACCCTTGCCCGAAGCGGGCCAACGGGATGTGGACGGTAGGCGTCCAGGATCCTTTGAAGCCGCGGGGAGAAAATATCACGGCCATGATGATCCCGGAATGCTCCGTGGTCACCAGCGGGACTTACGAGCGCTTTTTGGAAGTGGACGGGCACAAGTACCACCACTTGATCGACTCCCGGACCGGCTACCCGGTGGAAACCAACATCGCCGGGGTGACGACCTTCACCAAGAATTCCGTTGACGCGGAAATCGAGTGCAAGCGCTGCTTCTTTGCCGGCCAGCCAATTGCCAACTGGGTCAATGACCGCCGCTTAGGCGCCGTTTACGTGTATAACAATGAACGGGTGGAAAAAGTCGGCCTGGATTACTAAAGTAAAGAAAAAGCAGCCTCACCTTCTGGTGAAGCTGCTTTTTCCTTAGGCCGTGGTCCGGCTGACGCTGAAGAGAGTCTTGAAGACCCCGGTCGACAGACCTGGCGTGTCATTGACGATGAAGCTGAGCAGCTGGGAATCGCTGATCAGCTGGCTCAGCTGGCTGACGCCGACGGAGTTGAGGATGGACAAGACCACGTACATGAAGAAGTAGGAGGCCACGAAGGAAACAATGGCCCCGGCTATGTGGTCCAAAGTGGCCGTGAAACCAGTCTTGGTCTCCTGGGCGGGCAGCCAGGCCTTGAAGATCTTGGCCACTTGCTTGAGGATGAAGAAGAGGGCGAAGAAGGCTCCGAAGCGGCAGGCCTGCAGGACCAGGCTGGAGTCGCCCGCCTGCCCCTGGACGAACTGGGTGTAGATCAGGTTGCCGACCGGATTCTGCAGCATGATGGCCAGCATGAAGACCAGACCGGCGAAGATCAAATTGACAATCCGCTTGGAGAAACCTACATGGTAGCCCTTGTAGGTTTGCCAGGCGATGTAGAGAATGACGAAAATAACTAAGAGCATTTTTGATATCCTTTGTTTTTAGCTGTAATTTTCCATGGATTCTTTTTGGAGACTGTCAATTCTTTTGTGTAAATAAATCTTTCCGGCTAATTGATTC
>ERZ791917.532-NODE-532-length-35428-cov-6.190937_pt1 | contig 35428 bp, 35 predicted proteins | sample MGYA00510138_ERZ791917 | MGnify/ENA primary metagenome ERZ791917 (study PRJEB30046, sample SAMN00792102) | human gut metagenome | study: EMG produced TPA metagenomics assembly of the A metagenome-wide association study of gut microbiota in type 2...
AATTAGGGGGAATCCCCGATGAACCTGGTTCATAATCGTGGTGTCTACATTATAGCACACGCAAAGAACCCTCTTGAAACAAAAAGAGCACGTTTCAAGGGGGCGCGGAAAGAACATTTATTTCTCACTAGTGTGATTAGAGAGTGTAAAATGCAAGGCACTATTAACCCGGTCAGCGATTACATCGTAGTCAAGCGGGTTATGGCTGAAGAGGTTGTCGGTCACGCCTTCTTCTTTGATGATCTTTCGCAGCAACACTGTAATATGCCGCAAAATCAGATTAAATCAACGGACAATTCGTAAGTGTTTGTCTAAAAGCGATGAAAATTGCGACGAAGGTGGATGATGAGCATCTAGTTAAATGCATATATCTTCTTAGCCACTTGATACAAGCGGCTAACCACACGCCGGCCGCCGCGGCCAGGCAAGTTGACGCCCAGCCCAAGCGGCCGCTTTCTAAAGGACTTATAAGTCTGGTAATCATAAGTCTTAAGGAAGTTCCACAAATCCCGCTTCAATTTCAAGCTCTTCTTGTCCCCCGCCAGAATCAGAATCACTGACGAAATCGTAGTAATGATCTCCAGATAATATTTCAGATACTTTTTGCAGGGATCGTTCTTGTCAATCTGGGAAGCGTAAAAAGCAATCATCATCTTGTTAATCAAGATCTGCTGGTTGATCTTTCTCAACATCACCTGCTCATTAACCGACTGGTCCTCCCGGCCGATATAATAATGGTAGAGATCCACCGGCAGGTAATAAATCGAGTGCACGTATTTCATCGGTTCAAAAACAAACAAGTTGTCGTCATATGACACCTTTTCCGGCAATATGATGCCCGATTTGACCAACACCTGTCGGCGGTAGATAAGTGAATGCAGCATCAAATATTGACCGGGATGCAGTCTGACCTGGTCCCAAGAAAACGGCCGCTTAACCGGCAAATTGAACTTCACCCGCTTCTTCTGCTGCTCTGCCTGCTTGTCGTACAGGTAGTTGCAAACCAGCATATCCACTGGCCCATGCTCCGTCAAAAAATCCAGCACCACTTGGTAAGCATTGGGATCCAGCCAGTCGTCACTGTCGACAACCTTCACGTATTGCCCGCCAGCGATTTCCAAGGCATGGTTGATCGCTCCGCCATGCCCGCGGTTTTCCTGGTGAATCACCTGGACATTCTGGTAGTCATGGGCGTATGCGTCCAGCATTGCTCCAGTCGCATCAGTTGAGCCATCATCAACTAAAATGATCTCTACCCGCTTGCCGCCAGCAATCAAAGAATCCACACAGCGCTCCAGATATTCCGCCGAATTGTAACAAGGAACAATAATGCTCAATACTTTTCCCATAATAAAAGCCTCCATGCTTTAAGCAAAAAGATGCCTCCATTTTCTGGAGACATCTTTTCATGTCATGATTTATCGTCAATCCCAGCGCTTAGTTCTTAGCTAGATACTTCTTCTTGAAGATAACCAGACCAAGAAGTTGAATCAAAACGATGACAACCGCGGCAGAAATGATGTAGTTCTTGTAAGTCTTTTGGTAGTTCCACAGAACGCTTTGACCCTTCTTGTAGTTGCCCTTAGCGTAAGCACCAGAGTTGGCAACCGTGTAAAGAATGTTGTGGCTCGCGGTCCGCAAAGCCTTTACAGTTGCAGGGTTCTTGGTGTCAGTTACCTTAGCGTTGTCTGACCCATTCGTGGACAACATCAAATCATTACCGTTAGCGATCGCTTCCGTCGCGTTCATGAAGCCACCTGCGTAGTAGTCAGTTTCGACGAAGCCTCTGAAGCCCCATTCACCACGCAGAACCTTGTTGAGCAAGGCGTTATTAGCCCCGCACCAGCGGTTGCCGATGAAGTTGAAGGCACTCATCACCGCATGAGCATTGCCGCTCTTAGTCGCGTCTTCAAAAGCCTTCAGGTAAGTTTCCCGAATGGCCTGTTCAGTTGACCAAGTCATCAAGCCCATCATCCGGTTGGTTTCCTGATTGTTCATTGCAAAGTGCTTGATGTAGGCGTAGACGCCGTACTTAGCCGCGCCGGCAACTTCCTTGGCCGCCAGCTTGCCGGCCAAAGTGCCGTCTTCTGAGTAGTATTCAAAGTTACGGCCGCCAAAGGCTGAGCGGTGCAGGTTCATAGCTGGGCCATACCAACCATAGATGTTGGCTTCCTTACCCTGCTTCCCAACTGCTTCACCGCGCTGGTCGGCCAAGTCCTTGTTCCAAGTAGAAGCAAGCATAACCGCTGCTGGGAAGGAAGTAGTGTTCAAGCCTTTGACAAAGAAGCTGGAGAAGCCAGCTGGGCCGTCAAAGTCGTGCGTACCGATCTTGCCAACAGACTTAATTGGCATGGTTTGGTAACCACCAAAGGCAACCAAGTTAACCATATCCTTAACAGACATTTGGTTCAGCAGCTGGTCCCACTTCTTATTGTTGTAGCTTAGACCGCGAACGTCTGCCAAAGTCAAGTTGCCACCCTTGCCAGTCTTTGGCATTGAGCCAGTCTTTGGCAAAGTGTTCTTGTAGTTTTGCGCCAAAGTAGCACTCTTGATCAAGCTTGCCTTCAAAACAGCCTTTTGGCTTGGAGTAGCCGTAGCTTGCTTGTAGTTGGCAAAATTGTTCTTCCGGCTCAAGTAGGTAATCCCAGTACCATCTTGTTCGGCATTTTGGAATTGGTTAACTGCGGCAGTCTGGTCACTTGACCGCTTGTTGTTCTTGCCGTAAGTGATCTTGTCAGCCAGCTTGTAGTCTCTTGAAGCAATCACATCGTGTGAGTTGTTCTTTACTTGAATCTTGTAAGTACCCTTGTCCAGGACGTAGGCACCACCATTTGCTTCATCGTATGAAGCCATGTCTTCACGGTTGAAAGTGAAGTGTAGTTTTTGACTTTCACCGGCCTTCAATGACTTGGTCTTAGCAAAGTCAAGCAGGTTGGTCGCTGCCTTTTCAATCCCGCCATTGTAGTAAGGAGCAGTGTAGTAAATTTGGACAACGTCCTTGCCGGCCCGCTTGCCAGTGTTCTTGACAGTAACGTCAAAACTGATCTTGCCAGTCGTTGAGTCAGTCCGCAGGTCGCTCATCTTTTGGCTGAACTTGGTGTAGCTCAAGCCGTAACCAAAGGCGTATTGAACAGCCTTCTTATATGCCTTTTCGTTGTTGAGGTAACGAGTTTCGTACCACTTGTAGCCGACATAAATGTTTTCAGTGTAGTGAACATAAGCAGCTTGAACGTTGCTGTACATGAAGCTGCCGAAGTTATTGTATGACGGGTTCTTCTTCAAGTCGTAGGCATAAGTATCAGCCGTCCGGCCTGATGGGTTGATTTCTCCCTTCAAGATCTTACCCAGGCTGGAGAAGCCCTTCATCCCTGGGCCGCCCATCCAGACTGCACCCTTGATGTGGCTGTAGTCGTTCAACCAGCCAAGTTCCATGGTGTTAGCGGCGTTAATCAAAACAACAACATTCTTGAAGTTCTTGTTAACCAGGCTCATCATGGCCTTTTCCCGCTTGTTCAGTTCAAGGTAAGTTTGCCCCTTGTCCCAGTCGCCCTTGTTCTTGTAAACTTGGCCCTTATCCATCTTAGACATGTCTTTTGGAACATCGGCACCTTCACCACCTGGCCGAGCAATTACGACCAAGGCTGTGTCTGAGAACTTCTTAGCCTGCTTCAGCATGCCAGCTGAATATTTGCTGCTTTCTGGTTCTGGCAAAGTCCAGTCAGCTCCCCACATCCCAACAACTGGGCGGGTCTTTTGGTACTTGGTGTAGAAATTCAAAAGCTGCTTGTTGGTCTTAAAGCCAGCCATCTTCAGCCCTTGGTAGATGTCAACTGCCCCGTTGGTGGTAGTTGAACCAGAACCTGAACCACCGTAGATTGGGTTGCTTGAAGCCCAGCCGAAGACGTTGATATTGCCCGCCTTCATTGGCAGGAAGTTGTTTTCGTTCTTCAAGAGGACTGAACCTTCATTGGTGATCGTCTTGGAAAGTTCATCACTCTTGTTAACAGTTGAAGCACTGACCTTCTTGATGGAGGAAGCAGCATTGTTGGCATTCATCAAACCTTGCATTGGCCCAAAGACCATGGTGGCCAAACTGATAACCACCGTCAACAAGAAGGCAACGCAAGATTCCCACTTAAGCAGGAAGTTAAACTTGCTGCTCTTCTTCCAGAAGACAATCAGCAAAATAATAATCAATACCAAAACGATTGGAATTGGCAGCAGGTTTTTACCACCAACTTGAATCGTGTTAGTAATATCTCTGTCACTAACGACACCAGCAGCCTTTAAGGAATTGATGACTGCATAGCCGATCCCAGCAACGGCTAATACAAAGGCTAGTATTACGCCGAGTGAGATCCATAAACTGCGAAGCTTTTTCTTCTTCATCGTCTGTTTTTCTCCTAAACACTTTCATTACTTCTTAACAGCTTTAATCATACTCTTTGAGAAAGCGGTTTTATCTGTTTGAACATTTTCTGTCAATTTCTCCACAAATTCTGTATTCCCTTTCATCTGCTGAACATCAAATTAAAAAGCCCTTACAAGGCGATTAACCTGCAAAGACTTTTCGCTTACTTCATGATGACGAACTTCATCATTGGCCAGTTGATCACGACTTGGGCAATGATGTTGCAGATGTTGGCTACCGTAGCTGAGAAATTGCCGATCTTCGGGCTTAAAACAGCGATGATATGAGGCGGCATCCAAACCGAGACGATCCCGGCGAAAACCACCGTTACCACGTACCAAAAAAGCTTGGCCTTCCCAAATTCCGCGCCAAAAACAACATCTCTTTGCACAAAATAGTTGACTACTTGCGCGCAGACATAGGCAAGAATAAAGGAATAGAAGCCGCCCAAGCCACCAGTTGATGGCTTGCTGTAGTCGAAAATAAACCATTTGAAGGGCTGGGTAATATTCTTAAAAAAGAGCAGAGTGCTCAGCCAGAGCACGACGAAGTTGGTCACCGTGGCACAATTGCTCAAAATATTGAAGACCAGGAACTGGTAAAGATTAGGATTTTTAGCCTGGAATTTAAGCAGGCCATGGACCAGCCCATTCTTCCGGTGCTTGAGCATCCACTTGGTCAAGCTGTCATTGTTGTCCGCCAAACGGTCAATGGCACTTTCAAGCTCAGCGGCCGTCATTACTGCTTTCTCACTCATTCTTGCACATCCTTATCATTCTTAACTTTACGATTGTTTTGGAAATAATCTCTGATCAAGCGGCCGCTCCCCCGCCAGAAATGACCATTGACGATAAAAAGAATGTCCTCAGCCATCGGCCGGCTGATCATATCCCCCATCATCTTCGTCATCGCTCTAAAAGGCATATTGTAGTTAAAGAGGAAGTTCAGGTCTGGCTTACTCTCATCCAGGCTCTGCTGAATCTTCTTGGCCAGCCACTTGGCAGTCGCCCGGCCAAGCCAGGACTTAGCGTTGGCCATTTCGCGCAATGGGTCATTCCATTCTAGTTCTCGCCGGCCAGCAGGCAGGTTTTCCGGCAACTTTGCCCCATAGATTTCCGCAAAATCCTGGTCAGTAACCAGCAAGAGCTTGCCTTCCCGGTATTTGCTATGGCTACTTGCCGATTCTTCCGGGACAATGCCCCGCTTTAAGTCATATTCGCCAGTCAAAACAATATCAGCAACGTTGTGGCCAAGCATGATCTGGTAGCGGCCCTTTTCTTCCTGCCAAGTTCCCAAGCTCTGGTCAAAGTAACGGAAGGAATATTCATCAAAGGGGATCTTAATCCGCTTGGTCTCACCCGGCTCTAAGTCGACCTGAGCCCAGCCCTTTAGTTCCCGCTTAGGGCGCAGCAAAGTCGAGTCTGCCTTGCCAATGTAGAGCTGGACGGTTTCTTTACCGGCGACCTGTCCTGTGTTGGTCACATCCAGGCTGGCCCCTTGATCATCGATCTCCAAGTTGCTATAAGCAAAAGTGGTGTAGCTCAAGCCATAGCCAAAAGGATACTTGACCTTGACGCCAGCCGTTTCATAGTAGCGGTAGCCGACAAAAATACTTTCCTTATAGTAGACATTGTGCTTTTCTTCTGGGAATTCACTGTCAAAAGGAATATCAGTTTCCGTCAAAGGATAGCTTTCAGCTAAGCGGCCGGACGGGTTGTATTTCCCGGTCAAAACTTCCCAAACCGCGCTTGGGCCAGCCTCCCCGCCCAGGTATTCGTGCAGGATCGCGCTGACCTTGTCTTCCCAGGGCAGCTCGACTGCCGCCCCGCCTGAGAGGACAACAATAATTGGCTTGCCCGTCTTAGCCAGTGCTTCCAGCAGGTCAGCCTGGCAAGGAGGGATAGACAGGTTAGGCCGGTCAAGCCCTTCTGATTCCGCGCTTTCATCAAGGCCAACGTTAACCACATAGACCTCACACTTGTCGGCCAGGGCCTTGGCTTCTTCAACCAGTTCCGCCTTAGCCTCCCCCTGGCGCGGGCAGCCTTGGGCATAGCCAACCAGGTCGATTGGGTAGTCCTTGGCCGTGTCCAGCAGACTTTCCAGATCATGGGAGTTGATCAAGGATGAGCCAGCCCCTTGATAGCGCGGGTTCTTGGCAAAGTCGCCGACCAGGGCCACCTTGGTTCCCTTAGCTAGTGGCAGGATTTGCTCTTCATTTTTCAAAAGAACCAGGCTCTTCTTAGCGGCATCACGGGCCACGGCATGCTGCTCTTGCCAAGAAAAAGCACCGGCCGCGGGCTTCTTTTGAGCTTCCAAGATAACCGTGAGCAGTTCATCGACCCGCTGGTCCAGGATTGCTTCGCTCAGCTGACCATTTTCAACAGCTTTAATCACTTCTTCAGCCGCATTAACCCCAAGACCTGGCATGGCCAGGTTGCTGCCGGCCTTGATCCCTGAGACATGGTCATTGTCCCCGCCCCAGTCAGTTACCACGTAGCCGTCAAAGCCCCAGTCTTTTCTAAGGGTATCAGTCAAGAGCCATTTGGATTCATTGGCATAGCTGCCATTGATTTCATTGTAAGAGGACATGATGGACTTTGGCTTGCCTTCTTTGACAGCAATTTCAAAATTGGTCAGGTAGATTTCATGCAGAGCCCGCTGGTCAACAACCGAGTTGGAGGCCATGCGGCGGGTTTCCTGGCTGTTGACGGCCAAATGCTTAGGCGTAGCGATCGTGCCGTTTTCCTGCAGGCCCTGGATCATGCCCGCAGCCATTTTACCGGCCAAATAAGGGTCTTCACTGAAGTATTCAAAGCTCCGGCCCCCGCGGGGGTTACGCTTGACATTGAGGGCGGGTCCTAAGACCTGGTCAACATCAAGGCGACGGGCTTCCCGGCCTAAGGCGCGTCCGACTGCTCGGCCGACTGCTGGATCCCAGCTGTTAGCCAAGGTAGCTGAAGATGGGAAGCAGGTGGCTGGCTCACTGCCATTTAAGCCCAAGTGGTCCCCGGCCCCAGATTGTTTCCGCAGACCGAATGGTCCGTCTGACAAAAAGATGCTCTTCAGCTTGCCTTTGATTGCCCGCGTCTGCCATTCACCTTGGCCAGCCATGAGCAGGGCTTTTTCTTTAAGGGTCAATTGGTTGAGCAATTTTTGATTCTTTAACATATAGACTAACCTCCATCGATCTTAACAAGACTAATCATACGCTTATAGAAAGCGGTTTATTTTTCTGCCGCATTTTTTGCCATTTTTGCCACATAATTTGTCAGCTGGCTAGCTTACCAGGCAAAAGCCCGCTATAATAAATGCTGTTTGTAAGCAATACCATAGGCGCTAGTAAAAGGAGTGTTAAATTATGCGAATCGCGATCGTTGAAGACAATCAGTCAGAAATGGAGCGCCTCAGCGCCCACTTCGCCCGCTACCAGCAGGAATACCAGCAGAACTTTGAAATTGTTTGGTTTGACAATGGCCTAAAGTTCCTGGAAAGCTTCAACCATAATTTCGACGTGATCTACTTGGACGTGCAGATGCCGCTGATGGACGGAATGACGCTGGCGGCTAGGATCCGCAAAATCGATAAGACAATCCCGCTAATTTTTGTCACCAATTATGTCCAATATGCCATCGACGGCTACAAGGTTGATGCCAGCGACTTCTTGCTTAAGCCGGTCAATTACTTCAACTTTTGCGAGCACTTCAAGCGGATTGAAGACCGCTTCAAGCGCCAGGAAGACGCGATTGCTATTACTACTTCAGAAGGGATCGTCAAGGTCTTGCTGGATGAGCTGTATTATGTTGAAAGCAATGCCCATACCATCTTCTACCATGTGCTGAGCGATGGGGATGAAAAGGTCCTGGAGACTTCGGATACGATGAAGAATGTTGAGCAAAAGCTGGCTGACTATAATTTCTACCGCTGCAACAACAGTTTTATCGTCAATTTAAAGCACGTTGCCGGCGTCAGCGGCAATGACGTCTTGATTGCCAACACCAGGTTGCCGATCAGCCGCCCGCGGAAAAAGGCCTTTATGAACGCCTTGACTGAATACATGGGAATGGGGGGCAAGTGATGGAGATCAATTTGCCTGATATTCCCCGCTATTACACGGCTTTGGCGGAAAGCTTAGCCTGCATTATCATGATTGAGCAGCTGCCCCGTCAGCAGATCCGGAGCAAGCGCTGGCTTGGCTACATTGCATTTGCCCTGGGCCAGCTGGTTTTGCAGTATTTAGCTGGACAGTTGTCGCTGGCTTTCTGGCTGCCGGGAATGTTTGCCAATTTAGCTTGGATGGGCTTCATGATTGGTTACTTAGAACAGACATCCACGGATGTTAAGTTCTACCACCTCAGCCGGGCCTTCATAACAGCAGAGTTTATGGCGGCCCTGGCCTGGCAAATTTACTGCCTGGGCATCCAATTCGTTGATCAGGCCTTTAGCAAGGGCCTTGAAATTCTGACCATGATCATCATTTACACCTTGATCATCGCAGTCTTACATTATTTGCCCAAAAGCTCCCCGGACAACTACTCCCTCCTGCACATTTCCCACAAGTCTGCTTTAAACAGTCTTTTGATCATGGCCATGGTTTTCGCCGTCAGCAATATCGGCTTCCTCTTCCCCCGGGGACAATTTTATGTAGGCAATGGGTTTACGATTTTTACTGTCAGGACCTTCGTGGATCTCTGCGGCCTGCTGCTGTTTTCATTGCAGGAAAATCAGCGCTATGAGCACTATTTGCAGCGGGACCTGACCAATATGAACAACATGTTCAACACACAATATGAGCAGTATGAGGCTTTTCGCGAAAGCAATGAAATCGTCAACCAGCGCTTCCACGACTTGAAGCACCAGCTGGATATCATCGCCCTTGAAAGCAATTCAGACAAGCGGGATGAGTATATCAAGCGCCTGCAGGATGAAATCAAGCAATATAAGGCCGATGTTAAGACCGGCAATCCGATTGTTGACGTGGTCTTGACCAGAAAGAATGCCTACTGCAGCAAGCACGGGATTACCCTGACCTGCATTGCCAACGGCCGCTTGCTGGACCAAATCGATACCATGGACCTCTGCAGCTTGCTGGGCAACAGTCTGGATAACGCCATTGAAGCTGTCAGCAAGATCGATAACCCGGAAAAGCGGCTGATCGACCTGCGGATCACGCAAAAAGGAAATCTGGTCGTCTATAATATCCGCAACTATACCGAAGCCCAGCCTAAACTGGAAAATGGTGCCCTGCCAAAAAGCACCAAGCAAGATACCAGCCGCCCCCACGGCTACGGCCTGAGGAGTATTGAGCAGATCGCCAAGCGTTACAACGCCACCATGAACTTGAGCGTCAAAAACAACTGGTTCTCCCTTACCGTTATGTTTGTGAGGTAGCCTAGAAAGATAGCTGGGCTGCCAGCAGAGATTGGGAAACAGCTTTACATGTGAAACAGGGATGCAATCCGTTATTGGACTGCATCCCTGCTTTGTCGCTTATCATCAATTTGGCTAAAAAGCTGTTCGCCTTTCACGCAGCTTTTTAATCTGCTCTCATATTTCTGTTTATATGGACGATCTCAGCATTAGGATGGGTAAAGTCTCCAAATGAATTCTTGGTTTATCATTACGGTAGTGCTACCTAAATAAGCACATGTTTCGGTAGCAACCCAGCTGTTATGCCAAAATTAGTGTTCTAATTTCGAGAAGTACAAATTCGATTTATTGTAAAGCACACCGCTTACTAATTCGCTAAAGTGTTAACATCGGAGCATGTTCTCTTGCCCTTTTGAGCCACCGGTACTAACATATATATGTTAAACAAAAAAGGAGGGATCAACATGGGCAAGGGGTTTAATGTTCTTCGCGTTTCAAATCTTATAATAGATACCGCAAAAAGAAACGGCCAAGAATTAACTAATTTGAAGCTTCAGAAAATTCTATTTTTCTTGCAAGGTTTTTACTTATCTGAGTATGGAGATCGTTTAATAAACGGAACTTTTTCCAGATGGCAATATGGCCCTGTAGAGAAAGACGCATATGACTATTTCAAGTCAAGTGGCTCTTCATGGCTTACAGATGAAGCCTTCGACTTTTCAACTGATACTTTCAAGATTATCCCCATTCGCCCTATTTCAGCTGATGATATTGGTAATGATAGATTTAAAACTCTCGAGAAAATATTAGCGAAAATGCTGGATATTTCTGCTTGGAGACTAGTTGAACTGACTCATAACGACCCTAGTTGGTCAGATTATGAGGATGAAATCAAGCAGTATTCCGCTCCCGATTACACGGATGACCAAATCAAAACTTGCTATCTCAATAGCTTTAAACCGCAATACGATAAAGGTTAAACTAAATGGCTTCAAATGCTCCCAACAAAAAAGCTGTTGACTCTTTGATCACTGCTTTCGTAAATTTCATTGAAAATAATGATAAAAAAGCTGTAGGTATTCTCCATTTATTTTCTGAAAAGGAAAACCTTTCTAGGTCATACTCAGAAATAAGCCAGAAAGTATACTCTTTATCTGATGATGAGTTCGATAGCCTTGAGAAATTTATGGGGATCTCAGAGAACGCTGAAAATCATTTCTTGGGAATTTGGCAAGGTGGCAATTTTTTTGAAAATGATGATAATGTTGATGATAAAATTAAAAATCTTCAGCACCTTGAACGCCATATAACTCTGAGCTGCTATCAACGAGAATATATCAGTAAAACCGTTGAAGATGCGGAAAAAATTGCTAATAAAGCCGTAAAAGATTCGAAGAAAGCTCAAAAGAAAGTTAAAGGGATTTATTCCGAGTTTGTCGGCATTTTAGGGATCTTCACCGCAATGTCCTTTACTATGATGGGGTCTGTAGAGATTCTTGGAAATCTATTCGGCGATCTAAAGAACCTGTCTAGTGCTTCCTTAGGCTATGCTTTCATAATTGGTGGCGTATACCTTATTGTTATTTATCTGATAATTTTGATGTTGTTTATCGGTATTAAGAAGCTTTTTACGGATGGGGAGTATAAGATTGACCTTAAATTCTTCACATTGCTTTCGCTAGTATCCATTGCATTCTTTATAGCTGGAATTGTGTTACTCAACACTTTTCGCGTAATGTAATGTGTCAAGCCTATAAAAGATAATTGCTAGTTTCCCAAGATTTTACAACTCAAACCAAACGGCTGACAGTTTTTCTGCTAGCCGTATTTGTTTTATGCATGACTTTCTAAAAATGTGATGATCTCGTTAATACTCTTCTTTCTCATCATCCTCTTCCTGTGGTTCTGGCATAGCGGCGTGTTGAATGTAAACACCCAATAGTACGGTATCTGTCGGGCCCTGCTCAGAAGCCATATACTATACTTAACAATTGAATAGGATGAACACGATATTATGACTAAACATCCAACCGTCCCGCTCGAGCTGCCAAAAGGCAGAATCAGGTATCAAAAAGCCACCAGCCTACTTAGGTTTTGCAAGCACTGGTGGTTGAAAGAAGATGTAAATGAGAAAAATAGTTCTAACACCAATTCCCACTTACTTATATTGTAAACTATATCATTGCTCAATACAATGTAAGATAAGCGCCCAATAGCGCAGTATATTAAAATCCCATCCTAGCAATGCTAAGATGGGATTAATCAGTTTATGGGACTTTACTTACAGTGGAGCTGAACATTTTCAGACCATGGTAAATAGGCTTCCAGATGTTGATTATCTAATAAGGACGGTTCATTGGGCAAGTTTTCTAGAAAAAATAGATCTAGATGTAAGCTCTTCTTAACTATGTAAGCAAGCGAATCGATCCCTCGACGCATGTCGGTCTTACCGCAAACAATGAACACGTGACCCAGTTCTGCCAGATTAATCATGACTCAAGAACCTGTCTACGGCTTCGTACATAAGCTCGCTAGTGGCATCACTGTAGAATGACATCTCAACCCCATTGGACTTCAGGTTAAGAACAAGACGGTTCTTTCCGGGCCTATTCTTAGGTCTGATTCTGTCCTTTGGCAGCTCGAGCGGTACGATTGGATGTTCAGTCATAATATCGTGTTCCTCCGTATTCAATTGTTAAGAACAGTATATGACTATTGAACAGAGGTCGATAGATACCGCGCTATTGGGTGCTTACGAATTTCGTAAAAAAACAGTCAATCGACTGCTTATTTGTCATACCCAAAAAGCAGAAAAGACACCCACCTAACTTAGATGAGTGTCTCAAAGCGGTTCCCTGTTCAAAGTCAATGCCTTAACTTAATGACATTGCCGAAGTGGGGGGAATACTTTATAAGCCTAGCAAGTCAAGCAAGTTATCCAAAAATTGGCTAATCCGCGCATAGTCTTTTGGCGTAAGCTCGCCTTCAAGCAGCTCACCAAAAATAGCGGATAGCTTCAGGTAAGACTCTTTAAGTAGCTCTTCCTCCTTAGACTTAGGGACTAGACTATTGACTGCGCTTTTAGCCTGGCTACCTACACCAAAAAAAGTTTTAAAGCTTTCAGCATCTTGTGCTTTCAACTATAAAACCTCCTTCCTTTACTTATAGTATACGTTGGCTTTTTACATTGTCAAGTTCTTAAAGTAGCGGTATAACAAATATTGTGTGTTTAAGAAGTGATAATGTCTTAAGTGTTAACAGAGAAAAATGTCCCAAAGAGGCAAATGTCTGGCATAATCTCCATATATCGGAGGTTACGGATAATGAAGAAAGTTAGGTTAACTATGAAGTACGAAGAACGTAAGGTAAGCACCCAATAGCACGGTATATTAAAATCCCATCCTAGCAATACTAAGATGGGATTAATCAGTTTATGGGACTTTACTTACAGTGGAGATAATCAATGGTAAAGCCTTGCATCAAGCACATGACTTGCTCATCGGACAACTCTCGAACTTCGTCTTCATTGTTCGGCCAGGCCAGCTTCCCGTTCTCAAAGCGTTTATAGAGCAGCCAGAATCCCTGGCCGTCCCAATAAAGTGCTTTGAAGCGATCCCTCCGGCTGCCGCAGAAGAGAAAGACACATCCAGAGAAGGGGTCAAGATCGAAACTCTTCTTAACTATGTAAGCAAGCGAATCGATCCTACGGCGCATGTCAGTCTTACCGCAAACAATGAACACGCGACCCAGTTCTGCCAGATTAATCATGGCTCAAGAACCTGTCTACGACTTCGAGCATAAGCTCGCTAGTGGCATCACTGTAAAACGACAGTTCAACCCCTCTAGACTTCAGATTAAGAATGAGTCTGTTCCTTGTGGACCTGTTCTCAGGCTTAACTCTGCCCTTCGGCAACTCAAGCGGTACGATTGGATGTTCAGTCATAATATCGTGTTCCTCCGTATTCAATTGTTAAGAACAGTATATGACTATTAAACAGGGGTTGATAGATACCACGCTATTGGGTGCTTACAAAAGGCGCACAGGTATCACAGATTTACATAAAAATAGCGGGGAAAATTCCCCGCTAATAATTTAAATTTTACGGGACATTATCCCAAGTTATTGACAGCGCTCTCTTTAAAATGGATTTCAAAATAGCGATATACATCAAGATTAATTGCTAGTTTTACAATCAAACCATATGGTTGACAGTATTTCTGCCAGCCGTAGTTATTTTACACGTTAGTTTCTAGACTTCAGATTCAATCCTCTTCGTCATCCTCTTTCTGTTCTTCTGGCATAACAGCGTTCTGAATGTCTTTTCCGATCAGTCTCGCTTGTGCCTTGATCCATTCTTCGTCCAGTCCAAAGGCACCCAGTATCACCTTCTGGGTAGCTGTGACTGCATGATCGAGCTTATAGTTGCCGTTCGACCGGCGTATCAGCTCAATCTTTTCGAGCTATTTCAGTGCTAAAGGTACACTCAGATAGTTAGGTTTACCTGTCATTTCGGCTTTGCACTTTCTCAGAAGGGTGTAGATCCTTGCTCTGACTATCAAAGCAATGAACTGAATGAAGATCTTGGCTTCAGCTGCCTGACTGCTTGCGGCTCTGAATGAGCGATTGCCAAGGAAGGTCTTATCACTGCCAAACAGCTTTTCTGAGATGTCCCGGCTCTTGTAAAGATTCAACGCTTCTGAAGCCGTCATCTTTTCTGAGGTTACGATTACGAAATAGCCGCACAGCTGCAGCTCTCGTTCAATGACATCTTCCCGTTCCTCGTAGCCGTAAAACTTGTCTTTGTGGTAGGTTAGCTTGAAGTAGTGTGATGTTCTCTTGTTGAGTACTTAAACTATGTCAGATAATATAGGCTTGATAACGACTTCTCCAGCGAGAATCATCCAACACTAGGTTGGTTTATTTTTGTTAAGCACTTTGCGGATTTTTACCATATTATTTTGTGTATCTACTCCAATTGGTTCTTTTGGAAAAGCGCTACTTACCAGTCTAACATAAGTTAAAAAATTCCCTTTACCGTACTGTCCTCGTTCAGAATACATACGATATAATTTATCTACTCCTTTAAACCCGCTTTTAAGCGTATATTGACAGGCTATGCCTCTTGCTTTATGCCTCATTCGATAGTAATATTTCGAAATTGTTTTGGAACGTATTCTAACTTCAAATCCATCAAAACAGAGTCCAAGGAAATTTATTTTCTTATGCTCTGTACTTAATTTTGGATTAAAATCGGCTCCTATATTACATAGTTCCTTGTCAGCAATAAAACTAAAAACTTGGGTTTTATCCGGCTGTAATTCCAAAAGTCCCTTACTCCTATAGTCATCAAACAGACTTATTAACTTTTGAAGATCTTTTCTCTGACTAGTTGACATAGGCAGTATTACGACAAAATCATCACTATAACGCAAATACATTCCATTGTGTTTAGCAACAAAATTATTTATTGCTTCATCTATCTCTATCATATAGACATTAGAAAAGCACGCACTTATAGAGGAGCCTTGAGGTATCCCAAAATCATTTTTGTGATGGCAAATATTCTTTTTATGTTTTTTGAATTGCTCTTTTGTCAAAGCCCTTTTTTTAGAATTTAATTGCTTCAGACCCGCTCTAGTATCTTCTAGGCCATTTAATCTTAAGATGTTTTTTAAATCCCACGTATCATACTCTGTGATGCTTTTAAATACTGTATAATAGTCTGCAGGTAACCTATTCACTTGCAATAATTGGCAAAGCTGTTTTTTAGGTATGCATGATTTAGTTTTCCGAAGAAATCAGTAAAATCACCTATCATCACATAGCATGACTTATTTTCTAGCATAAATTGATGAACTTTCTGACAAGCTGCTATATTTCCCATTCCCAAGTTAGATCGGTATGCAATTGAGACTTGATTTATTCCATGCTTAGTTAAGTATTCTTCGTACTTTTCGTTAACGAGAAAACTGTAATATTGATAAATGCATCTATCAATATGGGCAGAATAACATATCTCCCTAGACTTTACATATTTTTCTTTGGTGCTTGACCTAAATTTAGTAAAAATTTGATCATACCTAATAAAGGGATAAAAACCATGGTGAGCTATTTTGTCTGGATTTGTAATATATTTTTTAGCACGTTCTAAATTAGTCCGTAAATCAAAGTGCGCATAGCGACGTTTACTTTTGGGAGTAACTTCCCTAAACCATTCATTAATATCCATTTTATCTCTAAACATAGCGATACCCCTTGGCAACGGAGAACAGTATTCCTAACCAAGGGGTACTAACTTAACTTACAGCATTAAACTGCAACTGCTCAATTATGCTATCTTTCTTGATGTTATAATCAAGGAGAAAGGAATCGACATGATCTTCTTTATCTTCATATCTTCTGCGGTAGCCATGGCTTGTGACAAGCTGAACAAGCAGTGCAAGCAAGAAATGGCAACTTATCTCGAGTTATCTAAACTCTTGACAGAAATCCTTATCCGCTACGCCCATTAATCGTAACGCACAACTATGATACACCCACAAAGATATCTATTCAATAAATAAGCTTACTATTAAGCTTAATCTATGTACTTATTCAAGCGTAAATATACAGTAACCCAATACATACAGCAAATCCCATCTTAGCATTGCTAGGATGGGATTTTAATATACTCTGCTATTGGATGCTTACCATCAATGCAAGCAAAGATGTGCTGAAAATGTAGTATTTTTGCGGGTTTAAGACACTTTCTCAGAGGACTTGAGTTTGATTGCTCTGAGAAGTTAGCATTTATGGAGTTTTCAGAATTACATCCTTCTCTCCTTAGTAAATTTTCTCAGTCAAAAGATGGTTCAAATACTCGATTACTATTCGAAAGTGAGAGAACAGTATCCCTCTTCTGAGAATTTGTATCCACTTTCGATGAATCCAGCTTTTCTTTTAAAATCGCAACAACAACCTGGATATCCATTGAATTGATTTTATCTACAAGTTTCAGAACAACATCCCCCTCTACACTCTCAAGGGTATCATATACAACAAAATTAGGTACTTGCTTGCCAATTTCCATCGCAAATTGTTGGTAGGCAATGTCATAACAAAGAATCAAAGATTTTAAGGTTCCCGAACTAGTTCCCTCGTCCAAATCTTCTACTGAAACAGGAAATTCTTTTAAATTTTCATGGTACGCTAGAATTGGTTGTATGTGATTCATTTCTGATGCCAATGCGGTAAAATATGAATTAAACTTATTAAGACTGGACTGATAATCCGCTGATCTATTACGAGCGTTTTCTTGCAGATCATCGATTTTTTTTTAAGCTCTTCTTCTTCTTTAGAGAATCTATCCAAAGTAGCATAAATTTCTTCTTGCTTGGCAACATTTTTACTAACATCTGCTAATTCTTGATTAAGCTCATCATATTTAGCAATATCGTTATTCTTTATCAAGCCAATAATATCACTATTTTTTTCTAAAAAATCTTGTTGCTTTCTTTTTGTAATGTCAATTTCCTTTTGCAATTTAACGGTTCTGTATAAAAACGTGTGTAAATTGCAAGAATAATTTAATCTCAGATGCTCTCACCAGTTGTGCAAGCACTATTTTGATTGATATTCCTTTAGATATCTAAGTCTACTCAACATTCACATTGCCCCCAATTCAATCTCTCGCCGTTATCATATTTAATTGGTGGAACATCTCGTTGCATGTTAGGAATTAGAACGCTAAAACTTTGTCCATCAATATCAGGAAAAGCTGCATTTTTATCATCAGTTATCATCTTAGCCTTCAAAGAGATCATTATTGGCAAATAGTCTTTTGAAGGCACACCGTTCAAATACAGTGGTGCAACCTCATAGTGAATCGAGTCGAACTTTACTGATTTGTCTTTAGCTGATTTTGGATCTAGCAATCTTTTAATTGAGTTTTCATAATATTGTTGTCCATACATTACAATACTTTTCTCTTTGGGGTAATTACAAAAAGCCACTTCAGGAACAAAGTTTGTCAATTCGCCATCAGAAAATTTGAAGAAGTTTATTTTTTTGATATGATTCTTGTCTGCAAATTCATAGGCAATTAGATGTCCGTGATGAATTAGTTCATCAATATTGTCTACTTGATAGCCCTCACGATTTATATAGTGCTTAGAATGATGTATAGTTCCGCTAAAATTGAATAAACACGGAATTTCCTTTCAAGGCATTCCACCTTCTCTCACCAAAGTTGCACAGGCAACATTTCCTTTCGTATATGATTCTTCCCCAAACTTTGGGTCATCATTATCCGGCATGATGTAGTTGCCGTGCTCCCACTTTAGTGGTGTGCCTAAATCGTAGTGTTCTCTCAATTGATCAAGAATAGGCTTAACGTCTTCCTCTGTACAAGGGTGAACCCAGCTCATAATACAGCCTCCTTAACTTTATTCCAATCCCAAAATCGACTTGGCAGCCCGGCGGCCCTGGTGGATAGCCCCGCCGACAGCAGTCCCGCTGCCCGGGTAGTAAGAGCCAAGCCAGCCGCCCGCGTTAAGGCCAGCGGCGTACAAGCCGCGGATCGGCTGCCCGAAGACGTCCAGCACGTTCAAAGCGGCGTTGACCTTGAGCCCGCCGATGGCGCCCAGGTTGCCCGGCGTGTTCTGGTAAGCATAGTAAGGCCCGGAGAACGGCTTAACGCCCATGGTGCGCTCGTATTCCGGATCGCGCCCACTAGCAGCCACCGCGTTCCAACGTTCCACGCTCTTGACCAGGTTTTCAGCTGGCAGACCCAGCAGTCCTGCTAGCTCTTCCAAGCTGTCAGCCTTCTTCACCAGGCCGCTCTCCACGTCCTTGGCCAGGCTTTCCTCGTTCCACGGGGATGCCGGCGCGGTAATCGAATCTTGGCCAAAGATCTGGTAAGTTGGCTTGCCCAGCTTTTTCTCTTCGTTAAAAATCGCCCGGAACCCATACGCGTACGTAGCATCTTCATTCACAAAGCGTAGGCCCTGCCCGTTGACAAAAATACTTGGAATCGTCGGCAAGCGGTCATCCGTCCCGTTACCGGTCCGAGCGTCAAAATCAATCGTACCACCAAAACCGGTTACGGCTGCGCCGATAGCCATCCCCATTTGGATCCCGTCACCGCGGTCGGTTTGTACGCTCCAGCACAGGTGCCGCTTCACATCCTCGTAGTGCTGCGGGCTGAGGTCCTTGGCTAATTCAAGATTGTGGTCAATGGAGGCCGTTGACAAAACCACGCCGCGGCGGGCCTTGAAGTAGAGCAAGATGCCATCAGTTTCCGCCACTACGCCAGTAACTTCCTTAGTCACTTCGTCCTTCAAGATCAGGCCCACAACTGCTGTGTCGTATAAAAATTCTGCGCCTTCCTTTTCGGCATACTTTAAAAGGGCTTGGGTCAAAATGATCCCGTTGCCACCGGCACCGCCACCTTCATAGACGTGAATCCGGTCAGCGAAGTAATCCTTGGCATACGGCACTTCCGTGTGTCCGTAGACGCTGGTCCACTTGATCCCCATCTTAGCCAGCCAGTCTAGGTTAGCGCCAGAGTTTTGGGTAAAGTCCCGTACAAGTGGTTCATACAGGCGCCCTTCGCCTTCAGCCAGGTATTCCTGCTCGTGCTTTTCAGGAGTATCGTCTTGATAGTCGGTATATTCCTTCTGGTACTTAGTCCCAGCTGCTTGAATCACCCCACCGGACAAGCTGGTCGTCCCGCCAGCAATGCCCTGCTTTTCGATGGCCAAAACGCTGGCACCATTTTCGGCAGCTGTTGCGGCAGCTGACAGCCCGGCCCCGCCGGCACCAACAACGATTACGTCATATTCGCTGTCGTATTCAACTTCATCCTCATATACCGGCTCCTTTAAAAGTGGCCAGTTGGCTGGCTTTGGCTTCTCAGATGCCCCAGTAACCGCGTCAACGCCAGTTGCCTTAGCGTACGCTTCTTGTGCCGCCTTGCGTAAAGCACCGGTCGAAACCGACGCACCAGAAATCGCATCGATATCAACCGTCTTCTCGGCGTTGGCCAGGTCCAGCCAGACCTCTACGCCGGCATAGCCGATGGTGTCTGCCACTTCGCCTTCTTGACTAACCTTGACGACCTTGCCGTCTTCCACGTCCACAATTGCCGTAATGTCGCCATGGAAGCCCTTGGCTGTTGCTCTGTATTCAGTCATAGCTTGTCTCCTATTCTATTGATCACATTTCGCTTGTTACACGTGTAACCGCTACCACTAATGTATAATAGTTCAGTTATCTTGTCAAAAAGTCGCAACTGAATTTAAGAAAAAAGCAACCATTTCTAGGTCACAGTTCTTGGCCTAGAAATCGCTGATCTTCTTAGCTCCACTAGCACGAAAAAAGCACCAAGCTTAACAATAAGCTTGATGCTCTCCATCAATCTATACTTTCAAGTGAACTCGTTCAAAAAACGTCAGCATATTAATGCAAGGAACATCAAATTCTCTAGCAACATCTGGGATCTTCGGATTCTTGCTTGGCCGACCTTTACTTAGATTAACCGCTGGAAGTTCATTGGTTACAATCGTCAATTGCTCAGCTTTAGCAATAGCAATCAGCCATCCATCAGCAATAGTATCTTGCGTCCATGACCGCTCCCCGATCAAGGCCTTATTGCTATAAAAGCCGCAACTAGCAATATATTGTAAGACTTCTTGCCATTGTTCAGCATAATCACTGTGTTTTAAATACTCTTTATGATAGTATGTTTTCAAAAAATCTTTACGAAACCACTCGTTATGCTGGTTCTCTTCAACGACAATATCTGGAATTACCACTTCCTCTTGCAGAATAGGAATGAACTTCTCCCAGAAAGTAGGGAAGTATTTCTTGGGATAATACCGCTCATAAAAAGAAATGTATATATTAGTATCCAACAAATACACGTTGCTACCTACTTTCTCTCAACGCCTGATACCCCTTATACCCAACACCAACAATATTAAAAGCATCCGTATAAGAAATCTTCTGGTTATTCAAGGCACCTTCAACATACTTAAAGAAGTTGCGGTCAATTCGATACTTCAAGTTGTTATGATAATTTCCGCCACTGCTCTTCTTCTGGACATACTTCGTCAGCTCGAGATTAAGCTCAGAAACAAGACGGTTATAGTCCTTCGCAGAAATGTACCGATTATCTTTCAGTCTTCTGGCAATCACAAATTTACTTACTCTAAAGTACTTTGCCAGGACGTCTAAATCCTGCCCCTGCTGCTCGACCATTTCTCTAAAGACGCTATTCGGAACCAAGATTTCCGCTGTCACCTTATTTACAAAAGCCTCAGTCTTATCGTAGTCGCGCTCAATGGATTGCGTTCCCAAGATTTCGCTCTCACCGATAAACAGGTGCGTTAATTCATGAATCAAGGTAAAAACTTGCCCATTCTTAGAATCACGCTGATTAATAAAAATGATCGGTGCCTCTTTATCGACTAAAACGAAGCCACGGAATTCGTCCACGTTTAAAGTTCGATGGCTATTATCCTTTACCTTGCCGTTGAGAAAAACAAAAACTCCCAGCTGGTCTACTTTGTTTCTTAAAAAGTTGAAGTAGTTCCCGCCCTTAAGATAAGGAGAAGCACCCAAGTTCAATTCTTGTTTAATGCAGTTTGCAACTTCGAGGTAATTGCTTTTAGTCGAAAATTTACCAACGAAGTCCAGGCTGGTATCAATTTCATCCTTCAAAAAGTCCTGTTTGTCTTGCATCTCTAATATTGTATCTCTTAGCTCCGGACTTTGTTTAGCTAGGTATTCGGAATTGATTGTTCTAAACTTCAGTTTAGCAGCAGGTTCTGCTACCGGCTTATTCAATAGCAGCAGTCCCACAGGGATGTCGAATTGCTTGGCGATCTTAACCAATTGCTGATAGCTAGGCTGCTTCTCTCCTGTCAAAAATTTGGAGAAGTTAGGGCTAACCTTCTCTTCCATATACGCAAGAGACAATTCAGATTGTTCAAAATATGACTTTAATACTTTGCTATTCAACAAAATCACCTCACTTCTGCCAACTCTGTCAATTATTCTAATTATATCAAGAACCAGTCAAATTGACTATTTATAGGTGCTTAAGCGGATACAATAGCTCATCAGCAAACACTCAACAGGCCACCCGATCAACGCCTTCCCAACCTTCCACTGGTGGAAGGGCGGCTTTGCGTCGGAAGGCTACGTTCCATATATGAAAAAGCGCTGCGATGAGCTTGGCATCAACTTCATGACTTCAACCAGTGCCATCAGCCTGATCATCGAAGATGGACAAGTTAAGGGCGTTTATGCCAAAAGTCCTCAAGGTACCATCAAGATCAGCGCCAAAGCCACCCTGCTCTGCACCGGCGGCGTTGGCCACTCAGCTGAACTGATCGAAAAGCAAGGCTGGTCAACCAAGAACCTGCACTACTACTCCATGCCATCCAACACCGGGGACGGCTACAAACTGGCTATGGCTGCCGGGGCCAAGGACATGCTGCGGGAGTCACCTGAGTTCATGATGAACTACATCATGGCCCTGCCGCACGAAGGCGTTCACCTTTACATCGACCCGATCAACGGCTTCATGAGCCTGCCATCCGGCGGTCCAACCGTCTTCGTCAACCAGGACGGTCGTCGTTTCATTAATGAAAATGCCAAAAAGTATAACCTGCTTTACCAAAGAATGGCCATGCAAGCTGTGGAAGCCGCTTATGAAGTCTTCAACCAAGACATCTACGACCAAATTACCGCTGGTATTGATGGCGCTGACGAAGTCTTGAAAAAAGCTGTCGAAACCAATGAAGGTGATTCTCTATATAAGGAAGACCGCTTAGAAGACTTGGCTAAGCACTTCAACTTGCCAGAAGAAGTTCTGCTCAAGACGCTCACCGACTACAACCAGTTTGCTCACAACGGCAAAGACGAAGAATTCGCCAAGGACAAGGAAAGCTTGTTAGCCATGGACAAAGGCCCTTACTACATTGCCCGCCTCGACCCATCCAACCTGATCGGCGTCGGCGGCATTAGTTCAAACCGCAAGTTCGAAGCGATCACTCCTGACTTCAAGCCAATCCCAGGCCTCTATGTAGCAGGGATGGACTCCACCATGCAATACCGCAACGTCTACACCATCACCCTAGGTGGCTCCGCCTGCGCCCACGACGTCAACTCCGGCCGCCACGCCGCCCTCAATGCTAAGGAATACATTGATAGCTTGTAATTAGTAAAAAAAGCAAACAGTTCTAAACGAAATCCCGCTGCCCTAACCGGCAACGGGATTTTGTTTATTCCTAGTTATTGTCCTTCTCGGAAATCAATCTCCTGCTCTCGTTCAACCTCTTTCTCATACGACTCAATTTCCCTTTGGAGATGCACACGCTGAGTAAAACAATCAATTGGCAACTTATTATAAATTGCTTTCAACTGTTCGATCTTTTCCTGAGTAGGAGGAACTATACTTCCTATACCACTTATAAACGGGGAAGTTACATAGATTCTTGACAAGTCAAAACCTGAATCCTGCTCCGCCAGCTTGGCAACATATTCCGGCGTAAACTTAGGGTAATATTCTACAACCATATAACTTAACGGTCTAATTAGCTCATCATCCAAATGCTTTAGCGACTCTTTCATCAGCCATTCCGTCTTGACATTTTTTAGACTTGATTTATTGCTTTCAAAAATCAGCCTTTCCACCTGATAAAAAAGCGCATCATCGTGCAATCGTATAAAGCAATCAAAAATTATGTCATCGCAGTCCTTGCTTTGCCAAAGGCCGTCAAAAATTTTCCTCAGTCCATCGCTTACGCTATCTGGAATAACATATTGCTTCTTCTTAGCCTCTTCCTTCACGACAGCCAAGATATCATACAAAAACTGCTGATCAGCATTATACAATTTCCAGAAGAGATTCAAGTCATAATCAAAGAAATCGTCGTTTCTTGGATTCCGAAACCTTTCGCGTTCAACCGACAAATATAGTTCTCTAAGTTTATCTAGCTTTCCGGCAAACATCTCAAAAACTTCGTCAGCATCACTTGCGATATCAAAGAGTGAGACTATTTGTTGCGGATTTGCCATCAGCTGACTATATATCGTATTCAAAAAATCAGGCTTAAGCGAACAACATTGCTTAAATGCTTCAAAAGCCCCCGCTGAGATCGTTAACTGATCCCAATTATTCTTCAAAAAATCTTGGTATTCACCGACCACTTCAGTATTTCGACTCGCCAATATCAACTCTTGGTATAAGTCACTGACAAAATCAAGATTATTGCTTTGACCTAAGTAGGTCCTAATTTCTTTATCCGATATCTCATTAACTAGATTTCGTGCCAAACCGGTTTCCCTACCATAAAATGGCATCCCTTGTTCAAAATAGGTATCCAAAGTCTCAGAATCAAGATTATCTGCGAAGATTGCTTGCAGAATCATAATATATGACCATCTCAGTTTCTGACCTTCCGGTTCATCCACTAACTTAGCTAAAACCTTGATGATCTCTAACGAGCCACACTCATCAACAAGCTTCTTTGGTTCTAACCTCCTTTGATTCAAGGTTACTAGCTTAGCAATTACTGATTTGTGTTCTGTTGAAATTGGATCCAATCCATTCTTAACCGCTTGCTCATTCAAGTGGTTAAGAGCGACTAATCCTGAAACGGTTCCTGAATTATCAAAAATACAGTCCTGAATTGTTTTGAGATCTGCTTGGATAAACCATTTCCTTGTTTCTGCATCTTTGGAATCTGCCTGGCTATAATACTGTGATTTGACTATTTCCAGTATCTTCTCGTGACCATCAAAGTTCGGTTCTTTATACAGCTTACCCAGTATATGCCAGATCTCGTCCCTTAGCTCTAATAAAGACCGATCCATCGGCAGGTTTCCGGTTTTGATCAGCAAAGTTCGGGTATCCTTCAGTCTGCTATTGCTTACCCGAAATTTTAGGATTGCCGGTGCCACTGCAAGGAACAATTGCTTGGCTGCAAGTAATCCAGCATTCATCTTAGCCTTTAAAGACTCAACCAAGCTGTGTTCAACAACGTAATTATTGGCAAAGCTATAGTCACCAAAGAGAATTGACTTAAGATCTTGACTTGCTTCAGCAAGCTGATCAGGACACTTATCCAGGTATTGGCACAAAAGACCAATTGTAGCTTTAAAGTACTCAGGATTATCCTTAAAGTTAATTAAACTATCAACGACAAGCTTACCATTGAGATTAGAGCCACCAACTGGCATCTCTTTGATTTCTTGAGATAGATAGGCCAGAGCACGATCAGGAATCACTGGACCAAACGAAGTGACGAATTGAAGTTTATCTTTCTTCTCGAGATTCCACCATGAATGCTTAATTACCTCACTTATTTGTGTCATAGTTTCACTATTGTAAAAGAGATTAAGAATCGTGTTAATACTGCTTACTAACTGCATTTGTGCTTGAGGGATGCACCAAGCAAACAAGTTTTCTAACTTAACCAGTGAATCACCAAACAAGACCTTATATAGAAGGTAATCACCGAGGGACTGATCTGAGATCCTAACTAACTTATCATGAAAATAGTCAACAAGTTCCTTTCTGCATAAGCTTCTGGCTCTTTTTTCAGGATCGGTCACTTCCAACTTATTTAATAAGTCTTGAACGAAATCAGATTCAAAGCTCAAGGTCTTAAAAAATGAGGCTAAAAACATCAACTTCAAGTCTGACTCATCCAACTTCAGCTTAGTAAAAATCAGATCAAAGCATGCCTGATAAATGTTGATTTCATTCCATAAGACCCGATAGCCATGTTCTTTAGAAGCCTCTCCAGCTAGCATTGCCAATCTAACATTGCCTTTAGCTGCTGATGTAATCTTGTCTAGGTAGTCCTTGTTAACTATCCCAAGACTCTCTTTCAAGATCTCTTCAATTTGTGCGTCAGACAGTGGCTTGATAGTAATCTCAGGGACATCCTTGTCACAAATAGATCTAACCTTCTCTACCACATCTGACTTAAGATAGTCTCTTACTGTCAAGACAAGCTTCATATCTTTATTCGCTGCAATTTGATTAAGAACAAACTCTAAGTCAGTAGTCTCGTTTGCATCATCAATAAAAATTAAGGATTTACTCAGATCAGCCGTATGTGTTTGCCAGTCATCTTTCAAAGACTGGCCATTATTCTTAATGCAGCGGACTTTATAGCCTTGCTCTTCAAATTGCTTGCACACCTGCAAAACTAATCTAGTTTTTCCAACGCCGGACGGTCCGGTAACAATTGTTGCCTTGTCTTCTTGGATGTCCTGAACTAGTTTAGCTTTTTCTAGATCACGGAACATAAACTTAGTATTTAAAGGAGCCGCAATCGCAGGATTATCATACGCCTTAACAAAGTCTGGAATACTTAAGATCTGTAACGTATCTACGTTGATCCCTAAGTGATCTTTAGCAATTAAAGGATATTTAAAGCATAACTCTTTCGCTAAATCCTCCACTGTAATGATTTTCAGTTTTATATCCTTACCCACTAACTGATGTAGCTCTTCCTCTTGACCTGGCCGTATATTTGACGCACCTGTTCCACAAATGATTGTGTCTATTTTACTCTTTGGGATGTCAGTCTTCTTAGGATCAAGCGAATCTACAATATCATCTCTTAACTTGCCAAAAGGATTATTCTTAACTGTGCCGTAATTGATCAAAACATACTTACCATTTGGAAGACGGAAAAAGCTATCCGGAACGCCTGTCGTAGTTTTATTAGTGCCAAGTTCAGAACCAAGCGTATTGAAATTATCAGGATGATATTTGCAAAACAGGTAATCATTAAAAATCTTCTGAAACGCTCCCCCTTCTTGTTTCTTTAATTCCTCTATTATGCTTCTTTCAATATCGTTAGTCATGGACATATCATTCACACTCCTTACTTATCTAACAAGAACCTATATCACATCGCTTATTCTAACATGATTTTGACTGCTCCTATAAATTTGGCATTAGTCGCAAAACTACTGATAAAATCCTGATCTCCTTCAGACGTCATAATTGCAAACAAATAAGCTTCGTTCTACAATTGATACATAAACACCGAACACATATTCAAAAAGGAGGATCAAGTGTACCAACTATATCAAACAACGGTGACAGACGAAGTCTTCAATGGTCATCATCGCAGTATTACCAAAGAAATCCTGTGCCCATACTCCCAAGAAGAATTGAGCAAGATGATGGACTATGCCACTAGGATTGAAGAGCTCTTTCATTATGCTGGAAGAATCACTAGTGTTAACAAAGCATTTGACCAATTACTAAATTCTGATCGCGAAAACGTTGAAGACAACTTCGAAACCTATATTGATAAATTCGACGTGTTTATCAAGCACTGGGAAAAGACCTTGACCGATTATGGCATGAAACAAGTATTTGTAAAAACGACCCACGATGCTTATGATCAATGTGATGGGTACAAACTAGCTTGCATTCTTAGAAATATCAAGACTCATCAAAGTGAGTTGATTGACCACATTCATGAAGATTTTAACGGCATTGAAATCTCTATGAAAAAGCAACGGATCCTTGATAATCGTAAATTTAGCAAGAGTAAAAAAGAGTTTGTAAAAGGATTACCCGATTCCATCGATTTAACCCAAGTTGCTATGCAGAGTCATCAAGCAGCCGATGAACTAAGCCTTGAATTTACATTTTGCTTGTTCCGAGAGTTTAAGAAGTACTTTGAATATCTGAACAACCAAAGAACAAAGCTGAACAATACCAAAGTTGTAATTGATGACAATATTCTAATATGTACAACTCTAAAGCCTGAACCAAGCGCTATCCTTGCTCAATACAGACTTCCTAAAGGTGGATTTGGATCAAATTGCGGAAGGCTTCAATTTAACAGATACAAAGTATTCTTAGATATTTGGAATAATACTCAAGATGAAATAAAACAGCTATACAACAACTAATCCCGTTGCCACCGGCAACGGGATTTCCTTTACTTTAAACTATAGCAGGCTAATCAGCTGCTCAATAAACTGATCATACGTCTTGCATTGGATCAACTGGCTGATATTCTCTTCATCAACCATAACTTCCGAAATCTTATCAAACACTTCTCTAAACAGGCTAGTATTTTGTGGATCAATCGCCAAGCCAATCACAACATAGACCTTAGAGTTCTGATCCCATTCAATGCCAGCAGGATTAACTAAAATATACCCTCTGCTCTTTAAGGCAACCATGTTAAAGGAGTGCGGGATAGCTACCTTACCAAAAGCCGTTGAGGAAAGCTCTTCTCTTTGCTTAAGCTTAGTCAAATAACTCACGTCAGTCACTCCGGCTTGCGTAAAACACGATGCGATCTTCTCTAGAGCCGCATCCCTATTTGCAAGATCACGTCCATAATAGAAAAATTCTGGTTTAAAGAAAGTCTCTAACTCTGACGTGATCCCCGCTTGTAACTTACGATGCCGAATTCGGGCACAGGCTTGCTGAATGACATTAATATCGTTGAAGTTAACAAAAGGCGATATTTCAACTACTTCGCCTTGCCACTCTATGGTTTCACCTACGCAAATCACTAAATCAGCTGACATCTGACTAATGTCCTCTGGATCACTGCTAACTCCAACCACAAGCAAGATATCAGAAAAGTGTTTATTCAACTGACTAACAATTGTCGTTGCTTGATTTTGATAGTTAGGGGTTAATACAACTGCCTTTACCATGTTCTCAGCCGCAATTTGCTCTGATAAAGCATTGCCAATATGCATCGCGATAAAGGCGAGTTCATTGTCCGGGACCTCAACTTGGTAACGATCGCTGATCAAGTGGCCAATTAACACAGCACATTCATAGATTGTCGGGCTGCTCTTCTTAATGGAACTAGCGAGTGGATTATGAATTGTCTTTCCTTGCTTTAGTCTTGTGATTAAACGATCCAGGTGAATTCCGAATTGACTGTAGAACTTCAAAGTCCCCAGGTCAAAATTATAGACCTTACGCAGGTAATCAACGATAACCTTCAGCATTTCTTGCGTCTCAGGATTATCCAACCTAGCATTTTCATCTGGCAAGCGAGAGATTGATCCGTTAATGATGGCAATTAAGTCCTGGCGATCGGCAGGAGTAAACTTAACATCCAGCTTCTCTTCTACCTGGTCAACTACTTCAGGTGCAAAGCTGTCAGTTTTGCAATCAACCTTTACAGCATTCTCACTAACCAAACCTTCATTTTGCCGTTCCAAGGCGATTGCCAAATGAAGCAGAATGTTATTCTTATCAAAGGTATTGAGGTAGATGCTATCAGCTTCCGCCGTTTCAGTTACAATCTGGTCTAGCAGTTCTACATCGATATTAATAAAGTTGTCCTTGATGATGCTCTTGTTCAAAAAGCTGCCAGATATTTCTTGATAGATCATCGCAGAAATATAGTGCCTGCGGTCACTTTCTTTCCCTTTAATCGATAACAAATCACCGTTTCTCTCAGCCGACAAATTATAATCAGCTAGCTGATTTCTAGCCTGATGCAAGATATTCAAAACTGCTGATTCACTAAGATAAAATTCATCCGCTAAGTCATAGAGGTCAATCCCATTAGGTGTCGATAGCAGCTTATTAATCACTAAACTATTAATATTTTCTGGTTCTTCTTCACTAATCGCTCCACCCGCTAAGTAATAACCTTTGTTACCTGATTCGATTGGATACTGGTCTTGAAGCTCCTTTAGATAACTCTTAACGGATCTTGGTGAGCGATCAATCGCCACTGCTAGTTCCTTAGCAGTATGCCAGCCGGGATTCGTTGTCAAATAATGCAGCAATTCTTCTCTCTTATCACTCATCAACTCACCTCCCAGAAAAAAGCAGTATCAACACTAGGTCAATACTGCTTAATCACCTATATTTCCTTCCCGTTAGTTGCAATCACTTGCTTATACCAGTCAAAGCTGTCTTTCTTAATCCGTTTACCGGTCCCCTTGCCTTCATCATCAAGGTCAACATAGATAAAACCATAACGCTTAGACATTTGCTGTGAAGAACAAGAAACGATATCAATTGGTCCCCAAGCACAGTAGGCAATTACCTTGGCACCATCATGAATGGCCCGGCCTACTTGTTCAATATGCTTGCCTAAGTATTCGCTGCGGTAAGGATCATGAACCTGGCCATCTTCCAGTTTATCATACATACCGATACCGTTTTCGGCAATAATGATTGGCTTCTGGTAGCGGTCATAGTACTGAGAAAGCGTATTGTATAAGCCTTGTGGATCAATTGCCCAGCCCCATGGACTTGCTTCAAGATATGGATTGTCACTAGTGTCATTCGGCTGATCGGAATTCTTAGTTGAATCCACCATCTTGGAGTAGTAGTAGGAAATACCCAAGAAGTCCATTGGGTTGTCATGGATCAATTTCATTTCATCATCGGTAATTTCCAAATGATCTCCTTGTTCCTTGAAGTAATTTAGAGCGTATTGGGGGTAATAGCCTCTAAATTGGACGTCAGTGAATAAGTATTGCATCCGGTTTTGCCACATGGCCAAAATAACGTCGTCTGGCTTGCAAGAGTATGGATAAACCGTTCCATCGGCAACCATCGTACCTAAGTTAAGATTTGGCAAATTTAATGATTTAGCATATTGCTTAAGCCAAGCGGCTGCAACCATTTGGTTGTGAACCGCCTGATAAAGGGCCTCTTCTTCATTATCATATTGGTCTGAAGCCACACCAACTGACAGCCAAGGCTCAATTTGGACCATATTGATCTGGTTGACCACGATCCAGTATTTAACCCGGTCGCCAAACCAATCAAGCAAGGTCTTACCAAACTTCTCAAACATCGGGATGACGGCCTTATTTGGCCAACCACCATATTTCAAAGTGATGTTGATAGGAGTTTCATAGTGATTCATGGTAATGATTGGTTCAATCTTGTGAGCAAGCATACAGTCGATCATCTTTGAGTAGTGCTCAAGAGCTTCCTTATTCGGTTCAGGATCATTACCATTAGGGAAGATTCTTGACCAATCCAGTGACGTTCTGAAAGTCTTAAAACCCATTTCAGCTAAAAGTTCGATGTCTTGAGGATAAGTATGGTAAAAATTGATGCCAAATCGTTTCGGGTAATAAGCTTCCTTATCTACAGAATTGTGTCTTACTTCTTCTAAGGTCATACCCTCTTGTTCAAGTCGCTGGATTTCAGCATTTGACTTACCCTTCAAATAAGGTTGAACGTCAGAAGAATTTAGTCCCTTGCCGTCTTCTTGCCAGGCACCATCTGCCTGACTGGCTGCTTGAGCACCGCCCCATAGAAAATCTTTTGGGAAATATGGGTACTTGTTTTCTCTCATGATTGGCCTCCCATTACACGTTAGTTGGCGTTACGTTGATCGCGCTTCTTAAAGATCTGAATTAAGCTATTTGAAATGTTGTATTCACTATTAATCGTCATCAAAGTATCTTGAGCATGAGTAAAGAGAACGCTGTACTTTGGGTCATCGCCCTCAGCTTCTTCTTGCAATTTTTTAGTCTGAATGCGGTGAGCAGCTACTAACTTCTCATTAGCTTGTTTCAAAAGTTCTTCGGCTTGGTCATAGTTGCCATCTGCAACTTCACTCATCGCCTTAGTAATCAGAACTCGAGCATCTCCTGCTTGGAGAATAATCCCCATCGTTTCCTTTACATCTACGTTTGACGTTTCTTCATCCATTTTCTTTAATCCTTTCTTTACTTGCTTGCAGCAGCTGCAGCATTCTCTTCTTTAACTAATTCGTTGTCGTAAACCTTTAAGAATGGGAAGTAAATCAGTCCACCAACAAAGAAGAGAATAATTGCCAATAAAACTGAGCTAATTGCTGGGCTTGCCAACCAGGTACCGAATGGAAGAGGAATGTACCACATTTGCATTAATGCATGAGGGATTGGTGACAAACCGGCCTTAAGCCAAAGAGCAGTAATTGCTGGCAATACTAGACCATTAATCCACAGTGGAACCATTAAGTACGGGTTCCAAACAATAGTACCAAAGACAACTGGTTCGTTGATGTTGAACAAGGATGGCACAATAGTTGCCCGGCCTAAAGCCTTCATTCTCTTTGACTTGCAAGCAAAGGTCATCAAGATTACCAAAGGCAAGGTACAACCAACGCCGCCCCACCATGGGAATTCGTAGATAACTTCTGAAGTAAAGATGTGAGTGGCAGCATGACCAGCAGCTACTGCCTTAGCATTAGCAGCGATCCCGCTAAGCATCAATGGTTGACTGATCCCAGCCAAAACCCAACCTGAGATACCCATTGAATAAATAAAGCATTCAATGAAGAGGAATAAAGTAAAGCCCCACCAAGTATCTACACCATTTGACAATGGCTTAAAAACAGCAACAACGAATGCATACAAGTCAAAGTGTAAAACATATGACAAGAGCCAACCAGTTGCAATGACCAAGCCAATTGGCAACATCGAGTCAAACCATGAGGTTACAAAGTCTGGCAAGCTAGTGTCTTCACTAAAGAAGCTGAATTTGCCAAACAGTTCCATAATCAATGCAGTGTATGCACCAACTACTAGAGCAACAAACATACCACCGGCACCCCATTCAGAGAAGATGTAGGTAATATTTGAGCCGGTCTTGTCCCAACTTGGATTAGCTAGCATCAAGAACAAGGCAATTGAGGTCAAACCTGCAATCATTCTTTGCTTGTTTAGTCGCTTAACTTCCATCAAATTAAATGGGAAAAGGAAAGCGATAAAGATGCCAGTCAAACCAAATGTAAAGCTACTGATTGGTGATAGGTCTGGCCACCACTTCCACCAGTTACTTGGAATTTCAATTAAAGTGATTAATGAGCCAACAAAAATGAATGGTAAGACTTGTAAGATTGAGTTCTTAATCGTCACAATCCATTGATTATTGGCTACTTTCTGAGCACGAGGAGCGAACTTCGTGTTCAGGAAATTAGTAAACCCATTCATTATTAAAGCCTCCTACTTAGTCGCCTAATTCTTCGTGCAAGTGTTCAACAGCTGCTGCACCATCTAGAATTGCGTAATAGTCAGGTTTCATCAAAATTACCTTAACGTTTTCTGGAACTGCCTTCTTTAAAGTGTCAAATTCTGCGGCAAGGTGTGGTCCAACCATCAATGCATCAATATCATTTGCGTAATCTTGAAGTTCTGATTCACTACGAGCCTTGATCTTGTACGGATAACCCTTCTTCTTAGCAGCCTTACGCATGTTTGCTGCCATGAAACCTGATGAAGCACCAGACCCACAAACTAGTAAGATATTCTTTTCAGCCATTTTTTCTACCTCCGAATTACTTTTCTTGTTTGTTTCTGATTTAATAGTAACCGCTTTCTAAGGCGAAGAAAAATAAAAAATTGCACCCCTACGGTGCAATTTCATAAATTGACAAACTAAAGTTTATCGATTATCAGCTTAATTCAATTACTAATACCGTGCCAAAGCCTATCCTTTTGCATTCTTCATCTTCTCTAGCAATTCATCCTGTCCAATTGCAATCTTTGAATATCCATCAGCCATCTGCGCCCAGATATCCCACATGTCTGGAACCCCGCAATCACTGCTAACAGCTGCTTCACAATAGCTCAACAGCATAAATCCCACCCTAGTCGTAAGCGCCCAATAACACGGTATCTATTACCCGCCGGTCAATAGTCATATACTGTTCTTAACAATTGAATAGGAGGAACACGATATTATGACTAAACATCCAATCGTACCGCTCGAGTTGCCGAAGGACAAAATCAGGCCCAGGAATAAGCTTCCAAAGAACAGACTTATCCTTGATCTGAAGTCCAAAGGGGTTGAGCTGTCATTTTACAGTGATGCCACTAATGAGCTTATGATTGAAGCCGTGGACAGGGTCTTTAGCCATGATTAATCTGGCTGAGTTAGGTCGAGTGTTCATTGTTTGCGGTAAGACCGACATGCGCCGGGGAATTGGTTCGCTTGCTTACATAGTTAAGAAGAGCTTCAATCTTGATCCCTTCTCTGGATGTGTCTTTCTCTTCTGCGATAGCCGGAGAGATCGCTTCAAAGCACTACTTTATTTGGACAGCCAGGGATTCTAGCTGCTCTATAAGCGCTTTGAGAACGGAAAGCTGGCCTGGCCGAACAATGAAGACGAAGTTCGGTAATTGTCCGATGAGTAAGTCATGCGCTTGATGCAGTGCTTTACCATTGATCCTAAAATTAATACCGCAAGAGCTCGTGAATTATATTGATTTCACGAGCTTTTCTGGTATTCTTATGATTATGAATCAAGGAGGGACAACGACCATGACTGACAAAGAAACTTCAGCTTTAATCGGAACTCTCAAAGCAAATAACGAAGAATTGCTCAAGCAGGTTGCCCTTCTTACTGAACAAGTTGCTTATTTGACTAATAAGCTTTACGGCAAGTCTTCTAAAAGAAGTCTGTCAACCCAGATCAGCTAAGCCTTTTTGAGGAAGACAACACCTCTCAAGATGACGAGGACTTGCCCTCGCATTACCAAAAATATTACCTATAAGAGACGCAAGCAAGTCGGTAAAAAGCAATACATTTTAGACTCTCTACCGTGCGAGGAGGTTCATCATCGTTTAGATGATCTCTGTCCAGACTGCCAGCACGAGCTGAAAGAGATCGGCAGCTTCTGTGCCAGAAAAGAGCTGCTCTACATTCCAGCCCAAGTTAAGAGAATCGATCACATCCAGCACTCTTACAAGTGCCCGCACTGCAGTGATGAGGCACCAGCTGACAAGATTATCAAAGCGCCTGTACCCAGGGCTCCGTTAACCAACAGTCTTGGCTCAGCTTCTTTGATCGCTGATACGATCTATCAGAAGTATGTTCTCAAGGTTCCTGCCTACCGACAGGAGACGGACTTGCGGCGTATGGGCCTTCCGCTTGATCACAAGACGGTTTCGAATTGGCATATCAAGGTTTGTGAGTACTACCTCTCCAGCCTATACGAGCTTTTGAGGCAAGAGCTGCTAAAGCTGGATGTCATTCACGCAGATGAGACACCATATCGAGTCTTAGATAGCGAGAGGGCCAAAGACTACGTTTGGACCTTCTTGTCAGGTAAACATGCCGAGAAGCCGATTGTCCTATATCACCATGGATCACGAAAAGGCGCGGAAGCGTGGGATTTCCTCACAGGCTTCAGCGGATACCTTCATTGTGATCAATATCCTGGCTATTTACGATCAAGCCAGCAAGATGTGACTCTTGTTGGCTGTATGGCTCATGCAAGGCGGAAGTTCCATGATTCCTTGCCTAAAGATAAGGCTAGAGAATCCAACGCAACTTCGGTGGCTAATCAAGAGATCCACTACTGTGATCAAATGTTTAGCCTGGAGCACGCTTGGAAAGAACTTTCCGCTGAAGAGAGATACGAGAAGCGTCAGTCCGAATTAAAGCCTCTGCTAGAGAAGTTTTCCGACTGGTGCTCCAAGAAATCCATCTCCGTGTTGCCTTCCGGCAAGCTGGGGACGGCCTTCCAGTATTGCATAAAGCACATGGACAAGTTCATGAACGTTCTAAAAGATGGTCGCCTTGAACTGTCCAACAACAGAACAAAACGAGCAGTCAAATAGATCGTCATGAGACGCAAAACATACTAACCTAGTGTTGGATGATTACTCGACGGAGTAGTCGTTCAACACT
>ERZ791917.555-NODE-555-length-34156-cov-12.258731_pt1 | contig 34156 bp, 33 predicted proteins | sample MGYA00510138_ERZ791917 | MGnify/ENA primary metagenome ERZ791917 (study PRJEB30046, sample SAMN00792102) | human gut metagenome | study: EMG produced TPA metagenomics assembly of the A metagenome-wide association study of gut microbiota in type 2...
GAGAGTACTTTCTCCCGTCGGAGATTTTCTCACTACTAATCTTAGTATGTTTTTGATTGATAGAACTGATAGTAAGCGACTAATTGAAAATGAAATTCATGATGGATATTGAACTACTATTATATGAAAGAAAAGATATGACAAGAAAGAATTCGCCATTTACGACTAAAAAACAACAATTAACGACTTAGGCGGTTATTTCTTCTCAAAGTAGGATATACTGAAATTATTCATGGCCATGACAATAACTAAAGAAACGGAGATGATCCAGATGGTAAAAACGTTAGAACAATTTGAAACATTGACCTCTGAACAGCTAGCAACTATTAAAGGTGGTGGTAAAGGGATTTGTAAACCCGTGTATACTGGAGCTAACGGATATTCATGCCGTTATAGTAATGGTGAATGGGGCTATGTGGTCACTAAAGGAAACTTTCAAGCGGCAACTGATGTAATTGCGACAGGGTGGGTATCCTCTCTAGGTGGTGCGTATGGCTATGCGACGAGTTGGGGAAGACGACCATGATGTTTTCTAAACGACGAAAAAGAAAGCGTATTACTTTTTATCATCAGATAGAGCTCGTTTATAATAATCCTAGTTTGAAGATTAGCAAAGATCTTCGCAAAGCTCTTTTAGAGAGCGCTTTAGGACTTGAAAAAGGAGACCGAATAGCTTATTTAGCCTATCGATTATATCCATTTGTTTGTGATGAGATATTGAATCAAAAAGCTAATCGTAATGATGAGTTAATCGTTTTACAAAAATATTTAGAAAGAACTCGTTGGAAATACTACTGGGGTGTTGTTTTAAGCATGGCATTTGCTCGTCAGTAGCATCACCCTAGCCATTGCATGCAATGCTATCTACGATTATTAGCTAAGGTTACTTGTTTTATAATACATTGGTTATAAGCGGTAGTCTGAAGGTCTAGCGCTTCTTTATAGCATAGGATATTATTGCTGGTTTAGTTAAAAAGGCTTTACAAGGCCTTTTTTTTATGTTAAGATGTATTTTGTGTGAAATAATAGCAGGAGAGTATGAAGCTCGTCAACAGTTGGCTCTTCTACAGTTTTTCTTCAATAGAAAAGCTCCTAGAAGTCGGAAAAAGTAATCTTGGCTGTTTAGATGAAAGTCACCTGCACGAATCAGGATTCTCTAATTTGTTATTTCCTACAAAATTTTTATTTTATAGGAGGACATTTTTAATGTCACGTTATACTGGTCCATCATGGAAACAATCTCGTCGCCTTGGCTTGTCACTTACAGGTACAGGTAAAGAATTAGCACGTCGTAACTACGTGCCAGGTCAACACGGTCCAAACAACCGTAGCAAATTGTCTGAATACGGTTTGCAATTGGCTGAAAAACAAAAACTTCGTTTTACTTACGGTCTAGGTGAAAAACAATTCCGTAACTTGTTCGTACAAGCTACTAAAGTAAAAGGTGGAACTCTTGGTTTCAACTTCATGGTTCTTCTTGAACGTCGTCTTGACAACGTTGTTTACCGTTTAGGTCTTGCAACTACTCGTCGTCAAGCTCGTCAATTCGTTAACCACGGTCACATCCTTGTTGACGGTAAACGTGTTGATATCCCTTCATACCGCGTAACTCCAGGTCAAGTGATCTCAGTTCGTGAAAAATCAGCTAAAGTACCAGCTATCCTTGAAGCTGTTGAAGCTACTCTTGGACGTCCAGCATTCGTATCATTCGACGCTGAAAAACTTGAAGGAACACTTACTCGTCTTCCAGAACGTGATGAAATCAACCCAGAAATCAACGAAGCACTTATCGTTGAATTCTACAACAAAATGCTTTAATTTTAAAAGAAGTATTGAAAAAGCCCTTTGTTGGGCTTTTTTGTTTGCAGAAAAAAGCCGTCAGATAGTTATCTAACGGTTAATGTTACATTGGGAGTAATTTGAGCACGAGGTTGGTCATTTGACGTGGTGATTCTTTTTTTCCGTTGGCTATCCAGGCTTGACATAATCCGAAAAAGGCAGAAGCCAGATAAATACTGCTGTATTCTGCTTCGACTGGGGTTAATTTCTCACGTTTGAAACGGCGTTGAAAATCGGTGTTGATAAATAATCTCACTTTGTTCACAATAAAGGTTTGAAATTCTCGTGTTCCATTTGCTGAGATGAGGGCAGACAGTAATTGCTCCCGTTTTAGAAATTCAAAAATCTCCAGAAAAGCAGCCTCTTTATCCCCAACGTGTTTTTCAAAAATGTACTCAATTTGATTAAATAAGGTTTGCTGGCAGGAATCAATCAACTCAAATTTATCCTTATAATGAGTGTAAAAGCTAGAACGACTAATGCCAGCTTCTTTGGCTAACTTTGTTGTTGTGATGTCATCAAAACTTTTGGTCTTTAGCAGGGTAACCATGGCGTTTTGAATAGCCTTTTTAGTGTTTGCTCTTCGATTGTCAGTTGTCATAGTCCTACTTTTTGAACATTTTTAGAATATGTGTCAAAAAACTCCTCCGTTAAACTTGAAATAATCTCGTAGATAAGTATAATGTATTATATCACAAATTTGGACAATGTGTATAAAATAGGAGACAATATGTTAGAAGAATTAAAAGCTCTTATAAAGACACCAAGGCTTTGGGTAACCATGATCGGTGTTGCCCTCATACCTTCTCTTTATAACCTCTCTTTCTTAGGTTCTATGTGGAATCCTTATGGTCGATTAGATGACTTGCCTGTTGCGGTGGTCAATCACGATAAGCCTGCAACATTGAACGATAAGAAAATTGCTATTGGCGACAACATGGTGGACAGTATGTCCAAAAATAAAGCGTTGGATTACCATTTTATTAGTGAGGAAAAAGCTGAAAAAGGATTACGAGATGGTGACTATTATATGGTCATTGATTTGCCAGAAGACCTTTCAGAAAAAGCATCAACACTCTTGACAGATGACCCAGAGCAATTAACTATTCCTTATCAAACAACTGCTGGGCGTAGTTTTGTCGCTTCTAAAATGTCAGAAACAGCTATGAGTAAGCTAAAAGCAACAGTTTCTGAAAACATTACAGAAACTTACACAAAAGCTGTTTTCAAGAGTATGAAAAGCTTGCAAAGTGGTTTGAAAGAAGCTAGCTCTGGTGGCGATAAGCTTCTATCAGGTAGCCAGAAATTGCAGGAAGGTAGTCAAACGATTACGGATAATTTGAATGTGGCTGCTTCTGGTAGTCAGGCTTTGGCTGACGGAGCATCAACGCTTTCAAGTGGTTTGACGACTTACACAAATGGTGTTGGTCAATTATCAAGCGGAATTGGTACGCTTTCAAGTGGTTTGACGACTTACACGAATGGTGTTGGTCAATTATCAAGCGGAATTGGTACTCTTTCAAATGGATTGACGACTTACACGAATGGCGTTGGTCAATTATCAAGCGGAATTGGCACTCTTTCAAATGGATTGACGACTTACACGAATGGTGTTGGTCAATTATCAGGCGGAATTGGTACTCTTTCAAGTGGTTTGAATACCTACACCAATGGTGTTAGTCAACTTTCAGGTGGAATCGGTAGCCTTTCAAGTGGTTTGAATACCTACACCAATGGTGTTAGCCAACTCTCAGGCGGAATTGATAGCTTATCAAGCGGCTTGAATACTTACACCAACGGTGTATCGCAATTAGCTTCAGGCACAACAAGCTTATCATCAGGTATCAATGCTTATGTTGATGGTGTCAACCAATTGTCAAGTGGTTTGAATGAATTAAATGGCAAATCACAAGACCTAACAAATGGTATTGCACAACTGCAATCAAAAAGCAGCTCAAACTTGCAACAATTGTTGTCAGGTGCAACTGAATTAAACAATGGTTTACAGAGTTTACAATCTCAAGTTAACGGCATATCTATCCCTGATGTGTCACAATTGCAATCTAGTCTAAGCTCACTAAGCCAACTTAGTCAGCAATTGTCAACAATGAGCAGCGCTATTTCATCTATCAATCGTTCTGATTTGGCAGCTGTTCAAGCAACGTCAGCTTATCAAAGTTTGAGTGCTGACCAACGTGCACAAATTGATTCAGCTATTTCTAATAGTTCTGGTGCAGCAACTGCTAATCAGTTAACGTCACAAATTTCAGCAATTCAATCTCAATTGAGTTCGCTTCAATCCCTATCAAGTCAATTAGCAAATCTATCAACACTGTTGAATAACGTTTCAGCCTTGCAATCAGGAGTTGCTTCAGCAAGTGGTGGCAGTCAACAACTTGTCAATGGCTTGACAGACTTCAAGTCAGGTTTAGAAGCAGAAACAGGTATTCCTCAGTTAGTTGATGGTATTTCTCAATACACAGCAGCTGTTTCTAAATTGACAGATGGTGCTAATGCGATTGTCGCGAAAAACGATCAATTAACTGGCGGTGCGTCACAATTGCAATCCGGTGCAGAACAATTAGCTTCTAACAATGATGCTTTAACAGGCGGTGCAGCGAAATTACAATCCGGTGCTAGTCAATTGGTATCAAACAATGACCAGTTAACCGGTGGCGCAGCGAAATTACAATCCGGCGCAGATCAATTGGTATCAAATAATGACCAATTAGTAGGCGGCGCAGCGAAATTGCAATCTGGCGCCGATCAATTGGTATCAAACAATGACCAATTAACAGGCGGCGCAGCGAAATTGCAATCCGGCGCCGACCAATTAGTAGCAAATAACGGTCAAATCACTGGTGGTGCAGCGAAATTACAATCTGGAGCAGATCAACTAGTTGCTAACAATGGTCAAATCACTGGTGGTGTAGCAAAATTACAATCCGGCGCCGACCAATTAGTTGCTAACAACGGCAAATTGACAAGTGGTGTCGACCAATTGCAATCCGGCGCTGAACAATTAGCTTCTGGTGCTGGTCAATTGGCAGCAGGTAGTGAAACCTTGACAACTGGTTTAGGAACCTTGACAGACGGTATCTCAACCTTGTCTTCATCACTTTCTAAAGCAAGCAAACAATTGTCAGTTGTTTCTGTTAAGAATAAAAATGCTAAATTAGTTTCTGACCCTGTCACAACAAAACGCAAAGATATTGACATCGTTAAAAATAATGGTATTGGTATGGCACCATACATGATTTCCGTATCTCTAATGGTTGTGGCACTTTCAACCAACGTTATCTTCGCAAGCTCTCTATCAGGTCTTCCAGTTAAAAACCGTTGGGAATGGGCTAAACAAAAAATCTTTATCAATGGTTTGATTTCAACAGCTGGTTCATTGATTCTATATGGAGCTATTCAATTCCTTGGTTTTGAAGCCAATTACGAATGGCGTACCATCTTTGTTATTTTATTAGGTGGTTGGACGCTCATGGCTCTTGTAACGGCGCTTATCGGTTGGAACCGTCGTTATGGCTCATTTATTTCCTTGATTATTTTGGTTCTTCAATTAGGTTCTGCCGGTGGTTCTTACCCAATTGAATTGAGTCCAAAATTCTTCCAAGTTATTCACCCTTACTTACCGATGTCTTACATTGTAACTGCCTTGCGTGAAACCATTTCAATGACAGGCTCTATCGGTCAAGAAGTTGGTGTCTTAGTCGGTTTCTTAATCGCCTTCATGATTATGGGACTGATCATTTACAAACAACCAAAAGCAGAGGCCTAAGAGGGTGTACCTCTGCTTTTTTTGTGGGCAGATTATTTGAAAAATGTCAGAAAATTTTATATAATAAATTCATTATGATTAACGAATTGGGGAGATTATGTCACTTATCACACTTATTTTATCGGTTTTAGTTGCCTTAGAGCATTTTTACATCATGTATCTTGAAACCTTTGCGACACAATCAGATGCGACCAGCCGTGTCTTTAATATGTCAAAAGAAGAGTTGCAACGGACTTCAGTTGCCAATCTTTTTAAAAACCAAGGGGTTTATAACGGAATGATTGGTGTTTTCTTGCTTTACGGTGTCTTTACAAGCAATACAACTGTAGTTACTATCTTTTTACTAAATGTCATCTTAGTAGCCCTTTACGGTAGCTTAACAGCTGACCGCAAGATTATCTTAAAACAAGGTGGTCCTGCTATTTTGGCATTGTTGACGCTCTTATTTTAAGACAAAAAAAGCATCGCTTAAACGATGCTTTTTGCGTTTATTGAATGGTGATGTCACCGGCTTTGTTGTCAATAGTTAATGTATTTTGGCTAGATGTGTTTAAATCTGAAGCGATGTCTGCATCTCCTAAAAAGTAAGATGGATTAATCTTCAAATCTTTGTCTGCCAGTGTAATATCGACATCTCCAGCTGTTGAGGTGATGCTATTGTCCTCACCCTTGAAAGTCGCATGTTCAGCTGAGAAATCTCCCATGCGGAGTTTGAAAGAAGTATTAGTGATTTGACTATTGTCGCAATCAAGGTCACCAGTTGTAACGGTAAAATCAAACTGATTTAATTGGCTGTGCTCAATATCGACATCTCCAGCTGTCAATGTAACAGTTCCAGCATTGATGTGAGCATTATACATGGTCAAATCCCCAGCTTTGACATCTAATTTGGCATTATCAAGCGAAAGGTTGTTAATGTCTAAATCCCCTGCCTTGAGATTGGCTTGGAGGGAGGTGAGGTTGGTATTTTGCGGCACGGTGATGACAATGGTGTGTGAATTCTCAATGATACCTGATTTTGCTAGATTGATTAAATCTCTGAGACTAAAGAAATGGATCTCAGTATTTTCCCCTTGGCTCAAATGTCCTGTTTGTTTGACCGTTAATGTATCATCCTTAACCTCATAGTTGACAGAAGTTTTGCTATTGTCTGAGTAAGAAATAAAAGGTTTGTCCACGTTTTCCTTAGCAACTACCACATCAAAAGCAGAGCTATCGATAGTTACTTTGCTAAAGGTGTCAAGGCTTACTTTGTGATAACGAGTTGTGCTTAAAGTTTCTACATTTTTCTCCAAATCCGCTAGTCCACCAGTCTCAAATCCATATCCTGCAAGTGCTGCACCAATTAAGGTCGCTCCAATCCCAAATCCTAAAATAATCTTTGTCCACGATTTCATCATTTTCTCCCTTTATTTACTGTTTTTTGTGCCAAATGAACAATGCTGCACCCAGCCATTCTAAAGACTGCTCCCGCTGCTAAAATGGCTAATAATGACAAGCCAAGTGATAGTAAGCCTAAGCCAAAACCAAGTTCTGTTGCTGAGTAAGAAACACTGAGGTAAGACCAGCTGTCAAAGAGCATATAAAATCCTGAAATAATAAAAGCAACTGCAAGCGCAAGTACTGTTGCAATAAGAGCAACCCCCAAGGCTAAAATAGTAATGAGAACCCCAAAAATGAGAAGGGCAAGCGGTAGAGCAACAGGTGTTGCTAGTACAGCTAAACTAGCAATCCAAACCGTTGTTCCCCATTTTTTTAGGCGTTTCAGTAGCATCTGCATCAATGATTTTCTCATCAAGCAAACGGCTGATAATATCACGAGCAGCCTCTTTTGGAGTCCCCAATTCGGCAATCACTGCCTCCTCATTTTCTGGGCCAGACTCGTCAAAATATTCCCTAAAATAGTCCATCGCCTCTTGGTAGTCATCCTTTGGCAATTTCCGTAAATACCAATCTAATTTAGCTAAATACTCAACTTTCGTCATCCTCTAATCTCCCTTCAATAATCTCGTCAACCTTTTCCTGATAAAGTTTCCACTCCGTTTTCAAAAAAGCCAATTGCTCCTTGCCACTGTCAGTAATGGCATAGTACTTGCGTTTACGTCCTTGATATTCTTGTTGATAAGTGCTTAAGTAACCTGCTTTTTCCAATTTTTTTAAAATCGGGTACAAAGTGGATTCTTTGATATTTGCCAGCTTTTTAATCGTGTGACTAATGGCATACCCATAAGAATCCTCTCTGTCAACAATAGCCAGAACAAGAAATTCAATAACAGTTGCTGAAGTTGGAAAATACATACCTGCTCCTTTCTCTTATATATAAAAATTGTATATATAATTATTTTATATATAAATCATATAGTAAACAATACAGGAAGTCAAGCTAAATATATAGAAACTTTATATATAAAATAAAAATCCCTTCGGGATAGGCTTCAGAAAAGCGATAAGAAGGATTAAATGATTCTAGAAAAATGACTAATAAGCTCTAAATGAGGCAAGTCTTGTCTTTAATACAAAATAAAAAATCCCTGAAACAATCATTTCAAGAGATTTTTAGGGTCTTTATTATTTAACTTCAGTAAAGGTTAAATATTATCTATTTTAGCTATCGAAAACCTTGTAATACCAAGGTTTCCGGAAATACATCAAAATGATGTAGAGATATATGTAGAGATGGATTTTCTATGTAGTTAATTCGTCAAGTTTTGCTTGGAATAGACTAACAGCTTCAAATTTTTTCTTTGGAGCCAATTCTGCATAGGTATCCATTGTTGTTGAAATTGATTTATGTCCTAATCGACTTTGCAATTCTTTCCAATTTGCACCCGCATTAAGTATCATTGAAGCGTGGGTATGACGAAATAGATGAAAACCATAGCACCTCTTTCTGAATGATTTTTTCAAGTTTTTATCAACTTGAAGACATTAATTTACTCCTTGTTCAGAAAAAGATGAATGACAGTTGATGCCTATCAATTACCATTATGTGCAAAAGAATTGAGAGTTTCCCTCAAATCTCTCTATATAATCTTTTTTTACCCTTGTCGACGCATGACGAGTTTCAATACTTGGGCAATAATCAGCCATAATACAAGTGCTATAATGACAATCCAAATCCACGCTTGTGGCTCGTTTTGCCATGGCAACGGAACATTCATCCCAAAGAATCCAGTGATAACAGCAAGAACTGCGAGTAAAATGGATAATATCGTTAAAATAGTCAGGTTGTCATTCAAGTTATTGTTCAAGATATTATTGTAGGCGCCTGACAATTGTTGAAGAATCTGAGAATCCAGCTGCGTCATGGCTGCTAGCTGACGTGCTTCAATTAATGCATCGTCCAGTTCTTCCAATTCAATGCTACCGAGTTTTTGAATATGTGGGTGGTTCCGCAATTGTTCCAACACGAACACATTTTGATTTCCTGCGGTTAGTAAATAGACTAACCCAGTTTCCAAGTCAGACAGCTCTAATAGCAGTTGCTTGGTCGTCCTCTTTCTTAACTTAGCATTGAGCATATCTTTATCACGATCCAATTGATCCAAAACAGGGAAATATTCTTTGGAAGCAATCGTTAAGGAGGCGAATAGGAACTGTTGACAGGTCAAAACTGTATTATTAGCCAAATAGTTTTCTAGTTTTTCCAGCAAATAAGCATTTCTCGCATTGAAAATCGTAATAAACTGATTTTGTTGCACAATAAACGCCATCGGTGTGGTTTCATAATAATTATCCTCTTTTGTTATATCAAGAAGATTAAAAATCAATAATAATCGATCGAGTTTTACATTGTATTCAAAATGAGCCCTTTCATTTTTGTCTAATGCATATGAGACCAATTCTTTATCTAATCCATAGTCTTCGACTAATTGTTTGTCTATCATTTCTCTTTCTGAATGGATAATAATCCAGCTCAGCTCATTATTGTTGCCAAAACGTTTTTCAATCACTTTCTGCCCTCCTATCTCTTGATCTAACTATTATAGTTTATAAACATTTCTTTGACAAGTTTTTCAATATTGTTGAAGAGATATTGAAAATGGAAATAGAAACTGATAATTTCTAGCTATCACTTCTACCCACTCCAAAAATTTTTTCACTCTGATACTTCCCCACTCAAAAGAAAAAAGCCTTGCAACCAAGGCTTTTCATTATCCCTTTCATTCAAAGATTTCTAGGCTTTTACGAGCAGTGCAACACACTCGATGTGGATTGAAGTAATAGAAAAAGAAACATACAGCTTTATTACCAAAGTGGAGTATTGCTCCAAATACATATAAAATACATAAAATTCAATAGCGAATCTCCCTTATTCGAAGCGTCCACGCTGGATTGTGACTTGTAACTTCAATGAGTTCTATATCTATGATATGGAGCAGCCAAATGCAGAAGCTACAGTTATTAAATTAGAAGACCTTCCAGAAGAAAGTTACCGTCTAGAGTTTCTAATCGATAAAACCAATGAACACCTTGAGCGTGAAATGCAGATTTCCATGCAAGCAGGTGAAATAGTTGGGGAAATCTATGAGGGGCTTCTCAAACAGTACAAAGACTCTGAAAATCCAGAGAGCCTTCATGCGATTAACCAGTTGATTGTCCGCTTAGTATTCTGTTTTTATGCGGAAGATTCTGGGCTATTTGGTCATAAGCTAGCATTTCATGACTACCTAGCTCAGTTTCCACCTCAGTTTTTCAGAACAGCTCTAATCCAATTATTTGAAGTCCTTGATACCCCTTTTTCTGAACGTGACCCTTATCTTGAAGAAAGCCTTTCAAGTTTCCCATATGTCAATGGTGGGATGTTCTCTGAAAAAGATATTGAAATTCCTAACTTCACGGAAGACCTTCGTCAGCTTATCCTATGGCATGCCAGTTCTCAGTTTGACTGGTCAGATATTAGTCCAACTATCTTTGGGGCAGTTTTTGAAAGCACTTTGAACCCAGAAACACGTCACTCTGGTGGGATGCACTATACTTCTATAGAAAATATCCATAAAGTCATTGACCCGCTCTTTCTTGATGACTTAAAGGATGAGCTCAATGCTATTAAAGGCTTTAAGCAAAAGTCGACGGTTGAGCAGAAGGCGAAACAGTTCCAAACTAAACTAGCTAGCCTAACCTTCTTTGACCCTGCTTGTGGGTCTGGTAATTTCTTGACAGAGACTTATATTTCTTTGCGTCGTTTGGAAAATGAAGCTATCAAACTCTATATGGGCGACAGTGTTCGTCTTGATGTTGAAGAGCTTGACTTAGTTAAAGTAAAACTTAATCAGTTCTATGGGATTGAAATCAATGACTTTGCCGTTTCAGTAGCTAAGACAGCCCTTTGGATTGCAGAAAGCCAAATGCTAGAAGCGACTAAAGAAATTGTTTATGCCGAGATTGACTTTCTCCCATTGAAATCCTATACCAATATTGTCAATGCGAATGCGCTCACAACTGATTGGGAAGAAGTAGTGGATAAGGACAAGCTCAGTTACATTATTGGAAATCCGCCGTTTTTGGGTGCTCGTGTCATGAGTAAAGCTCAGAAAGTAGACCTATTAAATGTGTTTGACGGATATAAAGGGGCAGGAAACCTTGATTTTGTTTCTGGGTGGTATATCAAATCTGCTCAACTTATGCAAGGTACAGAAATTCAGACCGCTTTAGTATCAACTAACTCTATTACGCAAGGAGAACAGGCAAGTCTTCTTTGGAAAATTCTTATTCAAGATTTTTCGGTATCAATAAACTTTGCTTATAAAACTTTCAAATGGAACAGCGAGGTAAAAGATAAAGCAGCAGTTCATTGTGTCATCATTGGATTTGGTAAAGACATAGCAAATAAAAAGATTTTTGAAACTACAGAGAAAGTCAAGAAGGTTAGTCATATTAATGGTTATCTAGCTGAAGCTAGTGATATTTTTATCGAAAATCGAACTAAGCCAATTTGTAGTGTACCTCAGATGATTTTTGGTTCTATGCCAAATGATGGGGGTGCTTTAAGTAATTTCTCAACTGAAGAAAAAAAGAGATTTGCAAATCTTATCCTCAAGCAGAACAGTTCTTCAAAAAACTTGTTGGGGCAAGTGAATTTATCAATAATAAAGACCGATGGACGTTATGGCTATATGATGTAAACCCTGCTGAATGGAGAAAAATAAAACCTATTTATGAAGCAGTTGATCAAGTACGTAAAAATAGAGAAGCGTCTAACCGAGCTTCTACTAAAAAGTTAGCAGAAGTACCATATCTTTTTGGAGAAATTCGACAACCTATTGGAAATTACATGATTATTCCTAGGGTATCATCAGAAAATCGACGGTATATCCCGCTTGGCTTTACTAGTCCTGATGTTATTGCTAGTGATGCTGTCCAAATCATCCCCAACGCCTCTCTTTATCACTTCGGCATTCTCACTTCCAACGTTCACATGGCGTGGATGCGAACTGTTGCAGGACGTCTCAAGTCTGATTACCGTTATTCTGCCAAGATTGTTTACAACAACTTTCCTTGGCCAGAAGTGACCAAAGAGCGGGAGGAGAGAATTTCTCAAACAGCACAAGCCATTCTAGACGCTCGTGCCTTGTACCCAGATTCTAGTCTTGCTGATTTGTATGATGAGTTAACCATGCCACCAGAACTCCGTAAAGCTCACCAAGCAAACGATAAAGCTGTCATGCAAGCTTACGGAATGACTAAAGAAGTTGACGGCAAGAAAACATGGTTGACCAAAAGTGAGACCGTGGCTAGGTTATTTGAGATGTATGAAGCTCTAGCTAAATAATAGGCATAATTTAGAGGAATATAATGTTTTCATATCAAACATTTTTAGAGGAAAAAGGTGGGGTCTTGTCATTTGAACAATGTCAGGAATATCATCAAAAGATATTAGACGGCATGAAAAAGGGAGATATTGAGTTTGAACAGTATTGGCTAGACTTTGTAAAGAATGCTATTGAATATACGCAAATTCGCTCCAAGTGGTATCTGATTAGCCGTGAAGAGCGACAAGCTACTGATGGCAGTCGTACTAATAAGCATAATCAAGTGATAATGGCTTTGAAATTGGTTGTACGCTATCTAGCAAGTGAAGGAGTAGATAGCTCTTGGTTTGACGAAATAGAGTCAGACCGTAAGAAAATTGGAGATTTCGCCAATTATATTACTTATATTTATGCCGTTAATGGTCGTTAAGCAAGTTTTTATGACTTGCTTTTTTGTTTTGGTAGTGACGGAAGTAACAAAAAAAGCCTGACAATGCTGTCAGGCTCAGGGTTATCCGAATATATCTTATTTCAAGAAAGGTAGTGAAAAAGGTAGTGATTCGGTTGATTTATATTGCGATGTAGTGAAATCTGAAAAATCAAGAATCGCATAAAATCAAGGTTTTCAACGTCTATTGACGTGTATTGAATCCCTATTTCACTTCAGTAAAGATTACGTGTTTACGCAATTTTGGTGAGTATTTTTTCAATTGAAGACGGTCTGGAGTGTTACGTTTGTTTTTTGAAGTAAGGTACAAGCGTTCACCAGATTCTTTGTGTTCAAGTGTGATATTTACGCGCATGGTATCTCCCTTCTATTATTTAGCTGCTTTAGCGATTTTACGTCCTTTGTAGTATCCTTTAAGTGATACACGGTGAGAACGTGAGTAATCTCCAGTAGTTTCGTCAAATTTTACTGATGGAGCAGTCAATTTGTAGTGTGTACGACGTTTGTTTTTCTTCGCTTTTGAAGTGTGACGTGCAGGTACTGCCATTTGTTATTTCCTCCGATAATTTTTTAGTTCTTGATTTTCAATCAACTTTAACATCATACCATATCTTTTTTGTAAAGTAAAGTTACTTGACAAAAAATTTAAAAATAGCTGAAGAAATCCTAAAAAAAGGTTGTGCTTCTTCTTTAGAACTTGTTTTTGTGATAAAATAGAAATGATTGAATCGCTACAATAGTAGAAAGGAATGAAGGGGCTAAATTTGAAAATTTGGTGCCAGTGTATCTTATTATGAAACTGCAAAAACCTAAAGGAACCCAAGATATTTTACCTAGCGAAAGCGCAAATTGGCAATATGTCGAAGCTGTTGCGCGTGAAACATTCAAGAAATACCATTACAGCGAAATCCGCACACCGATGTTTGAGCATTACGAGGTGATTAGCCGTTCAGTTGGTGACACAACGGATATTGTGACAAAAGAAATGTATGATTTCTACGATAAGGGTGACCGTCACATTACCTTGCGTCCAGAAGGTACGGCTCCTGTGGTGCGTTCATTTGTGGAAAATAAATTATTTGCGCCAGAAGTACAAAAACCTGTGAAAATGTACTATATTGGGTCAATGTTCCGCTACGAGCGTCCACAAGCTGGTCGTTTGCGTGAGTTCCACCAAATTGGTGTGGAATGCTTTGGCTCTGCTAATCCAGCTACAGATGTGGAAACCATTGCCATGGCTTACCAATTGTTCCAAACCCTAGGGATCAAAGATGTCACTCTTCATTTAAATACCCTAGGAAGTGCGGCTAGTCGTGCGGCTTATCGCCAAGACTTGATTGATTACTTGACACCAATGCGTGATGAATTGTCAAAAGATAGCCAACGCCGTTTGGATGAAAATCCGCTTCGTGTCTTGGATTCGAAGGAAAAAGAGGACAAGCAAGCTGTTGAAAATGCGCCATCTATTTTAGATTACCTCGATGAAGAAAGCCAAGCTCACTTTGATGCGGTTCGTGACATGCTTGAAGCCCTCCATATTCCTTACGTTATTGATACTAATATGGTGCGTGGCTTAGATTATTACAACCACACGATTTTTGAGTTTATCACAACCGTTGACAAATCTGATTTGACCATTTGTGCGGGTGGGCGTTACGATAGTCTTGTAGATTACTTTGACGGTCCAGAAACCCCTGGTTTTGGCTTTGGACTTGGTCTTGAACGTTTGCTTCTTATCTTGGAAAAACAAGGCATTGCATTACCGATTGAAAATGATTTGGACGTTTACATTGCTGTTTTGGGAGAAGGTGCAAATCTTAAAGCTTTAGAACTTGTTCAAGCCCTTCGTCATCAAGGTTTTGCAGCAGAACGTGATTACCTCGGACGTAAAATCAAAGCACAATTCAAGTCTGCGGATGCTTTCCATGCTAAAACCATCATCACTTTGGGAGAAAGTGAAGTGGAAGCAGGTCAAGTAACGGTCAAAAACAACCAAACCCGCGAAGAAGTGACCGCAAGCTTTGAAGAAATTGAAACAAACTTTTCAGATATTTTCAGAAAACTAAGCTAATTGCTTTTTCAATGAAGAAAGCACGTGAAAAGGCTTAATTGGGAAAAGGCAAAAAAACTCTACCGCATGGGTGGGGTTTTTTCGTGCTTTTTGCTATAATAGGTGGGAATGAATAAATTAAAAAACGGAGAAAGATAGCAATGAAACGTACAATGTATGCGGGTCGTGTTCGTAGCGAACATATTGGCCAAGAAGTGACTCTTAAAGGTTGGGTCGGTCGTCGTCGTGATTTAGGTGGACTTATTTTCATCGATCTTCGTGACCGTGAAGGGCTTATGCAATTGGTCATCAATCCTGAAACAGTTTCAAGCGACGTTATGGCAACAGCAGAAAGCCTTCGTAACGAATTCGTTATCGAGGTGACAGGAGAAGTTGCCTTACGCGAACAAGAAAATCCAAACTTGCCAACAGGTGCGGTTGAATTGAAAGTGTCAGCATTGACCATCCTAAACACTGCTAAAACAACACCATTTGAAATCAAAGATGATGTTGATGTGACAGATGACAATCGTTTGCGATACCGTTACTTGGATCTTCGCCGTCCAAAAATGCTTAACAACTTTAAATTGCGTGCGAAGGTGACACACTCTATCCGCAATTACTTGGACGACCTTGAATTTATTGACGTTGAAACACCGATGTTGACAAAATCAACGCCTGAAGGAGCGCGTGATTATTTGGTGCCAAGCCGTGTGAGCCAAGGTCATTTTTACGCTTTGCCACAAAGCCCACAAATCACAAAACAATTGTTGATGAATGCTGGTTTTGACCGTTACTACCAAATCGTAAAATGTTTCCGTGATGAAGATTTGCGTGGAGATCGTCAACCTGAGTTTACACAAGTGGATATGGAAACGTCATTCTTATCAGATAAAGATATCCAAGATATCACTGAAGGAATGATTGCCAAAGTTATGAAAGATACCAAAGGTATCGACGTAACTCTACCATTCCCACGTATGTCTTATGATGATGCCATGAACAATTATGGTTCAGACAAACCTGACACACGATTTGAAATGCTTTTACGGGACTTGACAGAACTTGTCAAGGATGTTGACTTCAAAGTATTTTCACAAGCACCAGTAGTCAAAGCTATCGTGGTTAAAGGAAATGCGGACAAGTATTCACGCAAACACATTGATAAATTAACAGAATTTGCAAAACAATTTGGTGCCAAAGGCCTTGCTTGGATCAAATTTACAGATGGAGCTATCAGTGGACCAGTTGCGAAATTCTTGACAAGTATTGAAAGCGAATTGACAGTACGTTTACAACTTGAAGAGAATGATTTGGTGCTCTTTGTTGCGGATACGCTTGAAGTGGCTAATAATACACTTGGTGCTCTTCGTACACGCATTGCCAAAGAACTTGACATGGTTGACACTTCACAATTCAATTTCCTTTGGATTGTTGATTGGCCAATGTTTGAATGGTCAGAAGAAGAAGGTCGCTATATGTCAGCTCACCACCCATTCACATTGCCAACGGAAGAATCAGCACATGAATTGGAAGGTGATTTGTCGAAAGTGCGTGCCGTTGCCTACGATATCGTGCTTAACGGTTACGAACTTGGTGGTGGTAGCTTGCGTATTAACCACAAAGACTTGCAAGAACGTATGTTTAAAGCACTTGGCTTTACAGCAGAAGAAGCCAATGACCAATTCGGTTTCTTGTTAGAAGCGATGAATTACGGTTTCCCACCACACGGTGGTTTGGCTATTGGTCTTGACCGTTTTGTAATGCTTCTTGCTGGCGAAGAAAATATTCGTGAAGTGATTGCCTTTCCTAAAAATAATAAAGCAGCAGACCCGATGACACAGGCACCGAGCCTTGTTTCAGACAAGCAATTAGACGAATTGGCTTTAGCTATTGAAAGTGATGATTAGAAAAACACCTATCAAGAAGAAAACAAAGTTTGTCGTTAGTCGGTGGGCAGAAAAATATGGCCTACTGAAAACCATGCAGAGTATTTCCAGAGAAAAGTATGCCGAAAAAATTTCGGCATCTATTCTTTATGGGATATTGTCTGCGATTGCGGTGAATTTCTTTTTTCAACCTGGGCATGTTTACTCTAGTGGTGCGACTGGCTTTGCACAGGTTTTATCTGCAATTAGTGAACGGTTGATTGGTTTTAAAATTCCAATTTCCTTGGCCTTTTATGGGATAAATCTCCCTTTGCTGATATTGGCTTGGTACAAAATCGGTCATAAATTTACCGTTTTTACCCTAATCACAGTAACCATGAGTTCTTTCTTTATCCAGATTGTTCCAGAAGTTACTTTGACAACAGACCCGCTCATTAATGCTATTTTTGGTGGGCTTGTGATGGGAGCTGGTGTTGGTTTTGGACTTAGATCTCGTATCTCAAGTGGTGGAACGGACATTGTCAGCTTGACCATTCGGAAAAAAACGGGGCGTGATGTGGGCAGTATCTCGCTCATTGTCAATGCCATTATCATGTTCTTTGCAGGCTTGTTATTTGGTTGGCAATACGCTCTGTACTCAATGGTGACGATTTTCGTTTCTAGTCGCGTTACCGATGCGATTTTCACGAAACAAAAGAAAATGCAGGCCATGATTGTGACTAGCAGACCCGAAAAAGTGATTACGATGATTCACACGAAATTACACCGCGGGGTAACTTCTATCAATGATGCAGAAGGGACTTATAATCACGAAAAGAAAGCAGTTTTGCTTGCTATTATTACGCGTGAAGAATACAATGATTTTAAATATTTGATGAAAAAAGCTGACCCTAAAGCTTTTGTATCAATTGCTGAAAATGTCCATATTATTGGGCGTTTTGTGGACGATTGATTAGGATTTTGGAGGTGGGAAAATGTCATTTGAACGATTGGGACAACTCAAACGTCTCTTGTTGATTGCCGTTGGTGTAGCGATTTACACTTTCGGGTTTGTAAAATTTAACATGGCCAATGCCCTTGCTGAAGGTGGTGTTGCCGGTGTGACGCTGATTGTCCATGCTCTTTATGGCATTAACCCTGCTTATTCTTCCTTGATTTTGAACATCCCCTTGTTTATTTTGGGGGCTAGGATTTTGGGAAAACGTTCGCTTGCTTTGACCATTTACGGAACGGTTCTCTTGTCGTTTTTCATTTGGTTTTGGCAACGGGTTCCTATCCATGTCACCCTTGAAAATGATATGATGCTGGTTGCTGTTGTTGCGGGGCTATTTTCAGGTGCTGGAAGTGGTTTGGTGTTTCGTTACGGCGCTACAACTGGTGGGACAGATATCATTGGACGTATTGCTGAGGAAAAGTTAGGCTTAAAACTAGGGCAAACCTTACTCTTTATTGATGCCGTTGTTTTGACAGCTTCCCTCGTTTATATTGATTTACAACACATGCTCTACACTTTGGTTGCCAGTTTTGTTTATAGTCAAGTTTTGACAATTGTGCAAAATGGAGGCTACACTGTACGTGGTATGCTGATTATTACCCAAAAATCAGAAGAAGCTGCCTCAGCTATCCTCAATGAAATCAACCGTGGTGTGACTTTTCTAAATGGTCAAGGTGCTTATTCAGGCGAAGATAAAAACGTCTTGTACGTTGTTCTCAATCCAACAGAAGTCCGAGAAGTCAAGGCCATTATGGCAGAATTAGACCCCTATGCTTTCATCTCCATTATCGACGTTGACGAAGTTGTATCGTCAGACTTTAACATTAGACGGAAGAAATAAAACACGATTAGAAATGTACCTACGTTGTAGGATGATTTCTAATTTTTAACCAGCAAATGTAACCGATTACAAACAAAAAGAAAAGAGATTTAAAATGAAAAATAGTATTGATAGCATAGCACTGTACATCAAGGGGTATGAGTTTGGGCCAGGAGTTCCAAAAATCATTTTGACTTTGGCAAATCCTATTTCGGCGGTGTCGACGGAGTCTTTGATTGTGGTCACTGCTGGTGAAAACCGTCAGGTGAGTCAGGTTTATATTTCAGATAATGAGGGACACTTGATTGGGCGTGATGAGAGTGTTTATCTGACGATTGAGATGCCAGTCACTTTTGACCAGAAGCAGATGAAGAATGTTTCCAGCCCTTTCTTTTTCAATGGTGCGAATTATCATCATGAGTGGGTTCGTGACTACAAGGTGTCTATTAAGGGCTTGCTAGTTACTATGGGACATGAGGTTGTAACTCTTGAGATTGAGGATTACAATGCTATTACTAACCTTTTATCACCAGATGTGGCTCCTTTCCAGTATCATAGCGAGTACTCAGGAACCTATACCAATCCTTTGACTAAGCAAGATGAAGCATTAAGGCTTCAGTGTGTGGCTTATGAACCTGAGACTGCAAAAACAGCAGAAAAACTGCCTTTGTTAATTTGGCTTCATGGGCAAGGTGAAGGTGGGTCAGATGTTGACATCACCTTGTTGGGCAATAAGGTTGTGGCACTGGCTCAACCAAAGATTCAAGCTCATTTTGAGGGTGAGGGCGGCACGGGAGCTTATATCTTAGCTCTCCAATGTCCGACTTACTGGATGGATGAAGGCGATGGAAAAAATGGTGTGGGGGCAGGTGTTTCTCGTTATACCGACATCGTTATGGACGCCATTCAAGATTTTGTATCCCGCAATCCTAAGATTGACAAGAATCGTCTGTATCTGACGGGTTGCTCTAATGGTGGTTACATGACCTTAAATCTTGCCATTCACAATCCTAATTATTTTGCGGCATTGATTCCGCAGGCTGCGGCTTATGCCTATCATTGCTACCAACGACAGTCTGATGGGACTTATGCCCTTTCTACTGATAATGGCACCTTTATCCAGACCGACGAAGTCTATTTTGATGAAGCAAAATTAAATGCTATCAAAGATACTCCCATTTGGTTTATCCATGCAGCAGATGACACGATTGTTGCTCCTGAAAACTATTCTCTTCCCATTTACAAATCGCTGTTAGATAGCGGTGCGACTAATGCATGGTTTTCTTATTATGAAAGCGTGGAAGGATCAGACATCAAAGGGATGACTTATCCAGGACACTGGTCATGGTTGTATTTCTTCAATGACGAGGTGTTTGGTGTGCAATCCATGGCTGATATTAAAAAGGCGACAGACCTTTCAGGATTTTCACCAAATAATGCGGACAAAGGTGGAAGGAGCCAAGCGAAGGTTAATGGCATATGTTATCACAACCTTTTTGACTGGTTAAATGTGCAGAAAAAACCGTTTTAAAGACATAAAAAAAGCCGTGATAAACGGCTTTTTTTAGTTTTACATTTCGTCAGGTGCTTCAACTCCAAGAAGACGAAGGGCTTCTTTTAGAACGGTTGCCGTAGCGTAGCTGAGGGCTAGGCGGCTGTCACGTTCTGGGCTTTCATCAAGAATACGTGTGTGTGCGTAGTATTTGTTGAAGCTTTGTGCCAAGCTGATTGCAAATTTAGCAATGATAGAAGGTTCAAAGTTATCTGCGGCACGTTTGATAATACGAGGGAAGTCTTGAATGAGTTTAATGATTTCCCAGCTTTCAGCATCGTCAAGTTTGTAAACATCGTTGACAGATGGTGTAAAGTTAGCTTTACGAAGGATAGACTGGATACGCGCGTGAGCGTATTGAACGTAAGGGCCTGTTTCCCCTTCAAATGATACCATTGCGTCAAGGTCAAAGTCATATCCGTTTAGGCGGTCTGTTTTCAAATCGTAGAATTTAATAGCACCAACTCCAACGGCATGGGCAACGGCTTCCTTGTTAGCAAGGTTAGGATTTTTGGCATTGATTTGGTCTTCGGCACGTTTGATTGCTTCTGCAATAGTTGGTTCAAGTAGGATAACGTTACCTTTACGTGTTGACAATTTTTTGCCTTCTTTGGTCACAAGTCCAAACGGTACGTGTGTAATGTCATCACTCCACTCAAATCCCATTTCGCTAAGAACGGCTTTCAATTGTTTGAAGTGAGCTGATTGTTCATTACCTACAACGTAAATGGCTTTGGCAAAATCGTACTCACGTTTGCGGTACAAGGCAGCCGCCAAGTCACGCGTAATGTAAAGCGTGGCACCGTCTGATTTTTTGATAAGCGCTGGGTGTTCGATACCGTATTTTTCAAGGTTAACCACTTGGGCACCTTGCGATTCTTCAAGCAAGCCTTTTTCTGTCAAGATGTCCACCACTTCGTCCATCTTATCGTTATAGAAGGCTTCTCCGTTATAACTATCAAAGGTAACCCCAAGTTCGTTGTAAAGGCGGTTAAATTCAACAAGGCTTTCGTCACGGAACCATTGCCAAAGAGCAGTAGCTTCTTCGTCGCCTGCCTCCAATTTACGGAACCATTCGCGTGCTTCTTCGTCTAACTCAGGTTGTGTTTCTGCCTCAGCATTGATGCGAATATAGAGTTTTAACAGCTCATCGATTGGATGAGCCTTGACGGCAGCTTCGTCACCCCATTTTTTGTAGGCAACAATCAACATTCCAAACTGTTTACCCCAGTCACCAAGGTGATTGATTTTAACAGCTTTATAACCGATTTTTTCAAAAATATTAGCCAAGCTATCGCCGATAACAGTTGAGCGAAGGTGCCCAATAGAGAAAGGTTTTGCGATGTTTGGGCTTGACATATCAATAGCAACGTTGCGTCCGTGTCCCAAGTCCTGGCTAGCGTAGTGGCTACCGTCTGCGATAACTTTTCCTAAAACATCTGCAGAGATGCTTTTTTTGTCAAGGAAGAAGTTGATGTATGGTCCAACCGCTTCAATTTTTTCAAATCCAGTCGCATCCAATTGCCCTGCAATATCAGCTGCAATCATTTGAGGAGCTTTGCGGAGGATTTTAGCGAGTGAAAAGGCAGGAAAAGCCAAATCTCCCATATCTGAATTTTTTGGAATTTCAAGCAGATTCACAACTTGTTCTTGGTCTAATTCTGGAACAATAGTGTGAATGCGTTCTGCAATAGTACGTTTTGTATCCATGATGTTCTCCTAAAGTCATTAGTTCATATTATTTTAACATAAAAATAAAAAATAAACGAGATGGAAGAAAAGAAAATGCTTGAAGTCTAAAAACTGGATAAAAATAGAGATAATACCTACAATTGTGATGAAAAAGTTCTTTTTTTTTGGTATAATTCTAAGGATAAATATACATAAAGGGAAACTTATATGAATAAAATAGAACGACAAAACCGTATTAAATACTTGATTCAGACGGGTCATATTGGCACGCAAGAAGAGATTAAAAATTTGTTGCAAAAAGAAGGTATTACTGTAACGCAGGCGACCTTGTCGCGTGATTTGCGTGAAATTGGGCTTTTGAAGCTCCGTGATGCGTCTGGAAAATTGTATTATAGCTTGGCTGAGGTGGTTGGAGCTACTTTTGATGCTGCGGTTCGCTCTTACATTTTAAAAGTTGCGCGTGCTGGTTTTATGCTGGTCCTTCATACCAATCTTGGGGAGGCTGACGTTTTAGCCAATTTGATTGATAACAGTGAGATTCCAGAAATTATCGGAACGGTGGCAGGTGCGGATACTTTGTTGGTTATTTGCAAAGACGAAGAAACGGCCAAAGCCTTTGAAAAAGATTTGGCGACGGGTGTATGAGTTCTTACGATAAAGCAGTAGAAAACCTCCTTCAAGCGATAAAACAGCATGATAGCGTGCGGTATTTTCAAAAAGCAGAGCAAAAAATTAAGGCTTTCCCAGAATTGGAGCAACAAGTCGATAAGATGAAGGCTTATCAGCAAGAAGCGGTGCTTTATCAGAAGATTGACAAACAGGTTGCCAAAGAAAAAGCTGGCGAACAAGCGGACCAGCTGCAAAAAGACTTGTCAGAACTGCCGATTGTCAAAGATTATCGGGACAAAATGCAAGATGCCAGTGATTTGGTACAATATATTACAAATAGCTTGGAAACAAAGATTAACGAGGAGTTAAGCAATGGCAAAAGATAAACTTTCCCCAGGCATGCAACAGTATTTGGATATCAAAAAAGATTATCCAGATGCTTTTTTACTTTTTCGCATGGGAGACTTTTACGAGTTATTTTACGAGGATGCCGTCAAGGCTGCACAGATTTTAGAGATTAGTTTGACTAGTCGCAATAAAAATGCGGATAATCCAATTCCTATGGCTGGTGTGCCTTACCATTCTGCCCAACAGTATATCGATGTTTTGGTTGAAATGGGGTATAAGGTTGCGATTGCTGAGCAGATGGAGGACCCAAAACAAGCGGTTGGCGTGGTCAAACGTGAAGTGGTGCAAGTTATCACGCCAGGGACGGCGGTTGATTCTTCTAAACCAGACAGCGCCAATAACTTTTTGGTGGCAATTGATTCAGACGGAAAAGCCCTTGGATTAGCCTACATGGACCTGTCAACAGGGGAATTTTTCTCGACGATTTTGTCTGATTTTTCAAGCCTTCGCAGTGAAATCCTCAATCTTAAGGCTCGTGAAATTGTGGTGGGCTATGATTTGTCTGAAACAGAGCAACACCATCTGGTGAAACAGTTGAATTTGCTCTTATCTTTTGAAAAAGACCGCTACGAAGACGTGCATTTGGTGGACCAAAACTTGACGGATTTGGAAATTTCTGCGGCAGAGAAATTATTGCAGTATGTTCATACGACACAAAAACGCGAACTCAGTCATCTGCAAAAGCTCGTCCACTACGACATCAAAGACTACTTGCAAATGTCTTATACGACAAAATCAAGCCTTGATTTGTTGGAAAATGCACGCACAGGCAAAAAACACGGCAGTCTTTACTGGCTCTTGGATGAAACCAAGACGGCGATGGGAATGCGTCTGTTGCGCCAGTGGATTGACCGTCCCTTGGTGAACCAAGAGCAGATTGACGAACGGCAAAATATTGTTCAAGTCTTTTTGGACCATTTCTTTGAGCGCAGTGATTTGACAGACAGCCTCAAAGGTGTTTATGATATTGAACGTTTAGCCAGTCGGGTGTCCTTTGGGAAAGCCAATCCCAAGGATTTGTTGCAGCTGGGTCAGACCTTGTCACAAGTTCCAAAAATCAAAGCTATTTTGGAATCCTTTGCCAGCCCTTACCTTGACAAGCTTGTCAAGGATATTGACACCCTACCAGAATTAGAATCCTTGATTCGCTCAGCGATTGACCCAGAAGCGCCTGCGGTTATTACAGATGGCAGTATTATTCGGACGGGATTTGATGAAACCTTGGACAAATACCGCAAAGTCATGCGTGAGGGAACCAGCTGGATTGCTGAAATTGAGGCCAAAGAACGAGCGGCAAGTGGCATCGCCAATCTAAAAATCGACTATAACAAAAAAGACGGTTACTATTTCCATGTGACCAATTCCAATCTGTCTTTGGTGCCTGATTATTTCTTCCGTAAAGCAACGCTGAAAAATTCAGAGCGTTTTGGAACGGCAGAATTAGCTAAAATCGAAGGGGAGATGTTGGAGGCGCGCGAGGAATCAGCAAACTTGGAATACGATATTTTCATGCGCGTGCGCGGGCAAGTTGAGCGTTACATCACACGTTTGCAGGATTTGGCAAAGGCCATTTCAACGGTTGATGTCTTGCAAAGTTTAGCCGTTGTCGCAGAAAATAACCATTATGTTCGTCCGCGTTTTAACCAGCAGAAAGAAATCTATATTGAAAAAGGGCGTCATGCGGTGGTTGAAAAAGTCATGGGGACCCAAGAATACATTCCAAATACCATTACATTTGATGAGCAAACGACGATTCAATTGATTACTGGTCCAAATATGAGTGGTAAATCCACTTATATGCGTCAGTTGGCTTTGACGGTTATCATGGCACAAATGGGGTCTTACGTTGCGGCGGAAGCAGTGAATCTGCCTGTTTTTGATGCGATTTTCACGCGAATTGGTGCCGCAGATGATTTGATTTCAGGGCAATCCACTTTCATGGTGGAAATGATGGAAGCCAACCAAGCCATCAAGCGAGCCAGCCAGCAATCCTTGATTTTGTTTGATGAATTGGGACGTGGGACAGCGACCTACGACGGTATGGCTCTAGCCCAATCTATTATTGAATACATTCACGACCACATCGGAGCAAAGACGATGTTTGCAACCCATTATCATGAATTGACAACTCTGTCAACAACCTTGACACAACTTGTCAACGTCCATGTTGCGACTCTTGAAAAAGATGGTGACGTGACTTTCCTTCACAAAATTGCAGAAGGACCTGCAGACAAGTCTTACGGCATTCATGTTGCTAAAATTGCGGGCTTACCAAAATCCTTGTTGCAACGTGCAGACAGCATTTTGACGCGCTTAGAATCTGGTGCTGCCAAGCTGCAGTTGCTGCCAGAAGTGGATTCTTCGGTGGTTGAAGAAACTCCAGTCAATAACGAAGAGCCTAAGGTAGAGCAGCTTAATTTTTTTGCAGATGACACGGCTAACCAAGAGGTCATTGAGGCTCTCAGAAAAGTTGATTTGATGAATTTGACGCCCATGCAGGCCATGAATGTTATTTATGAACTGAAGAATATGCTGTAAGCACAAGAGGTGATCTCAAAAGAGATGGCCTCTTTAGTTTGTGTTATAATAAGAATTAAACAAGCAAGAACGAAAGGAATAAAGGTGCTTGAAAAGCCCTACGAATCATATGAGTAAAATTATCGAGTTACCAGAAGTTTTGGCTAACCAGATTGCGGCGGGTGAAGTTATCGAGCGACCAGCCAGCGTTGTCAAGGAATTAGTGGAAAATGCGATTGATGCTGGGAGTAGTCAAATCACGATAGAGGTTGAGGAATCAGGCCTTAAAAAAATTCAAGTGACTGACAATGGGGAAGGGATCGCCCAAGAAGATGTTGCTCTTAGTTTACAACGTCATGCGACGAGTAAAATCAAAAGTCAAGCTGATCTTTTTCGCATTCGAACGCTAGGATTTCGCGGCGAAGCTCTACCGTCTATTGCGTCAATCAGTCATTTCACGCTAAAGACGGCAACGGCGGACGAAGATTACGGGACACTTTTGGTGGCTAAAGGTGGCGAAATTGAAAAGCAAGAACCCATTTCAACCCCTGTGGGCACGAAAATCACCGTTGAGGATCTGTTTTATAATACACCTGCTCGCCTCAAATACATGAAAAGCCTTCAATCAGAATTGGCACACATTGTGGATGTGGTCAATCGTTTGAGTTTGGCTCATCCTGAGGTGGCTTTTAAATTGATAAATGACGGTCGTCAGATGACGATAACTGCTGGAACAGGGGATTTGCGTCAGGCGATTGCAGGCATTTACGGCCTCAATACAGCGAAGAAAATGATTGAGATTTCTAATGCTGACCTTGATTTTGAAGTGTCAGGATACATTAGTTTGCCTGAGTTGACACGTGCCAATCGGAATTACATTACCATTTTGATTAATGGCCGTTACATCAAAAATTTCTTGCTGAATCGTGCTATTTTGGATGGCTACGGTTCGAAATTGATGGTGGGGCGTTTCCCTATTGCGGTTATTGATATTCAAATTGACCCTTATTTAGCGGATGTCAATGTCCATCCCACAAAGCAGGAAGTTCGTATTTCTAAGGAAAAAGAGTTAATGGTTTTGATTAGTTCAGCTATTTCAGAGAGCTTGCGAGAGCAGGATTTGATTCCAGATGCGCTTGAAAATCTTGCCAAATCAAGCACACGCGGGTTAGCAAAACCTGAACAAACCACTCTTCCTTTAAAGCAAACGGATTTGTATTATGATAAGGAGCGTCAAGACTTTTTTGTCAAATCTGACACCGTCGAAGAGCAACCAAGACAGGTGTTTAATGACGTTGACAAGATTGTCAAGGAAGTTGACAAGCAACCGTCAGTGAAATACGCTCAACGTTTAACGCCAGAAACATCAGGTGATGAACACGATGCTTTGGATTTTGCCAATAAAGCTAAAATTACTAGGATGATTGAAACCCTTGATACGGAGGAGTCGTCAACCTTCCCAGAGTTGGACTATTTTGGGCAAATGCATGGAACTTATCTCTTTGCTCAGGGAACAGATGGCTTGTACATCATCGACCAACACGCTGCGCAAGAACGTGTGAAATACGAGTATTACCGCGAAAAAATCGGAGAGGTTGACAGTTCTTTACAGCAACTGCTCATGCCCTATCTTTTTGAATTTTCAGGGGCTGATTTCATTGCTTTACAAGAAAAAATGCCTTTGTTGCAGCAAGTCGGTATCCATTTGGAGCCGTATGGCAACAATACTTTTATCTTACGTGAGCATCCGATTTGGATGAAGGAGGAAGAAATTGAGTCGGCGGTTTATGAAATGTGCGACATGCTTTTATTGACTAATGATGTATCGGTGAAAAAGTACCGTGCTGAATTGGCTATTATGATGTCTTGCAAGCGTTCAATTAAAGCCAATCATATACTAGACGACTACTCGGCTCGGCATTTATTGGTTCAATTGTCCCACTGTAAAAATCCCTACAATTGTCCGCATGGCCGTCCTGTCTTGGTGCATTTCACCAAAGTAGATATGGAAAAAATGTTCCGTCGGATTCAAGAAAATCATACTAGTTTAAGAGAGTTAGGAAAATATTGATATGTATGATTACATCAAAGGAAAATTAACCAAAATCACCGCCAAGTACATCGTTGTGGAGGCTGGCGGTTTGGGATACATCGTGAATGTGGCTAACCCTTACAGTTTTTCAAACTTAGTTAATCAAGAGATGCAGATTTATGTGCATCAAGTTGTTCGTGAGGATGCTCAGTTGTTGTTTGGTTTTCATACTGAAGATGAAAAGTCCGTCTTTTTGAACTTGATTTCGGTATCAGGGATTGGACCAACGACGGCGCTAGCTATTATTGCCGTAGATGACAACGAAGGCTTGGTTCATGCGATTGACACGAGCGACATCAAGTACTTGATGAAATTCCCAAAAATCGGGAAAAAAACAGCGCAACAGATGGTTTTGGATTTGGCAGGGAAGTTCGTCGATGTTCCTGTGGAAAATGGCAGAGCTGCTCAGGCAAAAACAGCAAGCAACGAGCCGCTTGAAGAAGCCATGGAAGCTCTTTTGGCATTGGGCTATAAAGCCACAGAACTCAAGAAAATCCGCCAGTTCTTTGAAGGTACCAATGAAACAGCAGAACAATACATCAAATCAAGTCTTAAGATGCTGATGAAGGGCTGATGTTTCATGTGAAACACAGTTAAAAAACGAATAAATAAGCAGGAGGTCATTATGAAAGCTGAACTGATTACTGTTGGAACAGAAATTTTAACAGGTCAAATTACCAACACCAATGCTCAATTTCTCTCAGAAGAATTTGCTAAATTGGGAATTGATGTCTTTTTTCAAACTACCGTAGGTGATAACGAAGAGCGTCTGTTGTCGGTTATTGATTTAGCCAGTCAAAGAAGCGACCTCATCGTTTTGTGTGGTGGCTTGGGACCAACGGAAGATGATTTAACTAAACAAACTTTGGCAAAATACCTCAAACGCGATTTGGTGATCAACGAAGAAGCCAATCAACGTTTGAATGACTATTTTGCAACGCGTCCCCAATTTGTTCGTACGGCCAACAATGACCGTCAAGCTCAGTTAATTGAGGGGGCAAAGCCCTTGCAAAATATCACAGGTTTAGCTGTGGGTGACTTGGTAACTGTTGATGGCGTTACTTACGTCGTGCTACCAGGTCCGCCAAGTGAATTAAAACCGATGGTCTTAAATGAATTGGTTCCTCTTTTGTCAGGACATAATGAACGCCTATATTCACGGGTTTTGCGTTTCTTTGGCATCGGGGAAAGCCAATTGGTAACCGTTCTGTCTGACTTTATTGACAATCAAACAGACCCAACCATTGCTCCTTATGCTAAAACAGGTGAGGTAACACTTCGTTTGTCAACAAAAGCAGCAGATGAGGCTGCCGCTAAGGTAAAATTAGACCAATTGGAACAAGCTATTTTGGCTAAATCAACCTTGGATAATGTCCCATTGAGTGAATTGCTTTACGGTTATGGTGATGATAATAGTTTGGCGCGTGTGGTCTTTCAATTGCTCAAAGAACACCATAAAACCATTACAGCAGCAGAAAGTTTGACCGCAGGGCTATTTCAATCCACTATCGCAGACTTTTCAGGTGCCTCTTCCGTCTTTAACGGCGGTTTTGTGACATACAGCATGGAAGAAAAATCAAAATTGTTGCACATTCCATTAGAAGATTTGCAAGAACATGGTGTGGTTAGTCACTTTACCGCTGAAAAAATGGCGGAACAATCACGTTTGTTGACAGGTGCAGATATCGGCATTGGTTTGACTGGCGTTGCTGGTCCAGATAGTTTGGAAGGACATCCAGCAGGAACCATTTTTATTGGCATTTCGACAAAAGACGATTGCCGTTCGATTCATCTTCATATCGGTGGTAAAAGTCGTTCAGATGTCCGTCATATCGCGACTTTGTACGCTTTTAACTTAGTACGTCAAGCTTTATTAGACATTTGATTTTTGGTATAATAAAGTCGTATTTCGAATAATCAGAAAGGGAATAATTTGGCAAAAAAAACAAAGAAAACAGAAGCTGTTACTAAAAAATTTGGTGACGAGCGTAAAAAAGCACTAGATGATGCTTTGAAAATGATTGAAAAAGATTTCGGGAAAGGCGCTGTGATGCGACTTGGCGAGCGTGCAGAACAAAAAGTTCAAGTGATGAGCTCAGGTAGTTTAGCTCTTGATATTGCACTTGGAGCTGGTGGCTATCCTAAAGGACGTATCATTGAAATCTACGGACCTGAATCTTCAGGTAAAACAACGGTCGCCCTTCATGCCGTTGCGCAAGCTCAAAAAGAAGGTGGTGTGGCAGCCTTTATCGATGCTGAACACGCTTTGGACCCATCTTATGCCGCAGCTCTTGGGGTTAATATTGATGAACTTTTGTTATCACAACCTGATTCAGGTGAACAAGGACTTGAGATTGCAGGGAAATTGATTGATTCTGGTGCCGTTGACCTTGTCGTTGTCGATTCAGTGGCAGCTTTGGTACCGCGTGCTGAAATTGATGGTGATATTGGTGATAACCACGTTGGTTTGCAAGCTCGTATGATGAGCCAAGCCATGCGTAAATTATCTGCTTCTATCAACAAAACAAAAACCATCGCTATTTTCATTAACCAGTTGCGTGAAAAAGTTGGTGTGATGTTTGGAAACCCTGAGACAACTCCTGGTGGACGTGCCTTGAAGTTTTATTCTTCTATTCGTCTAGATGTGCGTGGTAACACACAAATCAAGGGAACAGGTGACCAAAAAGATAGCAGCATCGGTAAAGAAACCAAGATCAAAGTCGTTAAAAACAAGGTGGCTCCACCCTTTAAAACAGCTGAAGTGGAAATCATGTACGGAGAAGGAATTTCACGCACGGGTGAATTGCTTAAAATCGCCAGTGATTTGAATATCATCAAGAAAGCTGGTGCTTGGTTCTCTTACAATGACGACAAAATTGGTCAAGGTTCAGAGAATGCGAAGAAATACTTGAGTGACCACCCTGAAATCTTCGATGAAATTGACCATAAAGTGCGCGTGCATTATGGTTTAATTGAAGATGCTGATGCTCCTGATGCTCCTGATGCTCCAGTTGCTAGTGACAACGAAGAGCCAACTCAAAAAGAACCATCAGACGAAGTGGTTCTTGACCTCGAAGATACGATCGAAATTGAAGAATAATAACAGTTTTTCGTTAGAAATCGGTCTTAGGTCCCATGTTTTCGTTCAGATTAGTGTGCTATAATACAAGTATCATGGGATAGAAAGTGAGAGTACACATGATTAAAATTTATACGATTTCTAGTTGTACAAGCTGTAAGAAAGCGAAAGCTTGGCTAAACGCTCATCAGCTCCCTTATAAAGAACAGAATTTAGGAAAAGAACCGCTAACCCGAGAAGAAATTTTAGCTATATTAACAAAAACAGAAAATGGTATAGAGAGTATTGTTTCCTCTAAAAACCGCTATGCCAAAGCCTTGGATTGCAATTTAGATGAATTGAGCTTGAGTGAGGTTATTGACTTGATGCAAGAAAATCCACGTATCCTAAAAAGTCCGATTTTGATTGATGAAAAACGCCTTCAAGTTGGTTACAAGGAAGATGACATTCGTGCTTTTCTACCACGTTCTATTCGTAATGTAGAAAACACAGAAGCCCGTCTTCGTGCCGCACTATGATGGTGTTTTTCAAGGTCATATAACAGTGGGCTGATGGTTAGGATTAGCCAGCAACAGATTGATAAGAACACCTTAAACGTAGGCTTTGTGGGCTGATGTTTGAGGTGTTTTTGCATGGTGTGAAAAAAGGGTGATAAAGTTTACTGAAATAAAGTTAGATTCTTGTGAAATCCTTTTGAATAGGCTATAATAGTTGGTGATAGCTGTTTTAGAAAGAAGGTGTAAGTATGGGATTTACAGATGAAACTGTACGCTTCAATTTAGACGATAGAAACAAAAAAGAAATCAGCGAGACTTTGACAACAGTGTATCGTTCTCTCGATGAAAAGGGATACAATCCAATTAATCAGATTGTAGGTTACGTTTTGAGTGGGGACCCTGCTTATGTTCCTCGTTATAACAATGCTAGAAATCAGATTCGCAAATACGAACGTGATGAGATTGTTGAAGAACTTGTTCGATATTATCTCAAAGGAAATGGAATTGATTTAAAATGAGAATAATGGGACTAGATGTCGGTTCAAAAACAGTTGGTGTTGCCATTAGTGACCCACTTGGTTTTACCGCTCAAGGTGTCGAGATTATCAAAATCGATGAAGAAGCTGGCGAATTTGGCTTTGACCGATTAGGTCAGCTGGTTAAAGAATATAAAGTCGATAAATTTGTTGTTGGTCTGCCTAAAAATATGAACAATACCGAAGGTCCTCGTGTTGAGGTCAGTAAGTCATATGGTGACAAGATTGCGGATTTATTTGGTATCCCTGTGGATTACCAAGACGAACGCTTGACGACCGTACAGGCAGAGCGTATGTTGGTAGAACAAGCTGATGTGAGTCGAGGCAAACGTAAAAAAGTGATTGACAAATTGGCTGCGCAGCTTATTTTACAAAATTATTTGGATAGAATGTTTTAAAGGAGAAAGCCCATGGCACATAATCATGAACACGAACATGAAGTTATTACCTTAGTCGATGAGCACGGAAATGAAACCTTATTTGAAATTCTTTTGACCATCGATGGTCGTGAAGAATTTGGTAAGAATTACGTTCTTTTGGTTCCTGCTGGTGCTGAAGAAGATGAACAAGGTGAAATTGAAATCCAAGCTTATTCTTTCACTGAAAATGAAGATGGAAAAGAAGGCGACCTTCAACCAATCCCTGAAGACTCTGACGCTGAGTGGGATATGATTGAAGAAGTTTTCAATAGCTTCATTGATGAAGACTAATCATACTGGATGAAGCGATTCCTGATGAACTGCACGTAAGATGTGCGGTTCTTTTTTCTTGTTCAGAGATTTAGCCTATTTTCAATTATTTTAGCCATCCTTTAGCTTTTTATGGTATAATCATCAAATTGACTAATGTTTAGTTTCTGTTATACTTATTAAGGACGAAATTCAAGGAGAAAATAAGTGAATACATCAGAGGAAGTGAATTTAAATCAAAATGGCGTGCCGTCTTATAGTCGCTTGTCACGTACGAGTGGTTTTACTCCTAAAAGGCAAGGTGCGGCTATCAGCACCAAGGTTCCTAGACGCCATAAGTTTTTTCTGCTAATCATCAGTATTATTGTGGGATGCTTATCCGTAGCCAATCCTTTACTTATGGACTGGGCCAATAGTTTGCAATCTCAAAATTTGTACGTTGGTTTCATGTTTACTAAAGGGCAGTTACCGTTTACAGATATGTTTGCGACAGGTGGTTTTCTTTATTACACCCTGATTGCCTTAGCTTACTATCTAGGGTCAACCTTGTGGCTGGTTCCCCTTCAAGTGCTCATTTTTTATGTGTCAGGGATTTATTTTTACAAACTCATCCATTACTTCACGTCTAATCAACGATTTGCCGTGGGTATGAGTGGTGTTTTCTACTTGTTAAATGTAGCTCTTGGTTTTGGCGGCTTGTATCCTGTCCAATTTGCCATGCCGTTTGTCTTGGTGTCTTTATGGTTCTTGACGAAATACTTTGCAGGTCTGATTAAAGATGAAGCCTTTATTTTGTATGGCTTTGCAGGGTCAGCGTCAATGCTTTTAGACCCAAGAACCTTGGTTTTTTGGTTATTGTCTTTTATTGCGATTATTGTTTATAACTCAAGAAAAAAACATTTGGCGCGAGGCTTTTACCAATTACTGTGTATTATTTTTGGGATGATTCTCATTTTGTACACTGTTGGTTACTTTGTGTTGAACTTGCAAATTTTATCGCCTTATATTTCACAAGCCATTGTTTACCCATTTACTTATTTTGCTACAAGTGACCATAATTTCTTTTTGACTTTGCTCTTCCAAGTGGGCTTGCTGCTTTTTTCAGGCTTGTTGTTTGGCTTGCTTTCATTTAACAAAGTGCTTAAAGATAACAAAGACCGCATGGTCAAATACCTCATTTTCGTGGTATTTATCGGCTTTTTGCTGCTTGATTTGGTATCACAGACGTATGAGTTCTATCACTTGTTGGCAGCGATGCCTTTTGGCTTGATTTTGACTGCTGTGGCACTTGACGAGCGTTACAAACGCTATATGGTTCGTTCTTCAAATCGCCGTCAAAAGTCTTCTCGAAACACTAAAGGTGCATTTGAGTTTTATGTGAAAACGTTCCTCTACCTTCCTGTTTTGGTTTTGATTGTTGGGATAGGACGTCCAATCGTGTCAAATATCATCACTTTTGGTGATAATAGCCAGCGTTCAACGATTGCTACTTATTTGGCATCAAATACTTCTGATGAAGATTCTATTTATGTTTGGGATAGTTCTTCTAAGATTTATTTAGAAAGTGGCTTACCAAGTAGTTCGCAATTTTCATCACCGCTTGTCAATACAGCAAAAGATGACAATCAAAAAGTGTTTGAAGATGAGTTGTTGCAAAACGTGGCGACTTATGTTATCGTTCATAAAAACGAGAAATTGCCTGAGGTGATTCAAAAAGATTTAAAATCAAATTACGAAACCGTTTCGGTCAAAAAAGTATCTGACTTTACGATTTATCGTAAGAAGTAAAAAACAACTATAAATAACGATAAAATCAATATCCCCAAATTTCAAGTTGAAATTAGCCACCCGTAAGAAATTCACTCGGCGACTTGTAGTCCAAGCATTTTTTAGGGTAATTGTTAAT